>Ga0075109_1001498_pt1 | contig 14354 bp, 10 predicted proteins | sample AntAceMetag02UKD_FD_69798 | JGI IMG/M metagenome (GOLD analysis project Ga0075109, IMG submission 69798) | Saline lake microbial communities from Ace Lake, Antarctica - Antarctic Ace Lake Metagenome 02UKD | ecosystem: Environmental > Aquatic > Non-marine Saline and Alkaline > Saline | place...
AAAAATTTATCTTCCTTTTTATTAATTTTCTTGCACGTTTAAGACTTATTAGAATCTTATTGTTATCTTTTAATTACTTTTTTAATATTTCTATTTTGTCTTACTTGACATAAGAATAATATTTCGTCTATAATCTTATTTGTTTGTAAATGAATAAAGTTCTACTTTTTTGAAGTAAAAAATTATACACAAATAAATACAGGAAAACAGAAATAGTAAAATATTTCATTATCAAGAGTTTGATCCTAGCTCAGGATGAACGCTAGCGGTATGCTTAACACATGCAAGTCGTACGGAGAAGTAATTCTTAGTGGCGAACGGGTGAGTAACACGTGAGAATCTACCTTTAGGAAGAGGATAACATTTAGAAACATTTGCTAATACTCTATATGCCTTACGGTGAAAGAATTTATTCGCCTAAAGAGGAGCTCGCGTCTGATTAGCTAGTTGGTAGGGTAAAGGCCTACCAAGGCGACGATCAGTAGTTGGTCTGAGAGGACGACCAGCCACATTGGAACTGAGACACGGTCCAGACTCTTACGGGAGGCAGCAGTGAGGAATTTTCTGCAATGGGCGCAAGCCTGACAGAGCAATACCGCGTGAGGGACGACGGCCTACGGGTTGTAAACCTCTTTTTTCAAGGAGGAAGATCTGACGTTACTTGAAGAATAAGCATCGGCTAACCCTGTGCCAGCAGCCGCGGTAATACAGGGGATGCAAGTGTTATCCGGAATTATTGGGCGTAAAGCGTCTGCAGGTTGATAACTAAGTCTTTTGTCAAAACTTTGGGCTCAACCCAAAATCGGCAAAAGAAACTATTTATCTTGAGTATGGTAGAGGTAAAGGGAATTTCCAGTGGAGCGGTGAAATGCGTAGATATTGGAAAGAACACCAATTGCGAAGGCACTTTACTGGGCCATTACTGACACTCAGAGACGAAAGCTAGGGTAGCAAACGGGATTAGATACCCCGGTAGTCCTAGCTGTAAACGATGGATACTAGATGTTGCGTACTTTTTAAGTATGCAGTGTCGTAGCTAACGCGTTAAGTATCCCGCCTGGGGAGTATGCGCGCAAGCGTGAAACTCAAAGGAATTGACGGGGGCCCGCACAAGCGGTGGAGCATGTGGTTTAATTCGATGCAACACGAAGAACCTTACCAGGACTTGACATGAAGAGAAGTTTTCCGAAAAGAAAATGTGCTACGGCCTCTTACACAGGTGGTGCATGGCTGTCGTCAGCTCGTGTCGTGAGATGTTGGGTTAAGTCCCGCAACGAGCGCAACCCTTGTTTCTAGTTGGCTTTTAGCACCCTAGAAAGACTGCCGATTATAAATCGGAGGAAGGTGAGGATGACGTCAAGTCATCATGCCCCTTACGTCCTGGGCTACACACGTGCTACAATGGGTGTGACAAAAAGTTGCGAACTCGCGAGAGTAAGCTAATCTCTAAACACATCCCTAGTTCAGATTGTAGGCTGCAACTCGCCTACATGAAGGTGGAATCGCTAGTAATCGCAGGTCAGCTATACTGCGGTGAATCCGTTCCCGGGCCTTGTACACACCGCCCGTCACACCATGGGAGCTGGTTATACCCGAAGCTATTATCCTAACCGTAAGGAGGGAGGTATCGAAGGTAGAATTGGTGACTGGGGTGAAGTCGTAACAAGGTAGCCCTACTGGAAGGTGGGGCTGGATTACCTCCTATATAAAGAATAAAAAAGTAGATTTAAAAGGGCTATTAGCTCAGTTGGTTAGAGTGCACCCCTGATAAGGGTGAGGTCCCTGGTTCAAATCTAGGATGGCCCAAATGGGGGTATAGCTCAGTTGGTAGAGCGCTGCCTTTGCAAGGCAGATGTCAGCGGTTCGAGTCCGCTTACCTCCAAAAATATAAATGCTTAAGAAATTAAGAGCTTGTAAGGGATCCCTTGGTATCCAGAAGCGATGAAGGACGTGGCTACCGGCGAAACGCTTCGGGGAGTTGGAAGTAAGCTTTGATCCGGAGGTCTCCGAATGAGGAAACTCGAAATCTTGTTACTGAATCTATAAGTAATTAAGAGCGAACCTAGGGAATTGAAACATCTTAGTACCTAGAGGAAAAGAAAGTAAAAACGATTCCCTTAGTAGTGGCGAACGAAATGGGAACAGCCTAAACTTTAAAATAAATTTTATTTTAAGGGGTTGTGGGGTAGAAAAACAAAGTAAATATATTTTAGCAATATCTTGCTTTAGAAGTTAGGTGAAGTAATTGGAAAATTACACCAAAGGGAGTGATAGTCTCGTAACTGAAAATTTCTTATAATTATCTATACCCGAGTAGCATGGGGCACGTGGAATCCCGTGTGAATCTGCGAGGACCACCTCGTAAGGCTAAATATTCCTGGATGTCCGATAGCGCATAGTACCGCGAGGGAAAGGTGAAAAGAACCCCGGGAGGGGAGTGAAATAGAACGTGAAATTGCATGCTTACAAACAGATGTAGGACGACTTAGCGTCTGACATCGTGCCTGTTGAAGAATGTTCCGGCGACTTATAGTTAGTGGCAGGTTAAGATAGAGATATCGGAGCCATAGTGAAAGCGAGCTTGAATAGAGCGTTCGTCACTAGTTATAGACCCGAACCCGGTTGATCTAACCATGGCCAGGATGAAACTTAGGTAACACTAAGTGGAGGTTCGAACCGACTTATGTTGAAAAATGAGCGGATGAGTTGTGGTTAGGGGTGAAATGCCAATCGAAACCGGAGCTAGCTGGTTCTCCCCGAAATGTATTTAGGTGCAGCGGTGAGTGTTATAGCATAGGGGTAAAGCACTGTTTCGGTGCGGGCTGGTAATTCGGTACCAAATCGAGGCAAACTCTGAATACTATGTGTACAACTCACCAGTAAGACTACGAGGGATAAGCTTCATAGTCAAGAGGGAAACAGCCCAGATCACCAGCTAAGGCCCCCAAATAATTGCTAAGTGATAAAGGTGGTGGGAAAGCTCAGACAACCAGGAGGTTTGCTTAGAAGCAGCAATCCTTTAAAAAGTGCGTAATAGCTTACTGGTCTAGCGGTCCTGCGCCGAAAATTTACGGGACTAAGTAATTTGCCGAAGCTGTGAGATATACAAATTGTATATCGGTAGGGGAGCGTTCCATTGTAGGTTGAAGTGCTAGCGAAAGCGGGTGTGGACGAAATGGAAGTGAGAATGTCGGATTGAGTAGCGAAAACATTGGTGAGAATCCAATGCTCCGAAAACCTAAGGTTTCCTCCGCAAGGCTCGTCCACGGAGGGTGAGTCAGGTCCTAAGGTGAGGCTGAAAAGCGTAGTTGATGGACAACAGGTTAATATTCCTGTACTGACTATTACTGGTATCGAGGGACGAAGAAGGCTAGACTAGCCAGATATTGGTTACTGGTTTAAGTAGTTGAGGTGTTGAAGATTAGAGAAAATAGTCTGAGCTGAGATACGAATACAAGATTTATAAAAATCAAAGTAGTTGATGTCATACTTCCAAGAAAAGCTCGCAATGCCATAAGTAATAGTCACCTGTACCTGAAACCGACACAGGTAGGTAGGTAGAGAATACCAAGGAGCGCGGGAGAACCCTCCTTAAGGAACTCGGCAAAATAACTCTGTAACTTCGGAAGAAAGAGTGCCCTATGGGCTGCAATATCAAGTTCCAAGCAACTGTTTAGCAAAAACACAGGTCTCCGCTAAGTTGTAAAACGAAGTATGGGGGCTGACGCCTGCCCAGTGCCGGAAGGTTAAAGAAGTCGGTTAGCGTATGCAAAGCTGGTAACTGAAGCCCCGGTGAACGGCGGCCGTAACTATAACGGTCCTAAGGTAGCGAAATTCCTTGTCAGGTAAGTTCTGACCCGCACGAATGGCGTAATGATTTGGAAACTGTCTCGAGGAGGGACTCGGCGAAATAGAACTGTCTGTGAAGATGCGGACTACCTGTGCCAGGACAGTAAGACCCTATGAAGCTTTACTGTATCCTGATATTGAATTTTGATTTTATTTGCGCAGGATAGGTGGGAGACATTGAAGCTGTACTTACGGGAACAGTGGAGTCATCAGTGAGATACCACTCTTGTAAAATTGACATTCTAACTTTATACCGTAAACCGGTTAAAAGACAGTATCAGGTGGGCAGTTTGACTGGGGCGGTCGCCTCCTAAAAGGTAACGGAGGCGTACAAAGGTTTCCTCAGATCGGTCAGAAATCGATCTTAGAGTGTAAAGGCAAAAGGAAGCTTGACTGTGAGACCTACAAGTCGAACAGAGACGAAAGTCGGTCTTAGTGATCTGACGCTGCTGTGTGGAAAGGGCGTCACTCAACGGATAAAAGTTACTCTAGGGATAACAGGCTGATCTCCCCCAAGAGTTCCTATCGACGGGGAGGTTTGGCACCTCGATGTCGGTTCATCGCATCCTGGGGCGGTAGTACGTCCCAAGGGTTGGGCTGTTCGCCCATTAAAGCGGTACGTGAGCTGGGTTCAGAACGTCGCGAGACAGTTCGGTCCATATCCGGCATGGGCGTTGGAGCATTGAGAGTGACCTTTCTCTAGTACGAGAGGACCGAGAAAGATTTACCGCTAGTGTATCAGTTATTGTGCCATCAGTACGTGCTGAGTAGCTATGTAAAGTTAGGATAACCGCTGAAAGCATCTAAGTGGGAAGCCGTCCTCAAGATGAGTGCTCTTAGGTTGCGGCAAGACGAGCCGCTTGATAGGCATCCGGTGTAAGTACAGCAATGTATTCAGCCTAGATGTACTAATTAACCGTATTCTTAAGCAAAATTTAGTTAACAACTTTTAATTTCGGTGTTTATAGCATAATGGCACAACGATATTCCATTCCGAACATATCTGTTAAACGTTATCGCGACGACAATACTTCTGGGGGAGCCCTTTGGGAAGATAGTTCAATGCCGAAATTTTTAAATAAAATAATTAAAAAAGGGGTCAAGTAAGATAAACTTACTTGGCCCCTTTTTGTGTTTTAACTCTTCTTTTTAATATATTTTATCTCTTTTATTATTATTTATTTAAGTATTTTCATTAATTTAGAATATAGTTAGATACAGAGTTACTGAATGTAAAAAAATTATGTCTTAAAATAAATTAAAAATAGAACTTTGAATAATTATTCTTGTTTTAAGAAGCTTAAAAAATAATTTAGATAGCAGAAGCTATCTAAACTATTTATGTTCAATTAACCAACAATAACTGGGCTTGTTACAGCTAAGTCTAATGGGAAATTGTGAGCGTTACGTTCGTGCATAACTTCCATACCTAAGTTAGCTCGGTTAACGATGTCAGCCCATGTGTTAATTACACGACCTTGGCTATCAACGATAGATTGGTTAAAGTTGAAACCATTTAAGTTGAATGCCATTGTACTAATTCCTAAAGAAGTTAACCAGATACCTACAACTGGCCATGCTGCTAAGAAGAAGTGTAAAGAACGAGAGTTGTTGAAACTTGCATATTGGAAGATTAAACGTCCAAAGTAACCATGAGCAGCTACGATGTTGTAAGTTTCTTCTTCTTGTCCAAATTTGTAACCGTAGTTTAAAGATTCGTTTTCAGCAGTTTCACGGATTAAAGATGAAGTTACTAAAGAACCGTGCATAGCAGAGAATAAAGATCCACCAAATACACCAGCAACACCAGCCATGTGGAATGGGTGCATTAAGATGTTATGTTCTGCTTGGAATACTAACATGAAGTTGAATGTTCCAGAAATACCTAAAGGCATACCATCAGAGAAGCTTCCTTGTCCGATTGGGTAAACTACGAATACTGCAGTTGCAGCTGCTACTGGAGCAGAGAATGCAACGAAAATCCAAGGACGCATACCTAAACGGAAAGATAATTCCCATTCACGACCTAAGTAACAACATACACCAGTGATGAAGTGTAATACAACTAATTGGTAAGGACCACCATTGTATAACCATTCGTCTACAGATGCAGCTTCCCAGATTGGGTAGAAATGTACACCAATTGCGTTTGAACTTGGAATAACAGCACCAGTGATGATGTTGTTTCCGTACATTAAAGAACCAGCTACTGGTTCACGGATACCATCAATATCAACTGGCGGTGCAGCGATAAATGCGATGATGAAACAAGTTGTAGCAGTTAATAATGTAGGAATCATCACTACACCAAACCAACCGATGTATAAACGGTTTTCTAAACTTGTGATCCAAGAACAAAAACGTTCCCAGATATTTAAGCTTTCGTATCTTTCTAAAGTTGCTGTCATAATCGTCTCCTCTTCCAATTTTAATAATAAATATGGTTCTAATTTTTATTAATTCCCATTAAAAAAATAGTAATAAACTGTTATAAAATTAATCAAAAAACCTAACTATATATACTATAATAAGATACAATGTAAAATTCATAATTCGTTAGTAGACTACAATGAAAATTTTAATGTTTAATGATTATCAATTACCTGGAGTTGCTTGTTTTTTACTCTTTTTTGGAATGATAATGTACTGGATTAGTTTAGCTATCCCAAAAAATAATTTAATCTTCAAACTAAGTAGAGGAACAGTTATTGTTAGTAATATTCTTTTTGCATTAACATTACTAGTTCGTTGGATCGGTGAAGGTTATTTCCCGTTAAGTAATTTATATGAATCTCTAATTTTCCTTAGTTGGACTGTTTCTGCAATTCATTTATTTGTTGAATCTAAAACTCAAAGTCGTCTAATTGGTTCTTTAGCGACGCCTTTAGTATTTTTTATGTCTGGGTTTTCAAGTCTAACACTTCCTGTTGAAATGCAAAAAGCTCTGCCTTTAGTTCCATCATTACAATCAAATTGGTTAATGATGCACGTTAGTATGATGATGATTAGTTATGCTACGTTAATTGTTGGTTCTCTTTTTTCAATTTTATACTTAGCTTTTATTTATTTAAATAAAGAAGAAAAAGAATTCTCTCTTGAAACGAATGCAATTTCAGGAGCTAATGCAGTTTCAGGGACTAATTCAAATTCTAAATATTCTAAAATATCACTATTACAAACAGTTGATATTTGGAGTTACCGTATAATTGGTTTAGGTTTCCCATTTTTAACGATTGGAATTATTTCTGGCGCTGTTTGGGCAAATGAAGCATGGGGTTCTTATTGGAGTTGGGATCCAAAAGAAACTTGGGCACTTATTACATGGCTTGTTTTTGCTATTTATTTACATTCACGACTATTAAAAGGATGGGAAGGAAAAAAAGCTGCAGCTTTGGGTTCTTGCGGTTTTTTTGTAATTTGGATTTGCTATTTAGGTGTTAATTTTTTAGGAAAAGGTCTTCATAGCTATGGTTGGGTTTTATAATGAAATAAATTAAAAAGTTTTATTCCTGATTGTTATCTAATCAGGAATAAAAATTAAAGATTAGTATGCTAATCCCATACTACGAGTTGTTTCACCACCTAAATATACACGTACACTTAAGAAATCCGTTGGACATGCACTTTCACATCTTTTACAACCAACACAGTCTTCTGTTCTTGGAGCTGATGCAATTTGACCTGCACGACAATCTTCCCATATAACCATTTCTAAAACGTCTGTAGGACAAGCTCGAACACATTGAGTACAACCAATGCATGTGTCGTATATCTTTACCGTATGACTCATAATAAGCTCCTAATATTTTTAATGTTCTTTTGATACTATTATAAGGTATAAATGTAATATTTTAAAATCATTATATGAAAATCTCCCCAGGCTGGGCTTGAACCAGCGACCTATCGGTTAACAGCCGACCGCTCTACCACTGAGCTACTAAGGATATACTTACTATTATAAATATGATTAATTATAATAGCAAGCTGTTTATTTTAATTTTTTTCTTTTTTTTGTGAACTGGAAATAAAATAACTTGAATATAATTTATTTTCTAGGTTTCTTATTAGATTTTCAAATTCAATTTCTAATTGAATTTTTCCTCGATTTGTTGAACTCCCAATCCAAATATTTTTTGAATCTTCAACACTCCAAAATTGAGTGTAAGGTAAATAACTAAATAGTGTCGTTATCATCAACAAACCAAATCCAATATAAATAATAATAATACTTGGATCATATTTAATTAGTAATCCGGTAGCAGGTAAAATATCAACAACACTAAATTCATTATTGATTAAATCTCCTAAGTTTTTTATACTCAAAAAGTTTCCATTTTCATCATACGTTAAAAACGTTTGTTGAAATTGATCAAAAATAATAGTTGTATTTTTGTTATTAGAGTTTACCCAGGTTATCCAAGACTTGGTATTTTTATTTAAAGGAAAAACGGGATATTCGTATGTTTGGATATCATTTAATTTTTTAACACGGATACCTAATAAATTCCAATCACTTTGATAAAAATCAATGTTATCGTATCGTAACGGATTGTTAACTGAAATAGTTTGTGTTTTAATTTCATTCCCATAACTATCTAAAATTGATAAATTCGAATAAAATTGATTTATTTTATTGTTTTTATATTCTACCCAAAAATCATTAACTCTTGTTGTAATATTTGGAAGTGATGTTAATAAACCAATTCTGATTGGATTCTGAATATGAAAAATTTCGGCTTTTGGTAGAATTTCTTGTGCTTTAAAATTTTTAAATGCACCAATAGAAGATCCAGCTAAAATTATAATTAAACTGACATGTACCAGTATTGGGCTAATACGTCCTATTAATCCTTTATAACCGTATATTAAATTCCCATTTTGATATGTATACAAATTTAATTTTTGAAATTTCAATAAAATTGCTTCTTTAAGGTAAAAGCTTTTTTTTAATTTAATTGCAAACGGTAAGTTTAAAAAAGATTTCTCTTGTTTTCTAAAGAAATATTCTTTTGAGTTTTGCAATAAGGGAAATTGTCTGGTTATTGTACAACCAATTAAAGATATTCCTAAAATTATTAGAAGGGTCAAGAACCACCAAGTAATATAGACATGATCTAAACCTAAAGAAATAATTAATTTATATGTAATAAAACCATAAATGGGTTTATCTAAAGGATAATTTTCTTCATAAAAAAAGCTTGGTTCATCTTGTTCAATAAAAGATCCAAGTGAGCTTGCAATAGCAATTAATGCCAAAACTCCAATAGCAAATTTTAAATCTACTAAAAGCTTTGATATTTTTTGGATCTTTATTAATTTCATTTTATGTGTTGTTTAAGTTAAAATTATTTGGAAATTAAATTGATAATTTCCAACGTCCTCTACGTCTTCTATTTTTTAATATTTTTCTACCACTTTTTGTAGCTAATCTAGCACGGAATCCAGATGTTTTAATTACTTTTCTACGTCGACCGTTTAATGTGTGTTTTGACATAATTTGTTTTTAATAATTTATTGCATTATTTAAGAAATAGTATAACATACATCGTTGTATTTCTTCGAACATTAGTTTAAAAGATTTAAAAGCTTCTGTGTTATATTCTATTAACGGGTTTTGTTGACCATATGAACGCCAATTAATTGTTTCTCTAATATAATTCATTCGTTCAATATGTTCTGTCCAGTAAAAGTCAATTACAGATAAAATTATTGTTGAACGTGTGTTTTTTAAGAATCCAATTTGATAAAAATTTGATTGTGAAAAACGTAAATCGTTAGAAATCCAAATTTCTTTATAAAAATTTTGTTCGTCTTGTAAATCTTCTTTTTTATTTAAAATCGTTGAATAAGAATCGAACCATTTTTCAAATTTGTATAAAAATTGAATAGAATCTTCTTTTAGGGTTTTCAATGATTTTAATATTTGTTCATCAAAGAACGCTTCGCTATATCTTAAGAATAGATTCTGATATACATCATCACAAAGAATTTCATTTCGAGCTTTAAATAATTGTTTTCGTTGAGTATTTAAAATATCATCATACTGAAAAATATTTTTTCTCATTTCATAATTATATAATTCAACTTTTTTTTGTGCGTTTTCTAAACTATTTGTTAATAATCCAGATTCAAGTGGACTATCTTTATCATCGACAAGATACTCTACCCATCTTTTTATACTATCTCCTCCAAAAATTTTAATTAAGTCATCTTCAAGTGAAACATAAAATTGAGAAGTTCCAGGATCACCCTGTCTACCAGCTCTTCCTCTTAATTGATTGTCTATTCGACGTGTTTCGTGTCTTTCTGTGCCTAAGACAAACAATCCTCCCAAGTTGATAACATCTTTATTTTCGATTTTCCAATCTATATATATTTCATCATAAAGAGTCGTGTATAGTACTTTTAAACTTTCTATTGTACTTACTTTGTCTAATGAATAAGGAAGATTTTTTATGTCAGTCGTTAAATCACTTTCAAGTTTTTCTTCATAATCACGTATAGTTTTTTCACTAAATTTTAAAATATTTTGTGAAACACCTTCGATTTTTTTTGTAAGTAATATATCGGTTAATTTTTGTTTTGTTCTAAAAATAGGATTGCCACCTAATATAATATCTGTACCACGTCCAGCCATATTTGTTGCAATTGTTACAGCTCTTTTTTGACCAGCTTCTGCGATAATTTCATTTTCACGAACTAAATTTTCCGGTTTTGCATTTAAAACTTGATGGGGTATTTTTGAAACTTTAAATAAATCCGACAAAAATTCAGATTTTTCTACACTAGCCGTGCCGATTAGAATAGGTTGTTCTTTTTGATAGCATTCTTGAGTTTGTTCTAAAACAGCTTTCCATTTTGACAATTCGCTTTGATAAACCAAATCAGCAGCATCATTTCGAACCATTGGTTTTGCTGTCGGCAAAACAACTACTTCTAAGTTATAAATGTCTTGGAACTCTTTTTCTGTTGTTTTACCAGTTCCTGTCATTCCTGCTAATTTAGGATACAGGGTAAAGAAGTTTTGATAAGTAATAGCACTTTTTGTTTTTGTTCCACCACCAATCGGTACTTCTTCTTTTATTTCCACAGCTTCATGAATTCCCATACTCCAGCGGCGATCTTCCATTACCCTACCGGTAAATTCATCAACGATAACAATTTTATTATTTAAAATTATGTAATCTTTATTCAATTTAAAAATATGTTGAGCTTTTAAGGCATTTAGAATTTCTAAAATCCAGGGGTCATCTGAATCGTAAAGTGTTCGTTTTCCTAATCTTTCTTTTATTTCTTTATAACCTTCTTCCGTTAAGTTTATATCTTTACGTTTTTCATCTACTTGAAAATGAACATCACTTTGTAAATTACTTATTACGGCTTTTGCTAAATAAAGTTTATTTATGTTTGTATCATCTTGAGGTATTGATAAAATTAAAGGCGTTCTAGCTTCATCAATTAAAATTGAATCTATTTCATCGATAACACAATAATTAAATGGTCGTTGAACAATTTCTTTTCTATTATATGCAGATGAATCACGTAAGAAATCAAATACTAATTCTGAATTTGTTACATAAGTAATGTCCGCCTCATAATTTTTTCTTCGTTGAAAATTATTTTGTTTGCTCTTAACAAGACCTACACTTAATCCAAGTCGACGGTATACTTTTCCCATTAATTTTTGATCCCGTTCAGCCAAGTACTCATTTACTGTAACAACATGAACACCTTTTTTACTCAGTCCATTTAATGAAACAGGTAGTGTCGAAGCTAATGTTTTACCTTCCCCAGTTTTCATTTCGACAATTTTACCTTCATGTAATAATAAACCTGCAAGAAGCTGTGTATCAAAGTGTCGTAATCCAATTTCACGGAAAGAAACTTCTTGTACTAAGGCGAACCATTCTACAATTGAGTTATCTAAACCATTTTCATCAACTGTTCTTGTTACTTTTTCAATTTTTAGATTAAGTTCCTCATCGCTCATTTGAGCCAAAGTAGTTGATTGGTTTTTAATATTGGAAATAAAATTTTTCATTGTTGTTATTTTTCAATTTATTAATTTTTTATATTTTTAAAATTTTAAATTAGTCTTAATTCTTTTTTTTAAAAGAAAAATATTTATATAATAAAATATAGTTTATATTATAAATAATTACAAAGTACATGCCAAATCTTAATAGCTCTTTTTGTATATTAAGACTATAACAATTAATTGATTAAAAAATAGTAATGGAAAAAGATTCTAAAAAGTCATCTGTGTGGCAAAGTACTATAAAAGTGTCGAAAACATTTTTGATAAATTTTAAAAAGTTTTTCGCAAATTTTAATCCAAATGTTTTACAAATTATTCAACTAACATTTATTTATTTTTTTGCAGTCATAGATCTTATTTATGCTATTTTAAATAATGTATTCTCGATGGGAGTTATACCTGAATTATTAATACCTGTCTTTCCTTTAATACAATCAATTTTACAATCGTCAATTTTTAAAATTTGGGGCAGTCCAGAAAAGGTTTTCTTTTTATCTTATGTGGTAATTGAATTTATGATCGTTCGATCTGTTTTTAAATTTTCAAAATTAGTAAAATATAATATTTTATTGATTTTTGCTATGTTGATGGTTCAAGGACTAGTGATTAGTTACTGGGATGTCCTTTTTCACCGTGAAATTGCTACTCCAGTGGCAAAATGGGCTTATGACCAAGGAGCTTTAATTCACACGGATAAAACGCTAGCAATTGTATTTTTCTTCAATACTTTTATGCTTTTTATAGTAACTTATTTCTATTTGTATTTAAGAGCTATTAGTGGTAAGTTCGCTACAATTCCAGGAATGGCATGGTTAACAGATTCGGTAGCATTCTGGTTAAGAATCAAAACTCCTACGATGCGCTTTGGAAAACGAAGAAAAAAAAAATAAACGGAAATTAATATAAATTAATTTCCGTTTATACTTTTTACTCTTGTTCTGGAATTACGTTTACGTAACCAGTGCGTGTAAATTGAACTACTCCATCACTTAATGCGTATAAAGTATGATCTCTTCCACAACCAACTTGTTTACCTGGTTTGAATTTTGTTCCACGCTGTCGGACAATAATATATCCACTTTTTACTTTTTGTGTTCCACTACATTTTAGTCCCAATCTCTTAGATTGTGAATCGCGGTTATTTTTTGTGCTTCCCGCTCCCATTTTATGAGCCATGTTTTACCTCTTCTTTTTAATTAACTTAATGTATCAATTTGAACACGCGTGTAAGATTGTCTATGACCATTCGTACGTGTATATCGTTTTTTAGGTTTTGTTTTTAAAACTGTTATTTTTTTACCTTTTACTTGTTGAATAATTTTCGCTGGAATTTTACTATTCGTTAAGAAGGGTTTTCCGATTTGAACTTTATTTTCATTTCTAAAAAATAGAATCTTATTTAAGTAAATAAAATCGCCTACATTAGCATTATTAATAAAATCGACGTCGTACCATTGGCCAGGCTTTAATAAAAATTGTTTTCCTGATGTTTGAGCAATCGCGTATTTCATAGTTTCTTTTTTATGTATTAGAGTTTTTATTGGAATATTCCTAAATAAATTATATAGGAATTATAGAATAGTTGCAAAATTTGTTCATAAATTTTTAAATTGCGGATAGAGAGACTTGAACTCTCACGAACTTATTCACTAGATTCTAAGTCTAGCGTGTCTACCATTCCACCATATCCGCGTTCATTTTTTCAAAACTAAATTTACTATAATCAATAATAAACTTGCCTGTCAACTTTTCTATTCCCAAATAATTTTATATAATAGAGTTAATAATTAAATACTAAAATAAAATTTATTTATATGAGAATATTTTTCACATTTACGCCAGTTATTTTAGCAGCGTCTTGGGCACTTTATAATATTTTCTTTTTAGTTAAAAAAAGTATCCCAAATTCATAATTTAAAGCTATCTTTTTAAGATAGCTTTAAAATTAAAGACTTAAACTACCTTGTAATCCATTGTAATTAATTTTTTGTATTTGTTTTTCATTTGCATTATTTTCAATCTCTACTAACTTTAAAGCTATCCAATTTACAAATTCTTTATTACTAGTAATCAGTATATTAAAATCTTTGAAATCATTGGAATTATTATTATTAAAGTAATTATTTTTGAAATTTTTCAGTTTTCTTAACTTATAAAAAGAACTATTTCTAATACTTGTTAGTAATTCTGACGGAAAATTTCCTTGATCAAATTTATTAATCATATAACCACATCTATTGAATCTATTTTGGAATTTTTTATTATAACTTTCTTGTTCTCTTATAACTTCTTCAATAGCTTCATTGTTAAGTGTCAAATTTGGTAAAACTAAATAATAATATTGATTTTTATTAGTAGACATATTTTTTAAAGTATAAATAAATTTTATTTTAGTATTTAATTATTAACTCTATTATATAAAATTATTTGGGAATAGAAAAGTTGACAGGCAAGTTTATTATTGATT
>Ga0075109_1001511_pt1 | contig 14276 bp, 13 predicted proteins | sample AntAceMetag02UKD_FD_69798 | JGI IMG/M metagenome (GOLD analysis project Ga0075109, IMG submission 69798) | Saline lake microbial communities from Ace Lake, Antarctica - Antarctic Ace Lake Metagenome 02UKD | ecosystem: Environmental > Aquatic > Non-marine Saline and Alkaline > Saline | place...
CGCCGGCTTGGTGCAGATCCACTGCTAAGTATTGGCCGCTGGGCTTGAGATTGCAAAGCACCGGGGTCTTCTGGCGCACCCGTTCAAAGTCGTCAATTGTCCAGTCCACTCCAGCCGCATGAGCGATGGCCAGAAAGTGCAGCACGGCGTTGGTCGAGCCGCCCGTGGCCATAATAACCGCCACTGCGTTTTCAATCGATTTTTTGGTCACAAGGTCGCGCGGCTTTATGTTCTTGCGGATCGCTTCAATCAGCACCTTGGCAGACTCTTTGGCAGAGTTCACTTTCTCATCATGCGGGTTGGCCATGGTCGATGAGTAGGGCAGAGAAATACCCAAGGCTTCAAAAGAACTCGACATCGTGTTGGCTGTGTACATGCCGCCACAGCTGCCTGTGCCGGGAACGGCGCGGCGCTCGATTTGCAGCAGGTCTTCGTCGCTCATGCGGCCGGCCGCGTGTTCGCCCACGGCTTCGAAAACGCTGACGATGTTTAGATCCTGACCCTTGTAGCGGCCGGGCAGTATGGTGCCTCCATATACAAAGATGGAAGGCACATTCGCACGCAACATGCCCATCAGGCCGCCGGGCATGTTTTTGTCGCAACCACCAATCACCAGCACTCCGTCCATCCACTGGCCTTGCACACAGGTTTCAATACAGTCGGAGATCACTTCGCGGCTGACCAACGAGTACTTCATGCCCTCGGTGCCCATGGCCATCCCATCGGAAATGGTCGGGGTACCAAAGACTTGCGCGTTACCACCGGCTTCTCTAATGCCGGCGATCGCTGCGTCGGCCAATTTTTGCAGGCCGCTGTTGCATGGGGTGATGGTGCTGTGCCCGTTGGCCACACCGACCATGGGTTTTTTGAAGTCTTCGGCCTCGTAACCCATGGCGTAATACATGGAGCGATTGGGGGCGCGCGCGGTACCCTCCGTGATGTTCTTGCTGCGGCGATTGATCTGGTCGTCAGTATTGCTGGTGTCATGCGTCATGGTGTTTCTCGTTGAGGCTGGCGTCGATAAAAGCAAACAATAGGCCAGAGAATTGAGTTATCGCAATATGATAGTCATGCTGTATTAATATGTACAGCATGTCATTGCCACCACCATTAAGATAAAACTCTGATGGTAGCTCGTAACGGTCGTCGAAGAATTTTATTTCGTCCCTGCGACGGTGAGACTGCGAATGTCTCGCGCCATCGCCCATCTACAAAAGGTACTCATCTGCGAGCAGCTGGAATTGATGAAAGCCAGCTTCATCTAAAATTTATTGGGCTTTAGGTTAACCGACCTGTTCAAAAGTATTAATGCTGAAAGAAAATAGAGACTATTTGGCTGACGGTTTAAAAGGCTTCCATAGAGTCTTTCCTAGACAATAACTAGCTAACGAACTGGTTATTCCAACGGAGATTAAGGTTGTAAACACTTCTTTTTTTGATAGGCCAGGGGACTAAAATATTTCTCATTGTGTGAAAAACGTCTTCAACTAAAAAGTTTTAAAAAATACATTATATATCAATGGGTTATATCCATTTAGTGGTGTCAGAGAGAATTGCACATAGTATCTAAGACAATGAACTACAGTGCTCCGATCGCCTACCTCATGTCAATGCCTGCCACCCGAGGGGTACTCCGCTTCGCCTAGTCCCCACGCATTGTCGGTCTGCGTTATTCCATACAAAAAAGGCTAAACATTGAATTGTGAGACCGTCTTCAACGCGTCTATAGCCCGCTGCTCGATTTTTTGAGTAGTCCCACTATCGATTAGGGCGCCCGTTTATTTGACTGACTGTTTAAATGCCCTGCCTACAATCGACGACCTAGCCATAACAGCTGACTTCAATTTTGAAAGAAAATTCACTCGCTTACCTCCAACTCGACTCGCGCTTAATACCTGAAGCCGACAGTACTCTGATCAGATATCTCAGCTTATAAATTTAAGCTTGAGCGTATTTTTTTACGTCAATACAATCAGCTACGCAGAGCTTTCGCTATGCCCCTTAATGTGTTGCGTAATGCGCTGAGCCGGCTCTTTGTTTGATCGTTAATGCTCTTTCCTGTGGACTCTATCTTTATGGACATTATTTTGCGTGCAAGTTTTCTGTCCCCACCGCTGGTCTTAGCTGCCGAAATCTCTTTAAGCAGATTTCTAACGGCTGTTGCCGTTTGATTGGTAATGGCATCGTCTCTCAGTAGTTGATCAATATAGGCGTTAGCCACTACTGGTGCTGCCGGCCATGTCATGGGCACCTGATGCTGTGGATTGAACTGTTTTCGCGGGCCAATCGATGGGTAGGCTACTGCGGCGGCGGCAATCTCATTGGCACTAAGGTACTCGCTGGGCAACAGCTTGAGAACGTCTAGGCCACGGGTGATTTCGGTGCCATAAATTCGGCCATGGTAATAGTACGCAGACCAATAGCCTCCGACGATTAATTCGTCCTCGATTATGGGGCCGCGATCGAAATAGGCAATCTCCACGGGCTTGCTGGAATCGGTAAAGTCGATGATCGAGATACCACCTTGATACCATGCTTGCACGAATATGTCACGGCCGGGAACAGGTATTATAGAGCCGTTATGAGCGACGCAATTTTCTGTTTCTAGCTGTGGGGCCGGCATTTTATAATGGCTGCGAAACTCGAGTTTGCCGCTCTTGATATCGTAAATGGCATTGGCACCCCAGTCTAATGGATCCCATGCGCGACAGCGTGCACGACCGCCGCCGCCCCATTCATCAGTAAATAGCACTTTGTCACCGGCGTTATTGAAGGTGGCGGAGTGCCAATAGGCAAAACCAGAATCGGTAACAGTATCAATACGTACGGGGTTACGGCGATCTGTTATGTCGAACAAAATACCGTTGCCGGAGCAGGCTCCAGCAGCGAGATTGGCTGATGGGAATACTGTAATATCATGACACTGATCTGTACGCTCGGTCTCCTGAGTATCATCTCCATGATCCCCGCCACGCCAGAGTCCGGCTAGCACACCAGTTTCTGGGTCGGCAAATACCGCTGGACTACTGACGATGCGTGATTTAGAGGGATCATCTATGGGAATCTCAATAACATCGATACGAAATAGGGCGGTGCGTTCATCACCAGGAACTTCATCGACGCAGGTATCCAACTCCTCTTCTTCGCGCACACTGGATGTACCAGAGTTGTAGACCAGAATTTTGCCGTCAGCGGTCGGCCCCGCCACCACTGAATGGGTGTGGGAGCCGCGACAGGTTTGCACTGCGCCGACCTGCTTAGGTCGTGTCATGTCGGAGATATCAAATATTCTCAATCCACGAAAACGTTCTGGACTGGCGTCTGCGATTACACCCTTCAGGCCGCAGTCTAGTCGACCACGGGTTTCTTCAACAGACATTATCAGCAGGTCACCAACTATCGACACATCGCCCTGGCCGCCGGGACACACAACAGAGGATATTCCAATGGGTATGCCCTGCGGGTCAATACGGTACATATTAAAGCCATGGTAACTGCCGGTAACTAACACATCATTACTGAAGGCCATGTCTGTGTTGGCAAAACTGAGCATGGGGTAGCGACGATCACGGGCAGCTTGCTCGATAGATTGCGGCTTATCCTCATCACTACTGCTGTCATCAACCGGTGTCTTTTGCTCATCTTTTATATCATCGGGCTCGCCAGCGCCCCGCTCGGCCGGATTAGCAGGATCATAAAATCCTAAGGGTTTACGGAGTGAGCTAATCAGCTGCATATGCATAATTGCCTCGCCAGCATCATAGAGCCCTGGCGCCAGCCCAGCCCTTGGATCAGTCGAGAGCCCCACGAGGAGGCTGTTCATACGTTCAATTTCCACGGCCTGATCATTGGTTATGTCAGAGGCGAATTCGTTGAGCAATGGGTCATAGGTCGATCCTGGCAACTCTCTGAGGTCCTCCACCATGGTAATTGCGCCGTCGTGATGGCCAATCATGAGTCTAAGGAACATGCGGTCGAATGCAGTGCTCTTAGATTCAGCCAGCTGCTGCATCTGTGCGGGACTCGCCATGCCTACCATGTGGTGTTCTCTGTGGTCATGGAGATTTTCACTGGGGTCCGGCACCATCTCTTCTCGTTCCCGCAGCCAGCTCTGCATAAAGGCGATCTCATCTGCCTGAGAGACGTCAATACGGCCAGCCAAATCTAATACGGCTTTATTGTTGGTTCTCAGGGTCACCAATCGAGACATTATTAGCGCCTGGTGATGATGGATAATCATACCTTGCATGAAACTGACGTCCGCGGCTATGTAGGCTGAGTTGGCAATGGCGACTGCAGTTTCAGCATCTAAATCGAGTGTCGGTTGACCGGGCGCGCCTGGTTGGACGATCGGCATTGTCGCTTGCACTTCGGCCACTGCTGATAGGCTACCCAGTAGACTAGTGAGAACTACCTGCTGAGTAATTCGAGATAGGGTCTTACGCATTGTATTTTTCACTGCTTGCTCCCACTGGATAAGGTAATCGCACTATAGCCTAGAAAGAGCAGCTATTTTACGGCGTTCTTTGCTTTTGATAAGAAGTGTTTATATACCATGTCTGTTTAATTTTTTGAGCAGACTCGCTATCGTTTACGGCGCTCTCCACTTCTTTCTTACATAAAACGTGGTTTTTTACAATATTTAATGACCCTTTATGCGCTTTGAAACCCTTTTAATAGCCATACAAATCAAAACTTTAGGGTATTTTGAAGCCCCCTTTCGAGGCTACTTTTTGCGGCGGCGGGAATTGAACCCCTGCCTGCTTATCTGCTGCCTACGGCTCCAGTTCAGCCTTGAAAGAGATTCCCGTTGGATCAATTGATTTGAGACTTTAAAAAGACCGCTAAAGCATTCTTTGTTGTATCTATGAGTGGTTCCTCCTCTTATTTCCCACAGTAGGCCATATTTAATGCCTCATTATCTGTTTCACAATTATTTTTTTCTTCAATTGACCGTTGTCGTGGTAAAACTCCTGAAGTCCGTCTAGTTTTCCGTCTTTGTAGTTTTCTTTAGACTTCAATTGACCACTGCTGTAGTAAGACTCATAAAGGCCGTTTATTATTTCGTCTTCGAGATTCCACTTAAACTCTAGTTGACCGTTTTCGTGGTAAGTCTCTTGAAGACCGCTTTGTTTCCCGTCGATGAAGTGTTTTTTAGACTCCAATTGACCGTTTTTACGGAACCTGTACTGAAGTCCGTCTAGTTTTCCGACGCTGAAGTGTTTCTTAGATTCCAATTGACCATTACTGAGATAATACTCAGAAAACCCGTGTTTGTGTCCGCCAATGAAATTTACTTGAGACTCCAATGGGCCGCTTTCAAGGTAACCCGCTGGAATATCATCTTTAATTTGAAAGTAACTCTGTTGGAGTCCCTCTGCTTTTCCGTCTATGTAATGTAGTTTAGACTTCAATTGACCGTTGTCGTGGTAATTCGTAATTACGCCAGTGAATGGTGTCTGTGCATTAATCTCATAGTAGACCCCCTGTCTTTCAACTAAGGCGTCATCGGAAGGTGTCAACCTCATATGGACAGTCATTTAAAAGATAACGTCTATTTCACGTAACCGGCGGCTGCCAGTGTTGGGAAGTTAACGCGATCTTCAATGGGCTTGCCATCGCCGGTATCAACGATGGGATTAATCGCCACGGTCTTGGGCGGCATTGGGGCAGTGGGTCGACCACGAACAAAGCGCTCTGGGTTTCGCTTGTAGCGTACGTCAAGAGCACGTTGTTTCTGTTGTGCAACCTCGTGATAGCAGCCAGTAAATACTTGTTCGGGAGTAAATCCCGCCAATCCACTGTGATGATGTTCCGCGTTATACCACTTAAAATAATTTTCACACCAGCCTCTGGCATGCGTGATATCGGCGAAACGGCCGGGGTAATCCGGTTGATATTTTTGTGTCTTAAACTGACTTTCGCTAAAGGGATTGTCGTTGCTGACCCGAGGGCGGCTGTGGCTGCAGGTGACATCCAGTTCCTTCATCTGGTCTAAATACCCGTGGGCGGTCATCGGCGATCCACGGTCCTGATGCAACGTGAGCTGACCTGGCGCTATGTCGTAACGCGCCGTCGCTTCGTCCATCAGCTGTTTTGACAGCGCACTGCTCTCCTTGAGAGAGACCATCCAAGCCACGACAAACCGACTGAACAGATCGAGCACAACATACAATGACAAGTAGATGCCTCGGCGCACCAGTGGCAGCTTGGTAATATCCCACGTCCAAACATCGTGCGGAGCACTGGCCAATAATCTGGGAACTGCGTGATGTTGGGCGGGCCGCTGCTGCCGACGTTCACCGTTTTCGCACTGTTTGCGAAGAAGGCGATGCAGGGTGCTGACCGAGCACAGGTACTGATCCTCTTCGAGTAGGCGCTGGTACACTTCAGCAGGAGGCTGGTCACAATAGGACTCACTGTGCAGTGTTTCGATGACGACCGCTCGCTCTTGAGCACTGAGGGCGCGAGGTTGTATCGACAGTTTACGTGAGCGTTGCGGTGGCTCGTCATTCGCGGCGCGTTTCTGGTGGGCATATACGGTGCTTCGATTGAGGCCCAGTACATCGCATGCCCGCAGTACTGGCAGTCTTTCAGGCCGATGCCCAATCACATTATTCACACATTCTCTCCATTGCGTAAACGATCGAGCATCGACAAAGCTTTTTTTTGCAAATCCAAACAGTCGTTGGCAATCTCCAATCTGCGGTTCAATCGGATATTCTCTTTCTCAAGCTGTTCAATTCGGCGCTGATCGGGGGTCTTTGAGGGCACGGGGCCGGGGGTGCTTTTACTCAGCCCGGCGATACCGTTTGCCGTAAACTCGCGCCGCCATTCAGTGAGTTGGCTACTGTAGAGCTTTTCACGGCGCAGTAACGCACCAAGCTCACCGTGCTTGCAGGCATCGGCTTGGGCGATTATGCGTAACTTGTATTCGGGTTTGAGCTGACGGCGCGTACGTTTTTCAAGCGCTGGCTTTGGTACAACCTGTGTATCAGGCCGTTCTGATGAGTTTTTTGGCATGTTGTGAATCCAGTGTCTGTGGCCCTGAAATCTATGTTATCCCAAACGGGGAGTGTATGGGGGCAGGTTGACACACAGGGGGGCGGGCGAGTTAAGAATGAGGAAACACGCCATCGTCTTAAGTAGTTTTTGGTTTGAATCCTATTACTGAAGATAAAAGTACGACTGACTAGTGGTAATTTCTACCCAAAATTTTGAGTAACGAGTAAGGCGGATAGGATAACGCCTTACCCCTACCGTAGCCGAATCAGAAATAGATCAAGGTATGCATTGCATTAAGCTCAGACCATAGTATTCAAATAGGTCTGTATTGATGAAGTCGCTGGATTGGCCAGTGTCGATTCCTATGGAGGTGTCAGGTTTGACACAGCGATAGTTGAAATTAGAGCGGTTGTAGACTTATGCAAGGGATGCAGAGAATACATAAAGCGGGGGCCAAAACAAATGTAGTTTAATCCTAGCCCCTATCGTTGGACTCATATTATTTTGCCGACTTCAATCTCTTTTCATGATCGAGCTTGAGGCTATTTTATGTCTGTCTAACCATCTTTACAGTCAAAACGCTGCATCAATGCGTAACACTCATAAGGTGTAGAATCTTCCTGCCCCTCCTCTGATACCTTCTCTTGCGGCTTCCCTGCTGGAGAATAATCATCCGCAACGGCAAAGCTGGAGGACAGCAAAGCAACTAGTAAGATATTGAATATAGTAACTAATCGTTTCATATATTAACTCAACGTTTCCTTAAAACTCGCCCATTTTAAGGGCAATCTATTCTATTTTTTTCAAGTTCTTGCTTGCTGCGCAGCGCTTTGGTTGCATGTGCTTTGCTAATACAAGTGGAGCAGCTTTTATCTGACGATCATTTGCCAGCTGCTCGAAGGCAGCTTGCTGCAGTATTTGAGCTTGATGGCCTGACATGCCGAGTTCATAACGTGAACATTCATTTTCACCCAGCGAGCGCGGGTCCAAGCCAGTAATATTGCCAAACACAACTAAGGCCTCTAAGTAATAGCCATATGTACTCGCGTGATAATGATCCCATGCCCAAAGGTTAATCTTACCAAAATCTATGCCATCGTAGGGGTTTTTATCTGCACCACCAGATACAATGGCGCGCGTCCAGGCTTCTCCAACCCCATTTACGGCTTTGACCGCAGGCGAAGCGGCAGCAGCTTTGTCGTATCCAGCGCGAACGTCCAAGGCCATTTGTTCAATTGGTGTGTCCGACCAAAGCCCATCACGCTGATAAATAAGGTCTGCTCGTGACCAGGTAGAAGTAAGAAACACTTCTACGCTTGGACTGTTTTTTTTCAGAAATGCTGACATTTTGACCGTCGTATTTATGAGCAACTCAGGATCGCCCGGTTTGTTGCTATCCAATGTACTAAAGCCATGCATAACAACTTGATCCCAAGGCCGGCTGCCAATCACATCCAGCTTGTTCTCCAGGTGAAAATCTAATGCACTTCCACCTCGGGTTTCCACATAAACGTCATAAGCAAGACCAGCCTGATCTGTAAAAGACTTAACTAATGCCGGAACCCCGCCAATACCTTCATTATTGAGGTCAGTGACTGAGTCAGCGCGGTAATATTTAATAGCGGAGCCATATCCATAGGTAAAGCTATTGCCTATAAATAGCGCGCTAGTTTTGGTATTGGATAAGGCATCCCCAGAAGTCACTGTAATTGACAACATGAAAAGAGCGGCAAGGGAAGTAAAGACTGATTTCATTTTTAATCTCTTTAGTGTTGGAAAAGGTAGGGGCTATTTGATTGACCTTTCGAAAGACTTCCATAGGGTCTTTAGTAGGCAATGACTGTCTAATGAACAGGTTATTTCAACTTAGGTTAAGGTACTGAACACTATTAGTTTTGAAAGACAAAGGCCTCACTCGGAGGCCTTAATTACTCAGCATTAACGTGGCTTGTCATCGCCGATTGTTAAGCTGGCTACACTGGTCGTACCTTTGTGTAGCCTCAGAAGCCCTTTGCATGCAGAGCGGGAACGGAGTAACTATAGCAAAAGTCAGGTAAAAAAAGATTTATTAATCTAAGTTGTGACCGATATCTCTAATTATGGCGGGTGTAATACTTAAACCGATAAAAATACAGTTATAAATACTAGTCATCTGAGCGTTACTCAGCTTATTATTAAAGTGTATTCGCCTACCATTAGCATCTCTTGACCCAAGTGCAATTTGGCTCAATCTATGCCAACCAACCGTGTATAACATATCCCCTTTCACCCAGCTTTGCTTGTCTTGATAGCCTTTAATTTGCGGCATAGACAATATTGGTATCGCCTGATGGTAACGCTTAATCGGGCTAGGTGACACTGTACCAAGGGGAACAACTGTAAGAAAAGGCATATTCTGCCTTACCTCGATCTAGTGGCTACCTCGATCTACGCGTGTAAATGTGTCGGGAAACTACGCGCATTATTGTGTATAAAAACTTCTCTTTTTATAGACTCCACAAACTCTGGAAATCCCCTTTTTTATAAGCCTCAAAACCTTTTCCATTCAGTGCTTTAGTTTCTGGAGGCAGACTAGTGGCTTCTCTGGTATTGATACTAACCTCAAAAAAATTCACCCAGTTAGTGTGATATGGCTCACAGAATGAGGGAAAAGACACTGATACTGTCCTAACGAGCAGGTCACTTTCCAGAATTGATAGCTTAGGATAACTAGCGCTCCTTCGTTTTGGCCTTATTAGGCAGACATACACTTAATTAGACAAGGATTTGTTATGAAAAAAATCACCTTATACCTCTGTGCAATCGCGGCGCTATCTCTAGCCACTATTAGTTATGCTGATCCAAATGCTTCAACGTTTAGTGGTTATCCGATTTACGCCTGTGATACAACAAAATCCGCATGCCTAAATACTGTCAACCGAAAAGTAAATGCCGTAATTAGAAAGGGAGGTAACCCATATTCCTATGCTTATACCGCGAACACGCGGACCGCAGAACTGAAAAAATACCGCGTAATGATTATGTTTGAGGACGGGGATAAAATTGCTCGTGTAATGAAAGTATCCGTCGATAGCCATGCCGCTAGTATATGGAGACCCCTAAACAACAGCTTCGCTGATCTAAATAATGCGGTGCCTGCTAGCCATTCTGTCGCCGCGCTAAATACGACATCATCACTGTTTTTGGTAGGTGCCCGACTTTTTATACAAATTTTAGTCACCCCTGCATTCGCTGGGCCAGACGATAGTTGTGATAACACGGAATTTGATGGCTCCCCAGCAACAGCATCAGCAGCTGACTTCGCCTCAAACAGCGACTTGAGGCAACAAGCTTTTGACGACATGAATTTTTTGCAGACCACCGTGCTTGCGCTGACAGGAATCTTTGATCTTCTAGTCGAAAATGGCGATTTCACTATTGGCGCAAATGAAGGTTCCTTTTCCATAGGATCTTTCACTCCACCTGCGTTTACATATATGGACTTCTATGATGGCTCGCGCGTTGCTGTAAGAGTCGACTTAGACGCGATGACATTCACTACAGAAGATGGCACCCTCGTAGATTGCAACGGAAACCAATATGAAAAAGATCGCAACCCTAATCAAGGAGCAACCTACAATTTTGACACAGAAAAGTCATTTCAGGACTTCATGAAATATCACGGTCAGAGCTCCACAAATTTGGGTGGTTTACCTAGCGGCTCCTATTATCACTGTTCGACTCCGACTCCTGGAACAGTCAGATGTAAAAAGATAACTTACTGAAATAGCCACAAATTGAGTTACTAACATGACAGAATTTATTAATATACTTTAGTCAATTACTCGGAGTACGCTATGGACATAAATCTGACCTTATGGGGATGGCTTGCAACCATATACTTGCTTACCATGACTATCCTCTCCTTCTATCTTGGAAGAAAGAAAACTGACATGCCGATAATCGCTACTTTTATCGGAGCAGGGTTTTCATTAATGCCGCCTCTAGTTTTGATATATTTAACAGTTTTACTGTTAAAAAAAGATGTGGAGTTAAAAAATTAAATATTAAAAACGACTGAAGAGACACTCACCTTACAACTGGATTTATAGTGAGCGTCTCAAATAATTGTCTATTAACTATGAAGAACAGCAGTATTTCGCCTGTCAATCCCCTGTAGAAACAGGCGAAGCTACTGCATAAACGCCTAACCAGTTCATCGGAACCCATTCCCAATAAGCGATACAGCGTTTTAGTTTTGTCACCATCAGCTGCGGTATTGCAGAACATTGGAACTCTTTTGATCTAGTGCTATGTTGGCTGTGGCCGCCGCCTCGATATAATCCGACCACCAACAAACGTTACAGGAACAAAAAAGCCCGCAATTACTAGTCAAAACGGGCTTTGATGATCTTTAGTGGTACTTGTAAAACAGCTATTTGGTAGAGGCTGCGCCTAGATTCAACTCGCTAGTGCAATTGGTGGGTTAATCCCAAACAATACTTAATTAGGGGTCTTAAAGTCCAAACATTTCCTTGGACGGTTGTTAAGCTTTTCCATGATGCTTATCATATCCTCAGGTTTCATTTCATCAAAACTAGCGCCTTTGGGTGCATACTGCCGAATTAGACCATTGGTGTTTTCGTTTAACCCTCGTTCCCAAGAATGATAAGGGTGTGCAAAGTAGCTACTGGCCTCCAGGGCCTCTGCGATGGTTTCATGTAAGGCAAATTCCTTGCCGTTATCATACGTCTGGGTTTTAACCAAAGAGGCTAAGGGACCCATGACATCGATGATACAATCTTTCACTTTCTTAGCTGTTTTGTTCGTCGCAAACCCAATCAGGGTGTAGCGTGTTTTTCTCTCAACCGCTGTCATCAATACTGAACCACCTATTCGGCCTATAATTAGATCCATTTCCCAATCGCCAACCCGTTGGCGTGTATCAACAATGGCGGGGCGTTCATCGATACTCACGCGGTTTCTAATCTGTCCTCGCGTATCGACACTGCCGTAACGTTTACGGCGCTTCTTTTGACAACGTAAATGTCGATAGAGCTCTCCGCCTGCCTTCTTGTCCGTCACAATATAATGGTAAATCCATTCGATACTCACGCTTTGCTGACCAGAATGATGTAGCCAGCCGTTTATTTGTTCTGGGCTCCAGTCTTCTTTTAGCAAGCTGACAATGACTCGCCATGTGGTATCGCTAATCATCAAGTGGCTATGGCGTTGCTTGCGCTCATTGGCCAATCTCTGAGCTTGCTAAGGTCTATACCCACGTAATCCTCTATTACGCTTAAGCTCCCTGCTGATGGTTGAGGGTGTACGGTTCAGCTCATTAGCCATTGCTTTTTGTGTGTAACCCGCTGTCAAATAGGCTTTTATCTGATAGCGTTCTATTTCGGTCATCTGAGTGTAATTCATTGGCAATTTCCTTTGGCGAGAAAATAGCTCGAATTATACTCGGTGGCCACTTCTCTGAAAATTGCACTTACGAGTTGAATCTAGGGCGGAATTAAACTAAGAAGTTAAGATATTGATTACAATAGACTTATGTGGTTGTCAAAAACAACGTATGTTGCTTCCTCTGTTACATAAAAATCTTCCGCTAATGAGCGTATAAGCATCGCCATGTAGCGGCGAAATAGCGAGCGCATGATCTGAGTCTCCACCAACTACTGGGCTCCCTTGAGCCCCTCCAGAAGTCCCCCATCCCAAGTGAAAGACCGACCTACAATAGACAAACTGTTCATTGTTTAACTATTTTATCAGCCTATCTAGTGGTGTTTAGATACTATGTTGACAAGCATATATCATCGAAACGATACTAGTTGTCCCGAATTTAGATTTTAAATGGTCCAACATTAATCGAGGCCGCAACCTAACCAAACTTGAGGGAATGATCATGAGCATGAACGTCACGCAGAAACTAATCCAATCGCATCTAGTGCATGGTGATATGAAGCCCGGCGAGGAGATTGGGATCCGCATTGACCAGACGCTCACGCAAGACGCCACCGGCACGCTGGTTATGCTGGAGTTGGAGGCGATGGGCCTGGACCAGGTGAAGACCGAGGTAAGCGTCCAGTATGTTGACCACAACATCATCCAAGAGGACTTCAAGAACCCCGACGATCATCTTTTCCTGCGTAGCGCCTGCCAGCGATTCGGCGTGTGGTACTCGCGGCCTGGAAACGGAGTGAGTCATCCGTGCCACCAGGAAAATTTCGGCAAGCCGGGCAAAACGCTCCTCGGCTCTGACAGTCACACGCCGGCGGCCGGCGCAATTGGCATGCTTGCTATCGGCGCTGGTGGGCTGGAAGTGGCATTAGCGATGGCGGGTGAACCGTTCTTTACGCGTATGCCACAGATTTGGGGCGTTAAGCTCACCGGCAGCCTGCCAGACTGGGTGAGCGCCAAGGACGTGATCCTGGAGATGTTACGCCGCCACGGAGTGGAGGGCGGACTTGGCCGGATCATAGAGTACTACGGGCCGGGACTAGCCACGTTGAGCGCAATGGATCGCCACGTGATCGCCAACATGGGTGCCGAGCTTGGTGCCACCACCACCGTGTTTCCCTCCGATCAGGAGGTGCGTCGGTTCCTGCGCGCATGGCAGCGCGAAGAAGACTGGGTCGAGCTGGTTGCAGATACTGGCGCGGCGTACGACATGCACGATGAGATCGATCTGGCAAGCCTCGTACCGCTGATCGCCATGCCGTCCAGCCCCGGGAACGTTTGCCCGGTCAGCGAGGTAGCCGGCGAACAGATCTACCAGACGTACATCGGCTCATCGGCCAATCCCGGGTACCGAGACTTGGCCGTTTCCGCCATGATGGTCAAGGATCGGCGAGTGAGCGACCGCGTGTCGTTCGACATCAACCCCACATCCCGAGCACAGCTCGAAACCTTAGTGCGCGACGGCCACGTAGCCCACCTACTGCACGCCGGCGCGCGACTGCACCAGGCAGGCTGCAATGGCTGCATCGGTATGGGCCAGGCTCCGGCTACCAATGAGCTCTCTTTGCGCACGGTGCCTCGCAACTTCCCTGGTCGTTCCGGCACGCGCGAGGACAAGGTGTGCCTCGTCAGTCCAGAGACCGCCACCGCGTCTGCGCTTACCGGGGTGATCACCGACCCGCGCACACTTAACATCCCCTATCCACGTATCGCAGACCCGGACCACCCGATTATCAACCGCGCGATGTTTATGCCGCCTTTGTCGCTTGATGAGGCGCTGCAAGTAAACCTCGTCAAGGGCCCGAACATCGCTTCGCTGCCGAACTTCG
>Ga0075109_1001514_pt1 | contig 14262 bp, 15 predicted proteins | sample AntAceMetag02UKD_FD_69798 | JGI IMG/M metagenome (GOLD analysis project Ga0075109, IMG submission 69798) | Saline lake microbial communities from Ace Lake, Antarctica - Antarctic Ace Lake Metagenome 02UKD | ecosystem: Environmental > Aquatic > Non-marine Saline and Alkaline > Saline | place...
TCCGGGGGCACTCGATGAGTGTGCCGCCAGCCGTGCGAGTAGGGCCGTATCGCCGTTCTCGGGCCTCGTACCCCCATTCGGAGCCCGTGGGGGTATAGGTGCACCGACGCGCGCGGGGTCCGAATGGGCAAGGGGTTTTTTGGGGGGAACTGCCCGGAACCTCAGTCCCGACGATTCTGCCTCATCAGAAGTGACAACAGGTTACGAGCAACGCAACACGTGTCGCGTGGTTTCGGGGGCGTCGCGCCACGTGCAGAAATATCCCTGAAGGCGATTTGTGAAAATGACCGTTTTTCTCAAAATTCTCGTTTTCGACATCATGCAGGAGCTCGCAGCGGAGCAGTGCTGGACAGCTTCACATCTGCCGCGAGCAAGCCCTGCCGGCGAGACCCATGCCGGGCTGAAAAATGCCCGATCGAAAACTGCTCACCTGAAAATGCCGCCATTAAAAGCTAGAGGAAGACTGGCCAGAGGCCAATTCTGTTGGCAGAGCTCCATTTTTGCTGATATGTCATTCTTGCGCTTTTTGATTTTTAAAGTGACGTGCCACATAAAGCGTCTCCTCTTAAAACCCTTTTTCACGCTCGTTGTAAGGTATTTATCTACCGCGCCACATACGAAAGGACGCAATGAACGCCATGTGCGGACGCGTGGCTTGCCCGAGCGCGGTGCTGGGCACGAGCACTAGGACCTCTTCCGCAAGGTTGAGACGAAGTTCCTCGGCCAACTTGAGGGGCAAGAGTGGCCGAGGTAAATTGCTGCTTGTCAGAGCGTTGGACGGCCCCGAGAGCTCTTCGCCCACCATGGACTATCAAGGGGCCTTGAAGTTTCTTGGCTTGAGCGAAAGTGCGTCGTCTGATGACATGGTGCGTGCGAAGAACAAGATGCGTTCGCGGTATCAGGACCAAGAGGAGGAGCTGAAAACGGTGAGTGCAAATTCGAAGCAAACACAAGAGATCCGTCATCCCAACGAGAGATTGCCAAAACAAACACACTCGCCAACAAAAGCTACTGTTAGTTGAACCAAGCCTCTTTATTCTTCCCTGTCCTCTTTCCGCACACAGGTTGAATCGGCCTACGACGTGGTCCTTATGGCGAGCCTGATGAAGAGGTGATTGGGGCCGACACCGTCGCCGGCTGCTAAGCCATAGTGTACCCTGTCTCCTTCTCCGACTTTTTAGTTGTCTATGGGGTATTGTACCCCCATCATCCGTCCAACTCACAAGTGCACCTCCTAAGTGCACCCCCTTAGGCTGTACTGGTGACCTGTCGCGAACATCGTGATGGGATGTATCGCCCCTCGTTAATGAAGCTGGCTCAACCAAACCATTCTTCCTGTTATTTACCAGGAGCCAGGGTCAGGTCTCTGACAACAGGGTAAAATACGCCGACGTGGTTAGCCCAGGCGCGGCTGTGAAACAGAAGTTGCCCCCTTGGGTGCGGGATCTAGGCAACAAGCTGCCCCCAAGGCCAGCGTACGAGTCCCCTGACAGCGAAACCCTAACGCAGAGCGGCATCGCTCTGGGCGTGTTGGCAGCTTTGGTGCTTGCGCAGGGATGCTCACAGGTACGCTTTCGACCAACTTAAATCACCCACCCGCTTGCCGTCCAATGTGTGTATGATAGAGTTCAGCTAACCATGAATTTAACGTCTTGTATCACTCTACAATTCTTAACGACGCTTCTCCTCTGGCTGACCTCTCTTTCAATCTTGCGTTCCACGTTGTCGCAGCCCCCTGGTGCGGACGACCCTCCCGGGCTTCAATTGTCGCTCGCCTTGCTCGGTTCTGTGTGGTTATTGCGCAAGAAGGACCTCTCGCTGGGTGCGTTCCCAGTGACCAAGCTCACCAATTATGCGTGCGTCGAATTCCCTGCAGTGTATTATGATACATATGAACGTGTGCGCGACTCAATCGCATTTGGTAATGATCTGTTTGTGCTTCTGGCACGGTCCTAATTTCCTGTGACCGTTAAATAAACGCAGGTCGCTCAATCTCGCTTGCGGTTCTCGGCCTGACTGTCGGTTCTGTGGTTGGGGGTGCGATTCAAGGTTGGTTGCGCGTCGACATTGTTCCGTTGGGACCGCTGTCGTCTCCTTCTGCTGTTGTCAGCGAATTCAGTCTCGCGGGCATATTTGCAGCCACGGCTTTCTTGTTTTGAAAAGCCAGCTTTTTCAAGGATGCCGTGCGCGTGAGACGTGGATGATATGATTGGATGGATGGATGGATGGAACCTTTGGAAAGTACTTATTCTTTGCACCATTTTCGGGATTACTGGTGGTACTTGGTAATTAAGGTGCTAAGGAGTTCACAACTGCACTCTCTACATCGACGAAGCAGGCATCTATCTGCAGCCCAGTAGGTACACGATTCACTGACCGCCTCATTGGGCTAGTAGCCACCGCTGTCAGCTGGGGTTTGACAGTTGTTAGTATATGTTGTATGTACGTAGCGCTGTCTCTGGCGGAGCGAGAGAAATGGTGAACCATAATAGAACTCGATATATCTCGAACTGTGCCAAGGTAAAGCCGACCGAGTCGGGTTGACTTACGAGGATACACACGCCGGCGACCTCAAAGGAGCCGTGATTCTTGAGTGTCGTACTTTATACTGAGTGGGTGTGTGTGTGAAGGGTACGAAGTAAACAGACCGCCGAAGATATGTTTTGTAGACAAAAAGGTGCGCAAGGTTGTTTCCTTTCTTCTTGCTGTCCTACCCATTAAACCCAGACTCTTGCAAACATAAATCAAGAGACGTAAACAGAACATTAGCATCAAAGTTTTGTGGAAAGAAATCGCAGCTGTCAGACAGCGTATTGCAAGTGATGTAACTAATTCGATAATTCGTCTTCATTGCTGCTGCTTGTATCATAATAATATATCTTTTGGCTCATATTTTTCTCTCAAACACCAAAAGTCGATATCGTGTCCGTCTTATACGTCTTGCCTTCTAAATCAATACCTTCTGATGTGCTCTGTGATATTCAAAATGTCTAGCAAGTGTGTACACCAGCAAGTGTAATAAAAAAACAGTGGTTGGGATTAACAAGTCGCGATGCAAGTTGCGATCAGATACGATCGAGAAAATCCCCCTAAATCCCCACCCTAGGAGGAGGTATTTTCTTGTTGTTTGGATTCCCAAAAACCTATACAGCACTGTATGATGGCTTCATCGCATTTCCCGAGTTGGAATCCGAATACAAGAAAAAGATAGAGGAGGACTAAATTCCCCTTTACACTAAAACCTAAAACTCAACCTCCACCTCACTCAACCTTAAACCTTAAGCCCTGAATACACCACACCCTAAACCCTACAATTGAGAAGGCGACACGTTTTCCGATTTTCTAATTTGACTGCCCACCCCAAATAACTGCATAATTCTCGCTCGCAACTGACCGCAGGTTGCAAAAGTCGTTATTTGGTTTCAGCAATTATTTTCACATCATAGTCAATTTTTGCGCCATAACTTTTTCATTGATTTAGTCTTTTTCACCGGGTCACTTTATCCGCTTATAGCCCCACTAGTAGGTGCGGAACAAGATTTTATAAAGGCCTTCCTGTCGTTGCGGTTTCGAAATACTGCCGCGCGCGCGTGATCCGCCCGCACTCCCTAATACGCGCCATCGTTCGAACGAAGCGTAGCTACTCGCGCTTATCACCCCTGCTGCCGCAATTTTGAATGGTCACTCATGCCTGTCCACAGCACGCAACTCAGAAACGAAGCTGACGCTGCCTTTTATTGCACATGCTCTCCTTCACGGACTCCCGCACGCACACGCTTCGTGTTTTTGATTGGGAGAAAATAAGCGCTAGCTAGAGCACTTATCAATGGATGAGAGATTATGGGTATTTGATGAGTTAACGCGAAAGGACAATAGCGTTATAGCGCAGGCAGTCAAAAAGTAAAATTGAGGCAAAGAGTGACAGCTTAACCTCGAAGACGCTGTACCGTGGTGAGGGCAGCTTAGCTTTTTATATTTATCAATGTTGTTCAGGGCTTGTTTTCCTCTGCAGAGCAGGGAAGGATGAGAAATCGGTCTCAAGAATAATAATTGCTTGAAATTCAGAAAACATACATGCATTCCGTAATTCAACTGGATAGCTAGCTGTGTTGTGTTGTCAACGAAAAGAGTTTCTTTTGCACAAAAGAGTAAATAAACCTAAGCGAAAGAAAGTGAAATGAATGGAGTCATCTCTGACCAAACTACACATATATAGCTCCCTCGTATCCATCTGTGACTACTACTTCTTCGGGTGCCTTTTGTGGTGTCAATACCACTTACAGCACGTCTGTGCTTTTCAAAAGGCACCCGAGGAAGTAGTCACAGATGGATGGATACGAGGGAGCTATATATATATATGTGCAGTGTGGTCAGAGATGACCCCATTCATTATCAGATCTCCCCAACGAGATACCCACTGTAATGTGAACACTCAAACAGCGTGTGTCGAAGTTGCACCAGAACTCGCAGTCCAACGACTCGAGGCTCACAGTCACACATGTTGAATGGGGTCTTTGTCGGCCAGTCAGAAACTGTTAGGGGTCTTATCATATCCGACTTCGAATTCGGAAAAGCCCTTCGACTAAGAGTTGGACAGATTTGGCCAGAGTTTGTCAGAGTTGGCAAGTGTTGGCCAGAGTTGGCCAGAGTTGGCCAGAGTTGGCCAGAGTTGGCCAGAGTTGGCCAGGGTTGGCCAGAGTTGGTCAGAGCTGGCCAGAGCTGGCCAGAGTTGGCCAGAGTTGGCCAGAATTGGCCAGAGTTGGCCAGAGTTGGCCAGAGTTGGCCAGAGTTTGCCGGAGTTTGCCAGAGTTGGCCAGAGTTGGCCGATGCACCAAGGAGTCGAACCTGAGACCTGCGTGTCACGGACGTCAGCTCCTTACACACTGCACCTTCTCCACCTCGGGGTCCTTTTGGAAAGCACAGAAGGCACCCGAGGAAGGCACCACAGAAGGCACCCGAGGAAGTCATCACATATGGATACGAGGGAGCTATATATGTGCAGTGTAGAGATGACCCCACCCTATTCATTACAGAAAGGTGACTTGCTGCATGTTTTCACAAGCATTCTGACCGCTGTGCTATCGACAGATCATAATTTCTTGCCTTTAGTAAAAGCTAAGCGAGCTGGGGCTAGTTATGCTTAACTTTTGGCTGTGTTCGTTTGATGCACACCTCACTCTGATACGAACGGACCTCGTGGACAATTCTATATATTTCTAACCTCTCTCGGTAAATTAGGTTATAAATTGAAAATACCCCGGTAAAAGCTGAAATCTATAAAACTCTCCCGCTTTTACGAGAAATTCAAGAGTAGGGATCTCCCCAATGTGGCGCCAAAATTGCACTGGATGAAACCCCCGCCGTGTGCAAGACGATGATTGATTGTAGTACTGCGCTGTTTATATTTAAGATGTTACACGTGCTGTAACCTAAAAACTGACTGTGTTTCAAGCTTATCCACAATTTTCCTGCCAAACTGCGTTCATTTAATGATTTATCGTATGAATCAAACTTATAATGCAAGCTCAAGGGGCGTTCATGCGCACCTCATTCCGAAACTTTTTCTCCCTTCTCTGGAATCCAGTAGTTAAGCATCAGGTGTCGGCTTATTTGGAAAAGGCGTGATAGATATGCGGCTGCTCTTCCAAAAGTTTCCCTCTTTTTAGAACAAAAGTTACTTTTTTTCCAAATCAGGAATAACTAGTATAAGGCAGGGCCAGTCATGAACAGCCCAAACAGCGTAACCGCGAGCGGAAAACCCAAACGGCAGCACCCACGACCTTTCTTCGATTTTTTGGGGCGGCACCGCCACGGGACGTAACCCTCCTACACGTTCAGCCGGTCGCCGCACTCTGGGGCGCACCGAGGCGCGAGCTGGGGGTGCGATACTGTCCTGGGGGGGGTGCTCATTAGGTCATCAGATTGCCGTTTGAGGTTGGTTGGGCAGTGTGCGCGACCCGAGTCATCTTCCAATCATTAAAGTATTCGCCGAGAGAAGCTCAAAACCGGTCTCAAAATTTTCATCGTCCCACGGGAAGGGAGTGAACTCGCTGTCCGAAGTATTATGGCGCGTAGCAGGATCAGTCAGATATCCTTGAGTCATTCTCTGAGTCAACTTGTCCAAAAGAAATTACAGTGGTGTTTTTCCCGTAAACCTCCCAAGCACTCCTGTTTCTATTGGCGATGAATCGCCCGTTAGCGCGCACTTATTAAAGCGCGGCTGACGCACGAGTGGCGCACGGCCGCGTAACGTATCCACGCCTGATTGAGGGTTACGTTCCGGATGTATCGCCGTGTCGAACATCGTAAAATGCGCAGGCATTCGGCTTTTACGACCCCGTACGCTGTTTGGGCTGTTTATGGCTGGCCCTGCCTTATTATAGTAAAAAGGACAGACGGACGGCCTATGGAAATATCTGAATTCTATGTGGGAAAGCAGACTGAAACCGAAGGTTCCTAGTCTGAGAAACAACAATTATTTGTAGCTCTATCATAAATACATCATATTGAAGCCAAAGATAAATGCACCGCATCATGAACGAAAAAATGTCCCGGCAGCGGCAGGGCGGACGTGAAAGAATCGAGAATAAAGTCAATAAAAGCGAAAAATTATTTGTTTTCCCAGACTCTGTTTTCCCAGACTTTTTGGACAGCTTTTTTTTCCCAGACTTTGTTTTGGTAATCGGTCAAAATACCGAAATGAGCACGCCTATAATGGTTCAGCTACCGAAACTTTTGGAGATGAATCTCTGTAAGCGCATCTTGATGCGTGCACAACGCCGCGCGACGCACGGTAGAGAGACATTGTTGCGCAAAACTCGTTAAATGACTGTGGTCACATCGCCGTTTCGAACGTCGCAAATGACCAACGGGTCTGGTTGGTCTCTACGACCGGGCACGTTTGGGCTGTTAATGGCTGACCCTGCCTTATATATTGTTGAACTATTTACATCGCAGATTTGACCGACTGTCCCATCATTACTGAACATCAATTGGACAGCTAAGCTCATATGAAGATCTTGCACCAATCAGCCACCTTCAATTGCGGCAGCCCTGATTTAATGAACAAAATATTAATTTATTAATTTCATCGTTACAAAGAAGGCGGTTAAGAACGGGCTAAACCCGCGTCTCGCGCACATCATTTAAAAGGCCCAGACCGATATTATAGGAAGAACTGATGCATTTGTTCATACCGCATTGGTGGCGGCTGTACAGGATATAGTAGTAAAAACAGTGCACATCCTAAGTAATTTGCGTTGACCGATGTAATTAACTGTGACGGAAACAGAAACCATAGAAGCTTTGCTCGTGAGTTATGTGATTTGTTTACTCGAGATCTTATAACTATTTGCCAATTATAAAAGCCAACTGTCAAAAAAAGTTTTGACGAAGAAAAAGGCAAGCGCAACGGTACGCCATGGAAAAGATTACGTAATGCGAAGGCGGCGCCGCCCCGACGCACAATCAAGCATAGCTGTGCCATGTATATATATGCATGACATCGCTTTTTGCAAAGTCTGCTAAAAGGAAACACCAAATTCCTAATAACGCCCATGCTCAACCTTCGCCATGCTCAACCTTCGCGTCTCTTGCCTCCACGTTTATTTATACCATCCGAAACACTTGCCTTAATGCCCAACACGTAACGTCGTCCAGAATTTGACGATCTATATTTCGTAGAGGTTGTAAAGTAAATCTTACATCGTACCGCAATGTTTTTATTTTTTTTGACAGTATGTATCTACACGACCCGAACCAAAGGTTGATTCGAGCTTATAGGGCTTCGGTACCATCACCCGACTTCTGAGACTTTTTCATGGCAAAAATCGAGGATGTTCGGCAAGAACCGAATTTTTTTGTCGGTTGGAGGGGCCGGTAACAGAACAGACCCCCTATTTGATCAGTACTTACAAACAGTGTGATGAGCCTATTTGCTCGAACAAACAGGTCGCGTAGATGGTTCCTTAAATTTGGTACCAATTTTGCTATATGGAAACGATAATAAGATAAGATAATAAGTGATTCGAGGTCCATTCGAAACCCGCCTACCCTAACTAATGTAACGCATTTGACAGGTAGGATCGAGAAGCCGCAATTTGAATGGAAAGCATAAGTTAATTCTCCCCTTCGACAGCTACTTGTGTCGCCCCTGAATCCCAAACCCTAAACTCTAAACCCTAAACCCTAAACCCTAAACCCGAAATCCTAAATCCAAAACCCTAAACCCTAAACCGTAAACCCTAAACCCTAAACCCAAAACCCTAAACCCTAAACCCTAAACCCTAAACCCTTAACCCTAAACCCAAAACCTAATTTTAGCCGTAGTAGCGACGGAACATGACCCAGCTAACATGTAACATATCCAGGATTATAAACAGGCGTTGACCTAAGTTATAATAGCAAGGGGAAATGAACACTTGCACACTTTTACAGAGGTCGAGTTCAAATTTAGCAAGAACTTGTGGCATGTCTCAAAAAAAAAGTTAACCATGTAAAATTGGTGGGGTGATTGTCCGACTGGCTCAAAATAAAGATCCACATCTGCTTAATTAACATGAAGCAATAATAACCCTCAAATTAATACCATTTGGCACTATTTAACGTGCCCGTCTTTTTAACGTGCCATGTGTAAAATAGTATTTCATCCCAAAGTGATAACACCGACGCTTACCCAAAAACACCACGATTATGCATATTCTCGACAGTTGCAAATAGACGCGAAACCGTCGAAACCTGTTCGCCGACACAATGCGGTTTGAGTCTGGTGTTCTTTCGGACAAAAATAGCTCATTTAGTCAGTGATACATATAATAACAAACGGAGGCATCTCGAAAAATCAAGAGCCATCTTAATAAAAAATAGGGTTGAGCTGTAATGTAAGTTGAATGCGTCAATAAATAAAAACAGGCACATTTGTCCTCGAAACTGTCCAAGCGAATGATTTGATATATTAGGAAGTATCATATGCCTAATAAGGCCGTTTTCTCTTTACATATCGCAATGAAGAAGATGTCAGATAGGCTACTTTGCTGCAACGGGACGCGCGCCCGAGACCTTGCACCGACAAGCTTCCGACGCCGCATTCCTCCGGAATCTTGCGGCGCCAAGAAGGCCGTCTGTTTCAACAGGGTCGCTTATTTTTATGTGCGCCATGCACTACGGAAATGGAGAAAGAGGGGAGTCGCCGGCTCGCAGAAACATTGGGCGGTGTGCGCTGACCGCTTCGCGGAAAAACGGACCGCCTGCGCCGGCGGCGTTTTCATTGGCGCCAAAAACTTTCTACCAATCACGCGCAAGTCGCCGCTGCACCAATCCGCGGACCGGAGAATGACAGCTGTCAGCCTCTCGCGGCCCCAAGTTCTTAAATTACAGGGCTGAATTAACGATGTTTCAACTCTAACACTTGGTGCATACTAGCTAGTAGACGTGGTCTCGAATCAGGTTTACACTTTTGCTAAAAAGCGTGAATAAAAATATTGTTTCTTTTTTATTTTCAAAATCTTGAGAGCCAAGCCCAAGCCAGGCCAATCAAGAACGAGACATTTATTTGATTGCGTACTTCATAAAGCATCGTCAATATGTATACCGCATTAGCTTACTTGCATCACATCAATCTGCAATCGCGTTTAATATCCACGTGAAGGAAGGAAAGACAGGGTAGTTTTGCAAAGATATTTCTTAGCTTCATCTTTTCTGTTCACCTACGAAGCACGTTTTTTTCTCCTTTTTTTAGAGTCGTCATCACCAAGAAGGGGAGCGCATCCTCCTTGCAGGATCGATTGCCGATATATATGAAGACGTAGCTGAGCGAAATGTAAGCGATTTGACACTTTACTGCACACACCGTCGAGAACGAGAACTTCGTGATTCTGTGCATCAATCACGTACTTCATGACAGCACTTGTCGACGCTGACAAGGACGCTTCACTGCTATTCGAAGGTTGAAGTGCATCACAAATCTCTTCTCTGCTTAACACGTGAAGCACGCGTAAAAATATGTGTTTGTCTCCTCCTGGTTCAATCCACTGTGTCGTAGAAGCTGGATTCACACTGCCGATGTTATCATGTAGTGATTGTGGTCGAATCATCCACAACGTCTTGTTCACCCCGTTCGTGTCGAGCTCAACTTTGCGCCTGACGTGCGTGTCCAACAAATGTGACACTGCTGCGTCAAGGACCTCCAGAGTAGATTTGGCGGCTCTTTCCATCTCGCAGGCTTGCTCCGCTTCTCTCTGTGTGTTTGGCGGTACAAGCAAACAGGTTGGATCTTCAACTTTAAGATGCCTCGTGGATGACGTGCTCAGGCATGCCTCGAGCATGACTTGCTGCAAGTGACTGAGTAATTGGGCCTCCACATAATCTGCAGAGTTGCGTTACAAGGTTAAGTGCGAGAATTTGTGGTGTCTGTGTGCCAGGCTTCACAACGCGAAAGAGAGATTGAAGGTTCGTTTCCCCCCCTCACCTTCGATTCCGTGAGGAAACCGCGGAAACCCCTTGATCCCCTTGATCCCCTTGAAAGCAGATATCAGCTTACCTGAACACAAAATTGAGAGTGTAAGGTCGTTTGTCAACCTGAACATCAAACACCCTTTTTGCAGGAAAGAAAGAAACACAGACATACAGGCTGCAGCTGCAACCCAGCAAGGCAAAGATGACACAACATATTCTTGAACCTTGGTCAACAAGTTGGGAGAGTGCGGCACGGGATGGCGCCACGTGCAATCCCCGCCCCTGCAAAAAAGAGCCTCGGCATCGAAACGCATACGAGTTCAGGTATCATTCGGTTCAGACAATAATTTTGATATGGAACGAGGACCTCAAATCGTCCTGTGACGAAATCGAGCAGAAATCAGCAACCAAAGAGGCAAATGTATGCGCCTCCGTTTCAAAGTGTGCTCTACACAAGACAAATGCTTTTACTTGGTGCCTTGCCGGATACACTCCTGCTGCGTCTGGAAGCACCCATAACATTCCGTCATCCTCGTCCGTGGCGATGACGAACCTGAGCATGAGTCCTGTGGTATAGAGCAAACACCTGAATCAAAGTCTTGGACCGTAGCAATGACAGCTTCATGGCAGAGAAGACCACGCATACATATTTGAAAAATGAGTGGAGGCTTCGGATTCCAGATTCTCCCGGCGGCACTATACATACCTACGTAACAGCAAGGTTTCAACGTTTCAACATAAGTACTCGACTCGACAAATACCCCGCAAAGAACATCACCGCTCATTCTTTGGACCCTAAAACCCTAACCCCTAAACCCTAAATCCTAAATTTAAACCCTAAACCCTAAACCCTTAACCCTAAACCCTTAACTCCAAACCCTAAACCTTAGGAAGCGGGTGTGTGAGTACCTCGTGGAAGGCTTCTCTTGAGAATGTGACAGTAACGCAGCATCTGTAGCACTCCACCCATGTGTTTAGGGTCCTGGATGAAGTCCCACCGTTCGTCTACCTGTTTAAGGAGCAGATCGATCTGCTCGCCAATAGTCCCGCCTTTAGTGATACGAGGCGGTACTGTGACGAGATCGCGTTGAGCCTGCTTTTGCTGCCACATCAAAAGAGGTCGGCATAAAACACGCTGTTCCAAGGTACTCTGTGCGGCTCTCAAGCTCGTCCGCATCATGGTCATCATCGACCGACAGTTGGCGAAGAGAGTGCCGCTGCAGCAGCCGAGCAGTCTTTCTCTTCGTACGATCGTGCTGACGTCACTTGGCACAAATACCGCCAGTCCTGCACAGCGCACCACTTGTGGGGCACCCTTGAGTCAACTACAAGTCAGGCATGAGGTGAGGCTGAGGGTTATCTTCTATTGTGTAACTTTTAAAGACTTGAAGACTGTGGCGCTTTCCATCCTTTTTTCGTCCCAGTCAGCATCTCTTTTTGAAAGAACCCTCGCGTCAAGACCCGCAAGTTGACGTTTGGCCCATCAACATTGAGCTGCATAACAACCCACAAGGTGCAAAGCTAGTAAGTAGTCTGGCTCCCTTGGAGGGTAGGTCCGTGAGTACGGCGTGAATGCAGTGACCAAGTCGGCCTGCCTGCCGTGGCCCTAAGCATTTGACAAGAACATAGTAATAGGTCTAACCCACCCGCACCCTTTTTTTGACCTGTTTGTTTACAAGCATACTCCCAAGCTGCTGAGGTGCTGCTCGAAAAGCTCTGGAATACGCTAGACGCCAGCTAGTATGTACCCTTGCACCCTTCACCCTTTAACCCTGTAACCTGTACTCAGTCCCGAATCCTTAATCCCTAAACCTTAACCCAGAACCCCAAACCCAGAACCCATATCCCTAAACCATAAACTCTGAACCATAACCCATATAAACCCTCAACCCTCAACCCCAAACCCTGAACCCTGAACCCTGAACCCTAAACCCTAAACCCTAAGCCCTAAGCTTTGAACCCTTAACCCAAAACCCTAACCCCTGAGCCCTAAATCCTAAACCCTAAACCATAAACCCTAAATCCTAAACCTAAAAACCTAAACCCTAAACCCTAAACCCTAAACCCTAAACTCTAAACCCTCAACCCTAAACCCTAAACCATAAACTCTAGACCCTGAACCCTGAACCCTGAACCCAAACCTCAAAATCCGAACCCTTAACTTTAAACCCTGAATCCTATCTAAACCCTTCACCTTGAATTTGAAAAATCTGAACCCTTAAATCCTAAACCCTAAATCCTAAACCCTAAACCCTAAGCCCTAGGCCCTAGACCCTAAACCCTACACCCTAAACTCAAAACCCTAAATCCGAAACCTAAACCCCAAATTAATCCAAAACCCTAAACCCTGCACCCTAAATCCTAGATCCTGAACCTTTAACCCTGAACCCTAAACCTTAAACCCTAAGCCCTAAACCCTAAACCTGACACCCTAAATCCTTAATCCTAAATCCTCAACCCGAAGCCCTAACTAAACCTTACACCCTAAACCCCAAACCCCAAACCATAAACCCTCGACCCTAAATCCCAAATCCTAACCTCTTAACCCTGTAGCCTAAACCCTAAACCCTAAACCACAAATCCTACACCCTAAACTCAAACCCTAAACCCTAAACCCTTAACCCTAAACCCTAAACCCTAAACCTAAAATCCTAAACTATAGACCCGGAACTCTGAACCCTGAACCCTGAACCCTAAACCCTAAACCCTAGACCCTGAACCCTAAGCATAAACCCTAAACCCTAGGTCCTAAGGCCTGAACCCTGAATCCTAAACCGTACCCTAATAAACCATACCATATGAATACCCTTAACCCTTAAACCATCAAACTTCAACCCTGACCCTCAAGTCCTAAGCCCTAACCGGTTAAACCCCAAACCTTCAACCTAAATCTTAACACCTAAAACTTAAGGCCAAACCTAAACCATGAGCCCTTAACCCTAAAACGCTATTCCCCAGAACCACCCACCCTGCACCCTAAATTCAAACCTGAAATCGTATCACCTACACCCTAGGACAAAACACGTTCTGCGCAGGCCCCTACGATGTTTGATGCATCAACCACGGGCATGTACGACACCTTGCGACTTACGTCAAGTAGGATGGGATCCTGGTGTCCAGCTGCCCTCCTGGGGGCCGCGATTATAGGAACCTTGATGTTGTGTTCATGGGACACGTGGTGGGTACCTCTGGAGAAGTCCTTTTTCAGTCTCGAAGAGGGCATCACCATGGCATCGTATGCTGCTGCTTCCTACTGTCCTCCCGACGCTCTCACGAACTGGACGTGTGATAGATGTACTGCTGAAAGGGTGGAACGGTTCGTTCCCACCGCGATAATATTTGATGATGTTTGGAACTTGCAAGCTTTTGTGGGGTACTCTCCGCAGCTCAACTCCGTGTTAGCAGTGTTTAGAGGCACTAGGGAGGGATCTCGAACCAACTGGATTCACAACCTGATGACGTCGACAACGAGAGTGAGGTATCCTGGCATGCCTGACAAAGCAATGGTTCACGACGGCTTTTACAGATCGTGGACCAGATCGGTATTGCAGCAACAAGTCAACGACGCTATCCATGCCGCTCGCGCTGGACAAGATCTTCCGGTGGTGGTGATAGGCCATTCTTTGGGCGGAGCTTTGGCCACGCTTTGTGCTGCCCAGCTCGTGACGGAGTTCAACTTGACGGCAGTGAGGCTGTACACGTTTGGGTGTCCACGCGTCGGAAACTCGGTTTTTGCAAAGGCTCTGGCGAACACTATGTTGATAAACACCCGCGTCACGCACAACAGGTGAACCCTTAAATCTAATCCCT
>Ga0075109_1001516_pt1 | contig 14228 bp, 16 predicted proteins | sample AntAceMetag02UKD_FD_69798 | JGI IMG/M metagenome (GOLD analysis project Ga0075109, IMG submission 69798) | Saline lake microbial communities from Ace Lake, Antarctica - Antarctic Ace Lake Metagenome 02UKD | ecosystem: Environmental > Aquatic > Non-marine Saline and Alkaline > Saline | place...
CTCCCGGGCATGGTCTCGTTCATTGGTGAATTCCTCGTGCTTCTTGGCGCCTTCCAGCAATACATGTGGGTCGGTGCATTAGCAACCGTCGGAATCGTGCTCACGGCCGCCTATGTCTTGCGGGTCTACCAAAAGAGCATGACCGGCCCACTGAATCCGGATTGCGAAGGCATGAAGGATCTCAACGGTCGTGAAATAACCGCACTTGTTCCCATCGCAGCGTTGATCATCGCGCTCGGTGTCTTCCCGGCACCACTGCTCAATGTGATCAACCCGGCGGTGGATCGAGTTATGACAACGGTTGGTGTGAGCGACCCGGAGGTTACCTTCCCAATCTTGACCGGCACGGCAACGAGTGAAGGAGGCTCGGAGTGAATACCTTTACCGCACCCGAGATCGACTACGTCGCAATTGCGCCGATCCTGATTGTTGCGATCGCAGCATTGCTCTCGGTGTTAACAGAAACTTTCCTGCCACGCTCGGTACGTCGCACGGTACAAATTCTGTTGACCTTCCTCTCTCTTATCGGTGCCTTTGTCGTTCTGGTAATCAATCACAACATTCGTACGATCACAGGCGGTGGCGCCGTTGCGATTGACGGCCCCGCAATCGTCTTAATGGGAACGATTCTGATCCTCTCGCTGCTCAGCGCATTCTTGGTGGCAGAGCGCTCACTTGACAGTTTGGGCGACGCATTTGCGCCCAGTGCCTCAGCGCTTCCAGGGTCGGTTGACGAGCGTGAGTTTTCGGCCCGAGGCTACTTCCAGACTGAGATTTGGACACTTTTCCTTTTTGCAGTGTTGGGCATGCTCGCATTTGTGGTCGCCAATGACCTCCTCTTTATGTTCGTGGCACTTGAAGTCATGTCACTACCTCTCTACTTAATGGTGGGCATGGCTCGTAGGCGCCGACTGCTTTCCCAGGAAGCAGCCCTGAAGTATTTCGTTCTTGGAGCCTTCTCCTCTGCGTTCTTTATCTTTGGTGCCGGTTTGGTGTACGGCTTTGCCGGTTCGATTTCGCTGCCGGAGATCCATGACGCACTTTCGGCTTCGGCTGGGGAAACGCTGCTGATCGTGATCGGCATGGCAATGCTTCTGGTCGGCTTGCTGTTTAAGGTGGGCGCTGTTCCGTTCCACCAGTGGACACCTGATGTGTATCAGGGCGCTCCGACTCCCGTCACGGCGTTCATGGGTGCAACGGTCAAGGTCGCGGCCTTCGGCGCCATGATGCGTTTGCTCTACGTAGCATTCTCGGGAATCCAGTGGGACTGGGAAATCATCTTGTGGTCGGTGTCCATCCTGAGCATGATTATCGGTTCCCTGATCGCGCTCACCCAGAGTGACATTAAGCGCATGCTGGCTTACTCAGCAATTGCTCAAAGTGGTTTCATCCTCGTAGGTGTTGTCGCGGCGAGTCCCTCCGGTATCGCAGCCGTCTTGTTCTATTTAATTGCCTATGGCCTAGTGACAGTAGGAACCTTGGCTGTTGTCTCAATGGTTCGTGACCCATCAGGGGAGGCAACTCACCTTTCCAAGTGGGCCGGGCTGGGCAAGAAGTCTCCGGTACTTGGCGCGGTCATGGCCATCTTCATGTTGTCCTTGGCGGGCATCCCGCTCACCAGCGGATTTGTCATCAAGTTCAGTGTCTTTGCCGCGGGGATCGCGGAAGGTGACACTTGGCTAGTTATTGCCGCGGTTCTTGCCAGCATCGTGGCGGCATTCTTCTATGTTCGCGTGATTGTCGTCATGTTCTTCTCCGCGCCCAATGAAAACACGGCCTCGGTTGCGGTTCCATCGATCTTCACAACCATCACGGTTGCGGCTACCGTCACGGCAACATTGGTTTTGGGAATAATCCCGCAACCCATGATTGAGCTTCTGACAAATGCCGGAATCTTCATCAGGTAGTACCGTGATCCCATGAACCGGATCTTTGAAGCCAGTGATCCGGTATTTGAGGAGCACATCACAACCGAGCTTGAGGCAGTCGAGAATTCGCTGCTTGAATCAACCCGGAGTGAATACCCGTTCGTCTCAGAGACTTCCAGGCACCTTGTCGTTGCTGGTGGCAAGCGTTTTCGTCCGCTGCTAGTCCTTCTTGCAGCCGAGTTCGGTGATCCCAATGCACCGGGGGTAGTACCTGCCGCGGTGGTCGTAGAACTCACCCACCTGGCAACTCTGTATCACGACGACGTAATGGACGAGGCAACTATGCGTCGCGGCGCAACGAGCGCGAACGCCCGCTGGGACAATACGGTTGCAATCCTCACTGGAGACTTCCTCTTTGCTCGAGCATCACAAATCTTGGCAGACCTTGGACCCGAGGCGGTACGAATTCAAGCCGAAACCTTTGAGCGGTTATGCATTGGTCAAATAAAGGAAACCGTGGGTGCGCTGGAGGGTGAAGACCCGGTTAAGCACCACATTTCGGTTCTGTCGGAAAAAACTGGATCACTGATCGCAACCTCAGGTCGATTCGGCGCCATGCTCAGTGGTTGCAATCAAACCACGATCGAAACCCTCACCCAGTTTGGTGAGCAGATTGGGGTGGCGTTCCAATTAGCCGACGACATCGTGGACATTACCTCTGACTCAGATCAGTCGGGTAAAACCCCGGGGACCGATTTGCGCGAAGGCGTCCCCACTTTGGCGGCCTTAATTGCACTGACAGAAACAACACCAGAGGGTGAGCACCTGCGCGGGCTGCTGTCACGACCACTACCTGACCCAACCGAACACGCTCTCGCATTGGAACTCTTGCGCAATCATGCGAGTCTGAATGAAGCCCGACTCGAGGCCAGGCGTTGGGCAGATGAGGCACGTAGGACTCTTGAACCATTACCCGACATTGCAGCCAAGGAAACCTTGATTGCCTTATGCGACTACGTTGTTACTCGGACTGGGTGAAGTAACCGAAGTCCACATTTGATCCTTTCGCGGGCGCAGAATCGTGGGAACGCTTGTAATGAAAACGACCAGTGCACTCATCCACCAGTAGACCAACGGGTACAGGGTCGCCAGCGGCCAAAGTTGGAAATAGTTAAACAAAATTCGATTGTCTGTAGTTGTGTCAAAATCCCGCGGACGTCAGTAACTCGTGGATTACCAGTAAAGGAAACGGGGATCAGAGCGCAACTCTGCGATTACTTCGAGGTCAGGCCAGTCAAGATTGAGTGCCGCATTAACCGTTGCGGCTATTGTCTTTTCTTCATCTCTTGCTGGAATTGGTACGGTATAGAGTGGCCGCTTTTCAAAAGCTTGCTCGAGTTCATTATTCACACCAATGCAGCAGTAATCCCTGCTTGGGTTTTTGCTGTGGTGGCGAAATTTATGGCTCTAAAAGGGTTTCTTTCAGTTGCCGGTTTCGGGTTCGCGTGTGCCGATACATGTCGACTGTAAAAATCACGAGGGATATCCACACCAGGGTAAACCCAATCCAACGTCCCGTACTCATTATTTCCTGGAAAACAAAGACACCGAGGAAGAATTGCGCAATAGGGGTGATGTATTGAAGTACACCAAGGGTTGAGAGCGGAATCCTGGTCGATGCACCGCCGAATGCAAGTAGTGGAATGGCTGTCACCGGACCCAGCATTATGAGAAGGAAAGTGATTTTAGGACCGTCGAGAACAAATGACTCACTGCCATTCACAATTGCAATTCCAAGAATCACCAGTGCAATAGGGACGAGAACCGCGGTTTCGATTCCTAGGCTGTGTAGGGAAGGAAGATTCGCAAACTTCTTGAGCAACCCGTAGGTTGCAAACGAAAGGCCAAGTGTGAGAGCGATCCACGGCAGGGAACCGGATGCAATTGTCAGGACGACGACTGCAACGATCGCGATTCCTACTGCAATCCATTGAGTCTTGCGAAGTTTTTCCTTGAGAATCAAAACCCCCATGCCTACGGAAATGAGCGGATTGACGAAGTATCCAAGGGAGGCTTGCACAACTTGATTAGTCGTTACGGCGTATACGTACACGAGCCAGTTAATGGACAGAAAAATGGCAGCAGACCCAAGAATAATGACGTTCCTGCGACTAAATGCTGAAGTGAATGCTCGCCACTGTTTACCGACAATGAGAACCAGGACCACGACTATCAGTGACCAAATGATTCTGTGGGCCACGATCTCGATCGGGGAGACCGAGTCAAGTAATGCGAAAAAGAGCGGGAACATGCCCCAGAACAGGTAGCCGGCAACCCCGAGTAGAACGCCAGTGGAATGTACGGAGCGCTCCTGGCCAGCCACTGATTTCACCCACTTCTTAGAATCGAATCACACTTTTCCTAAGCGCGGGCTCAGACTACTCGGGGTAAACATGCCAGCTCTTCCGGATAGGCTCACTCAGGTGACGTGTTACGCCCTGGCCTCTGATCCAACTATCTGCGTGAAGATCCTTAACGCGTCACTTGCTTGCTGCACTCTTGAACTTCAAGCTGCAATTGCTAGTGGAGAATTTGTGGAAACCGACGACGCCAGTTGTGACAGACAAGTGACCGTCCTGGTTGTTGCCGGCACGGTGACCGACGCATTAGTTCCCAGGGTCATGGAATTAATTAAATCCCACCCAGGAGCAAAAGTGATGTCTTTCGGGGCCTGCGCGACCAGTGGTGGTCCCTACTGGGATTCCCCGCCAGTCTCAAAAGGAATTGATCAGTTCGTGGAGGTGGCGAGTTACGTTTCTGGCTGCCCACCAAGGCCGGAAGCCTTTATTCAAGCGGTTCGTGTTCTGGCTCAGATCGGGACGCAGGCATGAAGCAGGAATTCACCTGGCACAAGGTCGATGCGGGACAGTGGTTCACGACAATTGGCGAGCAGCGTGATGCAGGTTTCACCTATTTCGATTTCCTCACCGGGGTTGATCGCGAGAGCCTTGACCCAGATAAATCTGATTCGCAGTTGCAGGTAGAAGTAATTGCGCACCTGGCCAAACCCGACCTCTCGGACTCGATATTTGTTCATACATGTGTCAGCGAGGAACTGGATTCAATTACTGACCTATTTCAAGCGGCCAGCTGGCATGAACGTGAGTGCGCCGAAATGTATGGCATTGCATTCACCGGAGGAGACTCCAGATCATTGCTCCGGCACGAGACATTGAGCCGTTCCCCACTTCGCAAGTCAACGGTGTTGGCGGCGCGAGTTCTTATTCCGTGGCCTGGTGGCGCCGAGCCGCAGATCAAGGAAGACGGGCGCAAAGCGGGTAATTCCTCTCGGAGACGCCAACGCCCACCGGGTGTCCCGGAGAATTGGCTGAAGTCGTGAAGCATTCATTTATTGCACTGATTGAAGACAAGTGCACCTCATGCATGTTGTGCGTGCGCGAGTGTCCAGCGTGGTGCATCACATTGGATTCCCACACTGTCGAAGTCACCGAAGAGGGTGCGCGCAGGCCACGCAAAGTAAATGTTCTCGACTCGTTTGAGATCGACTATTCGCTCTGCATGTACTGCGGGGTCTGCATTGACGTGTGCCCATTTGACGCACTCGCATGGGATGAGCACCGAGCACTTGTCACTGCAGACAGAGAAGACATGCTGCTGGGAATTGTGGAACTCAGGCCTAGCGATAGTTCGTAAACTGCACTGCAAAGTCAAGATCCGCGCCGTTAATTAGCGCGATTATTGACTGAAGATCGTCACGACTTTTGCTGCTCACGCGAAGCTCGTCACCTTGAACCTGAGTCTTGGCTCCCTTGGGGCCTTCGTCGCGTATCAGTTTTGCAAGTTTCTTAGCATGCTCCTGGCTGATCCCGTTGTTAAATGACCCATTGATTTTATGCAACTTTCCTGAGGCGCGAGGGTCCCCAGCGGTGAACGCTTTGAGGCTAATCCCTCGTTTGATTACTTTTTCCTTAAAGACTTCAAGTGCCGCGAGAACCCGGTCCTCGGTACTGCTCGTGATTTCAATGTCGGTCTCACCTTTCCACTCAATCGTGGTGTCGGTGTTCTTGAAATCGAACCGTTGGGAGAGCTCCTTTGCGGCCTGGTTCAGGGCGTTATCCGCCTCCTGGTGATCGACCTCTGAGACTATGTCAAAACTGCTATCCGCCATGTTGGGTTCCTTTCCGTTGGCCCAATCTAACTAAACGAACACTCCTACCAACCAACTGCACCCGCGGGCGTTGGCACATGTATTGTTTGCCGGGCATTACGGCAGATTGCCCGAGCGGCCAATGGGAGCGGACTGTAAATCCGTCGGTTTATACCTTCAGTGGTTCGAATCCACTATCTGCCACGTGTAAAGGGTCCCCTTATAAATTAGGGGGGCCCTTATTTTTTTGAAATTACGATGAACTTTAGAAGGGGTAACTAACCCCGGTTATTTCCTCGGACCAATCCCAAAGCCGTCGGGCCTGTAGTGCGTCTTTGGCGCTGTCATTGCGGTCAACCATTGTTGGGTAGCCGCGGGTCTGCCACTTATCTGCAGGGCCAATAAAGCTGTCGTTGGGGAGTCCGGGCGCGGTAGCAGCAAACAGGATGGGAAGTGCGCCCATTTCAGAACTCTGGGCAATCGCGCGATTCATGAGTTCGGTGACCTTGTATTCGATTGCGTTGCCGCGCATCTTTGAGGAGACTCCCTGCAGATTCGTAGCCGAAAAACCAGGGTGCGCCGCAACCGCCCCAACGCTGTAGTCGCCAAGTTCAAGTCGGCGGGAAAATTCCACGGTGAAGAGCAAATTTGCAAGCTTGGACTGACCGTAGGCACCCCAAGCACGGTACTTCTTGGCGCCCATCGGGTCATCGAAATTGAAACCCTTAACCATCTTGTGCGCGAGTGAGGAAACCGTGACCACCCGGGAATTGGGCACTGCCACCAACGCGGGAAAGAGCAACCCCGTCAAAGCAAAATGACCGAGGTGGTTGGTCGCCAACTGCATCTCAATTCCCTGTGGGCTCTCCCGCCGAGGAATTGCCATGATGCCGGCGTTATTGATCAGTAGATCAAGCCCATTTGGGTGATGACTGGACCAGGAATCCGCGAAATTCCGAACACTGTCAAGATCACTGACGTCTAGCCGATCCACCTGGACAGTCCCCTTGGGCGCATTACTTCGAATCAATTCAGCGGCGCGCTCACCCTTGACAAGGTCGCGAATAGCCAAGGTCACGCTTGCCCCTGCCTCGGCGAGCCGCTTGGCCGTTTCGAATCCCAAACCCGAATTTGAGCCGGTGACGATCACGGATCGACCGGAAAGATTAGGTAAATTGGCAGTGGTCCACGCAGGCATGTCCTAATGAAACCCCGAGTTGAGGCATAAGGCAAACCCGAGGCGTGCCCTCACGGGGGAACTGGCCGTGCCAGTGTGTACGCTTGCGGGGCTTCACGCCCCTTTAGCTCAGACGGCAGAGCGTCTCCATGGTAAGGAGAAGGTCTACGGTTCGATTCCGTAAAGGGGCCCGGAAGAAAGGTCAGGAAACTGGAGTCTTTCTACGCTCGGCGGGGTAGCTCAGGTGGTAGAGCAAGCGGCTCATAATCGCTGTGTCGCCGGTTCAAGTCCGGCCCTCGCTACAAGATTTTCGGCATCAGGCACAATAGGCACACAAAATAGATAGTTACGCAGCATTAAACCAGCACGCGAGAGTGTGCTTCATGGAAGTGAGAGAGCAATGGCCAAGGCCAGCGACGTCCGCCCCAAGATCACCTTGGCATGCGAAGAGTGCAAAGACCGCAACTACATTACAAAGAAGAATCGTCGTAATGACCCTGATCGTCTTGAGATCAAGAAGTTTTGCGTGAAGTGCAAGACGCACACCCTGCACAAGGAAACTCGCTAGCTCTTTAACGTGGCTATTAACCCAGAGTTCATTGGCCGCACGTACCCGCCCACGCAGGCTTACTCCGTTGGTCGGGAAAAAATTCGTGAGTTCGCTGCGGCATTAGGTGAATCGGCACGCTGTTTCTTCGATGTCGATGCAGCTCGCGAATTGGGTTACCCGGATTTAGTCGCACCCCCCACTTTCGCAATCTTGGTCTCGATGCAAGCGAGCAAACAAGTAATTTTCGACCCCGAACTCGCACTGGATTACACCCGCGTGGTCCACGGGGAACAAAAATTTGTCCACTCGCGTCCCATATTCGCCGGTGACGACCTGACGAGTGTCGTGAGCGTGGACTCGATCCGCAGCGCTGCCGGCAACGACATGATTACTGTCAAAACTGAACTGCGCTCGACAGGTGGTGACTTGGTGTCGACCGCCTACTCATTGCTGGTCTCGCGTGGGGTGGAGGAAAGTCCGTGACCCTTATCTCCGCCAAGAGTGTTTCGGTTGGGCTGGAATTACCACCACAGGAGTTTCATTTCACTCGTGCTGATCTAGTCAGATACGCAGGTGCCTCCGGTGACTTCAATGTAATTCATTGGAACGAAAGATTGGCAAAAGAAGTCGGCTTGCCTTCGGTGATTGCCCACGGAATGCTCACCATGGGAACCGTAATTCGCGTGGTCACAGACTGGCTGGGAGACCCGGGCAAAGTGCTGGAATGCTCGGCCCGGTTCACACGACCAATTCCAATCCCAGATACAGATGAAGGTGCAAGCGTTCTGGTGAGTGCCAAAGTCACTGAAGTCTTGGACAACGGCCAAGCCGTTATTTCCATAACAGCGATACACAACGAACTGACGGTTCTAGCAAAGACAACCGTGACCGTCCAACTCGGGCCATGACCGCAATCCCAGGACACGTGAGCGCACTCGCACAGGAGCGCGCGGTGGCTCGGATAGAAAAAGACTTCACCCGATCTGATCAACTGCGGGACGAGATAGCCGCGACCGGTTGGCTGATCAAAGACACCGCCGAGGGTTATTCCTTAATCCAGGCCCCACCCTTTTCTCTCACGGCTAACTTGGGTGCATTGGTTGATCAGTTCTCACAGTCGATAGCGGGCGCGACTTCGGTGCTCGTGATCGTTGATGGCTGGCCAGAAGACACCCAATCATCACTTTCTGCCCTACTGAAAAATGTTCCCGCAGAAACACAGGTGATTGTCATGGACTGCGGCAATATCGACGGTGCTGGGGTGGTCGTCCACGAACTAGCCAAGGTGCATGGAAACCTCTTTGAATTCCACTTCACCCAAACACTTGCTGAACTGGGCTGGGCCAATGTGGTCAATGCCGCAATCGCACTGTCTTTATGTGAATTTTTTGCAGTCATGGACCTTTCAACATTCTGGGAAGGCGATGCACTCACGCCAGTGCTTGAGGTTTTTGCAGACCCGCAGGTTGCTCTGTCCGGTTGGCGCGGGGTCAACGTAGACGTGAGTCAAGAGTGGCGAGAGTTCACTTCTGCCGAAGTGGGAAGTGTTGATGCTGTACTGGGGTATTTCCTAGTTGCGCGCAGAAGCGTGGTCGCCGAGGTCGGACCAGATTCGAAAGCGAAGTTCTACCGAAACGCAGACATGGAGTGGTCACTCGCAATTCGAGCCGTGGGATACGACGTGAGAATCCCGCCCGGTGAGCTTCCTCTGCGACAGGAACGGCATCACGGTTACCACGACAGTGAACCGGAATACCGTGAGAAGCAAAGCAAGAAAACATATGACCGAATCCTGCAGAAGTTTCGAAAAACTCCAGACATTTTGCACGTGAGCTGAACCATGGCGATCGAGAAGCTCCCGGGTGCCCTGAGTGACTACACAACCTTGCGTGTTGGTGGCCAGGCGAAATCGACCTTGCGGGTCACGACCGAACTGGAACTCATTGAAGTGGTTCAAGACCTTGACCAACAAGGTGAGAACCTTCTGATCTTGGGTGGTGGCAGCAATGTGGTCTGCGGGGATCACGAATTCCCAGGCACCGTGATTCTTGTCGGCACTCAAGGTATCAACTGGGTTGGCAACACCGTGAGAGTTGCTGCCGGTGAGAACTGGGATGAGTTCGTGCGCAACGCAATAGAACGAGGGTTCGGCCAATTGGCACCCCTTTCCGGAATCCCCGGATCCATGGGTGCAACTCCAATTCAAAATATTGGAGCCTATGGAGTTGAAATCGCTCAGTTCATCGTTGAAATTGATGTGTGGGATCGAGAAACTTCCGAACAGCGAATACTTTCGGCAACGGAATGTGCATTCAGCTATCGCGAAAGCGAACTCAAAAGAAAACCAAACCGGTTTGTAGTCCTTGCCGTCACATTGAATCTTGAACCGGCGTTGAAAATCCCCATTCAGTACCAGCAGTTAGCACAAGTCATGAACCAACAAATTGGAACAGTTGCTCAGGCGGCGGAAGTGCGCGAACAAGTCTTGCGCTTACGGGCAACGAAAAGCATGGTGCTGGACTCTGCCGACGCAGACTCCAACAGCACCGGTTCATTTTTTATCAATCCAATCGTTCCCATTGCTGAGATTCCCGTGAACTGCCCTAATTTTTCCCTTAGTGCCAACGACCCGCGTTACGCCTCTCACGTGAAATTGAGTGCCGCGTGGCTCATTGAAAACGCCGGAATAACAAAAGGCTTCAGTGTGGGCAACGGTGATTCACCAATCAGAGTGTCGCGGAATCACAGTCTTGCGATCACCAACCCAGGTCAGGGAAGCAGCCATCACGTTGTTGAACTTGCGAGTTATGTCAGGCAGCAGGTTTTCAACAGGTTCGACATAGAACTAAGTGTCGAACCTGTTCTCGTCAACTGCCAGTTGGATCCGCTGCAGCGCGGTTAGCCGATTCGTGTGCTAGTCGCGCGCGCTGGCAAGCAGAGATTTCATTCGGGCAAGACCCTCTGTGATGTTGGAATCTGATGTTGCATAGGAAAGCCGAAAAAAGCCAGGTGTTCCAAATGCTTCACCGGGAACAACAGCAACTTCGGCCTTGTCCAAAATAATGGCTGCTAACTCACTGGATGAGTTAGCTACCGCGCCGTCAAAAGACTTCCCGATCAAGTCTTGAACGGATGGATATGCGTAAAAGGCACCCTCGGGCAAGGGGCAACTCACGCCGGGAATCTCGTTGAGTAGATCAACAATGAGGGTGCGACGCCGATCAAATGCGATTTTCATTTGGTCCACCGCGTCAAGGTTTCCGCTTACCGCAGCGAGAGCCGCAATTTGAGAAACATTGGCTACATTGGAAGTTGCATGTGACTGCAGGTTGGTCGCTGCTTTAGTTACATCGGCTGGCGCAATCATCCAACCGACCCGCCAACCCGTCATTGCGTAGGTTTTGGCTACTCCGTTGACAACAACACAACGATCCGCGAGTTCTGGAACCAAGGTTGGCATGGAAGAAAATACGGCGTCTCCGTAGACGAGGTGTTCGTAAATTTCATCGGTGATCACCCAGATTCCCTTGGCCAGGGCCCACTCGCCGATCGCCTTGACCATTTCGGGGGTGTAGACGGCGCCTGTGGGGTTAGAGGGAGAGACAAAAACCAAGGCCTTGGTCGCTGGTGTAATTGCAGCTTCTAGCTGCTCGACAGTTGCCCGGTAGCCGCTGGTTTCGTCGGTCATCACGATCACGGGTGTGCCACCCGCCAACATGATCGATTCGGGGTAGGTGGTCCAGTAGGGAGCTGGCAGGATCACTTCGTCGCCTGGGTCTAGCAGCGTGGCGAACGCGTTGTAGAGGGCCTGCTTGCCTCCATTTGTAATCAGGATCTGGTTGACCCCCACAGTGAAGCCCGAATCCCGAGCGGTTTTCGCGACGATTGCTTCCTTGAGGGCGGGTAGTCCGCCCGCGGGCGTGTAACGGTGCCATTTTGGCTCACGGCAGGCCTTGACCGCCGCTTCAACGATGTAGTCGGGGGTGGGGAAATCAGGCTCACCGGCCCCAAAGCCAATAACCGGGCGTCCGGCTGCAATCAGGGCTTTCGCCTTGGCGTCAACGGCCAACGTGGCGGACTCGGCAATAGCGCCGATTCGGGCCGAAATTCGATTGCCGGTTGACGGGGTGTGCGGGGCAGAGTCGTTAGCCATGAGGCAATAATGTCAGGAGATCTGAAAGTCAAGCAGACCCGCCCATGTGTGAGGAGTAGGGCATTGTCGTAGACTCTCCTCTCGCAGTAGGTGTGTGCGTAAGCATGCCTGCTAAAGGGTTGTAGCTCAACTGGTAGAGCACCGGTCTCCAAAACCGGGGGTTGGGGGTTCAAGTCCCTCCAGCCCTGCGAGTCGGTGAAAGCCGGCGCGAGTAACGAAGCACGAACAAGCAACACGTGAAGACAAGATCAGGATAATAAGAGTTCGAGCGGAGTAAACATGGTGGACACCGACGCTAAGCCCACGGGTGACAGCGGGGGCTCTGGCGCAGAAAAGAAGAACATCTTCTCTCGCCTAGCACTGTTTATCCGTCAAGTTGTGGTTGAGCTACGAAAAGTAATCTGGCCCACCCGTAACGAGCTGGTCAACTACACGATCGTGGTTGTTTTCTTTGTCTTGGTCATGGCGGGAATCATCGCTTTATACGACCTTGTTTTCACGAGAGGAGTGCTATTTATTTTCGGTTAATCCGACTGTAAATAAGACTTCACTCAACGTCATAAGTTTTTAGTAGTAATAGGTATTCAAAAGGAGCAGGGAACTCGTGTCTGAAGAGAATGTGTCCGACGTGAACGAATCGATCCCAGTGGATCCCTTCGCACCTGACGCGCCCACAACCGACGAAGTTGTTGAAGCCGTTGCCGAAGAAGTGGTTGCTGAGGTCGTCGCCGACGAAATTAGTCAAGACGAACTCGAAGCAGAGGCAGAAGCTGAAGTTGTCGCCGAAGCCGAAGAAATCGTGGCTGAAGCGGAGGCGGAAGAAGAACTCGACCCAATCGAAGAGTTCAAGATTCAGATGCGGGTTGCCCCAGGTGATTGGTACGTAATTCACAGTTATGCGGGCTACGAGAACAAAGTCAAGGGCAACTTGGAAGCACGAAGTCAAACTTTGAACATGGAAGACTACATTTTCCAGGTCGAAGTCCCCATGGAGGAAGTCACCGAGATCAAAAACGGAATGCGCAAGCAAATTCGGCGCAATAAGTATCCAGGGTACGTCTTGGTTCGACTCGACCTAACGGACGAGTCATGGGGAGTTGTCCGTCACACCCCAGGAGTAACTGGGTTTGTTGGTCATGGGCACTCACCTTCACCGCTCTCCTTAGACGAAGTAATCGCGATTCTTGCCCCCGAACCAGAGAAGCAGGTCGCCGCGGCGGCCGGAGGCAAGGGCGGCGGAGCAACAGCCGCGGCCGCTCCAATCAGCGTTGATTTCAACGTTGGCGACTCGGTCACTGTGGTCGACGGTCCATTTGCAACATTGCATGCAATTATTTCTGAGATCAACCTCGAAGCCCAAAAGGTCACAGGTCTTGTCGAAATCTTTGGACGCGAAACCCCCGTTGAATTGGCTTTCAGTCAGATTGACGCGAACAACTAACAGCACTTAAACCCAAGAAGCAAGTTCCCACACACAAGAAGGAAACACAATGGCACCGAAGAAGAAAAAAGTCACCGGCTTAATCAAGCTTCAGATCCCAGCTGGCGCAGCCAACCCGGCCCCACCCGTTGGTCCCGCACTGGGTCAACATGGTGTGAACATCATGGACTTCTGCAAGGCCTACAACGCGGCAACTGAAGCTCAAAAGGGCAACATTGTTCCTGTTGAGATTACGGTCTACGAAGACCGCTCATTCGACTTTATTCTGAAAACCCCACCTGCATCCCGCATGATTCTCAAGGCCGCAGGCCTTGAAAAAGGGTCGGGAACACCGCAGTCGGTCAAGGCTGGGAGCATCAGCAAAGCTCAGGTTCGTGAGATCGCTGAAACCAAAATGCCAGATCTCAATGCCAACGACGTCGATGCCGCAATGAAAATCATTGAAGGTACCGCACGTCAAATGGGAATTACGGTTTCCGCATAATTACAACCCGCAAGACGTGGGAGAGCCAGCGCGGCTCGCACACCACAACCTGCACGCAGGAAATTCCTGCACATGAATAAGGAGCAGATATGAAGCGCAGTAAGGCATACCAAGCAGCAGCTGAAAAAATCGACGCGGAGAACCTCTACGCACCGATTGAGGCAGCAAACCTGGTCAAAGAAGTAAGTGCAACAAAGTTTGATTCCTCCGTTGAGGTCTCCATGCGTTTGGGCGTTGACCCCCGCAAGGCCGATCAACTTGTTCGCGGAACCGTCAATCTTCCACACGGAACAGGTAAGACGGCTCGCGTCCTTGTGTTTGCAAACGGCGAGAAGGCTGACGAAGCCCGCGCCGCTGGCGCAGACTATGTCGGTTCCGACGACCTGA
>Ga0075109_1001520_pt1 | contig 14213 bp, 10 predicted proteins | sample AntAceMetag02UKD_FD_69798 | JGI IMG/M metagenome (GOLD analysis project Ga0075109, IMG submission 69798) | Saline lake microbial communities from Ace Lake, Antarctica - Antarctic Ace Lake Metagenome 02UKD | ecosystem: Environmental > Aquatic > Non-marine Saline and Alkaline > Saline | place...
GGAACACTAGATTTACACCTTATTCTTGAGCAAAAATTAGCCGAGTATATGGGAAAAGAGGGTTGCGTACTTTTTAGTACAGGTTACCAAACAAATGAAGGTGCCATTCAAACCGTTGCTGGTAAAGGTGATTTAATATTTTCTGATAAAGATAATCATGCTTGTATCGTAGTTGGTACGCTTTGCTCAAGAGCTACAACCATCAGATATCGCCACAACGATATGGATCATCTGCGCTCTTTATTGGAAAAAGCAGACCCTGAATTGGGTAAAATAATTGTTACAGACGGCGTTTTCTCGATGTCTGGAACACTAGCAAAAGTACCAGATTTGGTAAAATTAGCTAAAGAATTTAATGCCCGCCTATACCTAGATGATGCCCATGCAGTTGGTGTTGTTGGCCCTGGCGGAAAAGGTTCTGCATCTGTATTTGGCCTTACAGATGAAATAGACCTTATAAGCGGCACTTTTTCAAAGTCTTTCGCTTCCTTAGGTGGCTTTATTGTTGGCGATAATTCAATTATAGAATATTTAAGACACCAAGCTGCTTCACATATATTCAGCGCATCTATGCCTCCTGCAAATGTTGCAACAGTTTTGAAAGCCTTAGAAATACTAGAAGCTGAACCTTGGAGAATTGCAAGATTAGCTGAAATTTCTGAGTACATGCGCACAGAACTAAGAAATCTTGGCTTTAATGTTTGGACAAGTGAGTCGCCTATTATTCCTGTTGTTATTGGTGAAATGAATAACTGCTTCCGCTTCTGGAAAGATTTATTCAATGCCGGCGTTTATGCAAATGCCGTTGTACCACCAGCTGTACCAAGAGGTCAATCACTAATTCGTACCAGCTATATGGCTACTCATACAGACAACCATTTAGATGCTATTCTATCAGGTTTCAGAAAAGTTGGTATTCAACACGGAATTATTGATTCCAACGGCCATAGCAATATCGCTTAAAACCCTCCACATTTATTGATGAGTACACCTCTTATGCAAACCCCCATTGCAGATTCTGTAGTAGCACTTTCAAAGACAATACAAATTGATTTGGTGCTCACAAAAGAGGACCAAAAAGCATTCACAGACTTCCCATATACCCATTATGTGGGAAGCCCTAACTGGACACCTCCGCTTAGGATGGAGGAAAAGAAACTCATTGACACAAAGAAAAATCCTTACTATAAACTTGCTGATTTAGCCCTTTTTATAGCTCGAAGAGATAACATAGTTATTGGCAGAATCGCAGCAATTGTAGACAGAAATTACAACGATTACAATAAGACAGCAGTGGGATTTTTTGGATTTTTTGAGTGCATAGATCACGACTATACAGCGCAGTTACTTTTTAAAATTGCCGGAGATTGGCTCAAAGAAAAAGGCATGAATAAAGTGATTGGCCCAACCAATCCAAGTTTTTTTGACCCAATTGGTACACTAATTGAAGGCTTTGAGCATCCCAATAGAATCTTAATGCCCTACAATTGGGCATATTATGATAGGTTAATAAAGTCTGCTGGTTTAGAAAAATCTATAGATTTGCTAGCTTTTGGCATCAATAGAAATGTTATTAAAAACGAGCGTTATGCTAGAGGTGTGGAAATTGTTAAAAAGCGACAGCCAAATATTAAGATTCGAAAAATGGATTTTAAGCAGATAGACAAAGAAGTCAAAATTATCCACGAAATTTACAATAAAGCCTGGGCTAGTAATTGGGGGTATGCACCCTTACCTCTTGAATTACTTCAACACTCTGCTAGTGATTTAAAAATGATTGCCGACCCCGATTTGGCGATAGTTGCTGAAGATAATGGTAGGCCTGTGGCATTTTCTATCACCCTACCAGATATTCATGAGGTATTCCGCAAAATTGGGAATGGAAGACTGTTTCCAACTGGCATTTTTACACTAATAATGAATAAGAGTAAGGTAAAAGGCCTAAGAACAGCCCTAGCTGGGGTACTTCCAGAATACCGCTCTATCGGTGTTGATGTACTAATGCATCATGAAGTTATAGCAAATGCCTATAACAAAAGTTATGATTCTGCAGAATGGAGCTGGGTACTAGAAAATAATGTGGCCATGATACGCCTTGCAGAGCGTGCAGGCGCTTTTATAGAAAAAAGATATCGGATGTACGAAAAAGCGCTTTCATAAGCTGCCAAAGCTTTCTTACATTAAATGTCGGAAGCGTCAAATAAGTCACTTAATTCAATAATCAAATTACGATAGCCATGAGTACTACGGCAACCAAAAGAAAATTAACATCATTGGTTCCTAAAGGATCGCAATTCAGTATACGTTCAACACCCATTTCTAGCGTTGATGCAGACTATTTGGTAGCCGTTTTCAAAAAGATGGTTCTAAGCAGAACTTTAGACGTAAAGATGTTGAACTTGCTTAAACAAGGCCGTGGACACTTCCACATAGGTGCCTGTGGTCAAGAAGCCATTCAACTAGCCATGTCTACCCAACTAGAACAAGGTAAAGATTGGGGCATGTTCTACTACAGAGATATGGCCTCTGCCTTAGGCCTTGGTATGACCTCTCGTGAGATGTTGTCAGCACATTTAAGTACGGTAACAGATACTTCACGGGGTAAACAAATGCCTTCGCACTTCAATAGTAAAGAAAAACGAATTGTATCGGTTTCTTCTGCTATTGGCTGTCAGTTTATGCCCGGTTTTGGCGTAAGTTTAGGCGCAAAAAAGCATAATGCTCAAGAAGTAGTTTATATTTCAGGCGGTGACGGCTCTACCTCTCAAGGCTCATTTTATGAGTTATTGAATTGGGCAACTAGAGAAAAAGTGCCCGCTGTTATTGTAATTCAAGATAATAAATACGCTATTAGTGTTCCTGTGGCTGACCAAACTGCTGGCGGAAGCATCTCAAAACTGCTATCTGGTTTCCCAAATTTAGAAATCTTAGAAGTAGATGGTACCGACTTCTTGCATAGCTATGCCGCAGCAAATAAGGCTATTGAGCGTGCAAGATCTGGTAATGGACCAACGCTAATTCATGCACATGTTGTAAGATTATTTCCTCACAGTTCTTCTGACGATCAATCGAAATATCGTCCTGCTAACGAATTAGAAAAGGACAAAAAATATGATCCAATTGATCGTTTAGCCGAGAAACTTGTTGATGAAGGCATATTAACAGAAAAGGCCGTTCAGAAGATAAAAGACGACACCAAGAAAGAAGTTGAAGCCGATGCCCGTTGGGTAATGGAGCAAGAAAAGCCTACTGCAGAAGAAGGCGATTCTCATACCTTATTTGAGGGAGAACTCAACCTAGAGTATGGCAACTATGGAGATAAGGGGGAGCCTATTGTAATGGTAGATGCCATTAACCACGCCTTAGCAGAAGAAATGGAAAGAGATGAAAAAGTTCTCGTATTTGGCGAAGATGTTGGCGCTGGAAAAGGCGGTGTATTTACCGCTACAAGAGGGCTAACTGAAAGATTTGGTAAAGATCGCTGCTTTAACACTCCACTAGCAGAAGCGTCTATTACAGGTGCGGCGGCCGGTTTAGCCTACCAAGGTTTTAAGCCTGTTATAGAAATACAATTTGGCGATTATGTTTGGCCCGCCATGCAAATGCTAAAAAATCAAATTCCTGTAATTCGTTTCCGCTCAAACAACCAATGGAGCAACCCTATGGTTATTAGGATTCCTATTGGTGGCTATATAAATGGCGCTCTATGCCATAGCCAAAATATTGAAGCCTTCTTTGCGCATATCCCTGGCTACAAAGTAGTGATGCCATCCAATGCAGCAGATGCAAAGGGAATGCTTAAAACGGCAATCCGATCTGAAGATCCCATCATATTTCTAGAGCATAAAGCTCTGTACCGACAAGGCTACGCCCGTAGACCAGAGCCTGGTAAAGATTATCTGGTAGAAATTGGAAAGGCTGATATTGTAACCGAAGGCGATGATTTAACTATCGTAACCTATGGTGCAATGGTGCAAAAGTGTGTCAAAGTGGCAAAAGAAATTCAGTCTAACACAGGTAAAACAATAGAAATTATAGATTTACGCACTATTTTACCTCTAGATAGCGAAACCATTCTCAACTCTGTAAAGAAAACATCTAGAGCAATAGTTGTTCATGAAGATGCAGCTTTTGCAGGTTTTGGCGCAGAAATAGTTGCCCAAATAGCTGATGAATGCTTCACCTATCTAGATGCACCTGTTAAGCGTGTTGCTGGAAAATTCTCTTCAATACCTTATGCTTCCCAAATGGAAGCCTATGTATTGCCCCAAGACGATGATGTTAGAAATGCCGTAAATGACATCCTCTCCTTTTAGTTATATTCTCTTTAGAAAGAGCTTGGTTAAATTGCAGTTAACCAAGCTCTTTTACATTTTGTAATTATAACAACTCAATAAGATTTTGTATTCTTAATAGTTAACAAAACAAAACTATATAAGGCTTGTCTAACCTCAAGATTTTGCTTCATTTATGAGTAAATCTCCCCTTTTTTACTATTTATTCTCTGCATTCATCATCTTGATGCTTAGCTGTGGTGTATTTCAAAAATCGCTATTAGCTCAAAGCAGTCAAGATTTATTAGAAAAAGCCACACGAATACATTTTGATTACCCAGATTCAGCGCTGCAAATTAATAAAGAACTTGAAGCTTTAGCAAAAGCACGTGGTTCTCTAGACACCATGGCTATAGCTAGAAATAAACAAGGTGCTCTATACTATCTAAAAAGTGATTATGTACAGAGTATGAAAGATTTTTCACAAGCCTATGAATGGGCTTTTCAAGCAAATAATGCTAAAGAAATAGCTTATGCAGAAAGTGGTAGAGGCTTAATCTATTTAGGGCAACTTCAATATAAAAGAGCTATTGAGGTATTTAATAACGTATTAAGCATAAATGAAGGTAGAGCAGATAGTCTTCGCATAAGCAGAAATCTGTTCAATATTGGTATCTGCGAGAGAGAATTAAATAATAATGAAGAGTCTTTAGCATACTTTGATAGAGCCATACTTTATATACAGAGTAGACCTCTAGATTATTTCTACGTAATGGTGCTAAACCAAAAAGCAAAAAGTTTGTACAAGCTTATGCGCTACGATGAAGCATTGACTCTGTATAATAATGTATTAACACTGGATACCATCTCTAATACTTGGGAACTAGCCTTCGCCTATACAGGTATTGCAGAGATAAGCCTTGATCGAAAAAATTATGAAGAAGCTTTAATCAATAGCCAAAAAGGATATAATTACGCTGAGCAGATAGGCGCACTTTGGGATAAAACTAGAGCCATAAATGTAATGTGGCAAGCCGAAGAAGCTACAGGAAAAGACGCTAACGCATTACGTGATGCTAAACTTTATATTGCATTTAAAGACAGTTTATACAATCGTGAAAAAGATCTGGTAATAAATTCTGCCCAATTAGAGCTTGCTACACTTAAAAATGAAAATTTAGAAAATAGTTTAAAACTGGCAAATGAAAAACAAAGATACACACTTTCTGTATTTATTGGCAGCACAATTATAATAATTCTATTGATTATATTGGTTTTTCACTTCCAAAAAACCATTAGAACCATTAATACATTGAATGATGAGTTGAACGATAAAAATATTGATTTTAGAAAGCAAAAAAATGAGCTTGAAGAGATTAATAAAGCTAAAAATCAAATATTTAGTATTGTATCTCATGATATGCGTGGACCTATTGGATCAGTTATTCAGATTCTAGATATGGAGAAAGCCGGTGATTTATCCAAAGAAGAAAAAACTTATCTAGACGATATGTTGCACACACAACTAGAACGTACCAGAGATATGATGGATGAGATGCTTCATTGGGCAAATAACCAAATGGATGGGCTAAAAAAGAACTTAACCAAAGTTGATCTAGTTAATCTAGTGAACGAAGAAGAACATAAAATAGAAATAAGTTTACAAGCTAAAAAAATAAATTTTGTATTTGAAAATCATACTGAAGATGCTTCTGTTCTAATAGATGCTAATCAACTTAAAGTCATTCTTCAAAACCTCATAAGCAATGCCATAAAATTCAGTCATGTAAACGGTGTTCTAACAATAAAATTAAGGGAAAAACCCGGTTTTAAATTAATTGAGATTATTGATAATGGTGTGGGAATGGATCAAGCAACCTTAAAATTAGTACAAACAAGAAACGGTAAAATTCCATCCAAAAAAGGCACGCTAAATGAGCAAGGCTCTGGTATAGGTCTATTACTTACAAACCAGTTAATGAAAGCAAATAATATTGATTTAGCTGTTGAAAGCACCTTAGGTAACGGATCTACCTTCACCATTTGCATTCCTGTTAAATAATTCATAAATTTTTATTTTTCATGAACACCAGCAAGCAGCAAGCAGCAAGTATGTATATATTTATTTAACCAAATTAAGTGACAGAAAATAAAAGTGTTCCGTTTTGCTAGACTGAAAGCTTGGAAATTGTTCTTGGTTCAATACTTATGCAGTCAGTTCGTTGGAATAGTACATTCACAGGTTAAAGAATTTGTCATACCTAACCAATTGTTGTACTTTAAAAATTGATAGAGAGTGATTCCTCGGCCCTCATACTATTTAATGCATTAGTAGAGAATGATATTACAAGTATATACCATTGTTTTTATTATACTTATAAAAACTTCCAGTTTTGGTTCAATTGAATCACATACAGCTATTAATTATCTAAATAAAGCTTCTGAATTACATTATGTAGATATAGACTCAGCTTGGTATTATATAGAAAAGGCAGAAAAACAAGCCATACACAGTAAAAACCCAGACTCTCTAGGTCTAGTTTATGCAAAAAAAGGCTTCATGTACTATACTTCTGGCAAGTATTTTGCCTCAATGCAGCAATTTGAAAAAGCCTTTCAGCAGTTCAATTCAACAAATAATATTCAAGGCTTATCCTATGTTACCAACGGTAACGGATTAATATATCAGTCTCAAAACGAGTTACTATTAGCAGAAGATTCATTTAGACGTGCTCTTGAAATGAGTAAATCAAACGCAGACAGTATTGGCATTGCTAGAGGCTTATTAAATCTAGGGTACAACTTGAATCTAAAAGGTGAGTCTTTAGAAGCTTTACGTTTGCATAGATCTGGCTTATCCTATTTAAAAAATTACCCAAATCATAGATTTGTACTGATGATTAAAAATCAAATTGCTCAAGATTTGATAGATTTGAACCGTGTTGATGAAGCTGAAACTGTGTTTCTTGAGTTAGTGAAACAATACGTTGATGTAAACTATTGGGAACAAGCATTCACTTATGGTGGTTTAGCAAAAATTGCATTATCAAGAAATGATTATCTATCTGCACTTGCTAATGCAAAAAAGAGCTATGATTATGCTTTAAAACTCAATGCTATTAAAGATATGCAGCGAACAACTAGCATAATGGCTATTGCTGCAAAAGAGCTTAATAGGCTTCCTGAAGCATACGAGTTCAGCCAACTCAACTCTTCTCTAAAAGACTCGTTATTTGAACTGAGTAAGAGTCAATCACTGAGCTACCTACAGCTAAAACTCAGCGAAACAGACAAACAACGAATTCAAACAGAGTTTGAATTAACTAAGAATCAAGCATTATTTAATAGCTATGTAATTATTAGCCTGTTAATACTTACCATATTATTAATATTGGCGGTCTACTTTTTCAGGAGAAACTCAATTTTAAATGAAACACTTTCTAAAGAACTTTCAAAAAGTAATGACGAGCTCAAAGTAACTTCTGAACACATTCAGCAAAAAAATATTCAGCTTCAAAAATTGAATGATGAGAAAATCCAGCTCATATCTGTAATTTCTCATGATTTGAAAAGTCCCTTCAACTCTATGCAGCAAATCATACTACTGAGTCAAGATAATTTGCTGAATAATGAAGATCATATTAAACTAAACAAATTACTTCTAGATCAATTTAATAAGACCAAAGAGTTGATGAATGAAATATTAGAATGGGCAAATCGTCAATTATCTGGTGTTAAAACGCTTCCAACCTCAATAAATGTCACTTCTTTCGTTAGTGATATTATTGATTCATTGAATGAAATGTGCACAAACAAACACATTTCTATTTTATTCCCAACTGAAGAAAACACCTTTACCATTAAAGCAGATAAAGATCAGTTTAGAATAATATTGCATAATCTAATGCACAATGCACTAAAATTCTCCCCAGAGAAGAGTACAATCACTATTAAATATGAAAAAACGAATAAAGAAAAAATAATCCATATTTGTGACGAAGGTGATGGCTTAGACGATTTTAATATTCAAAAAATTGAAACGGGAAAAGGAGTGCTTAGGTCAACTATAGGAACTTCTAATGAACAAGGTACAGGCCTTGGTCTACTGCTTGTAAAGCAATTCCTCGTTAATAATAATGGGTATCTTTCAGTTAAAAGCGAATTAGAAAAGGGAAGTATCTTTACTCTTCATTTTCAAGATTAAGCGTTGTTCAACCAGAAGTAGGTATAAATTAGTGCGAATTAATCAGTTCAATTGAGACTAAAACCGTACCTTTTGTTAATGTTTTTTTAACGATAAATCCTGAAAAAATGAGCAATAATACAAGAACAGTCAAAGATTCAATGGGGGAAATGCACGTACCTGCAAATGCCCTTTATGCAGCACAAACCCAACGTGCATTTGAGAACTTCCCGATTAGTGGAATTCGTTTTGGAAGAAGTTTTATTCACGCACTTGGTTTAATAAAATATGCGGCAGCTAAAGTAAATGCCGAGCTTGATATGATTGAAACCCCTATTGCTGTGGTAATCAGGGAAGCTGCACAAGAGGTGATGGACGGAATGTGGGATGCTGAGTTCGTTATAGATATTTTCCAAACAGGTTCTGGTACCTCAAGCAATATGAATACCAATGAAGTAGTTGCTACAAGAGCTACCCAAATTGCTAAGGCAAAAGGACTTGATTTCACCGTTCATCCAAATGATCACGTGAATTTTGGGCAAAGCTCTAATGATGTTATTCCTACGGCCATTAGAGTAGCAGCTGCTTTAAGCTCAACTCACGAACTTATCCCAGCATTAAGCCATTTAGCAGATGCTTTCGATAAAAAAGGTGCTCAATATGCTCACGTAGTTAAAACTGGTCGTACCCATTTAATGGATGCTATGCCTATAACTATTCAACAGCAATTTAGCGGCTATTCTCGTCAACTTACGCTTGGCATAGAGAGAGTTAATGACGCACTTAAAAGATTAGTTGAACTGCCTCAAGGTGGTACTGCTGTGGGAACTGGAATTAATACACATCCAGATTTCGGAAAGAAATTTGCAAAAGCAGTAAGCGAAAAGACTGGACTTCCTTTTATTGAGTCGGTGAACCATTTTGAAGCTCAGGCAACCGTTGATGCACCTGTAGAGTTAAGTGCCCAGCTAAAGACCATAGCTGTTGGAATGATGAAAATGTCTAACGATCTACGTTGGATGAATTCTGGCCCAAATAGTGGTATTGGCGAAATTCAGCTTGCTGCGCTACAACCAGGGTCTTCAATTATGCCAGGAAAAGTAAATCCTGTAATCGAGGAAGCTACAAATATGGTCTGTGCTCAAGTTATAGGTAACGACGCAGCCATAACTATTGGCGGACTAAATGGGAACTTTGAGCTAAATGTGATGCTGCCAGTGGTTGCTCATAACCTTTTAGAAAGCATTAGTTTATTAGCGAACAATAGCAAGAACTTTGCTGATCGTTCAGTATCAAGATTGGTAGTGCGTGAGGATAAAATCAAAGAAAAATTGATGAAGAATCCGATTCTAGTAACGGCACTTAATCGTGTGATTGGCTACGATTTAGCAGCAAAAATCGCTAAAACAGCCTTTGCTGAGGAACGCTCGTTGATAGATGTTTCCCTTGAAATGACTGAACTATCTAAAGAAGAACTAGAACGTATTCTAGACCCAATGAAAATGACCAAAGGCGGTTTTACAGACTAATTTCTTGAGTTAATTAATTATTTGATAACTCAGATTAGACAATAAATCTCTATTTTTGATTTCAACACAGAAAGGCACAGCTCAAAAGGGTTTGTGCCTTTTTTTGTTTTAAATGAAGCTTCACCTATAACACTATTTCCTATCACATAATTTTGGCTATTTACAAATTTCCCTTAGCTTCTGTGGTAAAGCTACATATCATCACACACTAGCATCATTGTATGAAGAAAAGCTACATCCTATATGTTTTAGTCCTACTAATTAGCACCTTTTGTTTTAGAGCAAGCGCCTACGCTCAACAAAAAATTGAGCAAGAGATGGATGTTGAGATTAATGAAGTACCAGCCAATGCAAAGGATTTCATTAAAAATCTACCTTTCCGAATTAAACCGAATTGGTTTTATGAAATAAATGAGGTAGGCCATTCTTATGAGGCTAAATTCAAGTACAAAAAGCGGTTATATAGTATTGAGTTCGACACAACAGGGCGGCTTCTAGATGTAGAAATACAGCTTACGAAAAGGGATATAGACAAAAAGATGATGCAACAAATAGATACGTACTTCCAATCTGAGTTTTCATCCTATTCCATTGGTAAGATTCAACTTCAACTTGGTGGAGATGAAGATGCTATTCTTAAGGGTTTAAATAAAGTCTTAAAAAAAATCCCTTCAGAACTACAGCAGGGTTATGAAATTGTAGTTAACGGAAAGAAGAGCAATTATTATCAGCCTTTTGAAGTATTTTTTGACATGTCTGGCAAGGCGCTATCAATTGTACAAATAAAGCTACGTAATACTGATCATCTTGAATATTAACAAAGACTTACGCTCAATATTGTGTATTTGGCCAATCTTTGTACTCTGCCAATTTACCTCTAATCTTAGCGCACAGTCTGCTAATTTCGGAACTATGCCCGATATTAGCATAAATAAGCGCCTAAATGAAGTATGGAAAGTCAATCTAGGTATTGAAAATCGTATCAATCACTTTGATACAAACAACATTAATAGCAATTTTTCTACAAATTATGGCCTAACCGACATCTCATTTTTAGTTTCCCGAAAATGGAAATTGAATTACTCATTCAATGCTGGTTATCTAATAAGATTCGAAGATTCCCAAAGAATTAATCGCTTTATTCAGCAGTTTACTATTGTCGATAGATTGTATAGATACACTTTTTCCCACCGTTTTGTGACGGATCAAACTTTTATAAATACAGACAATATTACCTATCGACTGAGATATCGATTTGTGTTTGAAAGAGCATTATCTGGGCTCAAAGTTGATACAAAAGAGTGGTATTTAAAGGTTGGAAACGAGGTGCTAACCCTTTACGAAGATCAACTTTTAGATCTAGAATATAGAATAACGCCCTCAATAGGCTATGCAATAAGTGATGCCAGTAAAATTGAGTTTGGTATAGACACCCGCTTTAAATCAATTGTTCATAACGAGTTTGAATTTGAAAATTGGCTTACTATCAACTGGTTCTTTAGTTTTTAGGGCTATCTAAACAGTTGTGCTACTTCATATAAGAAGGCGCGTTTGCATTGTTGATGTACAACTTCCTAAAGTAACTTTGAAAAGTATGCAAGAAGCAGCTACGGAAGGCTTGAGCTCAGTGGAAGAGCAAGCAAGTTTTTGGATAAGTCACTATAAGTTAGTTAGTAAAAAGAACGAGTGCTTATATTTGAAGTCTTACTACATAGAGACAGTTCAATATGGGCCCTACAGAGCTTTCCTAAATAGTGTAAGCTGATACAAACAACGGTTTATATAACGAAGAAATAGCGAAGTGACTTATTAAAGAAAAGCCACTTCAATAAGTAGGAAAACCCAAACTAATGGTAAGTAAACAAAAGAGGAGAACATCAGTTTTTTTGCGCTAGGATTGTCTTTTTTCTTGAAGAATAAAATACCATACCAGCTGTACCAAGCAGCAGTTAGTAATGATCCTACTAAAAATATTAGTGAGTAAGAACCGTAGAAATAAAGACCGTAACTAACAGGTAGAAGTAAAACTAAACATCCCAAGACTAATGAGCCAGTCATAACAAACTTATGATCATTTTTGGGAAGCATGTGAAATCCAGCATTGGAATAATCGTCTTTTAGCAACCAAGCAATAGCTAAAACGTGTGGTACTTGCCACAGAAAAACAACAGCAAACAATAACCACGGTATGGGATGCATTATGTCTCCTGTAGCAGCTGCCCAACCACCAACTGGTGGCAATGCGCCTGGTACGGCACCTATCAATACATTCGAAAAAGAAACTCTTTTTAAAGGTGTATATGCACCCAAATACAATAGCGTAGTTAGACCTGAAACCAAAGCTGCAACAACATTCACCGTCAGCAGCATATAGGTAAAGCCAGCTATAATCATAGCAAAAGAAAAGGCCATAGCTTTATTCTTTTCGATACGTTGAGTTGGTAGCGGACGAGTCTCCGTTCTCTTCATCAACTTATCGTGATTTCTTTCTATGACTTGGTTTTGAGAGGCTGTACCACCTGCAATCAAAAACGTGCCGATAGCAGCATTAAGCAGAGTGAACCACTCAATTCCGTTAACTGCACCTAAAAGATAACCTACAGCCATACTGAAAACTACCAAATAAGTAATTCTAGGCTTAGTTAGCTCATAATAAGCACTAAAAACGGTTGCAAAAGGCGCACGCTCAGCAACGAAGGTAGTTTTAGAAGTATGTTGTGTGGACATTAAAGCGATATCGAGTAAAAATGTATAGTATTAAATATACAAAATGACGCATTAAAACGTGCCCACATTAGTTGCCTATTAAACTCTTTACAGGGAATTTTACACTAATTGATTCTTTATTAACAAACATCAATTCTATATCAACGAATTGACCCTCTTCTAAGGTCTGATTCAATTGCATAATCATTAGATGAGGTCCACCAGGTTTAAACTCAGCAATGGACGTATTTGATAGACTCATCCCCTTTATCTGTCTCATTCCCATCATTCCATTCTCTTTATCATAAGTTTCGTGAATTTCATGATTTGCTGCTACAGTAGTTGAGAATGCAACTAACGAATCTTTTTCAGTGGCTAACCATTCAACAGCTAGATAACCAGCAGTCATGCCACTCTTTGGAGCAACACGCACAAATGCAGCGTATATGCGAAGGTCTTTATCTTCGTAAATTGTAGGCTGAACTTCACCAGTTTGTGCTTGCTCAGTATTTGCTTTTTTTAGCGCATCTGATGCCGTATTGTTTGTATTTTCTTTCTCTAACTGACACGCCATAACACCGATTAGTGTTATAAGTAGGATTACTGATTTTGCGTAAATTTTTTTCATTAGCATTACTCTCTCAAATTTTTAATTAAATCCCATGAAAAGCTTAAATAGCTTTCAAAAGTTAGCACTTGCAACGGTTTTAGCAACCATTTTTCTCATATTTATTGGTGGTTTAGTACGGGCTACAGGTGCTGGCTTAGGCTGCCCTGATTGGCCAAAATGTTTTGGCTTATGGATACCACCACTAAGTGTAGATTCCCTGCCCGATTCATTTGATGCAACAAATTTCAATGTTTTAAAAACATGGACGGAATATATCAATAGGCTAATTGGCGTAGTTATAGGCCTATTAATTACAGCTACTTTTATCAGTTCTCTAAAATATCGAAAAACTAAACCTAGCGTTACTTATAGTGCTGTTTTTTCATTTATAGCAGTGGTATTCCAAGGCTGGTTAGGTGGTCAAGTTGTAAGAACCGGACTTAGTGAAGGCTTGATTACTATTCACATGTTAATTGCCATGCTCATTTTGTTGGCACTGTTATTTTCCTTTGTTCAATCATTGGATAATAAGCAATTCAAATTCTCAATTACCGACAAGCAACGGAAGACCTTAAACATTCTTTCTTTTGCTTTATTAGCTAGTACATTGGTTCAAATAGTATTAGGTACGCAAGTTAGGGAAGCGATAGACTTAGTCTCTGAACATCTTTCTATAGGAAATGGTGCTTTATGGCTGGATGAAATTGGTAATATTGATGAGATACACAGAACAACATCATGGTCACTTGTACTAATTGCTGCTGCTATTTCGTGGCTGACTTTTAAAAGCTATGCCCTAAATAGTATATCCTTTAAGAAAGTAGTCTTAATTGTTGATAGTTTGATATTAATTCAGATACTCTTCGGGATAATTTTGTACTATGGTGGTGTTCCTAGATCATTTCAAGTAT
>Ga0075109_1001537_pt1 | contig 14132 bp, 3 predicted proteins | sample AntAceMetag02UKD_FD_69798 | JGI IMG/M metagenome (GOLD analysis project Ga0075109, IMG submission 69798) | Saline lake microbial communities from Ace Lake, Antarctica - Antarctic Ace Lake Metagenome 02UKD | ecosystem: Environmental > Aquatic > Non-marine Saline and Alkaline > Saline | place...
TACGTTGTTGCGAAAAAAACCGTCGCTTGTCCCTTTGTATTTTACTATCTGTCTGTTTGCCCGAGCAGGGCCTGTTTTGGTGTCGTAGAGTGTTTCAACGCTTGTCCAGTTGAGGCCGTGATGGACTGGTTCGTCTGAACCTTCCCAGGTGTCGACGTCTACGAGGACGGAGTCGGTGTAGTTGTACAGAATGTTGTTGTACAGCCAAACACTGGCGTCTCCCGTGTAGGCACCAATTTGTAGTAATCGGGAGGGTCGCTCAGCAAGATGCCGCGTGTAATTTTCGAAGTTTGTTTGGCCGTCGTCGGCAAACCAATTAGGTAGGCTATTCACACCTTGATACTACTACACCAATGGGCACTAATGGTCAGCCGCACCCAAAAAACTTTAGCCTAAAGCTCGGCGTCCCAAGCAAGGTAGGCAGCCACATTTGCAGAAGACCCCATAGACCCAGCCCCAGCGGTCAGTCCAGCGGCAACTGTGAAATTCACTATTCCAATATTTCTCGTTGAGCGGCTTGAGAAACTTGGAACCGCACTGCAAACAGTAGCAGTTGTTGCGTGGAACACTTGATAGTGTCCTGCGGTGCCAGATTGCTCAAGTGCTGTTGGCGCAACCCTCATTTGGACAGGGAATGGTATAGCAATGTCCGCAATGAGTGTTGTTGAGTTAAACCCTACTCCCATAACTGTGTCAACTACATCGGGCTGGACTCGGTAGTAGTATCTCTGGCACAAAGCAAGGTCTGCATTTTCGGCATCGCCACCTTCAGATTTGAATTCTGTGGCTGCTGTCCCATGCTCCAGCTGAGCCCCCCATATAGATATGGTGTCAGTATCTCCGTCAGGTTCTACAATTTGCAAAGCCATATAATTAGAAGAGCCAATAGTCTTACCTGCAAGAGAAGGCACAGTTCCTGTCACAGCAAACCGCTGCCAAGAAGTAGTGAGGGTGACAGACCCTAAAGAGGTGCTGACTGATGAAGACCCTCCAGACCCGAAGTTCTGATTTAGAGAGACATCTAAATTAATACCCGAAGCAGCTTTTGCCCAGAAGGAAGCCGCTACAGGCTGTCCAGCCATGCCACGAACACCTTCTAACCTTTGCTCTAGAGAGCACCCAACGTTTCCAGTAGTAATGTCCCACTCCATAAAGTACCAAGCGTCCCCGTAGACGTCTACTTCCAGCTCATCAGGAGTGAACTCCCCCCGTTGAGCGGTCATGGTTGCACCCGAAGCGTCAAACAGCCAGCGGTCAGCACTGTACCCTGAGGAAACTGCGCCTGCCCCCCTTTGCCATATTGAAAAGTCCGAGTTTATAAGTACGTTGGTCCTTGACACAGCGGTTGCACCCGTTGCACCAATAGCACCGACTGCACCAGTTGGACCTGTAGGTCCAGTTACAGTACTAGCAGCTCCCGTAGGTCCTGTAGGTCCTATAGACCCTGTTGGTCCTTGAATTGCTCCAACGCTGTTCCACTGCGAGCCGTCCCAGACATAAAGTTCGCCGTCTGCGTCGACAACGTATCCGTCACCCGTGTTGGCCCCAACAGGCAAATCTCCTGTAGTGGCGACGGTGCCTTTAAGGTTTACGGCAGTTCCGTCGTCACCTTGTGGTCCTGTTGGTCCTGCGCCTCCGTCTGCACCTGTTGGCCCAGTTGTACCTGTTGGTCCAGTGACTCCAGCAGCACCTTCGGGTCCTGTAGGTCCGCCACTAGGCCCAGTTGGCCCTGTGGCTCCTGTCGGACCAAGGTCCCCTGTTGTACCAACAGGGCCTGTAGAACCTGTTGGCCCAGTAGGTCCAGTGATAAGTCCAGCGCTATTCCACGCAGAGCCATCCCAGACGTAGAGTTCGCCGTCTGCTACTACGGTGTAGGCATCACTTACGGTGTTTTCAGACGCTGGTAGGTTTCCTACCGTTGCTACTTCACCTAAGTACGCGACTGCTGCCGCGTCGTTACCTGTCGCCCCCGTTGGACCCGTTGGACCCGTTGGTCCCGTTGGTCCTGTTGCTCCGTCTGGTCCTGTGGGCCCAACAATTGTGCTATCCGCACCCGTGGGGCCTGTGGGTCCTGCATCACCCGTCGGGCCAGTCGCTCCAACCGAACCAGTCGTACCTGCGGGTCCTGTAGGCCCTGTCGGTCCGCCTTCAGGGCCTGTAGCACCAGTTGCTCCTGTGGGTCCAGTTACTTCTGGTCCAGTTGCACCCGTAGAGCCTGTTGAACCCGTCGGTCCTGTTGGTCCCTGCACTGGGCCAGCGTTTGCCCACTCTTGGTTGAGGTCAGACCAAATGTAGAGGTCGCCTTGGACAATGTACCCGTCTCCAATGTTACCTTGCGGGGTGTCTGCCTCTAAAAACGCAACAGAGGAGTAGGTGCCTAGAATGCTTACGCCAGAACCTTGAGGCCCTGTGGGCCCTGTAACACCCAGGTTACCTTGCGGGCCCGCTGGTCCTGTTGGCCCGAGCCCAATGTAGACCAGCTGTTCCCAGCCGTTAGAGCCTGCGTAAAAATAAACTTCGCCAGTGCTTGGTTTTACCCAGATGTACCCCACTTCAGGAAATTCTGGTTGAGCTTCTTGATAAAATACTGTATTTGTTCCTTGAAGTTCGTAAACTAAGGACATTGAGAAATATACGTCGTTTGTGTCGGACAGGACGTACACTCGGTCGTTGGTCTCTACAGCGAACCGAAAAGTTTCAAACGACTGCCCAGCGGTAATAAGAAGATTAGCGGCGAGATATATTCTGCTTTGCTCTGTTGTTGTGCCAGCTGGCTGAATATATATTGATACGGTTGATGTAGCTAATTCTGTGTTTGCGGCAATGACCGAAGCAACTCCCGTGGTGCTGACAGCGGGCAGCGCTGTTTCTATGGTCGCGAGGGGGTTGGTTGTGCCAACACGAGTTACAGCCATGTCAAAGTTACCGTCACTTTCTTAACAATTCTATTATCTAGGTTACTACAGAACATCTTGTGTCACTCCTATGACGAGCCTTGGATTTGGTATGGGCGCTGTCCGCTCATTGGAAAATAAGCAAGTCTGTTTGGCCCGCCGTGAAGACTGTAGGTGGTGCTGTAGTCATTACTTAAGCCAGTTGTACTTAGGGCTTCTAGCGAGTGATGGGTTACCCAACCTTGAACCTGCTGGGGGGACCAGTCTGGGTGCACTTGTAGGAGAAGTGCGCACATTCCAGCGACCTGCGGGGTGGCCATCGACGTTCCAGAGAGTACTTGCTGTTTGTACCCAGGGTTTAGGTAGTAGTCAAAACTAGAAGCATCAATGTTTGTGGTGCTCATGGAACTGATAATTCGGTCTCCAGCAGCGTAGACTGTGACTCCTGGTCCCGAGTCGCTGTACACGGATTTGGCTTCTACGCCGCCAATAAAGTTTGTCCCGAAGGCACCAACTTGGAATCCAGGGTTTGCCCCGCAGTGTGGGGCACCGCCACGATGGTAGTAAAAATTGGGAACCCCAGTCGCTGTGATGTAGTTGTCGTAGTCGTCTCCGCCAGTTACGTCGTGCTTTATGTTCCCATTACCAGCAGCGTTCACCACAACAATGCCAGCGCTGGCTAGTTGGGCCACATCAGCGTTGACAGATGCGACGGGATAGTTAAACACGTATGTAGAAGCACCAGACAGCTGCCCCGTAAGGCCCTTGGCAGTGTCTTTTGTTGTGTCTGTGTGTGTGACTCCTCGGTAGGAGCCTCCCAATATTTCATAATATGTTGTTTCGTCGAATGTTAGAGAGTCGTTGCTGACGTCCCAGTAGACAACGTAGCCCCAGCTGTTTACCACGATGGTGGGATTTCCGCTTGTTTTGTTGTTGTGCCATCCTAGGATGCAGTCAAATGCATCAGTTACGCTTAGACCACCTACTGGGTCGGTTGGGCCCTCTAGACCGTCTAATTTAATTGAGTAGATGTTTGCATTTTTTGCCCAACCGTAGTTTTTGCCAGCTACGGTGCCTGCAACGTGTGTCCCGTGTCCGTCATAGTCAACATAGAAAGCGGGGGGCATTGTCCCAGAGACACCACTTGCAGCGTACCAATCAATTTGTTTTACGCGACTAATTCCGTTTGCGTCTTGAAACTCTGGGTGGTCGGATTGAATTCCGCTGTCTACGATAACAATGTCTACGTCGGTACCATTAAGAACATAGTCATATGTCCCACCTGGGTCTACGGAAGATGAACCAAAAACGTTTGTCGCTTTTATGTGCCGCAGGAGCCCCCAGTTTTGCTTTTCCCCTGTTTCGGTTGTGAGTTTGTTAAAATTTCCTTCTTGGAGAGCTCTTTTTACTGGCTTAAAATTTTTTAAGTTTTCTACTGATTCGACTCTTGGGTCTTCACGAAGAGTTTCTGCCTCTTCTTCGGTAAGAAAATATGATGTGTTCCTTGCGTTGTTTAGCCGCTCGTTAGCAACTTCTACTGGGCGGTCTGGGATTGTTTCTGGTGTGGGGTGGTCAGCCAGCAAATCCTCCCGTATGGAGTCTGTTGTCTCCATGTCTGGGGCAGTTACCGTGTATTCTTTTCTTTCATCAGCCATAACTCGCCTTAGATGGTAACAAGAGACTTAACGGTAAGCGTCCCGCTCATGCCAGCGTGGACAGAGCAAATATACCGCCATGAAGAGGTGGGTTGGATTGGGACCTCCCAGTACACGGTTCCACTTGTCTGCCCTTGAGCCCCCGAGCCCTCTGTAACTGTTCCGTCTGTTGCAACGTGGATTATTCCAGTAGAAATGCTGGCAAATCCGCTACCCGAGTCTTCTTGAATAAGGAAGGGGTGGCTGGCAGAAACATTGGTAAGGTCGAATGCAATGGTGGCACCGCCAAGGGCGTACACCGTGGGGTTGTCCCCCGAATAGTGGCTATTGAACTGGTAGGAAGTGGTTCCGTTATTTGCCACATCTAGTGTGGCAATTGCGTTGATGGATGGGCCTACTTGCCCCGTTGCTCCAGTGGGCCCTGTCGGTCCAGTTACAGTGCTATCTGCACCCGTGGGACCCGTAGGTCCAGTTGGCCCAGCGTCTCCTTGGGGACCAGTTGGCCCCGCTACAGTGCTATCAGCACCAGCGTCTCCTTGGGGACCAGTTGGTCCTGTGGTTCCTGTGTCTCCTGTTGTTCCAGTGGGACCTGTCGGTCCTGTAGGTCCACCAGAGGGTCCAGTGGGCCCTGTTGGTCCTGTTGCACCCGCACCCATGACAGACCATGCGGAGCCGTTGTAGAAGTAGGGGTAAAGTTCGTCAGAGTTGTAGACCACGGCACCAGTGCTAGAAACCAAGCTACTAAGCTCGACACTCGATTTGGCAACAAGACGCATGGGGGCATCGTTGAGAATCTCGTCTACTGGGTCCAAAGTAATAGTTGTTGGAGAGATAAGACTGTACGTGCCCACTAAGGTGCTAGGAGCCGAGATTGAGCTGGACTCAATTGAGGTAACAACTAAAGTTTCTGTGTCTGCGTTGTACACAATTCCAGAGTTGGTTTTACCGCCAATAGTTCCTGTGGCGTCTTCGTAAAGCCCAACAAATGTAGTTGTATCAGTGGTAATTTGTACGTCAACAGCTCCACCGCCAGGGCCTGTAGGTCCAGTAGAACCTGTCGGCCCAGTTGGACCGCCACTGGGTCCCGTGGAACCAGTGGGACCAGTTACAGTATCCCCGTTTGCGCCTGTTGGGCCAGCTGCCCCTGCGTCTCCTGCGGGCCCAGTGGGTCCAGTTGCACCGTCTCCGCCTGCCCCTGTGCCAACAAGCTCCCACTCTTCACCAGTGAGGAGCTCTAAAGCTTTAAATTCAGTATTGTAGCGAACGTAGCCTTCTTCGGCGTCTACTCTCCTGTTGGAGGTAATCCCAGAGTCTAAGTACAGAGTGTTGTTGGCTCCACGAACTACTTTATTTGTGAATGTTTGGGGAAGGTCGCCTTGACCTACAACATCATCTTGGATAAGCCCGTATAGGCTGAAAGAAACGTTGTTGGTTGTTGTGGTAACAAACACTCCGTCTCCAGGGTTTACTGCAAACCTGAATGTCTCAAAGGATTGCCCCAGGCCCACAGTTAGGTTGTTTGTAATGTATACATACGACCCTTCGGTGGAGGCTCCTGAGGGAATAACATAGATGTCAATGCGAGGAATCGGTGTTGATGCAGGAGAAATATTTGTAACAATAACAGAGACCAAATAGCTTTGCTGAAATGTAAACAGTCCTGCTTCTGTGTTCGCTTCTGGTCTAACTGCAGCGAGTCTTTGGATAGCCATTTGCAGTCTCCTCTAGGCCTGAGCCTCGGCCCACGACATTCTTGCCGAGCAGAGCGTCTCTTGTCCTGTAAGACGCGCCACTGCAACCGTAATAATGTCGGGACCGTCGGGGAACACCGAGTCTCCACCTAGAATAGAGTTTGACAATTCAAACAAGTCACCAACATTAACGTTTGTTGACTGTTCGTCTCCCTGGTTACCCGATGCTTTGAAGTTATACACCTGAATTCCACCAGACACAGTGTCGTTTGATGTGTGCTCAACCACTTGAACCAGGGATGGCGTCTCTACACCAACAAAGTTGAGGTTGTTTAGTCGCCCGTTGAGTAGAATTTTAACATCTACCAGCTGGTTTGTTTGCACACCAATTTCTTGCAACCGTAGTTGCATTCGGTTGATAATGTCTCGGTCGCCTAGCGCACCTGTAAGACCTTCAGAAACTGAGGGGCTCAGTCGGATAGAGATAAGAGGCTGATAGTTTGTACCAGAAGTGTTGTTCAGTGACCCTTGCGGGGACAGTTTGTACTGAGATTGTGAGTTTCCACTGTTGAAGAAGTCAATCACATTTCTTAAGAAGAAAGTGTTCTGCGCGGTTGAGATGGTAGCAGTGCTCCGAGCAAAACTGAACTGGTTGTATCGGAATGTGTTTGCGTCCACAACTTGGGTAACCTGCACAACTCCAACATATGCAAGGTAGTTGCTGTACTGCGAACTCACCGAAATGAGCACCCAGTCGCCTTGAGCGAGGTTGTGATTTCCGTTTGTATCCGCCGTTACCGTATAGTTTGATTTGGCTAGGGTGGTTATGGGTGCTTCGACTCTTACGGCGTCTACAGCTGTTCTTGTCAACGCAATGTTGTTTGTGTCAATAGTTTTAATGTAATACGTGTCTTCATTAATCAGGTAATCATACGGATTGTATGAGCTGATAAATCGAGTTCTGGGGTTCTGAGTGTTGGCTTGTGGGAGGCCACTGCTTCCCAGTCCCAGGAACTGGACAGCGTCACCGTCAGAGAACCCGTGTGATGGAATATTAACTGTGTCTAGCACGTTATTTATAGCGTTAGAGCCAAATGTTTTTGCAGTTGTTCCACCGATTGTGAGCGTTTGACTTGACTTGGTAAACAAGTACGCCTTGTCGTCGTCAAACGTTCCATCCATAATAACTGATGTTCCCCAGTGGAACAGTGATGGGATGTAGGTTGGGTTGGCGAAGGTTGTGACTTCGTAGCGAGCTGGCAAGTTACCAGAGCGGAAGTAAGACTCAAACAACTCGTTGTTGTGGGTAAACTCGTGCGTGTACTGGACTTGACCGTTAAGGGTCTTAAATCCGAAACGAATTTTACCTGCTCCATACCACGAGTAGTCCATGTAAATCATTTGAATTTTAGACAGGTCTATGTTGTAACCAGTTGGCCCTGTTCCGTCGGCGGGGTCAATGCTCCAGTCTTCCTGTGGAATTTTTGTGTCAACCGTAAGTGTCCCAATAATTCCTGTCTTGGCAGGGGTGAAGGAGTGTACGTTTGTCGACCCTTGAGATGACACGTTAACATTTGTTAAAGAGTCGGGGCTTGATTTTAATTGAAAAGTGTTACTTGTTAGGACGTCTACATAGTAGGTTCGACCGTTCACTAGCCCACCAATTGGCTCTCCGTCAATTGAGTTGTACACAAGAGGGATGTCTTGGGTGTACCCGTGGCTGATAACTGTGAAGGTATTTGTTGCGGTGTTGACCACAGTTGCAGGGTTGAACTCTCGCTCTGTGCCAGATGAGCCTTTGTACTCAGGCTTAATGGTCATTCTGGTGTCAGATTCTATGTCAGCAATGCGATATGTTTGACCTCGAAGAACAATGTAATCTCCAGCAACAAGTTGCGTACTGAATGCCGTGCTGGTCCCAAAGACTCTTTCGGAGCCCTGAAGACACGCAAATGTTCCAGCAACCTGTTGGGTAGAAGAACGACGCACTGCGTACAGTTTTTGCCCGTCGAATTCGTAGAACATACCGTTCTGGAAATCAAACATACCTGCACGAATTGCACCATTTGTCCACGCATCAACATGCAGTCTTGGGTACCCGTAGACGACTGGCTCAACGATAGCTTGCTGTGCAATGACTGTAACGTTAAAAGAGTCAATAACTGTTACTTGGAAATTACCGTTGTATACGGGGTTGTCAATACCAAACTGGTCTTTGGCGTCATCAACGCGAATAAACAGACCGTTGATGAGACCGTGTGGTCGACGCGTACGAATTTGAATAGTGCTGGATGTTCCAACTCGGTACATCGTTTCGATGTCTATGCTGGGCTTAAAGTTAACAGCGGCGGAGGTTTGAATTCCTTTACCAGACTGGTAACGGAAGTATTTACGAGTTTGACGAACCATTTGGCCGTACCACGTGCCAGAACCAGTAGACATCTCAACTCCACCGTCAAATGGGCGGTGCAGAGAGTAGCCCTGGGGGCGGACGTATACAAACGTTGGGTATGAGTATGAAACATTGCTATACGCTGTTGTGTAAGCTCGGTTGACAGTGACCTGTTCGTCCGAACCGATGGCCTCAATTTCTCTAATGATGGGCGCAACGGGGGTGATGTGATTCACGACTAGCTGAGAGCCAGACCCCTGTGTAGCTATGTCAACTGGATTAGTTCCAGCAACTGCATCAGTTTTAGTTGTATACAACTTTATTAGGTTGCTGCTGCTGGTTGCCACGCTACCTGTAACCCCTGCGTTAGCTATATTTCCGCCGTCAGAGTTGTACTCAAAAGTTGTGCTTGAGGGTACCGCAATAATTGTGTGTGTGCCGTTGAAAACTTCAGGGCTTACCCCGCTGATACCGCTAATAGTGACGATGTTTCCTGGCTGCAAATCATGGTCGGCAGAGGTTGTAATCCTGACAACATTACTTGTGCGATATCGCGAGGAGATGGCCCTGGTTGCTGAGTCTTCAATTCGCTCCGTGTAGTAGTAACGATTGTCAACTAGTGGCGCTGGTGCGACTCCTGCGGAACCAGATGCGTCAGCAATAGCTCCCCAGTTTTGGTTAGTTACGCCTAATGTAAAACTTTCCGCAGCAATGTATCGGAACTGGTAGGTCCCAGCGTTTACATAGTTAATTACGTATGTGCCGTCAAAGTCATCAGCGTTGTCACCATCAATACCAGAAATAGTGATTTCATCATTTACTTGATAATTGTGGGTTTCACTTGTGTAGATGTATCGAGTTGTGCCAGAACTTTGGATTCTTGCGATTCCCACTCGACGTCCACCAGCCCCTGGGGTGAAGACAACCGACTCACCAGTAACAAAGTTATGGTTTTGTACTAAAATTTCGTTACTAGCAACCACTACATCTGAGGCCTCAAAATAGAATTTTTCTTCGTTATCTGGTGGGAACAGGCGGAAAACATCGCCTGCCTTCAGAATTTTGGAGAATGTTGTTCCAGAACCGTCAACAAGTACCGAGTCGACTTGAGTGGAGCTAGTTCCTGTACCTGTAATCTGCCCGTTAATTTGGGAAGATGTGAAGTTGTGCTCAGAGCCAGCACCAACACTGGTAATTACCAAAAAAACTCCAGATGCAGCATTTTCTGCTGTGGAGGATAGCTTGATGAAGTCTTTGTTTACAGCAATAGCAAAGTAGTCAGTTGCATCTGTTAAGCCGCCAATAGCGGTCCCGCCGCCATCGTTATACGTAACTTTTGTTCCCGTAAGGAACCCGTGGGATTGCACCCTGATGACATTCTGGTCTAAGTCGACAGTAAACTGTGGCTCAAAAGTTTTCACAATGTCGGGAACAGACCCGTTTGCTATTACCTCGAAGGTTGTTTCAGTCGGGACGCTGCTAATTGTGTACGTTCCGTCTGGGGTGCGGATAAGGGACTTAAAGGTGTGACGTCCAGTGGGTGTTGTTGTGGCTGTTAAATCAATAGCGACACCACTAGTAGCGTTCGACCCCGATGTTGCCAATTTAATGGTATTACCATCAACGGGGATAATGTAGTACGGTGTTGCGCTGGTCAGCCCGCCTACAGGGGTGCCACCACCCGTATCGTACTCGACAAGCTCAGAGAGCGAGAATCCATGGTTGGGGATTGTAATGGTGTCTAACACATAATCTACAGACTTGTTAATAATAGAGTGGTTCCCGACACCCACCCCTGTGATATCGGCAATCTGTGTGAATGATGCGTCTTCTGATAGACGAATAGTGTTGTCATCAACTTTTTGAATAAAGTACGTATCGCGGTTATTAATACCAGGAATGCTGGTATCAACGTTCATGGTTCCGTTTAGTCCTACTGTTGTTACCTCAACAAGGTCAGCATTTCCACCAGCGTTTAGCCCCAGGCTGTTGTAGCTGTAGAGGCGAATGTTGCCTGTGGTTTCCGCAAATGGTGTGGATTCTACAAGACAGGTTCCAGAGACGGAGGCTGCGGATATAGTTCCAATGTTGTTGTTGGGGTCAACAAATTGTACACGGTTTGTTGCTGGGATTCCAGCCACTACATGTGTTCCGTTGAAGGACTCAACGTCGGTACCCGTCATGCTGCTAATTGTAATAGTGTCACCAATTTGCAAATTGTGGGTTGTGTTTAATGTTACGTCGCAGAGAATCGAGGTTCTGCTTCGGTTGGTTACAGTAAAGCTTGTAACGTTTGCTTGCGTGACACGATTTACAAGGAACTGAGTTGGGCTGATTGACTCAACAACATCGTAAGTTCCGTTGAAAATTCCAGTGTTTGTGCCGCTCATGCTGCTTACGTTTACGTTCATGCCTACGCCAAAGCCGTGCTCGTAACGAGTGGTGAACTGAATCACGTTGTGTGAGAGAAGCTCTCTACCGCCAACAGCAAAGTCAAAGAGTGGCTCATCGAATGCGCGAATCTGTCGGCTAGCCCACACCGTTCCGTCTACGTTTACTTGGGCAATAGCCCCTGTGGTCGGGGTAACCCACTGAATTTGATTGGTGGTGGGGATTCCCGTAACTCTCCACTCACCGTTAAACACATCAGAGTCGGTGCTCGTGATGTTGGAAATACGGACATACTCCCCAACTTCAAACTGGTGGACAGCATCAAGTTGCATTGTAACGACGTTTCCGTCGCGGCGACGCCACGTAATTCCTGTGTTCCACACATCATCAAGGAAGTAGGCGCGACGCATGCGGCCGATGGGGTCTTGGTCTCCAGGCTGGGGGTCTTCATTCCATGCGAGCGAAAGGTTCCCTGTGTCGGCCTGAAACTGGAACTGGGTTGCGTTGTTTACAGCCTGAACAACCCAGTCGCCGTTGTAGTACTGGCCGTTGTCGTCCCCGTCATCAAAGTTGAAAATGCGGAATCGGAACCCAGCGGTAAGTCGGTGGGGATTGTCTGTTCTAATGTACCGAGTTGTGCCTTCGCTAAATCTGTCTACAATGTTTACCTCCGCTGGGAATAGCTTGTCGGAGTTGTCATTGAAGTCGCGTAGCTCAAACCACGCGTTAGCGGCGTCATCCCATTTGTGGGGCTCTTTGAAGTTAATGTACATGTCATTGTATTGACCTGTGTTTTGGGTAGCGTTTCCCCAACGAATGTTTTCAATTTCAAGACTTACGGGGGAGTCAAGCTCAGCGTAAATTGTTGTATTGTCGGCGGCACTGTTGTTGGTGACAAAAAATTGACGGTTGAACACATCGCGGAAGTACTCTTCCATGTTGCTAATGCTGACACGGTCTCCGACCTCGCGGTCGTGTGGCGTGTCTACGTCAATATAGACACGAGTCCTACGAGACAGTCCTCTGTTTTGAATGTACATTCCGTACTTAGAAACATAGCCTGAAACATCTAACTCTTCAGCCTGTGTGCGGTCTGCATAGTCGTTGCGATACCGCAAACGAGTACGGGCACCACTGATTCCAGTTTCAATATTGTCAATCCTAGGAATCCCCACAATTGTGGCATAGACGTCGCTAGGAAGCTGGAAATAGTTTAGAGTAAAGTTTTCGTCTTCTTCTGGGGGCGCAGACGCAGAGTCAAAGCGGAGGCCATACTCACTGCTAGAGTCACCAAGAAGTCCTGGGTTCCAGTCTACTGCTTTGAACCATTCGCCGTTAAAGTACCCGCCGTATTGCTCTTCTGGGATTCCTTCAATTTTAATGAGGTACCCGTTGGAGTGGTAGTGGGGTCGGTCACAGTAAATGTAGCGACTGCGGCCAGACGAGGCTAAACCGCGAATTTTTAGACGACGGTCTCCAAGAAAATATTCGTAGTCGAGGTTACGTTTTGAGGTCGCTCCCTCTGGCGCGGGGGTTACGTTTTCGGTAAAACTTTCCTCTGATGTAAAAGAGTACTCGTTAGTGGACTGAATCCCCGTTATACGCCAGAACCCATTCCACCTACGGTCGATAGCTGCAGTACTGGAGGGCAACCCCGCAACTTCCACAAACTGATTAGTTTCTAGACCGTGGTCCGCGTCTGTAATAATATAGCGAGTGGTCCCCGAGGAGCGGTAGCTTGTAATTCCTAGGGTGGGGAAGGCTGCTGTCTCGCTTGGACGCACAACGTTATCAAACGTGATGAACTGTCCTGCGTCAAATCCGCCGTCTGAGTCAATATCAACATACTTGTAGACGCTTCCTGAATAAAGCCTTTGAATTTCGTAGTCGCGAGACTTAGCATACTGAACAGTTTGCCCCGACACAAGCCCGTGGCTGGGAATGTAAATGCTGTCTTCAAACTCGTTAACAACAGTGAAGATGAAACTGTGGTCTCTTCCTTCGCCCAGTGCAGTTAAGTCTAAAACTGGACCATTAAGAGACTGACTTAGGGTAAACCTGTTTGCATCAATAACTTGTTTAATATAGTATGTTGCGTTGTCCTGTAGCGGAACAATTGTGTCCTGCTGGTTTGAGCGATAGCGGACAGGCTGGTTGGCGAGGAACCCGTGATTGGGAATAGTGAAACTATTTGTTGCCAAGTTCACAATAACGCCGCTGAAACCTTCTTTGGTTCCTGCTGAAGCTGCCAACAAGTTAATTGTCGTGTAGTTTGGGTCTGGCGTTAAGCTCAGTCTGAAGGAGTAGTCATCAACAACATCAATGTAGTAGACAGATGAAGTGTTAAGGGGGACTACCCCATTTGCGGTAGCAAAATAGTTAACTGCTTCACCTGCAAAAAACCCGTGAGGGGATTTAAAGTGAATTTGGTTGTTGTCTACGTCAACGTTTACTGGGGTAAGAGCGTGGTTTGAAGAGCCGCTGGGACTTATTTCAATTGCGTCTAGGCCAGCTGCAGCGTCTTCACCACTGTTGTGCAGCACAAATCCAAACACTGAGGATTCCACCAAAGTAACCGCAACTTCACCGTCAACGTCACGGTCGTTTGTGGCTATGTTTGCTATAGGCTTGCCTAATACGTTATCTGAAAGGTTGTACGTTCCACTAGAGGTACCAATGTTTGTTGCACTGGAAATAAGCCAAGAGCCACCTCCGCCACCATAGTAGCTGCCAACGCGAGCATTTGTGGCACCACCAGAGTAACCGCCAGCTCCACCTGGTCCACCCCAAGACTGACCGTCTGACCCGCCTCCACCGCCAGCACCAAAACCACCCACACCAGACGAGGTGCCAGCACGATAGCCACCCGTTCCTCCGTTTACGAAAGCAATACCGCCGCCACCGCGCTCAGAGTTTCCACCGTTGCTGTAGAACCCACCGCCAGCACCACCTACTGAACGCCCACCAGCTCCAGCTCCGTCAACACCTCCGCTGTAGCCCTGCTGTGATGTGCCACCGCGAGTAGTGGTTTGACCGTTTCCGTTAGAGTTGCTAGCACTAGTTGTATTTGATGAGGACGAGCCAGCTCCAGCAACAAAAAGAGGAATTG
>Ga0075109_1001538_pt1 | contig 14132 bp, 10 predicted proteins | sample AntAceMetag02UKD_FD_69798 | JGI IMG/M metagenome (GOLD analysis project Ga0075109, IMG submission 69798) | Saline lake microbial communities from Ace Lake, Antarctica - Antarctic Ace Lake Metagenome 02UKD | ecosystem: Environmental > Aquatic > Non-marine Saline and Alkaline > Saline | place...
GAGCTGGTCTACAATCGCTTGATTCTCAAGTTTATCAGCATCTTTTCGTGCTAGCACAACTAAATCAAGATTATTCAACGTGGATTTCTGGGTTCTGAAAGATTGCCGTATTAATCGTTTTATTCGGTTTCTGTGAACCGCTTTGCCAACACTTTTTTTAGCGATGACTAACCCTACCCTAGGAGTCGGCAAACTATTGGTTGTTGCGAGCACAAGAAAATATCGACTTGATACTTTCAACTGTGACTTATCAAATACGTTTTTGTAGTCTGAAGCAGTAAGAAGCCGGCACGATTGTGAGAAGGCGTTGTCTGCCACAGCTAGAACTCTTTTACAGGAGGAATAGAGTAAATAGAGTGTTAAGCAGACAAGCGGACGCGGCCCTTGGCTCTGCGTCTTTTAATCACTAGTCGGCCACTCTTAGTAGCCATGCGTGCTCTAAATCCGTGAGTACGTGCTCGTTTTAATACGCTGGGTTGAAATGTTCTTTTCATAACAGTATTTCCGACAATTTGTTCAACAATATTTTCGACTATTTATTCATAGTACTAACAAACCATTTGTACTTGGTTTGCAAAAATGAGCGCGAATTCTAGTGTTTTTATTGCCTTATTGCAATCAACAAATACATTTAAAGGCGCCTGTTGCTTATCTTTTTTCGGTTGCTTCGGTAATTGAGAAGGGGAATGGGTAACCCCCTAGTTATTCACAAGTTATCCACAGTATAATTATCAACAGGTTGTTGTTTTTTTGCCAAGACCTGCAGTTTATGCAACCGGTTTTTATCAGCAAATATAGTATAAGTATCTGAAATTAAACGATATTATGCAGGGCGAAAAATACGGGAGTTTTTGCTTCTAGGAGTGGATAACTTTTAGGTGAATCGTTAGAATTCTACGTCCTCAAAAAGATTGAATAACAGCTGTGGGTCTAAAATAGTGGCAATAGGGAACTGGCAAGATTGTGTTGATGCACTAAAGAGTGAATTACCAACACAGCAATTCAATACTTGGATTCGGCCCTTACGTGTTGAAGAAAACGACAACGATGTTGTCATTTTAGCGCCTAACCGATTTATTAGAGACTGGGTTAAAAGTAAGTTTTTGGAGCGGATATCAGATCTGTTTCAACAAGATGGAGAAAGTTCAAAGAACCTCATCCTCGATGTTGACTCTCCTTCCGCCCGCGAAACTCCTAAGCTGATGGCCAGTGCGCGGCATGAGCGTCCCTCGCCGCAAAAAGCGGTACAGCAGCACTCTGAAATGATTACACCCAGCACTAATGGTTTTACTGCCAGTAAGGCAGAGCTTATTTCGGCTTCACTTAGAAGTAGGAACCCATCCAGCGCTAATTCAAGAACCGTAGATACAATTATCGAAGGCAAGTTACGGCATCGAGGGGCCTTAAATAGAGATAATACGTTCGATAATTTCGTTGTCGGGAAGTCTAACCAACTAGCCAGAGCCGCGGCCCAGCAGGTAGCGGAAAACCCAGGATACGCTTACAACCCGCTTTTTATATATGGGGGTGTCGGTCTGGGAAAAACACACCTGATGCACGCCATAGGGAACTATCTGGTAGCCAAAAAGCCAAACGCTAAAGTGGTTTACTTACACTCGGAGACTTTCGTAGCAACCATGGTCACCGCACTGCAGCTTAATGCAATTAATGAGTTTAAACGTTTTTATCGTTCGGTGGACGCGTTGTTGATTGATGATATTCAGTTTTTCGCGGGTAAAGAGCGCTCACAAGAGGAGTTCTTCCATACCTTCAATGCCCTGTTAGAAGGGGGCCAACAGATAATTTTAACTAGTGATCGTTATCATAAAGAAATAAACGGGCTCGAGGAGCGGTTGAAATCTCGATTCGGATGGGGGTTGACTGTTGCCGTCGAGCCCCCTGAGCTGGAAACTCGCGCAGCTATTTTGATGAACAAGGCTGAGTTGAGTAATGTTGCGTTGCCCTATGAGGCCGCGTTGTTTGTAGCTCAGAGACTTCGCTCAAACGTTCGAGAGTTAGAAGGTGCGTTGAAACGCGTCATAGCGCATTCGGATTTTTTAGGTGAGCCGATTACTTTAGACCTAATAAAAGAGGCCCTAAGGGATCTTTTCGCCATCCAGGATAAGTTGGTAAGCATTGATAACATACAAAGATCCGTGGCTGAGTATTACAAAATAAAGATGGCGGATATGCTGTCAAAGCGCCGTAATAGATCAATAGCCAGGCCGCGTCAGGTTGCGATGACACTCTCCAAGGAACTAACAAATCACAGTCTACCCGAAATTGGGGACGCGTTTGGTGGTCGAGATCACACAACGGTTCTTCACGCGTGTAAACAAATCAATAAACTTAGGCATAGCTCGATGGACATTCAAGAAGATTACAATAATCTCCTGCGGTCTTTGTCCAGTTAGTTGTCGCTAATTATGCAATAAGAGTAAAAAAATGCATTTTACAATATCCCGTGAGTCTTTTTTAAAACCGCTTCAGATGGTCAGTGGTGTTGTCGAACGCAGGCAGACCTTGCCTGTTTTGTCGAATGTACTTTTGGTTCTAGAGGGCGATCAATTGTCCTTAACCGGGACTGATCTCGAGGTAGAGCTGATTGGCAGAGTGACCGTTGGCGAGTCTAAACAATCCGGTGCGATCACTGTTCCTGCGCGCAAGTTGTTGGATATATGCAAATCTTTGGCAGATGACTCAATTATTGAACTGAGCATGTCCGACAGCGATAAACTAACGGTCAAATCTGGCCGAAGTCGGTTTACTCTAACTACCCTGCCGGCGACTGAATACCCAAGTGTGGAAGAGGAGCCAGATACGTTTTCGGTATCCCTGTCGCAAACTCGGCTTAAAGAGTTGCTTGATAGTACTAGCTTTGCGATGGCGCAGCAGGATGTTCGGTATTATTTGAACGGGATGCTGTTCGAAGTTGGTAATGACTATTTGCGTGTTGTTGCGACAGATGGTCATCGTTTGGCGATGGAGACAATGTCCATCGATGATGGAACAGCGGCGACTCAGCAGCTAATTGTTCCTAGAAAAGGGATTATTGAGCTCGGTCGGTTATTGGGTGATGAGGGAGAGATTACGCTCACCTTCGGCCAGAACCATATAAGGGCAAAGGTTACGGAGACTACTTTCACCTCGAAGCTGGTCGATGGCAAATTTCCCGACTATAACCGTGTGCTGCCTAAAGGTGGCAACAAGGTTCTTATTGGTAATTGCCAAGAGCTTAAGCACGCGTTTACGCGGGCGTCTATTTTGTCGAATGAAAAATATCGAGGGGTGCGCGTGATCCTTTCTAACGGTGAGCTTAAGATTCTGGCCAATAATCCAGAGCAAGAGGAAGCTGAAGAAGTAATAGGCTTGAATTATGATGGGGAGTCTCTGGAAATAGGATTTAACGTTAGCTACCTAATAGATGTGCTATCGACGATCTCTTGTTCTAATGCCAAGATTACCCTGTCAGACCCCAATAGCAGTGCGCTCATTGAAGCGGAATCCGGCAGCGACGCCGTTTATGTTGTTATGCCGATGCGCCTCTAATTTAGGATTTGTGTGGATAGACTCATCAAATGACGGCCATTAGCAAGCTACATGTTAGGGCTGTCAGGAATATCGCCGATGTGTCGATTGGCCCAGCGGCAGGTTTCAACCTGCTGTTCGGGAGCAATGGTAGCGGTAAAACGAGTATTCTGGAAGCGATTCACGCGCTTGCATCAGGCAAGTCGTTTCGCAGTGGCAAGCTAGACTTGTTGGTGCAGCATGGTTCGGACAAAACATTGGTTTTTGCGGAGTTAGCGAGTGGCCACAAATTTGGCTTCTCTAAGTTATTTAAGGAACCCCCGCAGCTAAAGCTTGACGGTGACCGCGTCAAAAACTGGGAATCAGTTGCCCTGCTTTTACCTTTGCTGGTTTTGGATTCAAACACTTTCCAGTTAGCTGACGGTGGCCCGCAAGTAAGAAGAGCATTTCTTGATTGGGGAGTGTTCCACGTGGAACCTGGTTTCCTGTCGAACTGGAGAGATGTTAAAAGGTGCATAGTGCAGCGTAATCTCTTGTTGCGGGGGCGTACTTTTGATTCTGAGCAAATGTCTGCTTGGGATTTACACTTCGCCCTGTGTTCGGATTTCGTCGATACATCCCGTAAAAAATACATTTCTCGTTTCGCTCCGTTATTTACAAATATCTACTCGTCATTGGCCCCGGCTTTAGCGGAGAAGCTCTCTTTTTCTTATGTGAGAGGTTGGGACGAAAGTAAGCATTTAGAAGAGGTTTTGTTAGAAAACCAAAAGCTTGACTTCAAATATGGTGCCACTCAAGCTGGGCCACATCGAGCAGAAATTCTACTCAAGTTCGGAAAAGACAAAGCGATCGATGTATTGTCTCGTGGCCAATTAAAAGTGTTAGTGATCGCTATGAAGATCGCTCAGGGCCAGCTCCTTAACACCCTTTCGAGTCGGCGATGTTCGTTTCTAGTTGACGATCTAGCTGCTGAGCTTGACCCTATTAACCGCTCGGCGGTTCTACAGCTCTTGCACGCAATGCAGGGCCAGGTGTTTCTCACAGCTGTTGAGCGAGCTGATATTGAGACTTGTCTGCCAGATACGGCTTCGCCAACTACGTTCCACGTGGAACGTGGTATAATAAAGACTTGATTTAACAACGGATCTACCCGATATCCATAGATAAGAATCATTTGTGCTCACGCATAATAAAAGCGTGCACTAACGGAGTAAGAAATGACTGAAGAAAACCTATCTGAATACAATTCTGACAGTATAAAAGTCCTTAAAGGCCTTGATGCGGTAAGAAAAAGGCCAGGAATGTATATTGGAGATACCGATGATGGCACAGGTCTCCACCATATGGTTTTCGAGCTGGTAGATAATTCTATTGATGAAGCGCTAGCCGGACATTGTGATGAGGTGAAAGTGACCATACACATTGGCGAGACGATAACAGTTTCAGACAATGGCCGCGGCATCCCTACTGAAATGCATCAAGAAGGAGTTTCAGCTGCTGAAGTAATAATGACCGTTCTTCACGCTGGCGGTAAGTTTGACGCGAACAGCTACAAAGTGTCTGGTGGTTTGCACGGAGTTGGTGTCTCTGTAGTGAATGCCCTGTCGGAGGAGTTAAAACTAACGATCAGGCGAGAAAATAAAGTATATGAGCAAAACTACGTTCATGGAGTACCACAAGCACCGTTGGCCGTTATTGGAGAGACTTCAACCACCGGCACAGAATGTCATTTTAAGCCGTCTGTCGATACATTTACTAATGTTGAGTTTCACTATGATATTTTGGCGAAAAAGCTACGTGAGTTGGCGTTTCTTAACGCAGGCGTGGCTATTCGGCTTATCGATGAAAGAATCGGTAAAGAGGAACTTTACAAGTATGAAGGCGGCGTTAAAGCGTTTGTTGAATATTTAAATAAGAACAAACCAACAATTAACAAAATATTTTATTTCAAGGCAGAGCGTGAGGAAGACGGAATTACGGTCGAAGTTGCTTTGCAGTGGAATGACTCATACCAAGAAAATATATTTCCTTATACAAATAATATACCGCAACGAGATGGCGGCACTCACTTGGCTGGCTTCCGAGGTGCGCTAACACGAGTTCTTAAAGGCTATCTCGATAAAGAGCTATCGTCTAAAAAAGGAAAAGAAGTTACGGCAAGTGGTGATGATGCACGAGAAGGCTTAACGGCCATTATATCTGTAAAAGTACCCGACCCTAAATTCTCTTCTCAGACGAAAGATAAATTAGTGTCATCTGAAGTAAAAACCGTCGTAGAACAAGAAACGGCGGCATACCTCAATGACTATTTGTTAGAAAACCCACAGGACGCACGGCAGATCGTAAATAAGATGGTCGATGCTGCGCGTGCCCGTGAAGCTGCTAGAAAAGCTCGTGAAATGACGAGACGAAAAGGCGCTCTCGACATTGCGGGTCTTCCAGGAAAATTAGCCGATTGTCAGGAAAAAGACCCTGCTTTGTCAGAAATATATATAGTGGAGGGTGATTCTGCTGGAGGTTCTGCGAAACAGGGCCGAAATCGAAAGAATCAAGCTATCTTGCCTCTAAAAGGTAAAATTCTCAACGTAGAAAAAGCCAGATTTGACAAAATGCTCAGTTCAGCTGAGATTGGAACACTAATTAAGGCTTTGGGCTGTGGAATAGGCAACGAAGAATTCTCTCCTGATAAGCTTCGATACCACAGTATAATTATAATGACCGATGCTGATGTTGATGGCTCTCACATACGGACTCTCCTACTCACTTTTTTCTTTCGTCAAATGCGAGACCTAGTTGACCGTGGACATATTTTTATTGCACAGCCTCCTTTGTACAAAATTCGCAAAGGTAAGCAAGAACAGTATTTGAAAGACGCACAAGAGCTGGCGGTTTATCAAACCCAAATTGCGCTTGAAGGTGCCAGTTTGCACGTTAATAAAGAAGCACCGGGGATTAGTGGCGACGCTCTCGAATCATTGGCTAAGCAATTTGACGGTGGCTATGCAATCATCAGCAGACTCGCTCGTGTTTATCCAACAGAAATTCTGGAAGCTATGATTTTCACTCGAATGCTTGTTGAAGACGATCTCAAAGATAAGGCGTTGGTGTCTGATTGGCTCAGTGAGCTAGGGGAAACTTTAGCAGAAAGACAGCCCGGTGTGAGCACTAACTATACGTTCAACTCCTCTGAAGATAAGGAGCGCAGCCTTTATCTACCCGAGTCCAAATTAAATCTGCATGGCCTTGAAAGAAGCTATATATTTTCTAGAGATTTTTTCCATTCAGGCGAATACAAAGCACTGGCAGCACTAGGAAATACCTTGAACGGGCTTATTGAACCTGGCGCCTATGTAAAAAGAGGTGAGAAGACTAAAGAAGTTTCTTCATTTGCTGAAGCCATAGAGTGGCTAACAACCGACGCAATGAAGGGGCATTACCTGCAGCGCTATAAAGGCCTCGGTGAGATGAACCCGGATCAACTTTGGGACACTACCATGAATCCGGATACTCGCCGAATGTTACAAGTAACAATTGATGATGCAATTACTGCGGACCAGCTTTTCAATACGCTTATGGGTGATCAAGTTGAACCTAGGCGTGAATTCATTGAACAAAATGCGCTCGCCGCTGAAAATCTAGATATCTAACACATGACTTTTGTTAGGCGGCTTGCTTAGCTATCTCACGAGATGAAAGCACGATCCAGTCGCGCAATTGTGTATTAAGTTCACTGGCTTTGCGGTCTGAGCTATCCACCGGCGGTCCAATGTTTATTTGGATAACGCCGGGAGCTTTACTGAAGCGGTGAGGTGGCCAGCAAAGGCCTGCATTATGCGAAATCGGGACAACCGGTACTTTTGCTGCTATCGCGAGTTTTGCCCCACTGCGACTAAAGTTGCCTATTTCACCTAGAGGACATCGTCTGCCTTCCGGGAAAAGAATGATAAAATTCCCCATCCTAATCCTGCTGATTCCTTGCACCAAAAGAGAGCGAGCAGCCTCTCTAGGTTTGGATCTGTCGATTGCAATTGGCCCAATTAAACTAAGTGCCCAGCCAAAAAACGGTATCCTTAATAGCTCCTTCTTTAAGATAGGCGATACAGGGGAAATCAACTGATAGAATAATAATGTTTCCCAGCTGCTCTGGTGATTTGAAACGATTACACAAGGTGATTTAGGCAGGTTTTCTAAACCGGTTATTTTATATTTTACGCCGCAACACAGCCCTAACCAAAATAAAACAAACTTGCACCAAAACCTAGAGATACTATAAATAGAATGCTTATTCACAAAGGGCGATAGCAATATTAATAAGCTAGAAAGAACTATGGTTACTGTCACGTATCCCAAATAGAAGAAAATACTTCTTAGACCTGAACATATGGCGTTAATCATACTTACTCGAAATAATGCTTTTGGCGGCCTCAGTGAGGTCTGAAAAAGCCTCAAAATCGACAACCTCTAAATTTTTTAATTCAAGAAGGGATCTTTCGCCATTGCCAGTTCTTACTAACATAGCTTTACATCCGTGAGTTAGTGCTGCCTGAACATCCTTTACACTGTCTCCAACAAAAGGCGACGACTGCAAAGAACATTGGAATTTTTTTTCAATTTGTTCTAGCAAACCAGTTTTAGGTTTCCGGCAATTACAGTGCTCATTAGGTAAATGGGGACAATAAAAAATGCCATGAATTTTACCGTTAGCGCTTTCTACGAATTCTATTAGTTTTTGATGGATGCAATTTAAGTCATCAAGTGAAAAAAGGTTACGTGCAAGACCAGACTGATTTGTAGCAATAACGATTTTAAAACCCGCTGCGCAGAGATCTGCGATAGCCTGAATGCTACCGTCAATGGGAATCCACTCAGACGGCTTCTTAATGTAATCTATTGAATCCTGATTAATTACTCCGTCTCTGTCCAATATGACTATTTTCATGGTGGGACTCTAAATCTACTGTATCGATAATTACTTGGTATGAAGAAGAGACACATCCGCTACTTGCAAAAATAAATCACGAAGTTTCTTAAGCAGCATAATTCTATTGTTCTTAACCGCCTCTATGTCACTCATAACCATCACATCCGCAAAAAAACTATCTACCGGCTCTCTTAAAGTCGAAAGTGCGACTAAGCAGCTGCTGTAATCGTGGGCCACAATAAGTGGCGCCAGCTCTAACTCTTTATCTTGTATAAAATTATACAGAGTTCTCTCGGTGTCTGACTCGAATAAGGCTGGATCAACTTGATTGTCGAAGCCTTCAAATCCAGACTTAGCTACAAGATTCGAAACTCGCTTGTTCGCAGAAACAAGCGCGTCAGCCGCCCCCAAACCGCAAAAATGATTAACCGCCGAGATTCGCTTATCGAAATCGAGGGGGCTGCTAGGTTTTAATGCCCTAACTGACTGAAACACTTCAATTGGTATATTTTTTTCCTGATACCAAGCGCGCAGACGCTCCAACATAAATTCGAATATTATCTGATCAGTGTCGCTCTCAATTTCTAAATCATTAAAACCATTTAAAGCGAATGTTAAGACTTTAAGAATGTCGAGCTCAAGGCGGTTCTCTACCAATATGCGCAGTACGCCAAGGGCCGCTCTACGAATCGCAAAGGGGTCTTTAGATCCAGTTGGTGGCTGCTTTATGGCGAACAAACCTGCGATCGTGTCTATTTTCTCTGCAAGTGAAACGATATTTCCTGTCAGGGATTCCGGTAATGCGTCACCGGCATATCTAGGAAGGTATTGCTCAACGATAGCCGTGGCGACATCAGAACTCTCACCATCTTTTAGCGCGTAGTAATAGCCCATAAGCCCTTGTAAATCAGCAAACTCACCAACCATATCGGTAAGCAAATCACATTTGGCGAGACTCGCTGCTCTTTGACAGTTAACAATATCACCGCCCAACAGCTCTGCCATATGCGCGGCTAATCTGGACACCCTTTGAGATTTATCAAATACAGTTCCCAATCGCTCTTGAAAAACAATTGTCTTGAGCTTTTCAATCTTGGCGGCTAGAGGTGTTTTTAAATCTGTCTCATAAAAAAATCTGGCATCTGCAAGTCGGGGCCGAATAACCTTTTCGTTTCCCGCGACTACCTGACCTGGATCTGAACTCTTAAGGTTACTTACCGATATAAAACACGGCACTAATTGTTCGTTGTCATCGACCAAATGAAAATATTTTTGGTGAGATTTCATCGCAAGAATTAGCGCCTCAGGAGGCACCTCCAGAAACTCTTGGTCGAATTCCCCTGATAATGAAATCGGGAATTCTACCAACCCAGTCACTTCATCTAATAAAGCTTCGTCAATTACCGCGGTCGCGTTTCTTTGTTTTGCGATATCCAGTACCTGATTTCGTATAATTTCTTTTCTTTTATTAAAGTCCGGGATAACAAAACCTTTGGTTTCCAACAAGTTTTCGTATTCTAAAGGTGTCGTTATTGGCAACGAGGCTTTTTGGTGAAAGCGATGGCCGTAAGTTACCGCCCCGCTTCGAACACCAAGTATCTCAGTCTCTATAAAATCTTCACCGAACAGAAGCACACACCAATGTACTGGTCTGACAAACTCTATTCGTGAGACGCCCCAACGCATCCGTTTTGGAATAGGCAGTTTATCTAAGGATTTTTGTACTATGCAAGGAAGCAGAGTGATTGTTTGTGCCCCGTCCTTTTTAACCGAGTAAAATAGCTTTTCTACTCCGTCTTTTTTGACTGTTCCTAATTGCGAGACCTCAACCCCACACGAGCGAGCAAAACCGCTTGCAGCTTTAGTCGCTTGCCCTTCTTTATCGAAAGCGGCTTTTACAGCAGGGCCAACTTTCTCAGTTGTGCTGTCAGGCTGTGTGGAGCTTAACGCATTTACTCGCACGGCTAATCTTCGCGGCGTAGCAAAAACTTCCACATCACCAAAAGCCAGGCCAAGTTCATTTAAACCTGACTCTATGCCTGAGGCGAATGCCTTGCTAAGTTTCGGAAGCGCTTTTGGTGGCAGCTCTTCTGTTCCTAGTTCAACTAAAAAATCTTTTGTACTCATTGTTTCTAGGAATCCAGGTATTGTTGTCTAAGCTCTTCGGTAGCAAGTGGAAAGCCCATGTCCTTGCGGCTTTCAAAGTAACTCATCGCTACTGCTCTTGCCAATGCTCTTACTCTTAAAATAAAGCGCTGGCGTTCGGTGACGGATATGGCCTTGCGAGCGTCCAATAAATTGAAATAGTGGGATGCTTTTAAAACCTGCTCATAGGCAGGTAGTGGTAAATTCAATTCAATAAGTTTAACGCTCTGTTTCTCGCAGTCGTCAAAATAAGAGAATAGCTTGTCAGTGTCGGCGTGTTCAAAATTGTACGCCGACATCTCTATTTCATTTTGTTTAAACACATCGCCGTAGGTTACAACGCCACTTGGTCCATTGGCCCAAACAATGTCATAAATACTATCAACGCCCTGCAAGTACATCGCAATTCGTTCGATGCCGTAAGTTATCTCCCCACTTACCGGGTGACACTCCAACCCGCCAACTTGCTGAAAATACGTAAACTGGGTCACCTCCATACCATTAAGCCAGACTTCCCAGCCAAGACCCCAAGCACCTAGTGTTGGCGACTCCCAGTTGTCCTCGACAAACCTTATGTCGTGAACACTCATATCGATACCCAGACTCTCTAAAGACTCGAGGTACAAAGATTGAATATTCGCTGGTGAAGGTTTAAGAACGACTTGGAACTGATAATAGTGCTGAAGCCGATTGGGGTTTTCTCCGTATCTTCCGTCAGTTGGTCTACGGCAAGGCTGGACATAGGCGGTATTCCAGCTTTCAGGGCCGATGGCGCGTAGAAAGGTTGCTGGATGAAAAGTCCCCGCGCCAACCTCCATGTCCAGCGGCTGCAAGACTACACAGCCTTTGGCCGCCCAAAATTGCTGCAATGCAAAAATTAAATCCTGGAAGGTTTTGGGTGTGTTTGACGGTATGTTTGACGGTGTGTTTGACGGTGTGTTTGACGGTGTGTTTGACATAGTCACAGGGATTACAATTAGCTCAACAACAAAGAAACTCGATTATCCTCGATTATAGTTCAGTAATCCATACTAAGGCAGCCACACAGTACATGTCTAAAAGCCACAACGATGAGTTATCATTGTGGTTCAAAGCGAATTAACGTCAAATTTAGCGAGATGACCCATTCAAACACTTTTGTTTCAAGCAATTAAAGCCCTACTACTTATTTGCTCATGGATACCTCTGCCTGTTCTTCACACCCTAGGGCGGGCGTCGGGCTGGGTTTTAGCAAACACCCCAAATCGAGGTAGATCAACTACCAGAACTAATCTGCGACTTTGCTTTGCGCACAAATCACAATTGCAGATTAATGAACTTAGCTTACGAAGTCTGCAAAATACGTCATGTACTGCCTTGGAAATGGGCAAAGCCTGGGTGGCTCCAATTGAGGCGATTTTACGACTAGTAACCGAAACTCAAGGCTTGGAACAGCTTCAGCGAGACATCAAATCAGGCAACGGCGTGATTTTGCTCGCTCCTCATTTAAGTAATTGGGAAGTATTTGGCCCCGTCGTCGCTAGTCACGGCATCAAATCAACTTTCTTGTACAAACCACCTAAGATTGAGGTGATGGACAGACTGCTTAAATCAACTAGATCACGCGACAATGTTAACTTAGCTCCCGCCACTAGAGCCGGCGTAGCCGTTTTACTCAGAGCGCTGAAAGCCGGTGAGCTGGTCGGCATATTACCGGATCAAGTACCAGAGTTAGATGGGGGCGAGTACGCAAAGTTCTTCAATCAACCCGCTTTAACAATGATATTGGCAAGCAGACTGATTCAAAGAACAAACGCTAAAGTCTACTGTGGGTTTGCGAAAAGACTGCCCAATGGCAAAGGTTTTAAGATGATAATTATGCCTGCAGACGAAAAAGTATATGAAAATGATCTTGCTCAGTCTGTACAAGGCGTCAGTGATAGCGTTCAAAAGTGTGTCGAAATGGCTGTTGATCAGTATCAGTGGGAGTATAAAAGGTTTCGTCGCCAGCCAGACGGCAGAGAGTTTTACCGCAATCAATCTAAGTAGTCCTAGCGTTTCCAAAACATTGGTGTGAAAAGCACCAATAAAGTAAAAACCTCCAGCCTCCCTAACAACATAGCGAAGCACAAGATCCATTTAGCTGTTGCGGGTAACGCACCATAGGTTTGCGCGACACTTTCCAAACCGGGGCCGAGATTGTTTATACAGGCTCCAACTGCGCTAAATGCAGTGATAATGTCTAACCCAGTTGCGAGTAAGGCCAACAGCATTACCATAAATGCCATCACGTAAACTGCGAAAAACCCCCAAACAGATTCGATAATGCGATCCGGTACTGGATTCCTGCCAAGCTTTATCGGTATCACCGCTCTTGGATGGATTAGGCGCTGAACCTCTCTAAAACCCTGTTTAAAAATAAGCAGTATTCGTATTACCTTCATTCCCCCACCAGTGGAGCCAGCACAAGCGCCGATAATCGCCGCGTAAAGTAGCATGTACGGTAAAAATAGAGGCCAAGCGTTAAAGTCAGCGGTTGTGAAACCTGTGGTAGTAGCGATAGATACCACTTGAAATACCCCCTTAATCAGCGACTCACCAAAGGTGGTGTAGATGTTAGAGAAGTAAAGAACCGATACCGTGACGATAGATACCGCGACCAGAATAAAAGTATAAAAAATGAATTCATGATCCAAAAAATAATGGCGGGTACTGCGCCTTTGCCAAGCGGTAAAGTGCAGCGCAAAATTTATTCCAGCAATAAACATAAAAACGATCGCCACAGTATCAACTGCCGCGCTATTAAAATACCCAAGGCTGGCATCGTGAGTTGAAAACCCCCCAATAGCAACTGTAGCAAGACTGTGTGAAATGGCATCGAAGACATTCATACCCACCAACCAATAAGACACTGCACAGGCTACAGTCAGAGACAAATAAATATACCAAAGTGCTTTGGCTGTTTCAGCCAGTCTTGGTACAAGCTTGTTGTCTTTAACCGGTCCAGGACTTTCTGCTCGATAGAGTTGCATGCCACCAATGCCAAGCATGGGAAGCAATGCCATCGCCAAGACTATTATTCCCATTCCACCGAGCCACTGCAGAAGCTGACGATAAAATAAGAGGGATTTCGGCAGTTCATCTAAACCGGAGATTACTGTAGCGCCGGTTGTGGTAAGGCCCGAAAGTGACTCGAACACAGCATCAGTTATGGATAACTGAATCTGTGGAGACAGAATAAAAGGTAAGCTACCAGCAGTGCCAAGAACTACCCAGAACAAAGTAACGATTAAAAAACCATCCCTTGTTCCCAGCTCCTTTTTTGAGCCCGCTGAGATTATCCAAAGCACTAGACCTGTGAAGAATAGAACAAAAAATGAATTTATAAATGTACTACTCATCCCATCTGAATATATGGTTGAGACCAGTAATGGAGGTAAGTTGCCCAATGCGCTGAAAAGCATGAGCAAAAGACCTAGTATTTTTATTATTAGGGTGGCATGCATAATTCTTAGAAAAAACTAAAGCCAACTTGGAATAGTCGTTCAACCTCTGGTAT
>Ga0075109_1001540_pt1 | contig 14124 bp, 9 predicted proteins | sample AntAceMetag02UKD_FD_69798 | JGI IMG/M metagenome (GOLD analysis project Ga0075109, IMG submission 69798) | Saline lake microbial communities from Ace Lake, Antarctica - Antarctic Ace Lake Metagenome 02UKD | ecosystem: Environmental > Aquatic > Non-marine Saline and Alkaline > Saline | place...
TTGGAACAAGCTTGTCAGGGGTAACTTTCATTTCGGTTCCTGGCTGGGTAGCAACTAGCCAATTCAGCTACATGCAAATGGTGTTGGGTTACTTAGTAGGGTATTTAGTAATAGGCTTAGTGCTGATGCCTCTGTATTACAAAATGAATCTCGTTTCAATTTATAGTTACTTGGAATCGCGTTTTGGATTTAGAGCTTACAAAACCGGTGCTTGGTTCTTTTTGATAAGTAGAATTCTTGGAGCTTCTTTTCGCCTCTATTTAGTGGCTATGGTATTTCAACTGGCCATTTTTAAACCTTTAAACTGGGATGTACCCTTTTTCGTTACTGTGTTGCTCACAATACTTCTCATTTGGTTGTATACGTTTAGAGGAGGAATTAAAACCATAGTATATACTGACACTTTACAAACTTTGTTCATGCTCACTGCAGTTGGTGTAACACTTTATGTAGTTGGAAATGAACTTAATTTAGCTGGCGAATATGGATTAATCGAGACCATTGCAAACCACGAATACTCTCAAATATTCTTTTTCGACGACTGGAAATCTGGAAAATTCTTCTGGAAACAATTTCTAGCAGGAACATTTATAGCTATAGCCATGACTGGGCTTGACCAAGATATGATGCAAAAAAACCTAACCTGCAGAAACTTAAGAGATGCGCAAAAAAACATGTTTTGGTTCAGTACCAGTCTAGTATTAGTCAACCTCTTATTTCTAACGCTTGGAGCAGTCTTATACATTTTCATTAGCCAACAAGGAATCCCATTACCCGAAAAAGCGGATTACCTCTACCCTATGCTTGCAGTTGGTGGATATCTAGGGCCAGTGGTTGGTATGCTGTTTATATTGGGTTTAATTGCAGCAGCATATTCCAGCGCCGATTCAGCTTTAACAGCCTTAACCACCAGCTTTTGCGTTGATATTTTAGGAATTGAACGAAAGAATTTTCCGAATCCAGCTAAAACAAGAAAACTCGTGCATGTGGGAATGTCAATCGTTTTATTAATTGTGATTACTGGCTTTCAAATGATAAATAATGAAAGTGTAATTAAATCTCTTTTTATAGCGGCCGGATACACCTATGGTCCATTGCTTGGAATGTTCGCTTTTGGAATTCTAAGTAAAAAAGAAGCAAACGATCGTTGGATTCCCTTAATCTGCATTATTAGCCCGATATTTTGTTATTTCCTGAAAGATTTTAGTCTAAAACTATTCGACTATACCTTCGGCTTTGAGCTGTTAATTCTAAATGCGTTGCTCACTATGCTTGGTCTTCTCTTTGTTTCGACTGCCGGAAAACCAACTATGGCTAAGTAAACGTTTTCTGAGCTTCTCTGTATTAAAAATGAAAATGCAGTTTCTTATGAATTTATGCTAAGAAAATTATTGTTCAACAGCTACATTTGTTGTAAATACAATATTCAAAATGAAAAATATTATACTTTCGATTGCATTAATAACAATAGCTATTGTTGCAAAAGCCCAATGCGATACTATTTTAATTGCGCCTGCAAATTACTCTGTTCACTCTATCTCTTCTGAAAATGGCTCAAATACTGGAGATAAAACTTTTGATTCAGACAACAACTCAAGATGGAGAACCAAAGGCGTAACTGACCATGAAATTGTCGTAGATATAGGTTCGCTGCAGGATATAACTGCGATGAGCTATAAAACGCGTTGGACAGGAAGTGGTAAAATAAACAACTTTGAAATTTTCGTAACGAATATTTCTTCTCAATGGGGTCAAGGAGAGCAGTTTGGTCTTGGTGATTACTCTAAAAGCAATACTTCTGACACAATTTACTTTGGCGCCATTAAAGGCCGTTATATCAAACTAAAATGCACTTCTACGGCCGGAGATCTACAATTGTCGGAGTTAAGATTTTTCAAAAACACCTGCGCGTCTACTGGCAAACAAAATCAGCCTATTCGTTTTACAGAAATTACCAAAAAAGAAACCAACTCAGACCCTATTCAGCTTACTGCAAATTCTAATGGCTCAGGAACGTTAACTTACGCCATAGTATCTGGTCCAGCCGCAGTAAATGGTTCTACCTTAAGCTTAACAAAACAAGCTGGAAAAGTAATCGTTAGAGCTTCTATAAATGGAACTGCAACCCATTATCAAAATTCTACAGATATCGAATTTGATGTAATTGATCTTGCAACATACAAGCCTACTATCTCAACTCGATTAACGGAAAGCTATCCTATTGAGCTAGCGGATTCCAATGGTATTTATATGATTTATGTTGATGCAGATATTGATGAAAAAGATTTTTTGAGTATTGATAAAATTGAGATTGAAATAGAAGGCGAAATTGCAACTGCAAGAGAGATTAGTCAAGGCAGCTATTACCTAGCTTGGAAACCAAAAAACTTTAAAAGTTATATTGTAAATATGACAACTATTGCCTCTAATGGTGAAACTGCCAATTTATCAAAAACAATAAATATTATTGAAGGTGGTTCCACTAAAACGGTAACGAGCTTGGACGACGTTGTAATAGAATTTCAAACTGCTAACAGCAGGGATTACTATGGAGCACATGATCTACCACAATTTGTAGGCACTTACGATAAAGTTATTGCTAAGCTAAACGTTGAATGTCCAAATGGAAATTGTGACGATTGGGATCGTTGGGCACATTTTGATATCAAGGCTCCAGGAGGAGATTGGATTCAAATTATTCGTTACATGACTCCATATAATGTTGGGTGTAATCACGAAATTGATGTAACGGAATATGCTTCTTTACTTCAAGGAACAGTTGATTTTCATGTGTTCATAGATACATGGGGAACTGGAGGTTGGCAGCTTACTTTAGATTTTGAATACATAAGGGGAACACCAAAATACACCTATTCTACCCTTACTGAAGTTTGGGATGGTGCATTTGATTTTGGCAATATTGCCAACCTTGAGCCTGTGCCGCAGAAAAAGGTGTATATCCCTAGAAATACTGAGGAAATTTCTCTGATTATGTCAACTTCTGGTCACGGATGGGGCCAAAACAATACAGCAAATGCTGCGGAATTTTATCGTGCCAAACACGATTTATTGGTGAATGGAAATAAAGAATATGAACAAGATTTATGGAACGATTGTGACCCTAATCCTGACAATTGTCTTAACCAACAAGGTACTTGGCCATATGATAGAGCGGGTTGGTGTCCTGGGGCTATTGCGCCTCCAAATATTGTCAATTTGAGTACTTTCAAAAGAGCTGCTTCTATAGACTTGGATTATAAATTTCAGAGCAACTACAGAGATTTTTGTCATCCCAATAACCCAAACTGTGTTTCTGGCAGTACTTGTGTAGATTGTAATGCAGGTTATAATCCGCATTATAATGTTGACGTGCATGCGGCTTTCTTTGGAAACGAACCAATGGCTTACGGTGTAAGTAATCGAATAATTGAGTTCGCATCAGTACTTGATGAGTCAGTAATTGATTATACTTTTTCGTTATTCCCCAATCCTAATAATGGACGGTTCAATATTCAGGTTGAGAATTTTAATTCCCGAGTTACTGGAGCTTTGTATTCAGTAGATGGAACCCAACACAAACGTTACTCGTTTAGTTCTGTTGAAGAACTAGAAAGCTTCGAGTTTGATATTTCAAATTTGGAATCAGGAGTATACTTCCTTGAGCTAACGAACAACACAACTAAAGGCTTTAAACAAATTGTTTTGCAATAGCAGCTTGAATTAAATAGAATAAAAAAAGGGGAGCAAATAACTGCACCCCTTTTTTATTGAACTTTTTGACCGAACTGCTTTCTAAAGAACACTCGTAATTTCTTCGTCCATTGGAGAAGTTCTTGAACGATATCTGCGGATTAACTTACCGTTTTCATCAATCATGAATTTTTCAAAGTTCCAATTAATATTTCCTGTGAAATCTGGATTTTCTAAAGCATTTAACCAAGTAAATAGAGGATGGATATCATCACCTTTTACAGAAACTTTAGCCGCCATTGGAAAAGATACTCCGTAATTCTTTTTACAGAAAGACTCGATTTCTTCATTAGAACCTGGTTCTTGTTTCCCAAAATTATTTGCGGGGAATCCAACTACAACAATGTTACTTCCATATTTTGCATGTAGCTCTTGTAACTGCTCATATTGTTTGGTATAACCACACTTAGAGGCAGTATTTACTATTAATATTTTCTTGCCTTTATAATCAGCAAAATTGATTTCTCCGCCGGTAAGACCGTCAACTTTAAAATCATATATAGAGGATTGTGCCATAGTTCCAAAATTTGATAATAAAACACCTAATGCTAGTGTTAATTTGAATATTGTTTTCATAGTTTCCTTTACATTAAAACAATGGAAAAGATAAAAAGTTGAATAAAACCAAATGTCGCTAATTCAAATCATCTTTAAATTTTCTAAACTCAACTGTTTTTCGAATAAGATTAACAAATAGCATTATAGACATAAAAAAAAACGCAAGAAAACCTAATGCACCGATTACTAAAAAAATTGCTCCTAGTAAAATCCAACTGGGAATGAATAAACCTAAAGTAATCAAAATAAAACCCGCTATTGCAGCAAGAGCTAAAACCATTACAACTATTGGCATCACTTTTACAAGTGTTTCAATTCTTTCCAATGAAGACTGCTCTGATCTGAATCCCTCTTTGTTTAACTGCCGATCCTCAGACATTGCAATAGTTGCAATCGTTATTCCTACTATAGGAAAAATCAGCAACAATATTGCCGCCAAAAGGTAATTTCTGTGAACTTTTACAATCTCTTTTTTCAGTTCCTCTTTCTCATAACTTGATTTTATGGTATCCATTTCAAGTATCAAAGAAGTTTTAGAAAAACTGTATTCTTTAGTTTTAATATTTTCATTTGGCGGAATTATTTGCTTTTGAAACGCATTATTTCTATTTGTTGTTTTATTGATTGATATTGGCTCAATTGATAGAATATATACTTCCTTATTGACTCCTTTTGAAAAGGAATTAGCTGCAACAGCAGCATGTTTAGATTGAAATGTACCAAGTGTTAAATCCTTAACAGAATTAACATCTTGAGTTTTGTTTTTATTAAAATCAAAACCTTTAAAATGGTAACCTTTTGTATAAAGCCTTTTTTCGAAAACACTTCTATTATGACTTGTTTTAGAACTACAAGAAGTTAATAAAATAGAAAGTGAGATAAGGAGATAATGATAGGCTTTCATCTTTGGTTATTAAATGAACAATAAAAATAACTAAAATATCTAAGATACTTTAAAATAACACCTTAGCCTTCTCTCTTAGATTATAAGAAGAAGCCATTACTTCTCCATAAGCACCTGCAGAGCGGATACCGATGAGATCGCCTCGCTTAGTATCTTCTAACGTTACATCTTTTCCAAAACAATCCGATGACTCACAAATAGGGCCTACAACATCGTACTTTTCTCTTGAAATATCATCAAGGTGTCGTTTAGAAAGGTTTTCAATTTTATGATAGGATTGATACAAAGCTGGTCGAATCAACTCGGTCATTCCTGCGTCTAGAATCAGGAAATTAGTATTGATTCCTTTCTTCACATATAGCACCCTACTGACCAATGTTCCCATGTTTCCAGTAATACTGCGTCCCAATTCAAAGTGTACTTCTTGGCCTGATTGTAATTCCAAGAAATCTTTGAATATCTGAAAATACTCTTCATAAGGTGGCATCGGATGTAAGTCTGGTGTTTCATAATCTATACCTAAACCACCACCAACATTAATGTGCTCAATTGTTACATTTCTAGTCAAAAACCACTGTTGTAATTCGTTGATTTTATTGCAAAGGTTCTTAAATGGAGTCAAGTCAGTAATTTGAGATCCAATATGAAAATGCAGGCCAATCAACTTTATGTTTTCTGAATTAGAAATCACTTCCAGTACCTCTTCTAACTGCGATGCATTTATACCAAATTTATTCTCTTCTAATCCAGTTGTAATGTAGACATGTGTGTAGGCATTTACATTTGGATTCAATCGAATAGCAATCTTAGCAACCTTATCTTGCTTTTCAGCCAATTCGTTGATTACTTCAATCTCTTGAATGCTCTCGCAATTGAAACAAAAAATGTTTTTTTCAAGCGCATAATTAATTTCTTTATCGCTCTTACCTACTCCAGCGAATACGACCTTATCTGGTGAAAAACCAGATTCAATTGAAGCTTTTATTTCATTTCCGCTAACACAATCTGCACCTAGTCCGCTTTCGCTAATTAACTCAAGAACCCGAGAATTGGAATTAGACTTAATTGCATAATGAACATGAAATCCATGGGGCTTAGAAGCTGCTTTTAATGCATCAACATTACCTTGCAGCATTTTAAGGTCGTAGTAAAAGAAGGGAGTATCTTGGACTCCAAATCGATCTATCAGTCTAGAGTTCATGATTAAAGATTAAAAACGCCTTTATTTAATGCAGTAAGTGCCGCTTTCTTTTGCTCTGTCTTTATTAGAACCGAAACGTTGTGATTGCTCCCACCATATGAAATCATTCGGATTGGAATTTTATCTAGAGCCGTAAATATTTTACTTGCATAGCCCATTCCTTCAGCCGAATAATTCCCAACAACACACACAATTGTCTGGTCTTGATCTACTTCAACGCTTCCGAAATTCTTCAGTTCTTTAACAATTCCTTCTAAATTGGTTACCTCATCAATTGTCACAGAAACAGCAACTTCTGATGTTGTAATCATATCAATTGGAGTTTTAAATCGTTCGAAAACTTCAAATACATTTCTCAAGAAACCATAGGCCATAAGCATTCTTCCCGATCGGATTTTTATAGCAGTAATCCCCTCTTTTGCAGCTACAGCCTTAAATCCTTTCGTTAAACTTTCTGCATGAATCAATGTTCCATGCGCATTTGGATCCAATGTATTTTTTAACCAAACAGGAATGTTCTTTTCCTCAGCTGGTCGAATACTTGCTGGATGTAAAATCTTTGCTCCAAAATATGCCAACTCGGCTGCCTCTTTAAAAGACAACTCTTTAATAGGTTGTGTATTATCTACTACCCTAGGATCATTGTTGTGCATTCCATCAATATCCGTCCAGATTTGGATATTTTTAGCATGTATTGCAGCACCAATAAGAGAAGCGCTGTAATCCGATCCTCCTCTTTTCAAATTGTCAATTTCTCCAAACGCATTTCTGCAGATATAACCTTGGCAGATAAAAAGATTCTTTTTTGGATGTTTTGAAAGTTCAAATTGTAGATTTTCTTCTATGAATTTTTGATCTGGCTCACCACTCGAATCAGTGCGCATAAAATCTAATGCGTTCAGTAAAACCGACTTTTTTCCTTCGCTTTTTAAGTATTGGTGAAAAATATTAGTAGATATTAATTCCCCTTGTGCAAGAATTGAACGCTCAATGAACGGACTGAATAACTTTTTAGAATACGAACGAATTCCATTTAAATAAGCCTCGATAATTTCGAATGTTTCTTCTTTAAATGAGGGCTCAGTAACTTTGGAGAATAAAGACTCGATAAACTGCTTGTATAAACTTTCAAGATTATCCGCAAGCAACAAAGCTTCATCTTCATCCCTTTTATGTAATGCAGTGCATACTTCGACCAAGGTATTTGTAGTTCCAGAAACAGCAGAAAGTACAATTACCTTTCTCTCACCATCTGCTATTAGATGAGCAATTGACTGCATTCGTTCTGGTGTGCCTACTGATGTACCTCCAAACTTTTGTATTATCATGATTCTACGATTGGCTGCAAATGTAAAAGGAACTTAGAATTTTTAAACTTTTCGATACCGATATTCACTTCCAAACAACTCGTATTACCTCTACAAGTGGTCATGCTGATTTTATCTCAGTATCTCTTACCGCTATTTAAATTATAATATTCTGAAAATAAATCTGGAATGATATAAATTGAAGAAAAGAGATTCTATATAGTTCACAGTGCATCTTCTGAATTTAAAAAAAACTCATCCAGGAGTTAATCATCAAAGAAAATCGATTCATTAAAACCCCAATTCATACCTTTTAGAATTCTTTACAACCTCAAATTTTATCCCTATCAATTTATCCTAATTTTGACCGCCGAAACACGCTTACATGCTGGTATTACTGCAAAAAGAAATAAATGATTTTTTGAACTCGCTTATCGGGTACATGGTCATCATCATCTTTCTAGTTGTAGTGGGACTTTTCCTATGGGTTTTCCCTGGCGAATACAATATATTGGATTCGGGATATGCTAATATTGATTCGCTATTCATTCTTGCTCCATGGGTATTCATGTTTCTTGCTCCGGCAGTAACTATGCGCATGTTCTCAGAAGAACAAAGGAACGGTACTATTGAATTACTGCTAACTAAACCGCTATCAGAATGGCAAATTGTATGGAGTAAATATCTTGCTGGTGTTTTGCTGGTTATGTTTTCTCTTCTACCTACGCTAGTCTACTTTCTTACAGTAAGTGAATTAGGATTACCAAAAAATAATGTAGATACCGGAGCTATGTGGGGTTCTTATATTGGATTATTTTTCCTGGCCTCTGCATTTATTTCTATTGGAATCTTTGCATCAAGTATCAGTAGCAACCAGATTGTAAGTTTCGTAATAGCTTTATTTCTTTGCTTTTTCTCTTACGTCGGATTTGAGTCATTGAGCAGTTTAGAATTATTCGGTATTGCTGATCATGTCATTTTAAAATTAGGTGTAAACGAACATTACATTTCTCTGAGTCGAGGTGTTATAGACAGTAGGGATATTCTTTATTTCTTGAGTTTAATCGCCTTATTTCTGATGCTTACTAAAGTAAAATTAGACAGTCGAAAATGGTAAGTAATGAGTAAAAAGCTAAACGATATATTAGGCTTAGTTCTAGGTCTTGTGCTAATTGTGCTGCTCAACATTGCTGGAGGTTATTTCTTCGAGCGGCTTGATCTTACTTCTGACAAACGCTATTCGCTTTCTGAAGTTTCAGAGCAGCAAGCATCTGAATTGGAAGATGTGATTTTTGTACGTGTATACCTAGAAGGTGACCTTCCTGCTGATTATAAAATGTTGCGGGATGCAACTAAAGAATTATTGGACGAGTTTAGAGCATACGCCGGCGATAATATCCAATACGAATTCATTGATCCTAGTGCTGGAATTAATGAAAAAGAACGCGAAAAGGTTTACCAAAAACTGTTTAAAGAAGGATTACAACCCACTACTCTGCGAAAGCAATCTGTTGAGGAAGCTTCTGAAAAAGTAATATTCGCTGGTGCAGTAGTTACCTATCGCGACAAAACCTTGCCTTGGCATATTCTAAAATCTCAGATTGGGGTTCCCGAAGCTGTAATGATCAACAATTCAGTTCAGCAATTGGAATATGAATTTGCAAGCCTATTAAAGAACCTTACTACCGTTTCAAAAAAACAAATTGCATTTATTCATGGCCATGGCGAATATGAAGATCTATATGTAGCCGATTTCGAAAAATCTATAGGTGAATTTTACGGCGTTAGTCATGTAACTCTTGATGGCCAATTAAGTGCGTTAAAACTCTTTGATGCGATTATTGTCGCTGGCCCAGATTCAAGTATTAACGATAAAGACAAGTTTATCATTGACCAATTCGTAATGAGAGGTGGAAAAGTAATGTGGTTATACGAACCCGTTATTGCTACAATGGATAGCCTTAAAGGTACCAATACCACCATGTCAATTCCTCGAGATTTAAATTTAGACGATATCTTTTTTAAATACGGAGTTCGAGTAAATCGTGATCTGATAATGGATATCCAATCCTTACCCTTAGCTCTCGTAGCTGGAAATATAGGAGAAGCGCCAAGACAAGAATTATTCCCTTGGCCATATTTTCCAATGGTAATGACAAAAGCAAAAAACCCTATTGTCAAAAACCTAGATGCTATAGCCGTTCATTTTGCTTCGAGTATAGATTATGTAGGTAAAAATGATGGTCTGAAGAAAACCACCTTATTGGCCTCATCAAATTATTCGAAGTTGGTGAGTACTCCTGCTCGCATAAGTTTTAACGTACTTCGAAATAAGCCAGATAAAAGACAATATAACAATGGTCCTCAAAAAATAGGCGTACTAATTGAAGGTGTTTTCAAATCCAATTTTGCGAATAGAATACCAAAGCGATTGATGAACGATCCTTCTATAGCTTTCAAAGAAGAGAGCGTTCCTACTCAACAAATTTTCTTGTCTGATGCAGATATCATTAAAAATGATGTCAATGAAGAACGTGGAGAATTTTTCGCTTTAGGTTATGATAAATACACCCGACGAATTTATGCCAACAAAGACTTTTTGTTGAATTGCATGAACTATCTCCTTGATGACTCCGGTTTATTGGAAGTTAGAGCAAAAGAGTTTAAAATCAGATTATTAGACAGAACTAGAACGTTAAAAGAAAAGCGAAAGTGGCAAATAGTTAATTTAGTGATTCCGATTTCGGTAATTGCGCTATTTGGGGTACTCGTTTTCTTTCTCAGAAAAAAAATATACGGATCAAAAGGATGAAAAAAAGCGGAATAATAGGTTTACTAATTGCTATTGGGTTATTGTCTTTTGTGGTCTTCTTTGCAAGCAAAAACAACGGTTCAACCTTAAAAAAACAGCTCCACGATTTTGCGATTGAGGATACCGCAAGTATTACTAAAGTTGTTTTGAACGACAAAAATGGTAACAGCTTGGTTCTAGATCGTATGAGTGCAAGTGAATGGTCTGTCAAATCAGAAGATCAAGACTTTAAGGCTCGTCAAGATGTTGTTCAAAACATGCTTAAAACGATCAAAGAATTGACAGTAAGGGCTCCAGTTTCAAAAGCCAGATTTGATTATACTGTAAAACAGATTGCGGCCAATTCAACTAAAGTAGCCATTTATCAAAATGGAGAAAACTCACCTTCGAAAGTCTATTATGTTGGCGGTGCAAATGGAGAAAATACAGGAACATTTATGTTACTGGAAAAATCAAGTGTACCCTTTCTGATGCACATTGAAGGGCATTATGGTTTTATTCAAAGTCGATACTCACCAAGAATGAACGATTGGAGAGACAATGCCATTTGGTACTTCCCAGGTGAAAAAATAACTGGCATAAAAAACCTTAAAGTGGAATATCCACAAGAACCAACAAAATCCTTTGAAATCAGCAAAAACTCGGTCAGCGAATACACCCTGAAAGATGGTAACGGAAACCCTGTTGCAGTTCCAGATATGGGTGGTATTTATGAGTACCTAAAACGTTACAGAACTATTAGTTACGAAGGGTTTGAAGAAAATAGAACAAAAGCATATTGCGATAGTCTATTGTTGGAGACTCCGATTAAAACGGTTTGGACTCTTGAAGATGAAAAAGGAAATATTACAGAAGTGAAATCGTATTTGAAACCTGCAAAATTAGATGCTGAAGATTGGGAAGGAAATGCTATACCGTATGATTTGGAGCGCATGTATGCAACGATTAACAATGATCAATTAGTAATCATTCAATTCTTTGTGTTTGACCCATTAACAGTGAGTTTGGAAGAGTTTATTGCTCCCTCATAACTTGTTGAAAAGTAGACTCACACCCACTTACTAATTCTGTGAACCGACCTTCGATTGCAATAAATTTGTTTTACTTAAATTAAAGGAAATAATATGAAATTCATTGTATCCAGTTCTCACCTTTTAAAAGAACTAAGCGCTATAGCTGGCGTGCTGAACACGTCTAATACTCTACCGATATTAGATAATTTTTTGTTCGATATTAAAAAAGGCGATTTAACTGTTTCAGCTTCTGACTTGGAAAGCACCATTTTTACCAAAATAAAATTGGACAAATCTGACAAAGACGGAAACATCGCAATTCCTGCTAAACTTTTATTGGATACGTTAAAAACATTTCCTGAGCAGCCATTAACTTTTAATGTCTCTGATGATAATTTTGGAATTGAAGTAGTTACCGATAATGGTAAATACAAACTGGCCGGTCACAACGGAGATGAATTTCCAAAGACACCAGAACTAGAATCTCCTGCTACTATAACATTGACTTCTGATATTTTATTCAATGCTGTAAACAAGACACTTTTTGCAAGTGGTAACGATGAGCTCAGACCGGTAATGTCTGGTGTTTATTTCGAATTAAATAGCGATAATGTAACGTTTGTCGCCACTGATGCGCACAAATTAGTACGCTACAGAAGAACTGATGCTAAGGCTAAAAAAGGTGCTGCATTTATTCTTCCAAAAAAGCCTTCTAATTTATTAAAAGGCTTGTTATCTAGCGTTGAAGGTGATGTAACTGTAAAATATACCGATACAAATTGTTATTTCGAATTTGGTCAAATCACTCTAATTTGCCGTTTGATTGATGGGAAATATCCAAACTACGACGCAGTAATTCCAAAAGAAAATCCAAATAAAGTAGTTATTTCAAAAGGTGCTTTTTTAAGCTCGATCAAAAGGATTTCTATTTTCAGTAATAAAACTACACACCAAGTGCGTTTAAAGATTTCTGGAAACGAACTGAGTGTTTCTGCTGAAGATCTTGATTTCTCGAATGAAGCAAACGAGCGTTTAACTTGCGATCACCAAGGAGAGGATATTGAAATTGGATTTAACTCTCGATTCCTAATCGAAATGTTAAGCAATATTGAGACTGAAAACGTTTCTTTAGAAATGTCTGCAGCAAACCGCGCAGGATTATTGTTGCCAGCTGAAGGGAATGATGAAAACGAAAACTTACTTATGCTAGTTATGCCAGTTATGCTGAATAGTTAATCGGCAAAGTATCTAACGTATTGAAAAGGCCTCTCCAAATTTTTGGCGAGGCTTTTTCATTTAAAGGATCTTGCGCTCCCGCATCGATATTGAACAACGAGACTCAATCGTTTATATAAATTTGTAAAACAAGTCACTAAATACGTTACACTTGATTCGTCAATATTTTTCTGAGCCTTATTCTCGTTGGTTATTAGTGCTAATTCTGGCATTTTTTATCACTATGTTCTCGTTCGAGTTTATAAATGAACGTCTGTGGTTAAATGATTTCCGAGTGTTTTACGATGCTTGTAATGCATTATTAGCAGACCAGCAGGTTTATGGTAAAAATTTCGGATTGGATACGGGATTCTATAAATACTCCCCCTCGACTCTTATTTTGTTTGTTCCGTTAGCTTATTTACCCTACTCATTAGCAATGAGTATTTACTTTTTTCTGCTAAGTTTTGCGGTGGTACTTCTTTTAAAATCAATCACACAATTTTGGTTTAAAAAAGAAAAAAATCAGCAACTTAAATTCTGGTTTTCAATCTTCTTAATGCTATCAGTTGCGGTTCACTTAATTCGCGAATTACACCTAGGTAATACTAACTTGCTTCTATTGCTATTTTGCTTTTATGCCTTTAACTTTTCCATTAAAAAACAATCGATTCTTAGTGGTTTACTCTTGGCTATAGTCATTCTGACCAAACCATATTTTGGCCTTTTATTTTTGCCTTTGATCCTTTTTGGTAAATGGAGAACGTTGTTTTCCAGTATTCTGTTTATGCTGGGATTAATACTGTCGGTCTTTTTGATTAAAGGAATCGAAATTGGAATGATCCTTCACAAAGAATGGATAATATCGATGACTGAACACTCAAACTATTTGACGAGTGCTCAAACCATTTCTTCTTTGGCTAAAACCTATGTCAATTTTGAAATATCCACCATTTCATCAATGATTTTATTGGTGATCACCATTGCTGTTTTATTCTTGCTCTTTTGGCAATCTATTCGATTTACAGGCCTATTTAAAAGCAAAACATTAAACAAAACTGAAGAACGAAAATTCTTTGTTTTCTATTTTCTGACTATAGCATTAGTACCTGTTTTTTTAATTACCGACACAGAACACTTCCTATTTGTACTGCCTATGATAGGCGCCGTTGGTTATCTAATAGTTCTAAAAAGGAGCGGACTCCTTCTCTGTATGTTTGTATTGCCATGGTTTTTTATTGCCAGTTATGGAGGCGATTTATGGGGGAACGAATGGTTTAAAATCATTAATTCATATGGTTTTTTGGGTCTAGGAACCCTAATTACATGCGCGCTAGCCACAATAATTTCACTTAATTTTATGC
>Ga0075109_1001542_pt1 | contig 14118 bp, 10 predicted proteins | sample AntAceMetag02UKD_FD_69798 | JGI IMG/M metagenome (GOLD analysis project Ga0075109, IMG submission 69798) | Saline lake microbial communities from Ace Lake, Antarctica - Antarctic Ace Lake Metagenome 02UKD | ecosystem: Environmental > Aquatic > Non-marine Saline and Alkaline > Saline | place...
CCGGAACTGGAGTCGGGTCGAAAAAGTTTATCTAAATCCGTCAAAAGAGCAGTTGGATGAACGCACAGATTTAAAGCACGCAGCATGAGAAATCGGACAACTTTCGTGAAAACTACCGCAAGACGGAAGTTATCTTAATTTTTTGAGAGCGTTACATGAGAACATTTACGAAGGCTACTTTGAAATTGGGACTCGTACAGGTGACTCGCTAGCTTTGTCTCAGAGTCCGTCAGTAGCTATTGATCCATTCTTTCAGCTGCAAAAGAATCCAATCGGAAATAAGGACTTTTGCGGAATTATGTAGCAACCGCACAAAGCTTTTTTTGATTAAAATTCACTTATTAAGCCAATTCTTTGAATGCCTCTTCAAACTCAACCACTCGTTCGGTACTATTGTAGAAAGGCATGCCCCATACAACATATTTTTTATTTGAAAACAGCTGTTCAACGTCAAATTGATCCTTGATGCTGATAAGAAACTGTTCTTTCCATTCGTCAGCCTTCAGTAAGTGACTTCCTTTTGGCTCAACAAAAACTTGATAGTGCATTGTGTTCGTTTTTTCTTTGCCAATCAAATATAGGACAAAATCTGGTTCCAATGCCCTCCCATCCTCAAAGGCGTACACCTTGAAGTGTTTTTCGTTCCGAAGTAGGTATGCTTCAGAATAGACCTTTGATAAATCCTTGTATCTTTTGTCGATGTACTGAATAAGTAGCTTTTCTTCAGATGTGCCAAAGCAATCATCAAAAGTAAACCATGTTCTCGTGGTGAGATCGAGATGATAGGCTGTTTCGGTCGCATTGTTCATTGAGCGCCCGAACTCCTTATCTCCACCATCATCAAGCATAAAATTCAATTTCTTGTTCGTGAAAACTTCCCGTATCATTCTTGGATTGAATTTTTTACTACCCTTGTATTCAAACTTGTCAGATGCAATAACATCAGCGATTGAGGTAAGCACTTGGGTCGTAGCATCCAGCTTCTCATCAGCAGAAAGGTTTTCTACCTGCTCTGACAATCCAGTAACTTCAATCTTAACTTGTCCAAGGTAGTGATCCGATGTTATGAATTCATGGATTGACTTTAGGTTAGGCAAATAATGTTTCAGATTGCCAAATTCGTAAAATTCTAGTCGCTGTATAGATTTTCGAATGATTGCTGCCCCAAAATCGGATATGTTGTAGTCCTGACTTATTTTGTCGGCTCCCTTGTCACTCACTTGGGCTTCAAATGCAACTATGCTCTTGGAGTAACCAGTGCGAAGAGAAATCTTATGAGCCTGCTTGATAATACTGCTGTCAAGCCCATCGATGTCCTCACGATTGTACTTTTCACGTTCGTTCAAAAATATATGGCCTGCTTTGTACAAAGTAGTTTCCAGAAACGATTTCTTTAAGTTGACTTTTCGCTCTATGGTTTCCTTCGCCTTCATACCAATTTCTTGTAGTGCTGTGTTCAACTCTTGAATATATTTAGGATTGTAGGCGCTGTGATAAAAAAGTTCTTCACAAATCCGAAGTTCATTGTCTAAATCAGAATCAAATTTACGTCCATATAAAGGCTGATCTGTTGATAGATTGAATGGACAATATCGAGCACCACGTCCAATTAATTGTGCCTCACTCATGGTTGTCTTGCCGGTCTTTCCACCTTTGCCATCTCGTGTGTCGTATAGCCTTACGATGTCAAATAGATTTAGAACATCCCATCCTTCATTTAGCTTATCTACGGCAAACACTACCCGATACTCGTTGCTTTCAAGCGAGTTAACTGCAATCTGTTTAGTCTCGCTTTCTTCCTTGCTGTTGACAGAAATTAGCTTATCTTCCGAGAAGTCTCCCTTCAGCTCAGTGATGAAGTTTTCCAAGGTAATATTGTTCGTCTCAAGATAGTCAAAAATTTTGAGTATAGTCGGCTCATTACTTCTGTCTTTAATCGCCTGAAGAGTGGCGGGGATAAGATGTTTTATGCCATCTTTAAACTCTTCAAAAAAGGCGTTGCTTGCCTTGATGGTGTTTGACTTCAAGAGGATTACTGGCTTGATGTGCTGCTTGTATTTTTCAAAAATTTTCCTACGGTACTGGCTCAAAAGCACCGCTTGAATCGCACGATCAAAAGAAGGTAAATCTGCCTGTAGAACTTTAACTTCCTTAGAGTAACCGTCCTTACGGAATTCCTTGAGCGGATAGTCAAAAAGGAGCTTCGGCTTGTATTTCTCACTCAGGCTGTCGTCGCTGAAATCAACGGTCGCCGTGTATTCGAGTAGTACATTCTCAGAGTTGGCTCGGAAGATTTTCTCAACGGTGCCTTCCCATGACTGCACTTCAAATAGCTCGTCTTGATTAATCACCGTGCCTTTTTTGGTATCTGCGTTGATGTGATGTGCTTCGTCGGAAATAAGCACAATACGATGGTCTTCAAAGTCATCATAAGTGATCCTATCTTCTCTGGGGACATTCAAGCTCATGTGCAAGCCCTGAATGGTAGAAAATACGATGTTAATGTCATCCTTGTTGATGGACTGAAAGCTATCAACTTGACGAATAGCAACTCGCTTGTCTCCAAAGCTAATTGTCTCGTCAAAAAGATATTTTTTTGACAGTGGGTTAAGAAAATTGTCTTTAGTCTTCTCAATAATGTTGCTGTTATTGACGAAGAATAGAAAATTTCGATAGCCCTGTTCGTAAAGAAAAGCGATCAGTCCAGCCATCATCAAAGTTTTACCGCTACCAGTTGCCATGTGGAGCAGCAATTGATGATTCTGTCTTGGTTTTCCGTCAAAAGATTCCTGCCAGTAATTCACGAAAAACTTGAAGGCTCGCTCTTGATACGGTCGCATTGGAAAAACAGGATTTAAGTTGCCAGTGATTGATACTGGCAACTTAGTGCTTTCGATAGATCGCTTTCCAAGTTCTTCTATAAGAACTTGGTGAAGAGTTTTTTTCATGCACGCTCCGGCTTGAAGAACTGAAGATTTAATGCCTTGTCTGCCGCGCTAATAGCGTAGGATTGGTCATTGATTTCGCTGAGGGGAACATAGAGAAGATTCTTGTCCATGACTTCAATCAGAAATTTCTTTTTGTCTTCAACGGACAACGATTTAAAGTCTTCCTTCGTCGCGTCTATCGTCTTCACACTGATTTTGTAGGACAAGAAAGCCTTTTCCTGCATCTCGTTCCATAAAGCAATAAGTTTATCGTCTGTGTCGGTAGCTTGGATGGTCTCTACATAGATCTGGTTGGCTTTTGCAAGTTCACAATAGACAAAACTGCCGCCCCCTTGCCAGTTAACTGATTTTGATACACCACTTTGATCACCATTGATGACGTTTTTTAATCTAACAATCGAATCATTGTTCCCATAGTCAATTTGTTCTATGCCTATGTATCGGCGATTAAGCTTATGTGCAGCCGCCGCAGTGGTGCCACTACCCAAATGATAATCTAAAACCAGATCACCTTCATTAGTGCTCATCTCAATTATCCGCTGAAGAAGTTTTTCTGGTTTTTTTCCAGAAAGCAGTTCTACACTACCTTCTTTTGTAAGATTTTTCGTTTCGCCTACAAAATTCCAATATGTGCCCTGTTTTTCCTTTTTGTAAAGCACGCCATCAATTACTTCGCTCACATCTTTTAACCAAGCAAGTAAGCGAAAGCTATCGCCCTTATAAAACTGCTCGTAGATAACACCTTTATTTTTACCTGACCTTGGAACATACTCAATTGAAAACAAATCACCCTCAATGCCAAGTTGAGTTACTTTCTCCATAATTCTCGGTCGAATTGAGCTCTGTGGCATCGCTGTTTGATGAATAGCATGAGCATATTTATTGTATGCATCTTTTTCACTTATGCCTTCATCACTCATTATTCGATTAATGGATTTAAATATTGCATTATTTCTTTTAAATATTTTAATTTCATCGCCTCCACCATCAAAAGTTGTGGCAACGTATTCCTTCTCGCCGCTATCAAACAGAACCGATGTATATTTCCAGCTAACATCATTTAATCTGTATTGTTCAACCATTTCAATTAGTGGTACATAGTCATAAACATCAGTGAATGGCTTTAACGATATGTAGTCTTTAGCATAGATATGGATATACTCTATATTTTTCTTTAACTTTATGTCTTCACCGCCACCAGACGCGCCCGCAACATTTTTCATATTTACCGATATGGTATTAATAAAGTTATCATCACCAAAAATCTCATCCATCAAAACTTTTAAATAAGCCTGTTCATTATCATCACTCTGAACAAAAATAACTCCGTCTGGCCGTAAAAAATATTTTGCAGAAGTCAGCCTGTTTTTCATAAATGTTAACCATGTAGAATGGTTAAAGCTATCGTTGTATTTGAAGCTATCAGATTCAGTGTTGTATGGCGGGTCTATATAGATTAACTTAATTTGTCCAGAATGAGTTAAATGTAGGGTGTGAAGAGCCAGTAAATTATTGCCTCTGATGATGAGGTTTTCATTACCTAAAATTGACTTCGTTAAATGCTCACCATTTATGTCAATTTTTTTAAAATTGACCAGTGCTTTAGGTGATAATAATCTATCAATCTGGTCTGGCGCCAGAACTTCATTCCAGAAAACTTCCGACCTTCGGGAATCCTCTTTGTCTTGCCCTCCCTCAAGAATACAATCCTTATACGGCCAAGATAAAACGACCTCTTTTGTGCTACTCAAATATTCATTTTCTGATGTCAGTCCGATCTTATTTTTGAATGAAGTGAAGCTATCAGGTAAGAATTGTTTATTGCTAACAAATTTCTGAAATTTGATTTTGTCAAATATGAGCATGCCTTCAACATTCGAGAAAAAATGCTGCTGCATGATTGAGTTATTGATTAAATGTTTGAGCAGTAACGGATCAAGATTCAATGCAAGTTCAACGACTTTGTTTTTCATGAGCTTACCTTCTGATACCAAGCGATCATCAGATGCAAGTAACGAAATTAGATCATCAAGTAAATTTTGCTTGGCTTGGCTTGGCTTGGCTTGGCTTGGCTTGGCTTTCAAATTATTTTTAGGCATTTTCATATTTCAAGTTTTTCTCACGTATCTGTGATTTTATTTTGCTACGTTTTATTCGCTGAGACGAATAATTTTTTGATTTAAAGCCTGCATACATTGCGCAAAAAATAGAAAGCTAAAAGTTCCCCGATTGATTTTCGAGGCAATGCCTTTGTAGCTTTCATCGACGCCAATAGCATGTAAGCGATGAATCAGGTTTTCGTAAGTCACTCCGGCCTTAGCTAACTCTGCTTTCAGTGTTTGGGCTGCGTACTGCTTCCATTCGTCTTCAGTCATTCTTTTCCCCAGTAAAACGATTTTTCAAAACAATAGCACATGTAAATCAATATCTGCAAATAAAAAGAAATATCTTTTAATAAGCATTGTAAGCATTCGCATATTTGCTATAATATCTGCATATAAGAAGATTAAAGGTAAATATCATGACCCAGCACTTCCTACTTTCTGCCAAAGCCCGCACCCTGTCGGTACGCCGCGTCTTCGAGATGAACGACGAACAGGCATTCAAGGTCTTTCGAAAAGTGCGCTGGGGCGACGGCAAGGTTGTGACATGCCCGGCATGCGGCGTAGTGCATGAGCATTACTTCATCGCCACGCGCCGCCAATGGCGCTGCAAGGACTGTAGCCACACCTTCTCGGTCACGTCCGGCACCATCTTTGCGTTTCACAAACTGCCGCTCAAGATGTACCTGGCGGCGATTGCGATTTACACCAATGCAGTGAAGGGAATATCCGCTTTGCAAATGGGGCGCGATCTGGATGTGCAGTACAAAACCGCCTTCGTTCTGACGCATAAAATCCGTGAGAGTTTGATGGAGCAACGTGACACGTTGCAGCTATCCGGTGAAATTCACATGGACGGCGCTTACGTCAACGGGCATGTGCGCCCAATGAACAAAAAGGAAGACAGGATTGATCGACGCTTGGCCGAGAACCAACGCCCTGACAAGCGCTGCGTGTTTGTGATGCGTCAGAAAGTCAACGTGATCGGTGACACGATCAGTGGTGCGAATAAAACCATCTCATTCGTGATCAAGGCAGAGAACCAGGCTGATATCGGCAAGCTGGCCGATTTGTATGTGCAGAAAGGTTCGGTGATTTGTGCCGACGAGTCAACAGCTTACGATGGCTTGCATGCAAAGTTCGATACGCGCCGTGTCAATCACGGCATCGAATATCGCAGTGATGCAGGCATCACCAATAATCTGGCTGAATCCTATTTCTCGCGCTTTCGCCGTATGCAGTACGGACAGATGCATAAGTTCGGCAATCTCTATTTGGCGAATTACGCGAATGAAGCGGCGTACCGCGAGGACACACGGCGCATGAGTAATGGCGATATTTTTGATGACATTTGCACCAAGTGTGCTGTGACGCCAACATCGAGGGATTGGTGTGGCTACTGGCAGGGCAACAAGCGCCTTGCCGAGCGGCTGGCGGCTTAAATCGATACGGCTTAGGCGATCATCCACTGCACGCAACCAGGTGCGCCTCCAGCGTCTACCTGTCGCACCAAACGACCATCTTGCCGGTGTAGCACTGCAATGACATTTTTTTGAATTCGGGCAATCAATGCGGCATTGGATTCCATCCCTTTGGATTTCAATAGGCGGTCGGTAATGTCGCGGCTATTTAACGGCTTTCCTGCCTCGCGCATCACATCCAAGGTCATGCGTTGCGCCTCACCTTTTTTGAAGTAGGTATTGCGCTTATTCGTGCGCTTTGCCTTGACGGTGCGCAGGTCAAATTCCGGTGCGAATAGCTTGATGCTGCCGTCGAGGTTCGACAATGCGCCTTGCAGTCGAAGAATTTCTGTTTTGAATGAAGCGATTTGTCCAGCGACTTCGGCACGCTTGGATACCAGCCCTGATACGATGTGCGATTCTGCCATTTGACGCTCCTAGAAAAGAATGTTTTACTAGGGCGATTATCCGTTTTTAACTCAAGAAAAGCTTTGTGCTGTTGCTACATAATTCCGGACTTTTGTTTGATGTTCCAAGAAACATCAGATAGTTTTTTTGAAAATATTCACACAAGGTTGTCAAGCTTTAAATGTCAAGTCGCATTTATAGACGGTATGCATCTTTTTGAGTGTGCTCTAAGGGACTTTATAAATCTGACGAAAATATCTTCAGATAAAGCACTGTTCTTATTTCATGATCCAATACCGTGGACATTCAAAATGGCTACTCGCGATAATTCAAAGTTAGCGCCTAATGAGGCTTGGACAGGTGATATCTGGAAACTAGTACATATTTTTATAGAAGCCGGTTTGAAAGATAGTATAAGCTTGTTGAGCTCAGCCCCGTCTGGGCTTCTAGCGGTTTTAAATCCTGGCAAAGAAAAGGTTATCGAACTTGAAAAAAATTATGATGAGATTTGTGCTCGTTGGATCGATGTAAATTTCAATGAAACGAATTTGTTAGATTTCTACGAAACAGGTGTGTTCGTCAAGCCAGAGGTTTTCTTGCGATCGCTAGAGAAACTCTCTTTTGCTAAAAAAGTGTTGAACAAATCGAAATCGTGGGTTTCGCAGTAGCATAAGTTACGGTATGAAAATGTATGCAAGCGTATTAACAATTCCTCTTGCTGCGCGTTCAACTGGCAGATGAGGTTTATAGTTGTTTGCTTTCATGCATGTTATCTTTGATACTTCTCCTCTGTTCACGCTACGAGTTAAAACCTAGTTTAGTATTTTGATTGTATTTCGTCGTTACTCAACCAAGTTTAAACATATTATCCAAGTTAAAAACACATTATGCCAACTATCCCGATTTCGAAGTCTGAATTTGGTAACAAACGATTCAAACGATATGACTCCTATGCCTTTGCTGGTAAGGACGCCGTAGCGCCTTTGGTGTTAAGAGAGTTGGTGCGTGCGTCAGCCGCGCTTCCCATTGCTTTTGTCAGGATCCGAGAGACGGTTTTGCCTGTGGCTATTTTGGGTTTGGGTTCTCAAAAAAATCTCTTTGTGGCGTCCGATGGGCGTTGGATCGGCCGCTACGTACCGTCCGTGTACCGGGGATACCCGTTTTCGTTAGCGAAAGACTCGCAAGACAGGCAGATCCTTTGTTTTGATGAGGGGAGTGGTTTATTGTCAGATACAGAAGGAGAATCATTTTTTTCCGAGGATGGCAAACCCACCGTTGGTATCAACAACGTGTTGAATTTTCTGACTGAGGTAGCGGCCAATCGACAGCTCACCGAGCGGATCGGTGCGTTGTTACTGCAACATGGTCTGCTTGAGCCTTGGTCAATCACGGTCGAGACGCAGCTAGATGAGCCTGCTCAATCGCTGGACGGATTGATGCGAGTTAAAGAGGACGCGTTGGGTCAACTGACGCCTAAAGATTTGCATACATTGCACCAAAATGGTGCGTTACCAGCGATATATTATCAGTTGTCTTCGATGCAGCATTTGGCAGGGCTTGAAAACCTAGCGAAAGAGGTGAGATTGGCCGAAAAAGAAGCCGCGTTGCCAAAAAATGAAGCCGGTGATTTAGATTTGTCTTTTTTGGCAGATGACACGACGATTAGTTTTGAGGATTTCGACGATCTTTAAGTTTGGTGATTTGTATTGGTTTTTTTGCTTATTCTTGTTGCTGTTACTTGGTGTGAGTGGTCTTTTGATTTTTTATTGAAAACAATGATCTGGGTTTGATTTTATTGCTTGGATTCTCAACAGGCAACGGGTTTTACCCGCGTGTACAATTTGGGACAGCTAAATGGGGTTTGGCTCAGGGTTAAAGGGGGTCAGGGACTCAGGGGGCTTGGTTCAAGGATATGCTCGATTAGATTGTGTTTACCTTGCTAGCTTGTTTTTAAGGACGGGGATTTTTTAATGCGGCTTACCGGCACCATATGCTCTATGAAATGGTTTGTTTGTGCTGCCTTGCTATTGCCTGCCATATTGCCTGCCGTGTCTGTTGGTCAGAGTTTGACCGAAGCAGTGCAGATAGCATTGTCTCAGTACCCCAGTATTTTGGCAGGTCAGTCACGCGTTGAGGCGGCTGATTACGACATCACAAGTGCCCGTAGCGGGCACTACCCACAGGTTGGATGGCAAGGCACAAATAGCGCCTACAGCGATGTTGGCCCCAATCCTTTTGGACCTGAGGATAGATGGATACAGTCTCCAACCGTCAGCATGAACCTCTGGTCGGGTTGGCGCATTCAGTCTGAAGTTGAGCGTGCGCAGTCTGTTCACGAGAGCCGCCGCCAGCAGCAGCGCATTACGCGAGACGAAGTGGCGTTCTTTGTTGTGGAAGCCTATTTGAACTGGACGCGCACCCGTGAGCTTGTGAGGCTATCCCAGGAGAATCTCGCGGCACACGAGCGTCTGACGCGCGATGTACAAGAAATCGCCGCTGTCGACCAAGGTCGAAGAATCGACGTGGATCAGGCACTTGTTCGAACAGAGAATGCTAGGTTGTCGCTTGAGCAGCGACGCGCAGAAAATCAAGTTTTTGCCCAGAGACTCAAAAGAATGTTACTGGGGCGCCTCCCACAACACCCTGATGGTTTTCAGTCGATTAAAGGTGTGCTACCAAAAAGTACGGACCAAGCCCTGGCGATGCTGACAGATGCTCACCCAGTGATCGCTCAGCAGCGAGCTCAAATTCAGAGTGCAGAAGCGGGCGTTAAAAACGCCAAATCCGGGTTTTCTCCGAGGGTGGATCTTGCCTATCAGCGCCAGACGGCTCAGGGAAGCGGCCAAGGCGATTACATTGCCCAACTCAACGTCCAGATACCTTTGTTTGATGGCGGAGCCGCCTACGGTTCCACTCGCAGCGCTTACGCCGAACTCGACGCCGCCAAATACGAGTTGAGTGAGGCCACCGCCACATTACGTGAGAATGTCTTGTCAAGCTGGGCTGAGTTCTTGTCGGCTAAGCAACGCGCCGTACTCGGTAAAAAGCAAGTCGTCAACGCCATCCAGTTGGTAAAAGGTTACGACGAGCAGTTTCGGGTTGGCCGGCGCTCCTTGCTTGACTTGTTAACCATTCAGGATAATTTGTATTCCTATCAAACCAACGCTAACAATGCCGCCTTTGAAGAGCGCATTGCAAAAGCTAGAATTCTAGCAATTTTGAACCGGCTGGCTTCTACCTATCTAAGCAATGATTCGGCCTATGGGCACTCAGCGCCGCCACCTGCCGAGGTGAAAAATTCACCCGCTGCATCAAGCGATGCTCGACCGGCAACAACGCCTAGCCAAATCACAACACAGTTTGGTTCGAGCACCAACATGCGCACCGAGCACGGTCAGTAGCCCGCGCTGCACGATAAGTAAGTCGGTCTAAACTATGTTTTCTGTGATTTTCTACTAGGTACTAACCCTTGACTGAGCCAGCTGATAATTTGAACAATACCGTTGAACTTGAGGAGCCGTCTCAAAGTGATCCTTTGTTGGTTGCTTTGGCTTTAATAACCCAGCTCTTAGCCCATCCAGTCCCGATGAGCACATTGCGCTCGGGGTTTGCTTTAGATACCAAAGGGCATATCCCGCCGGCAGCGATACCTGAGGTGGCCACTCGTTACGGGTTTAACGCCACCTGGGTCAAGCGTCGCGCAAACTCATTCCCAAATTACACATTGCCCGTTGTCGCGCCATTGATAGATGGGCGAGTGGCGATCTTGCGCTCTGTCAAGGATGGCCAAGCCACGGTTATGTTTGCTGAGTCCGGCATGCGTTCACACGAAATACCCATCGAGGAGTTTGATGCGTTACTTGGTGATCAAACCTTGGTGGTTAAGTTGCAACCCAAAACCGGCAAGCAACAATTAATCCCGCTTAAAAACGAGGCATTTGGTTGGTTTTGGAACACGATGTGGCGCTTTCGTCGCTTCTACTATGAGTCGATGGTGGCGACAGTGGTGGCCAACATTCTCACTTTAGCCACTGTCTTTTTTGTGATGAACGTGTTCAACCGGGTTATTCCGGCGCAGGCCTATGTATCGCTGTGGACGCTCACCATCGGTGTGGGTATCGCCATGTTGCTTGAGTACCTGATGCGCTGGCTCAAAGCCAGGCTCGTTGATGAGGGTGCCAAGCGAGCGGACTTGGCGGTGAACTCAACCTTATTGCGCGAGATCATGTCGGTTCGTCTTGACCATCGGCCACAGTCGATCGGGATTTTTGCGAGCTCCATGCGCGAGTTTGATGCCTTGCGTGAATTCATCTCGTCGTCATTATTCGTTACCGTGGCCGACCTGCCCTTTGTGTTTATGTTCCTGCTGCTGATTTGGATGATTGGTGGCCCCTTGGTGTGGGTGCCCGTTGTCGTGGTGCCGATTCTTATCATTTTGTCGCTTGTGGTTCAACCTAAGCTGATGCGTGCCATGCGCAAAAACATGGCACAAGCCGGAGAAAAGCAATCGGTCTTGGTTGAAGCTTTGATGAATTCGGAGATACTTAAGGCACACAACGCCGAGAGCTATCTACAACGCCGTTGGGAAAAGTCCAATGCAGCAGCGGTTCAGTCGTTCATGGATATTCGTAAGACCAGCATCTGGTTAACGGGCTTGACCACAACCCTGCAGCAAGCAACATCGGTGGCCATCATTGTCATGGGTGTGTTCTTGATTCACGACAACAGCCTGTCATTGGGCGCACTGATTGCTTGCAATATCATGGCGGGACGTGCAGTCATGCCGTTGGGACAAATCGTGCAACTAGCCACCCGTTACCAGCAGGCCAAGACCGCACTGGAAATGCTTGATGGCTTGGTGCAACGGCCCAAAGACCGCGATCATGACCAACGCTACGTGGTGCCTGAGACGTTTAAGGGGGGCCTAGTTTCGGACAACCTTGAGTTCGCCTACCCAGGCCCGCAACCGATTCCTGTGATTGATAAGCTATCGTTAGCCTTAAGTCCAGGTGATCATTTGGCCTTGCTTGGGCCTGTGGGTTGCGGCAAAAGTACTTTGTTACGTTTGATGGCGGGTCTTTACCGACCACTGAGTGGCAGCGTCAGGGTTGACGATATCGATATTTTACAAATTGAGCCAACGGAGTTACGCAGTCGTATCGGATATGTTGGCCAAGATGCCCAGTTGTTTATGGGCTCGTTAAGAGACAACCTCGTGTTAGCTGAAACCTGGATCACCGATGAGCGAATCATGGAGGTGCTCAAGCCTCTGGGCATTTACCCAATGGTAGCGGCCCATCCGCGTGGTTTGGATATGCCGCTGACAGAGTCGGGCGGTGGTCTGTCCGGTGGACAGCGGCAGCTGCTGACAGTCGCGCGGATGATGCTGCGCGATCCAGTCTTTGTTTTTATGGACGAACCGACAGCCAACATGGATCAAGACACAGAAGCGCGCGTCATACGTGTGCTGGGTGAGTGGCTAAAGGGGCGCACACTACTCATATCAACTCACAGACCCCAGTTGCTTGCATGGGTGGATCGCATTGCTGTGATGCAAAAAGGCAGGATCTTGAGTGAAGGGCCGCGAGATGAAATCCTGCAGAAACTGTCTCGTGGTGCAGCGCAGGCCAAACAACGCATGGCCGCTGTTCGAGACGACAACGACAAGCAGGCGAATGCGGCATGAGCAAAAAAGATAAGGTCACTGTTAGTGAACAAGAAGAAGACTTTGTTTTCTCAGCGATAGAAGAAGACGAAGGCAAGTGGGGTCGTTACCTCGTTTACCTGGTGCTTTTGGTGGTGGTTGCTGGGGTTGCCTGGGCGGCGTATTTTTCTCTTGATGAAGTGACAGTTGCCAATGGCAAGGTGGTTCCGGCGAGCCGTGGGCAAGTGGTTCAAATCTTAGAGACCGGCATCCTGAAAGAGTTGAAGGTTAAAGAGGGTGAGGAAGTCAAAAAAGGACAGTTGCTCTTGTTGCTTGATGACTCTCGCGCCGGTCCCGTGTACCGGGAATCTTTTTCAAAGTGGAAATCGCTGTTGGCCAGAGCAACCCGGTTGCGTGCGGAAGCCTATGGTTTGCCATTAAATTTCCCGCCCGAGGTGGTTGCTGACGTGGATTTGGTGAACATCGAGTCGCAAGCATTCAAGGCGCGTCGTAATGCGCTTGATGAACAGTTGGTAGCATTTGAGCAGTCTCGTGACGCTTTAACAAGAGAGATCGAGCTGACCGCACCGTTGGTTAATCGGGGGGTTGTCTCTGAGGTCGAGGTGTTGCGTCTTAAACGTCAAGCAGCGCAGGTTGCTGGTCAAATTGCTGAGTTGCGAACCCGGTACTTAACCACGGCGAGTGACGAACTCGTACGGGTCGATTCTGAGTTAGGGCAAGTGAGTGAAATCTTGTTGGCACACAGGCAGTCTTTGGCGAGGGCTACCGTTCTATCCCCAGCAGACGGGATCGTAAAAGATATCGGTGTGTCGACCTTAGGCGCCATCATCAGTTCAGGGCAGGTGATCATGGAGATCGTGCCTACTAATGATGAGATGTTGGTAGAGGCTTTCATGCCGCCTAGCGAAGTGGCCTATGTTGAAATTGGGATGCCTGCCAACGTTAAGTTGAGTGCTTATGATTCGAGCCGATATGGCAATCTTGAGGGTGAGGTGGTGCTTGTTAGCCCAGATATCTCCATTGAGGACGCCAAAGGAGGCAGTCGTTCTGATGCAGCCCCTGTCAATTTCGAACCTGGTTTCTACAAAATACTAGTCAAAATAACCAATGCTGGGATTGAGCGCAACGGCATGATAATGATCCCCCGACCTGGCATGACCGCCACAGTAGACATATTAACTGGCGAGAAGACCGTATTGGACTACATCTTTAGGCCGATGGAGTCTCTACGGGATGCATTGCGTGAGCGTTGAGCTTTTGGTTCGTAAGCGCGCCATTAACCCCATGGTTCACAGCTGTCGCTAAATATGTGATGCTCGATTCCCTCAGTTATACAGGGGGGTCCACCATGACAGACAGCGAGAAGTCGGAACGTGTCAACCTGTTTTGAGCCAGTTCTGTAAAAATTAAATTGCATTTTCAATAACCCGTTGCAGGGTCGGGAAGTTGACGCCTCTCTCAATGGTAGCCTGGTCAGCATCGGCTGGCACAGGGTTAATAAAGACTGCTGCCGGTGGCATCTTCACGATGGGCCG
>Ga0075109_1001545_pt1 | contig 14097 bp, 8 predicted proteins | sample AntAceMetag02UKD_FD_69798 | JGI IMG/M metagenome (GOLD analysis project Ga0075109, IMG submission 69798) | Saline lake microbial communities from Ace Lake, Antarctica - Antarctic Ace Lake Metagenome 02UKD | ecosystem: Environmental > Aquatic > Non-marine Saline and Alkaline > Saline | place...
CGCTCGCCCAGTAGCTGATTCGTACTAATTCTGCTGTGTTTGGCCCCAAAACACTAAACTCAAATTGTCGCAAGTCCTTGTCATATTTAGCAGAATAGCTCGATTCTGCATTTTTCATTGGCGCCTTAATCCAGTATCATTAAATGATGAAAATCCTAGCCACATTGTTATTTATCTGCTGCATTACGCCCCCCCTTATTCCTGCTTATGGGCAACAGGAACCCCTCCAGCCAACCTTTAAGGAGTGGCTTCAGGAACTCAGACTGGAAGCTGCAAGCAAGGGCGTCAGCGACGCCACACTCAGCGCACTTGACGCTGTTGTGCCTCTTGAGAGGGTGCTTGAGCTGGACAACAGCCAGCCGGAGTTTGTGCAAACCTTTACTCGGTATATTGGCTTACGTATTACTGAAAACCAGGTGAGTCGGGGCCAGGCGCTTTTAGTTGAGCATGCTGATCTGTTGGAAGAGGTGAGGCAGCAGCACGGAGTACAGCCCCATTATTTGGCTGCATTTTGGGCTATCGAGAGTAACTTTGGGCGTGCAACGGGCGGTTTTTCGGTCCTGCAGGCATTGGCCACACTAGCTTATGATCCTCGAAGAGCCGGTTTCTTTAGGGCTGAGTTACTAACTGCGCTTCAAATCATTGACGATGGCCACATTAACGCTGATCAAATGAGTGGTTCATGGGCAGGAGCCATGGGCCAATTGCAATTTCTCCCTTCAGTATTCTATCGCTATGGCATTGACGGTGATGGAGATGGTCGCATCGACATCTGGAATAGTCTTCCCGACGTATTTCACTCTGCTGCTAACTTTTTATCTAACTCCGGCTGGCGCCAGGATGAACGCTGGGGTAGGGAGGTCTTATTACCTCGCAATTTTGATTATGCGTTAGCTGGTACGCAAACTCGAAAGAGTCTGCAGCAGTGGCAAGACCTTGGGGTAAGGCGTGTCAGTGGTGGGGTTTTGCCGGTAGCGGACATACAAGCATCCCTAATCTTACCTGCCGGTGCGGCCGGGCCTGCGTTTCTTGGCTATTCGAACTACCGAGCGACTCTAGCGTATAACCCGTCTACATTTTACGCGTTAACCGTCGGCAATCTCGGAGACCGGTTTACCGGCGGCCAAGCAATTCAGCGCATGCCGGTTAATGAGCAAGCGATGAGTTTAGCGGATGTCTTTGAGCTGCAAAAGCTGTTGAATGCGAATGGCTTTGATTCTGGTGAGCCAGACGGAAGAATAGGCCGCATGACCCGCGCAGCGGTTCGTGCCTATCAGAGTGAGAACGACATACCGATGGACGGATATGCCTCCGCTAATATACTTAAGGCGCTACGCAACTAATTTTTCAAAACTCAAATGACCCAATACATACGGGTTCACTTTTATAGGCAGGCTCGATCTACTAATGAACAATTCTAATAGTCAGGCTTTATTAAACTATCGAAAGATGGCAGTTATCACCCTTGCTGCCGTATATTTTCTTATATTGGTTGGTGCCACGGTTCGTGCCTCTGGTGCCGGAATGGGCTGCCCTGACTGGCCGACTTGTTTTGGGCAGTGGGTCCCGCCAACTAGCGAGGCACAGCTGCCTGCAGATTATCAGCAGGTCTACGCAGAGTTAGGCTATTCCGATACACAATTTAATGTTGTGAAAACTTGGACTGAGTATCTGAACCGTGTTTTGGGTGTAAGTATCGGGTTCATGATTTTTATTACAGCGATTCTGTCTTGGCGCACCCGGCGAATTGATCCATCAATCATGAGGGCAAGTGTCGCCGCATTTTTAATGGTTGGTTTTCAAGGTTGGCTTGGCTCTAAAGTTGTCGCATCAAATTTGCAGCCGGGAATGATAACCGTGCACATGCTGGTGGCTCTAGCTATCGTTGCCACGCTCTTGTTTGCTTTGGCACAGGCGCGTAGAGAACTTATGGTGGCTCAGCCGGTTCATAGTATCGATCCGAAATTCGAAACGTGGTTGGCGATAGTCTTAGTAATGACTGTCATACAGGTAGCTATGGGCACCCAAGTTCGAGAGATGACTGACTTTATCAAAGAGGCTCAAGGCGAAGAACTTAGGTCGTCGTGGATAGAGGCGATGCCTTGGTTTTTCTATGTGCACCGAAGCTTTTCTGCAATCGTATTGTTTTCGAATTTATGGCTGGTGCGAATTTTGATTAATTCCATAGGCTGGCAACACACGCTTACTCGCTTGTGTATTGCAATGATTGGCGTAATTGTTTTGTCTGTGGTCTCTGGCGCGACACTTGGCCACTTAGGTATGCCGGCATTAGTTCAGCCCACTCATTTGCTTGCGGCGTCGTTGCTGTTCGGTTTGCAGTTCCTGATTTGGATGAGCTACAGGCATTCTAAACTTGGCTCAACGAACCGTTTTGAAAGCAAAATGCCGGTTTCGCAGTCCAGCTTAAAAGCCAGCAGCATTAGTGCTTAGTCCGATAGGTTTTCCAGATTCTAAGCTCGCCTGCGTTCTTTGACGCGGTGGGCTTTCTTTTGTCGCCCTTCCTCAATAAAAGAGTAGCTGTCAATGACTACCAATAAAGAATTCGACCTGATCGTATTTGGCGCAACAAGCTTTGTCGGTCAGATACTTTGTGATTATTTAGTCAATGCTTGTACTGAGGCGAATTTGACGTGGGCGATGGCTGCTAGGTCTGAATCGAAATTGGAGGAATTAAAAACAAAACTAGGCGCAAAGGCAGAATCAGTGCCTTCTCTGCTAGCCGATTCAGCAGACGAGATTAGTTTGCAGTTGCTGTGTAATAAAACTTCCGTAATTATTTCAACGGTGGGGCCGTACGCTTTGTATGGAGAGCTTCTAGTAAAAGTTTGTGCAGAAACAGGTACCGATTACTGCGACTTGACTGGAGAGGCACCTTGGATACGGCTAATGATTGAACGCTATGCCGATACCGCCCAGCGCACTGGCGCTAGAATAGTCAACAGCTGCGGCTTTGACTCTATTCCTTCAGACCTTGGCGTGATGTATTTGCAAGATCAGGCCATTAAGCAATTTGGCAGCATGTGTCCGACTGTAAAGATGCGCGTTATGACGATGAAGGGAGGCGCTTCTGGAGGGACTATAGCTAGTGGCATTAACATGTACAAAGAAGTGTCAGGAAATCCTACGTTACAAGCAGAAATGAAAGACCCCTATTCGCTCTGTCCGCAAAACCATAAATTTAACCTAAAGCAGCACCAGGTCGATGTCGAGTTTGACGAGGCTTTCGATTCTTGGGTTGGGCCTTTTATTATGGAGGCTATCAACACGCGTATCGTTTTTCGTTCTAATGCCCTGCGCCAAGGTGGAAGCTACAGTAATTCATTTCGTTATGATGAAGGAACATTGACCGGAACAGGAAAGAAGGGTGAGAAGACTGCCCGACGGATTTCGCTCGGCACTCGATTGGCGCCAAAATTCCTATCATTAAGCTTAGTGCGTAATTTCCTCGTCAAATTTGTGTTACCTAAACCAGGCGAGGGGCCAACGAAGGATGAGCAGGACAATGGGCACTATGATTTGAGATTTTTGGGGCGGACTGAAAATAACCAACAGATAAACGTTAAAGTTACAGGCGATAGAGACCCAGGCTACGGTTCTACCGCCAAGATGCTAGCGCAAGCGGCTATTAGCCTGCGCCGTGATCTTGACAAGAGAGATTCCCCTGGAGGATTCTGGACCCCAGCGACAGTGTTTGACAATAAACTATTGGATAGATTGAGAGCGCATGCAGGCATGACCTTTGAATTGATTCCAGATGCACAAGACAGTTAGGGTTTACTTATAAGATTTGCCATCAGATTAGAAGTCAATTTTTGATCCAACGTAAAAGAACGCGGTCTGAGTGTCAGCTAAGTTTTCAGCATCCAGCAAGACAAGACCGCTATCTACACGGATATTGCCCGGTGTCGCTGCCCAGCTAACTCTTAACTCTAAATGCTGCCCCAGGTAGCTGTCAGTATCTCCGGTGATATCCCTTTGCCCGGTTCTGCCCCAGCTGTCTTTGCGCTCCGATAGCCAAAAATGCCGATAGTCTGCCATTAGGCTCACCCCCCTCCATGGCGTTGCTGTCAAACGAACGCCAGGGGTTATCAGATTGCTGCGGTTGAAAGGGGCATAGAGAGCTACTGGTCCAAACTCAAACGCAGTTACCCCGAATAAAGAATCAAAACGGCCGCTGTCTCGATCCGAGGGATCTTTGTCGCCACTGGCATAGTTGAACTCAAAAATTGCTCTTAACTTGGAGGGCACATTAAAACTGTAGGCTAATTCTGCACGCTGAAAAAATGCGCTGTGGTCGAGATCCTGGGTGTCTATTGGATTGCTAGAGGCGCGTCGTTTACCCGATTGAAAAATAGATTCCAAATTAATATCCCAGCCATTGAGTTCTGGCGCGGAGCTAACGCGAAAACCGAACGTGTGCAGGTGCCTATTTGCTGTCTCCAGCGTACTTGTATCTTTTTCTTGGAGCAGTAAATAATAAGTCTCTAGCTCTAAATCTGGCAACGCATCCGGAACAACATGTGGAAGTATCGATGGCAAGCTTGCAAAGACTCCATGGTAGCGCTGAGCCGAACTTGACTTGTCGGTTTGACGCTCATTGTCGAGTAAGCTTAATCGATCTCTGGGCGTGCGACGTACCGGCTGGGTTGATAAAATTTTAAACTCACTGCCGTTTTCCCGCTTATGAACAAAGGATATTCCATCGAAGGTATTGATCGCATTTCGAAAGCGGTTTCTCGCCACAAGGGTTCTGCTCCCCCAATCTTGAGTAAATCGACCTATGCGGATTTCGCTAGTATTTGCTGTACCAATAGTATAGCCAACATTCGCTTGAAGGATATCAAGGGCGCTAGCATGAATATTTCGAATGTCAGCGTCTTTGTCGGCAAGCTGCTGACCGGCATCTTGTATTTCGAGCTGCGTGCTAAAGCCGTTTTTATTGTATTGAGCTTTAAGTGTAGTACGCAGAAACAGGATTTTGTCGTTGTTACTGGCGCCAAGTTGCACAGTACCATCGTAGTGTTCGAAGCGCGCTTGGTGATCGCCGCTTAGGGTGAAATTTTCGCTGAGGCCTAAGGCATCTGAAAGTCGCCAAGGACCATCTCCAGCGTAAAGAGGGTTAAGAGTGGTTAGCAAGCCAAAGCTCACGACTAAAGACTGAGCTGCTAGGCCAAATTTTGTAAAGGGCATAAGTTTATTTTTCTTGGTTGAGTTTAATGCAGTGACAATGATACGCCAGTATTAGGTTTTGTTCACGCCGCTATTTATTAGCGGCTATTGAATTGCAGGTGCGTCGGCGGTGGTAAGGTGTCTAAAACTCATAAAACCCCTGGCGAATGAAAAACCTAAAATTTTCTAGAACGCCATTGAAACTAGGCTGTGCGGCTGAAATAGTATGCATATGTTAACTAAGCTGTTTGGCGAGCGTCTGCGGGTCATCTCATGAGCGGATCACTTGGCCTTGGTTGCTTGTAACCTTTGTGAATCTTTGTCGTCTAAGGATTGAAACCAGAAATTGAATACGTTTTTAGTTTGACGGTTTCATTGCGCTTTGTCTGCTCCTCAGCTTGATCCCTCTCAGGCTGTGGGGTGGACTTTTATACGTGTCAAGTAGCAGTGAACGACGCATTTTCCCTGGGCCGGTTATCGCTGTGAATTGCTAATTTTTTGCTTTTCGTACTTTTGAGTTCGATTCTTCGTTAGACTATAAAGAAATGAGACCTAAAAAGGCGCTTCCTATGAAAAGATACTGGCCATCGACACGTAAGTTTCTGGTGTTTCAATTGAAGCTCTATATTGATGCTTTCCGCGATGTATTTTTATCCATACTGTCTTTACTGGCCTTTGTACTGGATATCATTTTATTGAATCAGGGCCCTGATAGTTATTTTGAGAAAGTGCTGGCTTTCGGCCGGAGAACCGAGGTCACCATCAATCTGTTCAATCAATATGATTTTGATGAGCAGGGTGGTACCAGCGTCGATAAGATTTTAAAAGATGTGGAATCTTCGTTAGAAAAGAAGTTAAGAAAACAAAAGTCATAGCGCGTCGATCCGGTTATAAGCTGGTAGGCGCATAACTGGGTAGTGAAATAAACAACAGGTAAAGAAAACGGCGATGATTTCTCAGCGCCGTTTTCTGTTTGCGGTAGATCTAAGTGTTAGCTAATGGTCTACAGTCGCCATAGAGCTCTTGCGTACCAGCGGCGTCCCCGTGCATCAAACACAGACGCATCGAACGACTGGCGCCTGAAGAGCGGAATGTCAGCATCGGTTGCATCTATTACGCCTACAGTGAACACGGCTGAGCCCAATGCGCTGTTAGCCCATTCGTGAGTAAAGTTGTATTGTACATCCCAGCTTGCGTAGCTATCCACTTTTGACCTAGCGAATCCAAGCTCGATTGGGTTCACGTTCGGATTGTTGATAAACTCTTGGTGGCCCAGAATTTCGTATGAGCCGGTGTGCCGATTAAACACGGTGACTCGGTGGTTGTCTTTGGCCCAACTCATGGTGATATTGCCGCGATTATCCGGCGCTTCTCGAACTATGTTCTGTTCGCCGTCTGTACCGGCCGCGTCGAAACGGCCAGTTTCCTGCAAGCCCAGTTCTAGACCCGGAACGTCACTCACCAGATACTCATCCATGTGCGTGTAGTCTACCGCGAACCTGAAGTCACCAAAATCGGTGCTGAAGCTGTAACCCAAACTTAAGTCTATCCCCTGAACCTGAATGTTGCCTGCATTAACAGCTGGCAAGACCAGAGTGATCAAAGAAGCATCGACGTTGGTCGGGTCACGCTCAACACCAGCGGTGTCGTAAAGTTCTGGGTTTACTACGCAGTTTAGACGCTCATCAGAACCTGCTCCGAATTGAGTCGCGACCGCATTCGGGTCACAGGAAATCACGTTTCCGTCCACCCCGCGTGCATCAAGAGGCAAAGAATCGTTCTCGATATAATTGCTTGGATCTCCGACCAAAGTATTGAATAAGTCGATCTGCGGGTTCAGAGCCGCTCTGGGTACCAGCGGCAATACGCGATCACTTACTTTGAAGCGCCAAACATCGGCGCTGATGCTAAGGCCATCTAAGGATCCGCTCGGTGTCCACTGAACGCCTATGTTGTAGGTATCGGCGGTCTCGCTACCAAGGTTTGGGTTAGGTGAACCCGAAGTAAATGAGCTGTTGGACAACGCATTTTCATTGGTAGCTGGGAGAAGACCGGCGCGAACTTCCTGATTGCGAAGCGGGTCGAGAACCGTTGTTCCGAATGCTTCGAATGCTTGGTTGACCACACCGATGTTGGGCGCCCGAAAGGACTGCGAGTAGGAGCCCCGGAGCAATAAAGATTCGATGGGTCTCCAGCTCATCGCTATTTTGGGTGCAATGTCGCTACCAATATTGCCTCCGTAGTCTTCCCATCGCAACGCTATCTGTGTCTCAACATTGTTGACAAAAGGAAGTGATAGTTCGAGGAACACAGCGTTCACATTTTGCGTGTCTTCAAAGTTAAAGATACAGCTTGCGCATTCTAAGTTATTTGTGATGCCCTCTTGGAAAGAATTTGGAGCGCCAAAGAGTCCCGGCTCATACCCGTTTATGACGGTGAGCCCCGGCAAATTTATCTCCGGTGCAATACCCGAAGCTCTTCGCTCTCTGCGTTGAACACCGGCGGCGAATTGGGCTTTGCCTCCTTGCATCTCAAACATCTCACCGGACGCAACTGCATCAAATACCAATAACTGGTTTCTCTTGTCGGATCGATTGATTCTGGTGGTCATCCAATCCCAGAGCTCCGGATCGTTAGCCAGGCTTGGGTTGGCCAATGACGTTAGAAACGGGTTGAAGAACATACAGCCGCCTTGGCCGTGATTGCTTGACGTGAGTGCTTGGGAGTAGCTTTCCCGGGTATTCAGGACATAGCCTGGGAATACTTCTGCAAACAGGCCCCCCACGGCGTTGAAGTTTGGGAGGGCTAGGAAGTTTAAATTGGGGGTGCCATTAGGTGTGCAATTGGGCCCGCCTAATCCATTAATAGCAAGCTCTGTGCGATCTCGAACCAGCGTGGCAACTTCCTGTTCGATGCTCGAGTCGCTCCAAGAGAGGCTGACATCATATCTAATTGGCGCATCGTTAATCCTTAGAGAGTCGAGTTCACCTCGCAAGCCCAGCTGAACACCAGATGTCGTATTCTCTGTTATCAAGTCTTCATTGTTGCGAGGCCAGCCTGTCTGCACGCCGCTGCCGAACCAGCCTTCGCCAAATCCACCATTGGAGACCAGGTTCGGATTATTCGGAATATCGACGGGGGCAACGTTACCTACAAAGGGTGCAAGGGATCCCAGCGCGGCATTAGGCAGCCACAAGTGCTGGGTGCGGGAAAAGGCAGAGCCATCCCATTCAACCGCTGTTTCCAGAGTTGAGTAATTGAAAAATGAGTAGAACTCAGTGGCGTCGCTGAAGGTGTGTTCGAAAGAACCGGCAAGGGTCGTTCTTTCCTGCCCAATGGCAATGAATTGATTATCAAGGTTGTTCTCCGAACACTGTCCGGAGCGGCGACCAATGCCTGTGAATCGGTTGTCTACGAAGAACTCTCCAAAATTCCCAGACAGTGATTCACATAAAGGGTCAGAGAAGACTATTCCTCGCGTTCCAGAGACGGACTCATCAATTGACAGTCTTTCTTGGGTTTGTTGCGCGCTAAGCGCTGGGTCAATATAGGCAGGGTTGAAACCTGCGCCTAAGGGGCTGTTTGGACTAAAACTACCCACGCGACCGTTCGATATAGTTCGTCCTTCTTCGAAATACTGTGAATCACGCAACTGAACTGGGTCTCTTTCGAAGTGCTCGCCAGATATCACAAAGCGAGTATCACCGTCGTTGAAACTAGTGCCCCAAATCGCTGAGAAAGTTTGCTCATAAGTGCCGCCTGATTCTTGGATGCCTTGAGTATCCGCAAATAATTCGAGGCCTTCGAAGTCGGTGCGCATCATTATATTTACTACACCGGCAACCGCATCTGAACCGTAGAGTGCGGAGCCGCCATCTGTCAGCACCTCAACGCGATCGGTCATTACGAGTGGGATAGTATTAAGGTCTACGAATTCCTGACCTGAGGAGGATGTGACAGCGGCGGGCGTAAAGCGCTTACCGTTGATCAAGGTTAGCGTCGAATTGCCGCCTAGGTTTCGAAGATTAACCGACGCGGTGCCTTGCAGCTGACTGGCATCGTTAGAACCCGCAACACTTGTGTCGGAACCCTGGTTTACTTCAAGATTACGGATCACGTCCCAAATCTGAGATGCGCCCTGATCCTGAATGGATGCACGATCGATCACTGTAACTGGGGAAGGTGCGTCCTGTGGAGTGCCGCGGATAAAAGATCCCGTGACAAGTATTTCTTCGACCTTTTCTTCTTGAGCTATAACAGGCAAAGCAAGACCTGTACTGGCTATCATTACAGCGAGGCTTATGCCCCGACGATTACATGGACAATTACTGCGCATACTCTATCTTCCTTTTTATTAAGGTTTTTTTATAAACCATTTTTTTGGGAAGCTTTTGGATGGCAATTCAAGGCTTTTTGTTAACCTTAATACAGCCGCTCATCTGTGCTAATACGATCGAGTATAATCACATAATATTCGACAGGCAACGCCTTTTGAGTCGCTCTGACAGAACGTTTAAATTTGTAACATTTACAATCAATCGGCGTTTCTGCCGCTTTTAAACTTCCTGTTCTGAAACAAGTTTTCCTCAAAAATTTATTTCAGTTTAGTGTGTTGCCCTAGCAGTTCCTATAGTCAGTGATATTAAATGTTGTGTGAAATCGCGGGTAATATGGGTGACTAAGGAATGTGTAAACCTCGTTCCAAGATAAACTAAAAAATCAAAGACTGGTATAGCTAAAGGCTTAGTGTTGACTCTGCAGTCCTAACAAATCGCTGACGAAAAACGGCAATAATTTCTCATTGCGGTTTTTGTCTATTCAAAACTTAAAATCTAAGTTGTTAGATTAAATTGCCCAAAGCGCACGACCATCAAACACAGAACGGTCAAATATCTGCAGTCTAAACTCTGCTAGATACTGATTAAATGCTGCGCTCATACCAAGAGTAAAGCTGTTAGAAAAAAGATTGTTATTGTCCCAAACATAGGCGTGTATGTGGTTCATATCTTATGTCTGAGAGTTCTCAATTTTTGGTTTGAGAAAAGCAATCAACACGTATTAGGAGGTAACCGGGCGTGCTTAAAAACCAAATATATCGCATGAACTGATACGACGCTGACCACAACCAATCTATGGGCGTCTTTGCTTCAATTTGGATGAACAGGGCGGTGCCAGCCTCGATAAAGTTATAAAAGAGTTGGAATATACTTTAAAAGAAAGGCTTGAAAAGCAGAAACCCTAGTGGGCGCAGCGGATATTAGATGCCCAGCTAGCTAAGGCCGAGTTGAGAGGTTCAGGGCAGCAAAAATAACGGGCGAAAAAAAAACGGCGATGATCTCTCAGCGCCGTTTTTGTTTTCGCTAGGCTTAAAATCTAAGCGGCTAGTTCACGTTAGCTTGCTCTATAAAGACCAAAGCGCGCGCGCATAGATGCGTCGGCCACGGCCATCAAAGACAGAGCGATCAAATTCTTGGAATCTGAACTGTGGTATTTCTTCATTGAAAGCATCGATCATACCAAGAGTGAAATTGGTAGAGCCAAGATTGCTGTTGCCCCAAGCATGGGTATATGTGTAATTCATATCCCATGTCTGATAACTCTCGATTTTTGGCTTAAGAAACGGTAGCAAAGCATCAGAGGTAGTTGTTAAACGGCCTGCAAATTCTAAAGCATCGTATGAACCAATATGGCGATTAATCACGGTAAGTCTGTGACCATCTTTGGTCCAGCTCATGTTGATATTGCCGCGGTTATCAGGAAGAGAGCGAACTATAGGTGCTTGGCCTGAGGTGCCTGCCGCGTCAAATCTGCCAGTTTCTGACAGGCCATTTCCTAGCCCTGGAATATCACTTACATCATATTGACGAACGTGAGTATATTCAGCAGCGACACGGAAACGACCCCAGTCGTTATCCCATGTATAACCGGCTTTAAGATCAATACCGTCAACGACGATGCCGCCTGAGTTAATTGCAGGCAAGACAATTGTTACCAAATCAGCTTCAGTTGAACCGGCTAAGCGCTGAGCTCCTTCTACGCGGTAGGTGCGAGGATCTACCACACACTCTAGACGCTCAGGTGAATCGATACCGAACTGGGCTGCGATAGCAGTAGGATCACATGAGGCAAACTGCGGGCTAGCGTCTGCCTGTACGGAAGCGTTGTCCACGTAGTTTGATAGATCAGCTGCCGCAAGTGCGAACGCGTCAAGCTCTGGCTGCAAAGCTGCTATTGGGGCCTGCGGCAATACGCGGTCTGAAACTTCGAAGCGCCAGACATCTGCGCCAATACTTAAACCGTTAAGAGTGCCGCTTGGAGTCCACTGAATACCAATGTTAAAAGTATCCGACTCTTCATTGCCTAAGTTCGGGTTAGGTGCACCGAGAGTAAAGCTGTTCTCGCGTTCACCGTTTGCAACCGTTGGTGGCAGTAATCCTGCACGCACGGCTTGAGTACTAATTGGGTCTCTGATTTCTGTTGATGAAGACTCAAAAGATTCAAATAAAACACCAATGTTCGGCGCACGGAAGGATTGTGACCATGAGGCACGAATTAAAAGGTCTTCGATTGGTCTGTAGCTGGCGGCAATCTTAGGCGATACATTGCTGCCGATTTGCCCCCCATAGTCTTCATAACGAAGCGCGATTTGAGTTTCTAGATTCTCAACGATCGGCAGTGATAATTCTAGGAACACCGATCTCACATCGCGGGTGTGCTCAAAATCAAAGATACAGTTAGAGCATTCAAGGTTGTTAGTGCTGTAACGGAACTCATCGGGTGTGCCGCCTGCATCGTAACCGGTGATAGCCTGAACGCCAGGCAAATTGAGTGCAGGGGCTCTTGAACGAGCGCTACGCTCTCTATACTGGGCGCCGGCTGCAAACTGAGCAGTACCGCCGCTTAGTTCAAATAGCTCGCCGGAGATAACCGCGTCGAATACCGCTAGCTTGTTACGTTTATCGGCGCGTTTAACGTCTTCAGTCATCCAGTCTTGAAGTTCCTGCGAGTTTGCTAAAGCCGGATCCGTTAGCTTGGTCAGGAAAGGATTGAAGAATTCACACCCGCCTTGACCCTGGTTACTGCTTGTTAGGCCTTGGGATAATGACTCGCGCAAGTTCAAGATATAACCTGGAAATGGAAAGTCATTGAAGTTATTAGACAATCCGCCTAGAAGTGCGCCAGTTGGGTCATTGGCAACAAAGTCGAAGTCAGGTGTGCCGTTTGGAGTGCAGTTAGGACCACCTAAACCTTGTAATGCCAACTCTGTGTTTTCACGGTTTAAGGTCAAATAGTTTTGTTCAAAACTGGTGCCGCTCCATGAATAGCTAACATCCCAGTTAAAGCTGCGGTCGCTCATAACGAAGTCACCACGCAGCCCGGCCTGAACTCCTGAGGTGACACTTTGATTTGAACGGATGTTGCCGGTTCGTGGATCACCGGTTCGAACTTGGCCGCCAAACATACCTGTGCCAATGCCGCCATTGCGAATATCTAGCGGAGAATTGGTAATGTCATTAGGACCAGGACGAACGTTACCTGCTGCAGCTGCAAAAAATCCTAACTCAGCTACGCTGCCAACAAAGGCATTAACGGGGCTTGGGCCTGGGCCACCTGGTCCTGGACCGCCGGCTAAGCTAGCGCCGGGAGGAGGCAGCATAAGGTGAACAGATCGGGAGGTGGCGACTCCATCATCTTGGATTTGAGTGTCTGAATCGGCATGCTGAAAGAACGAATAAAATTCTACGCTATCGCTAAAGCGATGCTCGAAGCTGGCGGCGAAACTTGCACGCTCCTGGCCCAGAGATATAAAGGTATAGTCTAAATCAGATTCGAAACAGTCAGCCTGGTTTTGACCCAGGTCGCTGTAACGATTGTCCGTGTATAAAGGGCCGTTGGGGCCCGAAAGACCCGCACAGAGAGGGTCGCCCAAAACGGTGTTGCGGTTGCCCGTTTGAGCAATATTTAGAGCGGTTAAGTCGCTTTGGATATAAGCTGGGTTTAGCACATTGCCGGGCAGGACCAGCGGTACGCCTACACCGCTGACTTGGCCGTTGTATTGACCGGCATCGGCATCAAAGAAATTGGCATACTCTTCACCGACAGGATCGCGTTCGAAGTACTCGCCAGAGATTACAAAGTTGGTATCGCCGTCATCACTCTCCCAGCCCCAAATCGCGCTAATAGTTTGGTCAAAAAGGTCACCAGCAGCTTCAACGCCTTGAATGTCGCCATAGAGTTCGAAGCCCTCGAAGTCTGTGCGCATAATCACGTTAACTACACCGGCAACAGCATCAGAGCCATAAAGAGCAGAGCCGCCGTCGGTCAGGACTTCAACGCGATCAGTCATGACTAGGGGAATAGAGTTCAGGTCGACAAATTCTTGACCGGCATTTGTGACAACAGCAGCTGGGGTGAAGCGCTTGCCATTAATTAGAGTGAGGGTAGAGTTAGCACCTAGATTTCGAAGGTTGACCTGAGCAGTTCCCGTTAACTGGCTTGTGGCTGCACCACCTGGATCGTTGGAGCCGGCTACACTGGTATCAGAACCGGAATTCACTTCCATGTTTCTGATTACGTCCCAAATACCTGTCGCGCCTTGGGCATCTATAGCCGCTCGGTCGATCACATTAACTGGGGACGGGGCGTCGCCAGGAGTGCCGCGGATAAAAGATCCTGTGACAATTACTTCTTCAATTTCTGAGTCTTGAGCAACAACTGGTAAAGCGAATCCTGTGCTAGCAATCATTATTGCTAGGCTTAGGCCTCTACGTTTGCACGGAAAATTACTACGCATTACGATCTCCCTTGATATGATTTTTATTGATAATTGTATATTGTTATTTGTTCGCCTTTAAAGACTTGCTATTGACCCTATTAGTGCGCTCGGGTTGGGTTTGTTGCGCGAGT
>Ga0075109_1001548_pt1 | contig 14090 bp, 15 predicted proteins | sample AntAceMetag02UKD_FD_69798 | JGI IMG/M metagenome (GOLD analysis project Ga0075109, IMG submission 69798) | Saline lake microbial communities from Ace Lake, Antarctica - Antarctic Ace Lake Metagenome 02UKD | ecosystem: Environmental > Aquatic > Non-marine Saline and Alkaline > Saline | place...
GGGCCTTTGAGGTTGAAGCAGAAAGCCAGCCGGCCGGACGCCACGCTCAAAGACGCCCCAGACGCAGTCTGTGACCTGAAATCCATCGGGTCACTGGCAGCCAGCTTCGCATAGTCCACGTAGGACAAGCCAGCAAACACTCCACACCGGGAATTGCCTCCTCTAATGCTCGCATCCTTGGCGTGCCTCCCGACCTCCGCATCCACGGCAGATCCAAGGAGCAGGCGCTGCTGCGGGTCCATGACAATCGCCTCGGTGTAGTGGCGCCACTCGCATTTGACAGCACATATTGCACCCAAAGAACACACGTCATATTCAGGGGTCAAAACCTGGCGTTAAAGGCCAAGAAGCACGTGGTTCAGATAGTAGACGTTCAACTTGAACAACCCCACCTCGGAGGGATGCGCGCCGAATAACTCGGCGTCGAAACTGTCCACCGACGGCAACAGGCTTCCGAAGGTGGCAGATATCTGACACACACGGTCGTCTTCGCCGAGGTTCCTCGACATCCCGAGTGACGTGATGCCATCGCGACGAGGCGCGTCGATGCTGCGTCGTGAGGCAGTTGCCGCGATGACAATGCCCCCCGCCACCGACTCTCGACTCAGCAGAGAACCGCCAATGGAGCGCACCCCGACTGATCCGTTGAAGTGGTTGGAGCCACCCCTGCCACTGCCACTCTGAACGTCCGACCAGGATGACGCGCCATCTCCTCCGTCGCTGAAAACACTGTCTGCACGACCTCCCGCGCTGGTCGGTCGATCACCTCGAGGTAGCGGCACAGGTAAAGTTTGAAAGCGGGCCAAGGCGCTTGAAGTCGGGTCAAACACACCACTGTAGAGTGTATCACACTATCCTACATGCATCCTGTGATATAAACCACATCGAAATAGGAATCATTGGTGGGACGTGCCGACCGACCACCCCACCTCGACCCCGTGTTGTCCGGCGTGAGCAGACATGGGCGGCGACGGCTGCGGCGGTTGGAAAGTTGAACAGCAGCAGGTCGGACAACCCTTCGCCCAGCGGTCCAAGGTGGCGCCGGATTGAGGCAGCCGCGTTGTAGCGTACCGGGTACAATACATGTAATGTTAATTGAAACAAGACAAGGACGAGATACAGTGGTTATTGCAGGTCACGCAGAAAGGAGGGCGAAAACGGACATGCGCGAGTGTACGTCCTCTCGGGCGTGCAATTGATTAGATGAGCGTCAAATTTACACTGTCTGTGATCCCCACCACGACGAGGGCCTGGACGGAACTGAGACCGGCGGCTGACACTAGTGGGGTATCGACGTCGTCCAATGTAGGAGCGGACACCCCTTTGAGTAGTGGCACAATTATCAAAGGAGTCCATTAAAGTTTGAAGTAAAATGTGGCTCGCAACAGAATCGTACAGAAAATAAATCTGTCACTTTGAGACAGCACTGGTTCCACTTGCATCGGGGCCATACCGACGACCGCTCCGACGGCGCTCACGACGAGAGCGAGGACGCGGAAGTACAGCTCGTCGTCATCCGTGTTGCCGACATCATCGTCACCGCCAGTGGCGGCAACCGCGGCAGCTGCATGGACGTTGGTGGCGTGAGCCGGGAAGGCGTCATGGCGCCCATCGGTGATGACAGTGATGCCGGTGGCGTTGAGCCTCTCACCCTCGCCTCGCAGGGCACGAATGGACATGACGTCACCGCCGACAGGACCGAAGTGCTGCAACACGCAGCTTGCGGTTGCCGCTGCCGTTATCATCGCGTCCTTGCCGCCGTGGTCAATTCCGCCTCCTCCAAGCACAGCGGTGAGGGTAGCGGCAGATGCCAAGCTCTGAGGCCACGCCACCGGTAGGCAGGTGAGCATCCGAACGAAAGCCTCCATCGTCCTTGAAGGGTCGCCGCCGCGCAATTCCATGTTACCACCGTGCACAGGAGACACGACGGGAATGTAGCGGCCACCGATGGAGGGTGAAGCCACGGCAGCGAGGGAGTCGATGAGCTTGCGCTGGCGCAAATCCTCAAGGTAGCTTACGCCACACATTCCATTCAAGGACAATGTACATTTGGTGGCCGACGCAGGCTCACAGGGTCGTCGCACCCTAGGCCATAAACAAGCCACATGATAGTTGGAATGTGGGAACGCGGATAGAAAGCTTTCATACGAATGTGACCCACGGTCCCTACCTCGAGTGTTGCCTCTGCGGCTTCCGCGAGATACGCGGGGCTGTGGAAGGGCACAGTCGCGGCGATCCCCTGCACGCTCGGGAACAACGACGGATCCATGCCGGCGGCGGTGGCAACCACCTGGCGGCGCAGCGCGAAGATCCCCAGGGGCGTGCCTCCGACGACGAACGAGCAGCGGGTGTTGTGCAGTAACACAGTCAGGCGCGCGGCCGGTGGCAGCGTGGCATTGACGCGCGCGAGCAGGTCGCGGACCTCGTCAAGGGTGACATCCATAACCGCAACCATGCACACAGGGGGTAACACCATAGCCGCAGCAGCAGCGGGATCACGCCACGAGGTGTGTTTGGAGGCGGCCGGGGCTGATGCGTCAGCGGCTTCGGCGGTGTCATTGGAGACGGGGTCCATGTCAGGCAAGGAGTCGTCGAAGGTGGGCTGCTGTAGCGCGATGGCGTGCGCGGTGGCAGCCTGCGCACGAACACCGCTCCACAGCAGACACCGCGCGTACCTGCGCGCTGCTATGGTGACGCCAAGTGGAGCGGCTGGGTCGCCGCCCGAAGCTGCCGCGATGGCCGCCGCTGCGCCTTGCGAGTGTCCAACTGCGGCGGCGAAGGGAGACGCCCCGTTCGCGTCGTTGCGGCTCAGGTGCTCGCTGAGGTGGACCATCTGTGAGAGGAGGATCATGGGGCTGGAGACCGATGCGCTTGCAAGGTACGCCGCACGTTGGAGCGCGCCATCAGCAGTGGCGGCAGCAGTGGCGGCGGCGGCGGCGGCAATAGCAGCCAATGCAGTGGCGGCATATGAGCCCTTCTCCGCCGCAACGCTGTGGTAGGTGACTCCGTTGACATTGCCGTGCACGTCATCACCCGAATCGTATGCCTCGTCATCGCTGGAAACGTCATGGAGCGACTTCACGATGGGCGATCTCCAGGGTGGTGATCTCGGCGTTGTAGGCGTCGTCGGCGTCCGAGGCGTCGCAACTTTCGTCAGCGAGTCGAGGACGCCATCATCAGATCCGGTGGCACCAACACCAGCACAGCTGAGTGACCTTGGCGAAGGCGCCGGTGAGACGGAGCTGTCGCTGCCGCTGTTGCTTCCGGCGCCGACGCGCATGGATGACCACGTCGATGTGCGGCGCTGCGGCAGCCCAAATCCCGCCGACGCCGAGGGCGACTCATGATTGGCCGCCACCGTCGCCACCGGGGGCAGGACGAGGTCGAGTAGGGTCGGGTCCGAGCCCATGAGGTCGTCGAAGCCAACGGGGAGGTGCTGCTCGAGGGAGTTGGTGTCCAGGCAGTCTCGCTCAGAGCCCAGGGCGTGCATCAGCTCGCGGGCGATGGCGACCCCGGGGGACGAGGCGGAGCGCACGGCGGTGCGCGCCATAACTGACTTCGTGTCGGCGTGACGGTGACCTCCCGCGCCTGCGCAACGGAGGGTGTCGCGGAGGTGGGAGAGGTAGGGGAAGCCCTGTCCGCCGAAGTGGGCCAGGGTCGGCGGGGGCGGAGGGGTGAAGCGACGAGTCGCTTCATCTTCATCTTCAGCTTTTGATCCGAGTGATGATGTCACGACCGATGATGTGACTGGTGATGACGTCGACAGTCGCAGCGGCGGAGGCGTGGCGGCGGCAGCGGTGGTGGCGGCGGCGATGAGATCATCCGGCGGCATCGCAGCCTCTTGCGTTGTGGAGTTGGACACAGTGGCGATGTTGTTGTCGGCAACGACGGCGGAAAGAAGTCCAGTCGTGTCCTGTGGAAAGAGGGAACAGAAACGGTCTCTCAGGAAGGTGTATCCTTAAGAAGAGCGCGTATGGTGCGAGACGGTGGTACAGGAATGAATTTACTCAAGGAACGTCGTGTGTGCCCCCGAGATATGCCGCGGTTCTCGCGTGTTTTGTGCAAGCAAACAACTGTGGCCATGAGCGCGCGCCGGGGTGCACGGACGTCGCGTCTTGGTGTCAGGAAATTCCTAGAGTCTGTTCGCAAAAAAATACAGCTGGTATAAGCTCCCAAAAAACGAACAAGGGAAGCGATTAGAGAGATTGCAAAGGTTATAAAAGTTATGGCGCGCGGCGTCCAGCACCGCCGTCAAAGACGGAGACGTTGGCGTCTATCGCGCGACGTACTCAACGTTGACGCACGTCCAGCGTGCGTCGACGGGACGTGGTGCGTTGAAGACGCTTCCAGTGGTGTCGGAAACAATTGTCGCATCCAGATAAATAAAGTGAGTTGACGTTCCACTCACCGATTGCACGCTCATCGTTTTGCTTTGGTGTTGTGTGTTGTTTGTTGGGGTTTACGCCGTGGCGGCACGTCTTCGAACGACGGCGGCGGCGGCGTGTTGTTGGTGGAGTGTTTGGCTCTCGCGACGACGATCTCGATGAGACGCGTTGCGTGCGAGGGCGCAAAAGTTGTGGGGGCTGAGCTAGAGTGACGTTTCGGAAGAAATGGGAAACGAGAATCTGGAAATTTGAGGTGACCGCCTCGACCTTAACGACGTGGGTGTCGTGGCCAGAGCACGGCGCTCTTCGACAATTCAAAAGCGGCGCCCTGCCTCCTCCACAGGCGAAGACACGGGAAGGTGTGAGAGCGATCACTGTTTATCAGATTGCCGTGCCAGCGACCTAGCTCGTGCTAGCTAGCGAAGCCACGGAGCAGCAGTCATATCTTGCTTCCACGGTTGGTTCCCGGCACTTGCAACTCTGGTATATACTCGTTAGTACGAGTACTGGATTCACATTATTCATTTATACCGGGGCGGCGGGCGAACTCTTACCTGCGGCACCAGCCACTGACACACATCATGGTTGTGGAGGATGCACTTTCCCAGATATTTATCCGCCATAGATACACGGCTTCGGTGCGCCAGGTCAATCGTGGCACGCGTCCAGCTCTGTCCACACCCACTTGTGGATGACTTCCAGGTTGCCGACGCACATCACGTTTGGCAACGAGCATGATGTGCGTGACCCGCCTGAAAGTGGCGCATAGGGTCCAGGGTGTAGGATTCAGGGTTCAGGATGTGGGATGTAGGGTTTAGGATGTATAATTCAGGGCTTAGGGTTTACGATGTACAGTTTACGGTTTACGGTGTAGGTCTGGGGCTCAGGGTTTAGGGTTTAAGGGTTGTGGTTCACGATCGAGCATTTTGGGTCAGAGGGTTGGAGTTTAGGGTTTGGGGTTTAGGGTTCAGGGGTTAGGGTCCATATACTGTAGAATAGAGTGTTTATGCCTTAGGGTCTAGGGTCTAGGTTACAATGTTCGAGGTGCAAGGTTTGATTCTAGGGCTTAGGGTTCGGGGTTTTGGATTTTGGGTTTAGGGTTCAAGGGTCTGGAGTTAGAGACGAGGGTTTCGAGTGGTTAAAGATTTAGGAGTGAGCTGTGTTAGGTTATAGGGTTAAGGATTTTAGGGTCTAGGGTTTCGGATTTGGGGTTGAGAACTAAGGGCTGGGGGCTGAGGGTTTAGGTTCTCAAGATTAGGGTGTAGGCATAAGGGAATAGGGGTTGTAGTTTCGGGTTTGTGGGGTTTAGGGTTTTTAGGTTTCAGCAGAAGTTCGGTGCGCGCGCGAGGAGCCCATTCTCGCGAAACTTACCACGACGGGGCTCGCGCCACCCTGCCTCCAACGTCCAGGTGCGCACCTGCACGGACATGTCCACCATGTCGCGCATTGTCCCGGACTACGGTGGCGTCTTTGAGGGGTCAGTCGGCCCCTCCGCGTCACCACCACCACCACTGTCCGCGCCGTCGCTAGCACACACCTGGCACGTAGTAATAAAGGAGTGAACGCTCTTGAATGGCAAAAATACCGAGCTGCCTCCTATTCGCGTTTCGTGTTCCGACCCGCCCACGTTCCAGGTTTATCCAGCGCTCTCCGCTCTGCTCAAGTCCCGCGTGAGCATGGTCATTGGGCTCGGACAGATCACCTCCCTCGCAGGGCCCGCGTGAGTATGGTCGTTGGGCTTGGATAGAGCACCCCCTCCCAGGGGCCCCCAGCATCACCGGAGGGGCGACGGTGCGGTGGGTAGGCACCCCGCTCCTCCTCCACATCGCCTCCCCGGTGTTGTTAGGGCTGCTGAGTCCACTACCCGCCACGACGGCACCACCACCGACGCCATCATAGCCTGACCCGTTATTCATGTCGCAGACGTGTGCGCACTACTCCCTCCGTGTTGCGTGATGGCACAACTCGATGCTTTCGCTTGCAGAACCAACGCGAGGCTTCCAAGGCTGGACGACAGCTTTATGATCATATGACAGCTTTGGTGGACCAGATTTATAGCCCTCAAAAATTCAAATCTTCAAAAGAAAATCTGGCGTCGCATCCTCTCTTCTTCCCGACTTGTCACGACAAAACGTTAACGCGCGGCGGGCCCGCACGCTCCCCGTGGTGGACGGATGCACCCGTCCCCGCCATCTGAGGGCGCGCATCCTGACTTCATACGGACACCTGTGCTAGCGCGGCTGGAGGAGGCCACCTGGAGCTGCTGGAGGCCGCCCGGAGGTAATGCAGTGGGCGCGGGAGCAAGACCCGCCTTGTGAGAGTGGGACCAGGGCCTGTGCTTGGGAGGCATAAGGTGGGCACTGGAGGTGCTCAAGTGGGCGCGAGAGCAAGACCACTGGTGCTGTCGCGGCCGAGGAGGGCACCTAGAGGTGCTGCAGTGGGCGCAGAGGCATGGCTGTCTATGTGATGACGCCTGACATTAGCTTCCCCTAGCTTTCCGCCTGAGGACAACTGACCACCCGCCACAACGGACGGGTTGAATTCTGCTCCGGTGGGGTTGCTGCAGTGTGTCAGGTTGTGTTGGTGTGGTGTCCCTGGTAACGACCCTGCAAGCTGGAGCGTCTTCTATTAGAGGTGACCCGATCCTTTGGACTACATCGCTTACACGTGATCTAGATTTGTTTCCAATCCTTTGCTCTGTCGACACCCAACTTGCTTCTTGCAGCGCTATGCCCGGGGTGCATCCCGTGCCGTGGTGCGGGTAGCACCGGGCGCACCGGGCAACGAGTCAGGCTGCCGCCAGAGACCCTAGTCACCGACGGTACCGCGCCGCACCGCTGTCTGACTGTACAGCGAGATGCTCTGAAACATGAATGAAGATTGAACCGTCGTACTGGCTGATTGGACAGCCGTGTGTACCAACAAGCAACAACGTGTCACGACGAGTGGTAACACCGTGACGAATGAATGGGCGACTACAATTCATGATTATCGAAATAGACACGCAGCTACCTGGTACGTACGATCTATCATATGTACTAACTTTGCGTGAGAGGAGGTAGACTGGGTGACGAAGTCACCAGTCACCAGTCAGACAAGCTATACAGAGTATTACTGACATAATCGAAATAGACACGCGGCTACGCACGATCGATTTACTAACTTTACGAAAGATGATCCTGATATCATTGCAATCTCCACCTTTATGAAATCATGTCGGCCCACAAGTTGCTGGTCCCATCCGGAAGCCGAGGCACCCAAGGTCTGACACCGAGAACACTCAAAAGCTGGTTGGTAGTAAATCATCGACTGCGAGCTCCTTTCTTAAAAAAAGAAGTTCGAGCTCCTCTCTCACACTGGCAGACTTGAAGACTGGACCTCTTTCGATTGTTCAATGGTATCAATACTCGTATCATACCAAAACATACAGTTACCATACTCGTATCTGCATTTCATGCACGGCTCTGTCCGCGGGGCATTACACGTACATTCCCACACACCTACGAGTAGCTAGAGTCTTCAAGTCTGACCGTGAAGTATCCGGTGCCTCGACACGTCACAAACTCACAATCGGCATGTCTAGCCCCCTATCCCCCAGTTATTCGCTTGGGTCAACGGTCAGACGGTGCTGAGCGGATCAACTCGTGGCCGTCCAGGTCTCTCCACATTGCACGCCCTCTGGACGGCTGCTGCACGTGCAGATACGAGGTGTGGAACGATACTCGTACACACACAGCGATAGACATGCAGTGGCAGTGATGGGTGTGATCGAACCGAAGAGCAGGATGACTGCGAGCCATAGTCACGAGCCTACCTTCTAAACACGAGCCTGCGTCCTGCATTGCATTCCGACCTTTCGCGTCTCCTCCCCTTCCCCTTGTCTCTTAGCAAGCTTTGTCCCGAGCTCCCTGCCCTTGCTCGCACCCAGTCCCGTGTGAGTATGCTTGTTGGGCTCGGATAGGGCCCCCCTCTCACAGAACAGGTGGTCCCAACACCACCGGCGTACGACTCTGCGAGCATCCTACGCTTTCCCATCCCTCTCCTCTCCCGAGCTAAGCTACTGATTGCTGGGCTGGCTTCGCCGACCTCATAATTGGCGTGAGGGTCTTCGGTAGGTTTAGGATTTCGCGAAGCCACCATCGCACGCGTGCTTCCTTCTTTGGCGGTGAAGACGGGGAAGTGCAAGGTCCTGCGGTCTGATAACTGACGGGTAGGTGTTTTATAAGAGGTCTTGTTGGATGGCCAAATTCGTTTGCGTTTAAATTTCTCCTTTATCGTCGGTGCGAAGCGAAGGAGCAGAATTCAAACAGTCGCCTCACTTATTTTCGTCAGAGGCCTCACATTACACCACCCCTTCACGGATTTCCCATAGCGACAGACGCAAGCTCTGCCACCCGACACGCTTGCGTGGGTTTCCAGGCAAGCTCTCTTCACCCCCCATTCCGCCGGCGTGCAATTCTCTTCTCCCTCTCGCCTCGCACCCAGCCGACGCCACCAGCGCCCTGCGTGAGTCTGTAAGTCTCCTTCCCTCTTTTGGACTTGCTCGCCTTCCCGCCTTCTGTGTTCCCTTGGCACACCTCCTCCTCGCGCTTCGCGATTGACCCCCCCCCTTCCTCCGTCCCCCGCCTCGTGCACCCTCTACTGGTGCGGTGGCCTTACTACCCATATATACAGGTAGTAACCGCATTCAACAAGCCTTCGCTACCTCCTTTGCTTGCTCACTCGCTCGGAAATCCACGAGCACAGGAAAATACGCTCAAAGGCAAAGCACACCTACAGTCCTTCACTCGCGACGCAGAGGCTCTCGCACGCACACTACCCACGCGCACGGGGGCTCGTCAACTGTTTGTGCTCGTCCACCTGAGTGCACACACGCGCGGGCCTCATGACTGCCATGGCCGGCACGCTGGAGGTGAAGCTCGCCGCCGGCATCACGGTGGGCAACGGGCAGGGCTGCAATTTTGTTTCTGAACTGACTTGACGCGACAGTGCGTAGTGAGGCCTGAAAAACGAAACGCCGTGAACACATGGCGCAAGCGCGCGGTGATCAAACACCCTTGCCTTTAGCGCGCTGCGGACTAGCTGCTGCGTACGCGCGGCCCTGGTGGCGGGCGCTACACGGTCGGCAAGGAAATCAACCGCGGCGCCACCGCGGTGGTGTACGAGGCAGGGGGAGGAAGGGGGAGAACTACCAACAAAAAGGTTTTTCTGTAACCCTTAACCCTTAACCCTAAACCCTAAACCCTAAACCATCAACCCTAAACAGCTTACCTTCAGCTCTAAACCCTAAGCCCTAAACTCTATACCTTAAACCCTAAACCCCGAACCCTAAATTCTATACCCTACACCCTATACCCTCCTATACCCAATTCCCTACACACTATACTCTATATCCTATATCCTATACCCTATACCCTATACCCTATACCCTATATCCTAAACCCTACTCCCTAAACCCCTACACCATAAGCCCTAAACCCTAAACCCTAAAAACTAAATCCTAAACCTTAAACCTTAAACCCTAAACCCTAAACTCTAAACCCTAAAGCCGAAACCCGAAACCCGAAACCCGAAACCGTACACCGTAAACCCTAAACCCTGAACCCTCAACCCTAAACCCTAAACCATGAATTATAAATCCTAAAACCTTAGATCCTCTACCCCGAGTTCTGTTATTAACCCTCAACCCTAAACCCTAAACCCTAACCCTATACCCTACACCCTAAAACTTAAACCCTGCATCCTAAACACTTGTCCTAAACCCTAAAACCCTGAAAATTCCTTAACCTTAAAACCTAAGTCCCAAACCCTAAACCCTAAACCCTAAACTCTAAACCATAAACCATAAACCATAAACCATCAACCGTAAACCCTAAACCCTAAACCCTGAGCCCTTAACCCTTGACCCTAAACCCTGAACCCTGAACCCAAATCCTTAAACTCTAAACCCTGAACCCAAAACCTCAAACCTGGAACCCTTAGCCCCAGACCGTAAGCGACCCCAGACCTTAAACCCCAAGCCTTAAACTCTAAACCCTAAGCTCTAAATCGCAAACCCTAAACACCTGGACCCCTGAACCGCAAACCCTAAAACATAGTAGCAGCCTTTACACGCGCCGTCCCTCCCCGCCCTCCCCTCCGAGCGACGTCAAAGTCCCGACCTACGCGAGCTCCGCCACCATTGGGCAACCGCAAGTGAGTTGCGGTCAAAAGTGGACGAGGAAGTGACGCGGATACTCGGGTGACGGAGCGGCTCTAGTGCGAGGGGTTCGACAATGCGCATGCCTTGAAGGTGGCCCTTAAGGTGCGTGCGCCCCAGTGCCCATGAAACACGTACACACTTGAAAGAGTGACGAGCGTACACCCGCTTATGGATATAGACGTGTCCTCTCAGTGCTTGGATCTCTGCTCTCTGTAGGGACCGAGTGTGGTACGTAGAAATAACGGTCCGGCGTATTCCACAGCGTTCGTCAGTCATCTGTTTGTGGCATTTCCATTCCTCGGCTAATCAACATGGCCTCGTTGTCTTTAATGACCCCCTCTCCCTCCCTCCCTGACCCTCATCGCCCGTCATTCTGTCAATTGTGCAGGTGATGAATGTCACCCCCCACGGTACCATCGCCGTTCCTCTCCCCGCAGTAGGGCCCTAGTCGCACCAAAGTGATTCGAGAGCACGATACTAGAGTTAACTAGCAAATGTGGCCACTTTGAGCCTTAGGCGTGCCAACTTTCAACCCTTACACGTAGCCGATGTGTGATTGGAGGAAGCGATTCAACCCTTACACGTAGCCGATGTGTGATTGGAGGAAGCTTCCTCCGGCGCGGTGAAGCGCGAGATCAAGTATGCCACCAAGCTGGGCGCCAAGAGCCGGGGGAGCGAGCTGAACATCGTGCGCCTGCTCAACGTGGTGCACGAGGGAGAGGCGGGGGACAGCGTCGAGCTACGCTGTACTATCTCCAATACCCACATCGTACATGCATAAGAGGAATTAAACAGTTTATTGGTTTATTTGCTGTCCGCTCTCATATGAAATCATGCCACCGGCTGAGTATGCTTCTCTCCACCTTCCTTGGATTTCTTTATTTTACAAGACGGGTGCTGCATCACCTGGAGGTCTTCTCGGCAGAGGACGTGCATTCTAATCGACGCAAACTGACGGCGTTCTCTGTCTGCTCTGGCTTCGGCGGCCATCCAGCGCTGGCACGAAAACATATTGTCATTTCTTTTTCAAGTACCCTCGATCTTGGCGATTCTGATTCTGGTGTGGGAGCTGGTCAAGGGCATGGACGTGCTTGATTACCTCAACAGCCGGGGGGTGGGGACCCCTGACTATTAACCTATAGGGCATGCTCACTCGTCTGCGTGAGTATACCACGACTGTATGTTACATCTGTTAAATCTTTGATGCACCGCTTGTCGTCTGCATGAACAATCACGCCTACATTTGCGTCCAACTTCAAACCAGCGGCGCTACGCCGGGGGTATGATGGACGAGCGCGAGGCGCGGGGGTTCTTCAAGCAGCTCCTTAGCGGTTGGGAATGAGGGGGGTACTACATATACGTACCCTCGCTGCGTACCTAGCACCTGATACCACACAACGCGTCCAGCGTGCTCACCTGGTCTACATTCCCCCCCCCTGCTGTTCCTTCTCCTCAGCACCTGCATGGAGCGGAAGGGATGGCGATGGGTACTTTCATTATTGTCTGCTACTGCGACTCACTCTCACACATCGACACGTGTATTCTACTCCCAGCTCAATGGTGTTGCTCTCTCAAGACTGTGCGCGTAGCTCTAAGATGTCACCTCGAACCAGAGAGTGTTGATGTTACAGGAGTGCTTCACCTCGAACCAGAGAGTGTTGATGTTACAGGAGTGCTTCACCTCGTACCAGAGAGTGTTGATGTTACAGGAGTGCTTCACCTCGTACCAGAGAGTGTTGATGTTACAGGTACAGGAGTGCTTCTGCAACGATTCCCTGCATTGCGGCATTGCATACATACACGAAAACGGCTTTTGCCACCGCGACATCAAGCCCGAGAACTGCATGATCGAAACTGCCACGGTAGGAGCCGGCACACGGTTCGTCATAGAGTCCATGATGTGCGCATCGTACGGTGTAAGAACGATGCACGGGCTGGCTTGCTATGCCCACGGCACGCACGCAGTGCACGAAGTGAAGGCGACAGCTGTAGAACGTGATTGCCACCCGGTGAAACTAATCGCAAAATAACATCGGAGCGCCCGGGATGTCCGCACGCACGCTTGTCAACCGCTTTCACGAGTGTACGCTCACAAATGACTCGTGGCGATGTATGTGTGCACCTCTACGCCACGGGCACCCTCAAGATCATTGACTTCGGCCTCTCCAAGGCCGGGCGATTGGTCACCGGCACGAGTGACTGTTTGCCCATACGATTTGTGTCCCCTGTACCACCCCTGCCCTGACACCCTGCCAGGCCGTCCCCTGCCCCATGCAAGCTGTAGCGCACTCGGGACTGCCGCAACCACATGCCCCGGTCAGCATGACCCGTGATGACACCTCTAAATACATGACACGGTGTGTGGCATCTGGCACCTTTCCGATCTTTCGTTTTGAATTGTTTGAGGCGCGCCCTTACGCCGAGCACCTCGACAGCGCCAAGACTGTGGGCATCGGCGGGGGCCCGGTGTCATGACTGACTGCCTGTAGTGCACGGTGCACGCACCCCTGTGTGACCCCCAGCCAGTCCACTACGTCTCTCACCAGTGTATTCGTCTGCACCCCTCAGCGTTGGCCTCCGTTCTACCCACGGCGCGCCTGTGTGTATCCCCACGCTCGGGGGTACAGTCTGACAGTGCACTTTGAGTCTTTGAGTGAACATGGACGTTGGACGATTGAAAGTGCTTTGAGACCAAGGCTAGAGTACTTTCAAAAGCAAATCTCAACAAATTCTGATAACATGGGAAGATGAGCCTCTCAAATAGAAAGTCACGTTCTCCCTTACAGCACTGCTCCCACTATAGAAAGTCATCGCCCTCCCTCTCCTCCTTCCTCTCCGCTTAATTCTTGTCTGACATTCTTCTGACTGACTGCCCACACTGTCGGACTGGACCTCCTACCTCCCTCCCGCCTCCCTACACCAAGGCACCCCTGACTACATGTGTCCGGAGATGCTCACGGCAGGGGCGAGGGTACCCGAGGTCCTCCCGACCACACGCTGTTGATCTGGGTTGAAAGCGCCTAAGACCCCCACACACGTACCTGACTGCAAAGCCTCATTTACCTCAAACTCAACATGTCCTGTGTGGGCTGCCCACGCACCACACACCACACACCACGCATCACTCACCACACACCACGCATCACACACCACACACCACACACCACACACCACACACCACACACCCCACACCCCACACCACACACCACACACCACACACCACACACCACACACCACACACCACACACCACACACCACACACCACACACCCTAAACCATATATCAGATATCAGATACCTTGAACTTTGACTATCACTTCTGAAGGTTGAACCCTACTCTAAATCCTAAACCCTACACCCTAAGCCTAAGCCCTAACCCCTAACCCCCTAAACCCTAAACCCTGAACCCTAAACCCTTAACCCTTAACCCTAAACCCTAAACCCTAAACCCTAAACCCTAAACCCTAAACCCTAAACACTAAACCCTAAACCCTAAACCCTAAA
>Ga0075109_1001557_pt1 | contig 14022 bp, 3 predicted proteins | sample AntAceMetag02UKD_FD_69798 | JGI IMG/M metagenome (GOLD analysis project Ga0075109, IMG submission 69798) | Saline lake microbial communities from Ace Lake, Antarctica - Antarctic Ace Lake Metagenome 02UKD | ecosystem: Environmental > Aquatic > Non-marine Saline and Alkaline > Saline | place...
CGGGTACATCCTGCGCAGCACGGAGGAAGTCACGGTGCTGCTCGAAGACATGGGCTTGACGCTGCAGTCGATGATGGCAAGCCGGTTCGTGAAGCCGTTTCTGGACGAAGTGCGCGCGTGGGAGGCGAAATTGAGTCTCATTGGTGAGGTGATTGAGGTGTGGATGTTGGTGCAGCGCAAATGGATGTACCTCGAGAGCATCTTCATTGGCTCAGACGACATTCGACACCAGCTGCCCGAAGAAGCAAAGCGCTTCGATCGCATCGATACGACATTTTTGAAGATCATGGCGGACACTTATAAAAACACAAACATCCTCGAGGCCTCCTCTGTGGAGGGGCGCCTTGAGAGCCTGCAAGATCTCAGTGAGCAGCTGGAGACGTGCCAGAAGTCGCTGTCGGAGTATTTAGACACCAAGCGCAACGCCTTCCCACGCTTCTTCTTCATTTCGGACGACGAGCTGCTGTCCATCTTGGGCACTTCGGACCCCACGTCAGTACAGGAGCACATGCTCAAGCTCTTCGACAACTGCGCCGCCATCACGTTTGGGCGCGGAAATAAAACCGTGACCGCGATGACGTCCTCCGAGGGAGAGTCGTTCGATTTCCGCACTCCCTGCACCGCAGAAGGCCCGGTGGAGGTTTGGATGGAAGGGGTTGAGATGGAGATGCGCAAGACACTTCGCCAAATTACCAAGGAAGGTGTATTTTACTACGCCAAGCAACCCCGAAACCAGTGGATCCTGCAGCAGCTGGGTATGATTACGCTCGTGGGGTCCCAGATTTGGTGGACCTGGGAGGTGGAGGACGTGTTTGGCCGCGTGCGCGCCGGGAACAAGCTGGCGATGAAGCAGTTTAGCACCAAGTTGACTGGTCAGCTGATTGAGCTGACCACGATGGTGCGCGGCGACCTGAGCAATCTCGACCGCAAAAAGCTCAACGCGCTGATCATCATCGACGTGCACGGCCGCGACATCATCGACACCTTTGTGCGCGACTCGGTGCTCGACAGCCGCGAATTCGCCTGGGAGAGCCAGCTGCGCTTCGCGTGGGAGAAGCAGCGCGACGACATCCTCATCAAGCAGTGCAACGGGCAGTTTGCCTTTGGGTACGAGTACATGGGATTGAACGGGCGTCTGGTGATCACCGCGCTTACCGACCGCTGCTACATGACCATCACCACGGCGCTGTCGTACACGCTGGGCGCCGCCCCCGCGGGCCCCGCGGGAACCGGCAAGACGGAAACTGTCAAGGACCTCGCCAAGTCCATGGCGCTGCTGTGCGTGGTGTTCAACTGCGGCGAGGGACTAGACTACAAGGCGATGGCGTCCATCTTCTCCGGATTAGTGCAGGCGGGCGCCTGGGGGTGCTTCGATGAGTTCAACCGGATCTCCGTCGAGGTGCTTTCCGTGGTGTCCTCGCAGATCAAGTGCATCCAGGAGGCGCTTCGCAACAACCTCACCCGTTTCCAGTTCGAAGGCAAGGAGATCGCCATCAAGGCCACCACGGGAATCTTCATCACCATGAACCCCGGCTACGCAGGACGCACCGAGCTCCCCGACAACCTCAAGGCACTCTTTCGCCCAGTCACCATGATTGTTCCAGATTTGCAGCAGATTTGCGAAATCATGCTCTTCTCCGAAGGTTTCAACACCGCCAAGGTATTGGCCAAGAAGATGACTGTGCTGTACAAGCTCGCCAAGGAGCAACTGTCCAAGCAGTACCACTACGACTTCGGCCTTCGTGCGCTCAAGTCGGTGCTGGTCATGGCTGGCGAGCTCAAGCGTGGCTCACCGGACCTCAGCGAGCAGCTCGTGCTCATGCGCGCCCTCCGCGACATGAACCTGCCCAAGTTCGTCTTCGATGACGTGCCTCTATTCATCGGCCTCATCAACGACCTCTTCCCCGGCCTGGAATGCCCCCGCGTAAGGTACCCCAAGCTCAACGATGTGGTGGAGGCTGACTTGGCTGAGAACGGGTACCAGGTCATGACTGGCTCGTCGGAGCAGGTCGACAAGGTGATCCAGCTGTACGAGACGATGATGACAAGGCACACCACCATGGTTGTGGGCAATACCGGCGGCGGAAAGTCTGTGATCATCAACACGCTGGCTCGCTCGCAGACCAAGATGGGCCGGCAGACCAAGCTGCACATCGTCAACCCCAAGGCGCAGACCGTGGCGGAGCTGTACGGCACGCTAGACCCTGAGACGCGGGACTGGACCGATGGCTTGCTGTCAAATATCTTCCGCGAGCTTAACCGCCCGCTCCCCCCAGACAAAGACGAGTGCAGGTACGTGGTGTTCGACGGCGATGTCGATGCCGTGTGGGTGGAGAATATGAACTCGGTGATGGACGACAACAAGCTCCTCACGCTACCCAACGGCGAGCGCATCCGTCTGGTGGACCACGTCAAGCTAATCTTCGAGGTTGGCGACCTGCAGTTCGCCTCGCCCGCCACAGTGTCTCGCTGCGGCATGGTGTACGTGGATCCCAAGAACCTCAACTATGAACCCTTCATCGGAAAGTGGTGCAACGGGCGCGAGAACAAAGAAGAGGCCGGGGTGCTACGCTCCCTCTTTGACAAGTACATGGTCAAGTGCGTGGAGTTTTGCCTCGAGGGCGTCGACGATGAGGTGATCGGCAAGATGCTTTCGCAGACCATTCCGCAGACCAACCTGAACCTGGTGACGCAGTGCTGCAACATGTTGGAGTGCCTGCTGACCGAGGATCGCAAAATTAGCGATCCCACCGTGATTGAGGCGACGTTTATCTTTTGCCTTGTGTGGTCGGTCGGCGCCACCGTGGTGCAGAAGCAGGGGTTTCAAGATCGCGACCGCTTTGACAAGTTCCTCAAGCAAAAGGCAGGCTTCTCTGTGTCTGACGGCGATTCCATGTCCGCCTCCCAGCTCCCCAAGAGCTCGTTGTACGAGTACTGCTTCGACGTGGATCAAAAGAGGTGGATCACCTGGAAGTCCATGGTGACTCCCCTGGAGATTCCTGAAGACAGCCAGTTCGCCAGCATCCTAGTCCCCACGGTGGACACCGCGCGCTCAAGCTGGCTTTTAGACTGCTTTTGCGCCAAGGGGAAGCCCGTGCTCTTCGTGGGTGACTCGGGGACCGCCAAGACGGTGACCATCGCCAAGTACTTGAGTAAGCTAGACGGCGCCAAAAACGTCATGCTCAACATGAACTTTTCCAGCCGCACCACCTCAATGGACGTGCAGCGCGGCGTGGAGGAGATCGTGGAGAAGCGCACCAAGGACACGTACGGCCCCGCGATGGGTAAGCGACTCATTCTCTTCTTCGATGATTTAAACATGCCCCGGGTGGACCTCTACGGCACCCAGCAGCCCATCGCGTTGCTCAAGACGCTCATCGAGCGCCAGGGCATGTACGACCGCGGTAAGGAGCTCAACTGGAAAAAGATGAAAGATTTCTTCTACGTGGGTGCCATGGGGCCCCCTGGAGGCGCGCGCAACCCCGTGGACCCTCGCTTCATCTCTCTGTTCAACACGTTCGAGATTCAATTTCCCACAGAGGACAATTTGCGCACCATCTACGCCTCGATCCTCACCTCGCATGTTGGTAAGCTCAGCGGCGAGATTCAGAAAGCCGCGGCTGGCCTCACGGACGTCACCCTGCGGCTGTACAACCACGTCCTCGAGAAGCTACCCCCAACTCCCTCGCGTTTTCACTACATATTTAACCTCCGCGACCTAAGCCGCATCTACGAGGGGCTGCTGTGTTCCGTGGATGACAAGGTGAAATCCATGGGCGACTTCCTCCGCCTCTGGCGCAACGAGGCCCTTCGCATTTTCCACGACCGCCTCATCTCTGCCGAGGACAAGGAGATTGTTATTGGCAAGATGAAGGAGCTGGTGCAGGAGAAGTACGGGGCCACTGCCGAGGTCATCCTAGCGGATCCCATCTTGTACGGCGACTACCTGAACGCGTCCAAGGAGGTGCAGGGCGAGGAGGGTGTTCTGCGCCTGTACCAAGACGTGGGCACCTACGCCGACATCAAGCCCCTGTTCGAGGAGATCCTCACCTGTTACAACGAAAAACACAAAACCATGAACCTGGTGTTTTTCGAAGATGCGCTCGAGCACCTCACTCGCATTCATCGCATCATCCGCCTGGATCAGGGCAACGCGCTGCTCGTGGGTGTGGGGGGCTCGGGCAAGCAGAGCCTGTCCAAGCTCGCCGCGTACACCGCCGGCTGCGGAGTGTTCGAGATCACCCTGACGAGGGGGTACGACGAGAACATGTTCCGCGAGGACTTGAAGGAGTTGTACACCATGATTGGCGTGGAGAACAAAAAAGTGATGTTTCTCTTTACCGACTCGCACGTTGCCGACGAGGGGTTCCTGGAGCTCATCAACAACATGCTCACTAGCGGGATGGTGCCCGCGCTGTATGCCGACGAGGAGAAGGACAGCGTCATCAACGGCATCCGCGACGAAGTAGCCAAGAAGGGTTTGGGAGAAACCAAGGAGGCGTGCTGGAGCTATTACGTCGATCGGTGCCGCACCAACCTGCACGTGGTGCTGGCCATGTCCCCTGTGGGTGACACCCTGCGCACCCGCTGTCGCAACTTTCCGGGCATGGTCAACAACACTGTCATCGACTGGTTCACCCCCTGGCCCGAGGACGCGCTGCGGTCGGTCTCCGAGGTATTTCTCAAAGATCTGGACATGCCTGACGCCTTCCGCGAAACGGTGACAGAGCATATGGTGATGACGCATCAGTCGGTGCGCGAGTTCAGCGCCAAGTTCTTCGACCAGCTCCGCCGCTACAACTACGTGACGCCCAAGAACTATCTCGACTTTATCGCCAACTATAAGAGGAGCCTTGTAGAGAACCGGGTGCTCATCGGCGAGCTCGCCACACGCCTCGACGGGGGCCTGCAAAAGCTAATTCAGGCGGCAGAGGAGGTCGCAGTGATGCAGACGACACTGTCAGAGGCCAAGGTTGTGGTGGAGGCCAAAACTAACGAGGTGAACGAGCTACTAGAGGTGATAACCACCAACACCGCCGTGGTGGAGGGAAAGCAGGAGGTGGCGGGTGCCAAAGAGGAGCAGCTGCAGATTGACTCGGCGCGCATCGCCATCGAAAAGGACGAGGCGGAGGCTGATCTCGCTATGGCAATCCCTGCGCTCGAGGAGGCAGCCGAGGCGCTTAAGAACCTGCGTAAAGAGGACATCACCGAGCTAAAGTCGTTTGCCAAGCCCAACATCAACGTGCAGAAGGTGAGCGAGTGTGTGTGCATCCTCAAGGGGAAGAAGGACATCAGCTGGACGGGTGCCAAGGTGATGATGACGGACAACAACTTTCTCAAGTCGCTGGTGGAGTTTGACAAGGACGGCATTACGGACAAGCAAGTTAAGCAACTCAAGGGGTACACCGCGGATCCCAACTTCAATATCGAAACCGTCATGGGCATCTCGCAAGCCGGTGGCGGTATGCTCAAGTGGGTGTTCGCCATGATCAACTACAACGCCGTGGCGCGCACGGTGAACCCCAAGCGCGCAGCTGTAGCACTGGCAGAAAAGACGTTGCGTTCATCGGAGAAAGAGCTGGCCAAGACCAAAAAGGAGGTGGAGGAGCTTAACGCACAGCTGGAGGAGCTGCGCACCACCTTCAGTGAGAAGACGGCAGAGCAGACGCAGCTGAAGGATCAGGCTGAGGTAATGGAGCGGCGCCTCATCGCCGCCGAGAAGCTCATCGCCGGCCTAGACTCGGAGCGCACGCGCTGGACAGCGGACATGAAGCAGTTGGACGTCAAGCGCGAGCGGCTGCTCGGCGACTGCCTGCTCACCTCGTCGTTCCTGTCCTACACGGGGGCGTTTACGTTTGAGTTCCGTCAGGAGTTGACGTACGGCCTGTGGTGCAGCGACATCGCCGAGCGCACCATCCCTTTGTCAATGCCATTCCGGCTGGAGACACTGCTGACCAGCGAGGTGGAGACGGGGCAGTGGGCGTCAGAGGGGCTGCCGTCGGACGAGCTCTCGGTGCAGAATGGCATCCTCACCACACGCGCCAGCCGGTTTGCGCTGTGCATCGACCCCCAGATGCAGGCGGTGAACTGGATTAAGCGCCGTGAGGGTAAGAACCTGGACGGAAAGATGAAGACGTTCAACGACGCTGACTTCCTTAAGCAGCTAGAGCTCGCTGTGCAGTACGGCTTGCCTTTCTTGTTCGAGAACCTAGATGAGTACATCGATCCGGTGATTGACCCCATTTTGGAGAAGAATATCACGGTGGGGGCAGGCGGGCGCCGGACCGTGAAGCTGGGCGACAAGGAGGTTGACTGGGACGAGAGCTTCCAGCTGTACCTCACCACAAAGCTGCCCAACCCGCATTATGGCCCCGACGTCAGCGGCAAGACAATGATCATCAACTACTCGGTGACGCAGCAGGGCCTGCAGGAGCAGCTGCTCAACGTCACGGTGCGCCACGAGCGCCCCGATCTGGAGGCGCAGCGCGAGCGCCTTGTGATGGAGATGAGCGAGAGCAAGACGCTGCTCAAGTCGCTGGAGGACACGTTGCTCAAGGAGCTATCGTCTGCCACCGGTGAGATTCTGGACAACGCCGAGCTCATCCGCACGCTGGAGAACACCAAGGAGAAGGCGGTGGAGATAGCAGAGAAGCTGAAGCAGGCGACCATCACCAAGGAGGAGATCGAGACGACGCGTGTTAAGTACGTCCCGGTGGCCAAGCGCGGCTCCATCCTCTTCTTCGTCATGTCCAACCTGTCGGTGATCAACAACATGTACGAGAACTCCCTGAACATGTACCTCGAGGTGTTCAACCTGACGCTATCCACATCCAAGAAGGACGCCACGTTGGAGGGGCGCTTGAGAAACGTGGTGGAGGCGCTGACGTACGACGTCTACAACTTCACCTGTCTCGGTCTGTTCGAGATGCACAAGCTCATGCTGTCGTTCCAGATGACTATCAAGGTAGAGGAGGGCGAGGGCCGCCTCAACCGTGAGCAGCTGGACTTCTTCCTCAAGGGAAACCTTAGCCTGGAAAAGTCAGAGCGCAAAAAGCCGTACGAGTGGTGGCCAGATCAGGGCTGGGAGGATCTGATGCGTCTCATCGCCCTGCCGGGCGACGGCGACGATTCCCCCGTGTTCGCCAAGCTCGCGGACCACATCGAGAAACACGGTGATGCGTGGTACAAGTGGTACGACCTCGAGGCGCCCGAACAGTCTCTGTTCCCCGGAGGCTACTCAGACACCCTTAACGTTTTTGAGCAGATGCTGCTGCTGCGGTGCGTGCGCGTGGACCGCATTACAGTGGCCATCACGCGCTACGTGATCGCGCGCATGGGCGACAAGTACGTGCAGCCTCCCATCTTAGACTACCAGAACATCTACACCATGTCAAATGCCATGACCCCCGTGGTGTTTGTGTTGTCTCCGGGCGCGGACCCCGCGTTCGACGTTTTCCGACTGGGCGAGGAGATGGGGTACAAGCCGGGCGCCAAGCTCAAGTTCATGGCGTTGGGCCAGGGCATGGGACCCAAGGCTGCCGAGATGTTGGAGGTGGGTTCTACCCGGGGGCTGTGGGTGATGCTACAGAACTGCCACCTGCTTCCCAGCTGGCTCAAGACGTTGGAGAAGATTCTAGAGAAGATCACGAAGCCCCACAAAGACTTCCGGCTGTGGCTCACCACCGACCCCACGGACCGTTTCCCGCTTGGTATCCTGCAGCGGTCGCTCAAGGTGGTGACGGAGCCCCCTAACGGCCTCAAGCTCAACATGCGCTCCTCGTACGCCAAGATCTCCGAGGAGACTCTGGCGGAATGCCCCCACCCTGGATTCCGGCCCCTCACATACGTCCTCGCGTTCTTCCACGCTGTGGTGCAGGAGCGGCGCAAGTACGGCAAGCTGGGCTGGAACGTGCCATACGACTTTAACGAGACGGACTTCCGCATCTCGCACCTGCTCATCAACACCTACCTCACCAAGGCATTCGACAACGCCGACGACGTGCTGCCGTGGGGTACCCTGCGGTATCTCATCGGGGAGGCAATGTACGGCGGGCGCGTGTCGGACTCGTACGACCGCCGCATCCTCAATACGTACCTGGACGAGTACCTTGGGGACTTTCTCTTCGACACGTTCCAGCCCTTCCACTTTTTTCAAAACGAAGAGGTGGACTATGTGGTGCCGCAGAGCGGGCCGCGGGATAACTATACCGCAGTGATTAACTCGCTGCCCATCGTGCAGACTCCCGAGGCGTTCGGCCTACATGGCAACGCCGATATCTCCTACTACACCAACGCCACCAAAGACATCTGGGCCAACCTCATCGACCTGCAGCCGCGTGTGGCAGGCGGGGGCGGGGGCGTCAGCCGCGAGGCGTTTATCGCCGGCGTGGCAACAGACATCATGGCCATGATCCCGGTGCCCTTTGATATGCAAGTCATCCGCAAGCAGGTGGGGGTGCCCACGCCATGTCAGGTGGTGTTGTTGCAGGAGCTGGCACGCGTGAACCAGCTGGTGGAGAACATGACGGCAACGCTAGGGAATTTGCAGAAGGCGCTATCGGGCGAAATCGGTATGTCTGGCGACCTCGACGCGCTCGCCACCAGCCTTTATAACGGCGTGCTGCCCGGCGCGTGGGGCAAGATGACAGCTGCGACGGAAAAGAAGCTGGGGTCGTGGATGCTGTGGTTCGAGCGCCGGTTCGCGCAGTACAAGACGTGGGTGGTGCACGGCGAGCCCGTAGTGATGTGGCTGTCGGGGCTGCACATCCCTGAGACGTACACAGCAGCCCTAGTGCAGACAGCATGCCGCGACAAGGGGTGGCCCCTGGACAAGTCCACGCTCTACACCAAGGTGACGCGCTTCACCGAGGCGTCGCAGGTGGGCAAGAAGCTACTGCATGGGGCGTACATCGAGGGGCTTTACCTTGAGGGTGCGTCATGGGACGTGCAGCGTAGCATGCTACGGCGTCAGGACCCCAAGGTGCTCGTCACCGAGCTGCCCATCCTGCAGGTGATCCCGGTGGAGGCGAGCAAGCTGAAGCTGCAGAACACCTTTAAGACGCCCGTGTATGTGACGCAGAGCCGGCGCAACGCCATGGGCGTGGGGCTGGTGTTCGAGGCGGACCTCTCCACGTCGGAGCACTCTAGCCACTGGGTGCTGCAGGGCGTGGCGCTGTGCCTTAACATCGACCAGTGAAAGTAGTGAAAGTGGTGATAGCATCCGGTTTCACACACCCACCCGTCGTGTCTGGTTCGTGTCTGGTTTCGGTTGCAGCGTGCGCAAGCGCTGCGTTTTGTTTGATTATCCACATTAGCAGAGTAGAAAGAACGATTTTTGCTTCGTTGTAGTCGTTTAGCGCGCACTCCAAGATTATTGCTTAAGCGTTAGTGAATCACATGTACATCGGGCTCTGGGATGCAAGCGCGAGCTCCTTACCTGAAGACATCGGGACGGGAGTGGTGGCTCTGCATTGGACTCCTGCTTTCCACGTGTTAATGCCTTTCGTGTTTATCTTGACTCTGCGAAGTGGACGCACACATACTCACAACATGTTCGACCCTCCCTCTTTTTCAACGTGTGTTCATCAACGTCTGGTTTCAGGATTTGGGGCAGGGCTCCTAGGGGTGTAGCCCCGAAAAGAGGAGACACAAAGGACGCCAAGCAGCAACCTGGGGGAAAAGGGACATGCAGGACGCCAAGCAGCAAGCTGAGGGGGCGACATAGCGCATAAGTCGGCGGGGAACCCTAAATTCATCGCGCGTTAGTTCCCTTGTCCCGGTATTTCTCCTCACCCTACCTGCCGCACGCGTATTAAGTTTGTAAGAAGAGCGACAGGGCCAACAGGACGTCCAAAATTACAATTTCTGGCTGACCACAACCAGTGTGTCCTTCATATCGTCACAAAAGCGATGCGAGAAACCAGTCTTCAAGTCTAGATGGAGTGAGCTAGATGCACGTGCCCTTCCGGCGAGAGTGTAGTCGAGCGCTATAGCTTGTGCCTAGGAGTACCGCCTTTGCCTAGAAGCAACGCCATTGCCCTGTCTATCGCCCTGGCGGCTTGCAGCTTGCCGGAATCACCCGAGCTGCCTAGCTTTGAAACCTCTGAGCCACCCCGCGTGTCATCGCTACCGCCCTGTTTAATTCTTTTCTTCTTCTTCTTCGACAGTGCTACCTCACCTGCCGACTCTAGCACCGGAGTCTCCGCTGTGCCTCCCGTAGAGCTGCTTAAAGCTCCCGGCCTCCTGCGCTTCTTACCACTGGATTTCGGTTGCAGGATGTCAGCCGTCGCCTGGGGTTTCACGGCATAGGTTAGGGACGCCAGGTCCATCACTGGGAACCGAGCCGGGGCCCGGGCCGGAGCCTTGGCCAGAGAAGGGGTTGACACCGGAGATAGAGCTGCATTCCAATGCTTCTGCGCCGCGGACTTTGGCTTCTGCGTCAGCTCATCGATCGATGCTCCGGCTGTTGCCGCTGTCGCTGCTGGTGCCGCCGTCGATTTTGTTTTTGGCTTGGAGGAGGTGCCCAAGCCACCCAGCCCGAGCCCAAACGCGACCCGCGAGTAGGATGGGGCAGCGGCAGCGTGCCCACCTTTGTGACCATTGGGAGAACCGCTGCCAAAGTCCACGCCGTTACTGTCGCTACTGCCGCCACCGCTGCCACCGCGATCGAGCTGCGCCGTGAGACCGCGAACGTTTCTTGGAATAGCAGCGCCAAGGTCCTCCCTTCCAACACCGCCTTTTGCCCCCGTCCTACCTGCCTCCGCCCCCGTGTTCGCTCTGGCTCCGGCCCCGGTCCCACTCCCATATCCCATGCCTATCCCCAACCCCACCCCAACCGGTTCCATCACCTGGTGGAGCAGCCGCCAGTGCCAGTCCTCGTCATCAATCATCCCCAGGGCAAGAAAAGAGGCCTGTACGGTGCACACGTTCGGTCTCAAAGCCGGCGTCGACTGCTTCTCTTTCGTCGTGCTTCCGCTCACCCTACTGACTCCCATCGCCGCGTTCGCCGCCACCGCCGCTGTTGTTGTCGCTCCTGCTACTACTGCAGCTCTAGAAAGGGGCGGCCAGGCTGTAACAGGTGACCACTCACACCGCAGGGACTCGGGCATCTGGCTCTGCTCGTCTCTTCCCCAATTCTGCGGCGTGACCAGGGCCGGGGGCGGCATAACCCCGCCGTTCAGCAACGGCGCCAAAACATTGTACGACGAAACGACATCTACCGCGAGCTGGTGCAGCGCGGCGCGCAGTCGCGCGACGCAGGCTGTGGCGACGAGCGCAAAGGGCATGAAGTAGGTGTGGGCGAGTTGCCCACTCAGCGCGAGAGCGGCGGCAATCAGGGCATCGTCAGCCTCCGCAGCGACCCTTCCGGCGGCGCACAGGCGGCATGCAAGGTCTTCCCACAGCGCGCGAGGGGGAAGCTTCCAGATGGCATGCGCGCCCGCCGCCACCGCGGGGCTAGCGAGCGCGGCGGCGCGCGCGTCTTCCCCAATGCCCGCGCGCAGCCCGTCGCGCAACGCACGGGCGGCGGAACCCACGTCGATCATCCCCAGCGCTCGCAGGTGTCGCGTCACACCGCGCATTCGCTGGAAGTGCACAGCCCGCCGGTGCTGGCTCGCGCTCTTGTACACCATGCGCTCCCATAGCGCGGTCTCTCGCCGCAACTCGGCAGCAGCCAGCGCGGTGACGATGGAGGAGGCGGCGGCAGAGAAGGAGGAGGAGGGCATGGAGTCGACATTCCGCGGCTCCTCGTGTTTTTCGTCGTAATCGGCACCTTCAGCGTCACCGTAAGAGGGAGGGGATGAGGCGTCATCGTCGCAGGCAAGGAACGCCAAGGCTCGCCGCATCCCCCTGAGAGCTCCATCTGGAAGTGAACGCGCCGACACCGGCGGGAGCGGCGCTGAGACGAGTGCCATGGACGTGTGCAGGCGCCAGGCGATATGAGTGCTGGCTTGAACGATTTTTAGCCCACCAAACGCATTTGTATTTATACACCCCTCGCCAGCCCTCGCCCGGTATTTATCAGTCCCAGCTTCAAAGCTACTCACTTGTACTTCGTACTGCTAATACTACTCGTATCTTATAGTGACAAGTCGAACTACACTTGTGTTAAAAGCCGCATTCGTAGTCGTGTCCCTGCGAGCTCTTACTAGTACACACCAGGCAGTGAAGGGCACAGCGGGGCAAGGACGATGGCCGAGAAGACCACGCCTGACTTCGTGGCCATAGATTCTCTCCGTCCTGGCACGCAGAACCTCAATCTCGTCGTCAAGGTACGACACCTCGGCACTTGTCCGCTCAAAAACGAAACAATCCTTCCGTAGCAACAGAGATATAACCCCCCTCTCGGGCATCGCACCGGCCAGGGGCACTGTGGAGAGAGAATGGGAGGGAGAGCTAGAGAAGGAGAGAGAGAGAGAGAGAGAGAGAGAGGGAGGGAGAGAGAGAGAGAGGGGAGAGAGAGAGAGAGAGCAGCCTCCCATCGTTGACACGTTTCGCATACACACATCGTCTTACAGGTGTTGGATGTCAAGGAGGTGGTAAACAAGAAGCGCCCGGACGGGTCGGCGGTGAAGATCGCAGAGTGCAACGTGGGCGATGCGTCCGGAACTATCATGTTCACTGCGCGCAACAAGCAAGGTGCGAGCCCGGGGGCGAGCGTGCACACCCTCCGAGTCCCCCTCCTCCCGACGCTCTACATTCACAATCTGTTATTTTTCTTGATGATGGATGGACTGTGCTATGTGCCCTGTGTGCCACAAGCTCACTCGCGTTTTGCATCACCTCTTCGCAGTGGATTTGATGAAGGCTGAGAACACGGTGACTATTCGCAACGGAAAGATTGACATGTTCAAGGGCACCATGAGACTCGCGGTCGATAAGTGGGGGTTGATCCAGGAGGCGGGGGCTGCCGACTGGGAGGTGAAGGTGAGCGCCCATCCCGCCGCAATAACACCCCCGCGCTCCATCCAATACTTACAACCTACTTCAGCGCGCCGGGGAGTGGGGCGTTTCTTTCTCGAACGACCTAGGACGTCATCGTCTATCGCCCGTTCACGCACATGACACCGACCACGATCCATGTACCACGTGCAGGTGGATAACAATCTCTCGCTGGTGGAGTACGAGTTAGTTGCGGTCACGGACCGGTGAAAAAACTATAGAATAGCATTGTACAACCTCTCCTCGCGCATATTTCTAGCGTCTCCTCACGCACATATATTTCCAGGATCTACTCACACACACCGACACACACTCTATACCATCGCGCCTCAACCCCTGAATCTCTCACCGGCACCCTTTCATCCTCAGTTGTGAAATTTGTACCCGGACACAGCCGTCTGCGACGGGTAGTGGATGCGAGGCAGGCCCTCCTTTGGGCGGACGTGGGCGTAGTACCTCTCAGCGTTAGCATTGCCGTTGTCCGACACCGATGTGGAGCCCGCGGTGAAGAAGGACATTACACCACGCTCGATGTTGTGAAAGTTTGAGTTGTCCAGCGCCTTGAGCGGGTGCTTGGTGGCTTGCTGGTTCTGAAAGCCAGAGGAGGTGTAGTCGATGGGGCCCTGCGCCGGCTGGATGTTGAGCGGCACCTTCGGGCGGAACCCGCCGTACTGCGGGATGCTGCCGCGCCCGAACTGGTCCAGAGCCGACAGCAGCATGGAGTCTTTTTCTGAGGGGCGACTCAGCGCGCCCCCTGCCGCCGCTGCTGCTGCCAGGTTGTGGCCCGTGCTGTTGATGAAGCCGCTGTACCCAGGCATGTGCCGCGTGGCGCGCGTCGTGCCCAAGTTGAACTCGTGCGTCGAGGCACGCTGCGTGATGCCCGTCTCGTTCGTGGCACTACGGGCCAGGGGGTCGGACCCGTACTCGCCGAAGTTCTGTGCGTAAACGGAGACGCCGTCGAATCGCGGCTCGGTGACGCGCGTCGCGCGCATGCTCCGGGGGCCCATCGCCCTCTCCGCGCGCTCCCTGTCTGCCGCGGCATCCTCAGCCTCGTCGTCTCCGCCCCTACCCGCGCCCCCCCCC
>Ga0075109_1001582_pt1 | contig 13788 bp, 13 predicted proteins | sample AntAceMetag02UKD_FD_69798 | JGI IMG/M metagenome (GOLD analysis project Ga0075109, IMG submission 69798) | Saline lake microbial communities from Ace Lake, Antarctica - Antarctic Ace Lake Metagenome 02UKD | ecosystem: Environmental > Aquatic > Non-marine Saline and Alkaline > Saline | place...
GAGCTGAAATGGGCGGCGGCCTTAAAGGGCGGAAATGGGGGATGATTCATCGAAGATTTTGTCGCTTGGCTAATCGGTGTTAGAGATTCGGATAGATGTAAAACCGACAGGCCCGGCGCGCCGAATCTCGCCGCATGAAGCCATCATACTCGTTTACTTATTTTTGGGTGGGTCTGAAAGGAAATTGATTTCTAGCAGGCTGAAAGGAGGAGGCTAGTGACGTCTTCAGCCCGACTCTAATCGACTCTAATCGGGCTCGGGTCAGGGCGGCGGCCGCTGCAGCCACATTAACTTTAGCCTTTCTCAACGCATCATTTTGCGAGGTCTCGTTCCTTGCGTGGTTTTCGCTGGAGACAAATTTCACTTCGGCGATTCCGACCAAACTGAGCGTCGCCCGAAAATGGCCTTCTTGGTGATCGTGGGCTCTCCGACGAGGTCGGGGGCTATCCGGTGGGGTTAGCCTGACCACGTTTCGGGAACGGCGGGCCCAATCCAATGGGGGGGGGCAATCCGATGAGGTCAGGCTGCTACTCGTTAATTCGAGTCAGTCAAAAGAGGTCAGATCAGGACTCTGGAAAAACTGCCTCAGTCGCGATGGCTCGCGCCGCCGGGGACAGAAAGGGCACTCCTTACGGTATGACAATTTTGAGCTGGAGGAGGAGCAGGTTAAAGAAGGAGGAGCATGGGTTTAGTAAACAGTAAGGATTGACCCCACGCTTGCCCTTTTCTTCGAGTTGAAGAGGGGATTTACCTTCGTCGGGCGGCTGCCGAGATCCACTTTCTATCCGGGCTCCACGCGGAATTTATTGGTAACGATTCTTTTGCTTATAACGTCGTGGGTGATGAATCGGTTGCCCTGCAATTGGTGTGGATAGCTGAATTTTTAATCCACCCGCAGGGCCAGCTTCCGTAGGGGGTATAACCCGAATTTCCCAAAGGCGTCCCTGGCAGTCAAAGCATTGCCCCGCTCGCATACCGCAGCTACATTTGGGCCATGAAGCTGTTATTTCCCCTCCTCGCCATAGCCCTGATCGCTCCGCTCTCACTGACTGCGGAGCCGACCTCCATTTCCGTCAGCGTTCTCTCGCATGATGCCAAATTCGTGGGCAGCAGCATGGGGGGCATGCATATTACAATCCGAGACCTACTCGATGGAGAGCTTTTAGCCTCCGGAACAACACTCGGTTCCACTGGTGACACCAAACGAATCATGAGCGATACTCAGGAACGCGATCTTGTAGTGCGCACGGAAGGCAGCGCTCGCTTTGACGCTGCGTTGGATCTGAAACGCCCGACTCGCGTGCGAATCGAAGCCACCGGCCCCTTGGCTCAGCTTCAATCCGCCTCCACGGTGACTGAAATCTGGACACTACTTCCGGGAAAGGACTACTCAGAAGGTAACGGAATCATCCTTCGTCTGCCAGGCATGGTGGTGGACGTGCTGGCACCACCGGCCCACCTCAAGACCGACGCGACAAACTCCGTTGAAGTCTCCGCTAACGTCACCAAAATGTGTGGCTGTCCGATCGGAGAAAAAACACCGTGGCTCGTTGATCGTTACAGTGTCGAAGCGCGCCTTTACGAAGCGGGAGGCGAACTCCTGCAAGTGGTCCCACTCGATTATACCGGAGTGCACAGCCAATTCAGCGGAGCGGTTCCAGTCCCCGGCCCCGGAACTTACGAAATCATCGTCACCGCCTTCGACCCCGCTACCAAAGACAGCGGTGCCGACACGACTACGATCCTGCTGAACTAAGGAACCGCCACAGAGACAGGAACGCCCCCGTTTTCAGCCCCGGCTAAAACGGTAGCCGTTTGATCATATTTTAGCCGTTCAGGGACACGTGGGATCTCAGGGAAGTAAAAGGGGACATTGCTTGATTCTTGACGAACGGCCTTAATCCGACGGTCCGAAATGCGACGGGCAGCCAACCTCGATCCACTCCGCCGGGTTCGGCGCGCTGCGGCGAGCACGCCCTACCTTCCATCATGCTGTGGAGACCTTTCGTGTTTTTGGGATATTTCGTGATTTATCCACCTGACTCGGAGAGCCGCTGAAGGGGGCGTTCCCGGGTTTCTGAAACGGGTCTGGTATGCTTGATCCCGGGCTCGCTGGTCATGCTAACAGCGGGTTGGTCCAACTCACTTTGGCGAAGCGGGCGAAATCGGTATCCGCCGTGTGGACGGTCGCGCCAAACTCCAAAGCCAGGGCTGCGATTTGCGCATCGGTGACCAGATTCCCGGCTGTCCCCGCCTTGTCCAACAGCTGGCAAACCGAGTCAACGTGATCGGGTGCAGCGACGAGCAGTCGAACATTCGGTCGCTCTAGCCATGAGGCAATATGACCCTTGGCTTCTCCCACCGAAAGCGGTTGCTCAAATACTCGGCCGTGAGTGGATAAACGCAGGAAGGCAAACACCACCACGGGGCAGAGACCGACCGGTTCGCTCTGCGAAAGCAGTCCCGACCACCACGTTGCCGCCTCAGGGTGAAACGGACTCTCCGCATCGTAGGCGTAGAGGATGAGATTGGCGTCCGGGATAATCATTTCCCGAGCTTTTGGCGCAGCTTTAAGGTGGTTTCAGCAAAGGCATCCACCTCGAGGTCTTGGGCCAATTCATGCAGACGGGTCGGATCAACTCCCGTTCGTAGACCCATCGGACGGGCCTTCACGACAAACGGCTCCGCTGCCGTGGCCGGTGCGAGGTGAGCTAGGCCTCTGCGCAATCCATCATTGAGCGCTTGCTTGAAGTTTTGCTGCGAACCGTGTGTCGCCTGCTTCAGCAACTGCTCAACATCCGGATCTAAGGTGACCGTCGTTCTCATTAAAGCATCATGATGCTTTAATATAACTGGTGTCAAGATGCCGTAATCGACGGCGACTACGGGGATGGGTCTGAGGAAATTGAAAGATCATTTTCGGGACAAACCTCGTCCGAGCGGCAATCTGATGGGTTGTCCGCATGGGATTAGGCCAATGAACCGTGAGTAGGACGGTGGGGCAGGGGCGGACGGCCCAGCGGTCTGTCCCTGCCTTGTTTCGATTCGCCGGGTTTTATGTTTTTTGCCGTTTTTTAGGTCGATCTTGGCTCGCTTGCTTCCCGGCCCACACGGGACGCAGGGTTTTGGAATCCCGCAGCACTACCGTTTCGTTTTCGTCATTTAGGGAGACGGCCACGTAGTCGTTTTCTTTCATTTGCTCGGTCCGGAACGCCTGGACTTGCAGCGTGCTGCCTTCGTCCACGTTCGCCAAGAGACGCTCTATCGCCGGGCTCGGTCCGAGATGCAGGTTGATCTCTCGTCCGTCGGTCATCTTCAGCCAGAGGTGCATTCCGAGGGGGGCTACCCCGGTGGTCATCTCGCACGGATGGATGTCGAATTTCATAAGTTGCCCCGTCAGCGAAACCACCTCCGGACGCTCTGCCGTCCTCACGATTCCGGTAGCATCCCCGAGTCTTTTTTGCTCAGCGCTTACGAGACTCGTGAGCCCTAGCAGGGTGCAGCAGGCTAATCCTGTTTTCCAATTTAATGTTTTCTTCGTTTTCATAATATCCAGTCGTTGAGGGTTTGAAAAGAGCCGGAGTCGGCTCAGGTAATAGGGGTGGTGATTCGGGTGGGCGAAGAAGGCCAAAATGGGTCCATAGCATGCACCGCTCTTGGGTACGACGCGTTTTGGTCGGCTCGCGTTGTTTTAGGATTTCGTGACGGGGGCGCTGCCGGTGCTGGCGGGGTCGGTGAAGACATACCCTTTGGCTAGGGCGGTGTATTCGGTGACTTGTTGACTCTGCCAAGTGGCATCGCGACCTAGCTCTTGCGCGAGGATGCGGGCGACTGCTGGAGCCGCTATGATGGAGGCAGCGGCATTGAGGAGGAGCGAGCGCGTGCGGCGGGCTAAGACGTCTTCCACGGTGCGGGCCATTTCTTCGCGGGCGTGCCAGATGATTTCGGCTTTTTGCGTAATCAGGTCGGGGTGAACGCGCTCGCCGAGAGTCGGGTCTGCTTTGATCAATTCCTGAATCTTCATGGCATCGGCTCCGTAGGGGGCCAGGTTCGCCTCTTTAATTTGCGCTATAGTCCACCCATGGATTTGCATCTCTTCGGTCCGGCAGCGTTGGTGATCCAGTCCCCCTAGGGTCTCAGCATGGTCGATGACATCTTCGGCCATTTTGCGGTAGGTCGTCCATTTGCCTCCGGTTAAGGTGATCAAGCCGCTGCCACTAATGATGATACTGTGGTCGCGGGAGAGGGCGGCGGTATCGGTGCCGTTGCCGACTTTGACGAGGGGGCGCAGGCCCGCGTAGACGCTGAGGACATCCTCCGGGGTCGGATCTTTGCTGAGATATTTGCAGGCGTGGGTCATCACGAAGTCTCGCTCTTCCTGCAAGGCCCGTGGTTCCAGACTATCGGCATCGAGCGGCGTGTCGGTGGTGCCGACGACGACATGATCATGCCACGGCACCGCAAAGAGGACGCGTCCGTCGGCGGTCTTAGGGATCATGATGGCCGCATCGCCGGGTAAAAAGCTCTTCGGTAAGACAATGTGAATTCCTTGGCTGACCGTAACAATTCGCGGTGCTTTCGGCTCATCCATCTGGCGGACAGCATCGACGAATACTCCCGTCGCATTGATTACGGTCTTCGCCCTCACGGTAAAGGTTTCGTCGTTTTCCTCATCGTGGATTTTAACCCCGCAGACGGCGTCGTTCTCTTTGATCAAGCCGACGCATTTCGCGTAGTTGACCATGCAGGCACCGAGCGCATCGGCGGTTTGCGCGAGATTGACCGCGAGGCGGGAGTCGTCGAATTGGCCGTCGTGGTAGACGACGCCGCCAACGAGATGTTCGGTTTCGATGGTGGGGGTTTTTTCGAGGGTTTCCTCCTTACTGAGATGCCGAGAGGGCGACAGCCCGAGCTTGCCCGCGAGTTGGTCGTAGACCTTCATGCCAATTCCGTAAAAGGGACCTTGCCACCACGAATAGTTAGGAATGACGAAGGCTTGCGAGTGGACGAGGTGGGGCGCGTTTTGGGAGAGTCGGCCGCGCTCGCGCAAGGCTTCCAGCACAAGCGAGATGTTGCCTTGTTGGAGGTAGCGGACGCCACCGTGGACAAGTTTGGTCGAGCGACTGGAGGTGCCTTTGGCGAAGTCAACTTGCTCAAAGAGCGCGACGCGGTGGCCGCGGGCTGCGGCGTCGACGGCGGCACCGAGGCCGGAGGCCCCACCGCCGATGACGACGACGTCGAAGGGAGTATCATTTGTGTGGATACGATCGAGAGATGAGGAACGTTTCATGGGTATCTTTAGGTTAGAGGAGGTTCGTTTTGGGTATTTTAGAATTGGACAACCGTGCGGAGGCCGGTGATCCAGACGGGATCGCGGCTATTGTCGCCCGCGGGGTCGATGACGACTTGAAGGTCCGGCTGAATGATGAACCACGGCGTGACGGCGGCCTGGTAGGCGAGCTCCACGGTGTATTCGGTATCGGCGCTCGCGCGCCCGGCCGCGACGGAGGAGTTAGAGTAGTCCGCACTGAGGAGCGCGGCGATAAGACCGACACCGAGCTGGTCGTTAGGACGAGAGGCGAAGAGGCCCGTGGTGCGAGCGAGGGTGGTGACGTTGCGCTTCATTCGTCAATGGGGTCTTCCCATGCTTTGGCTTTGCCGACTGCCTTGTCCCAACCCTGGCGGAGCTTCGCCATTTCCGTGGGGGCACGTTCCGGTTTGAAGGTGACGTCTTTGGTCCATTTTTTGCCGATCTCCTCCCGGTTTTTCCAGAATCCGACGGCGAGCCCCGCGAGGTAGGCCGCTCCGATCGCCGTGGTTTCGACACACTTGGGTCGGAGCACGGTTTCATTGAGGAGATCGGCCTGAAACTGGAGCAGCGGGGCACTGTTGGAAGCACCGCCGTCGACGCGCAGTTCCTTGAGGGTGAGACCACTGTCTTTTTCCATACAAGTGATCAGATCCGCGCTTTGAAACGCGATCGATTCGAGAGCCGCGCGGCAGAAGTGGGCGCGGTTGGTGCCGCGGGTTATGCCGACGGCGGCGCCGCGGGCGTAGGGATCCCAGTGGGGAGCACCGAGCCCGGCAAAGGCCGGCACGATGTAGAGTCCGTTAGCGTCTTTCACGGTGGTGGCCAACCAATCGAGTTCCTGAGCACTACGAACGAGTTGAAGTTCATCGCGGACCCATTGCACGACGGCACCGCCAATGAAGACGGAGCCTTCGAGGGCGTATTCGGTCTTGTTGCCAATGCGCCACGCTACGGTGGTCAGCAGATTGTTTTGCGAGCGCACGATTTCTTCGCCCGTATTCATGAGCAGGAAGCAACCGGTGCCGTAAGTGTTCTTAGCCATGCCGGGGGTAAAACAGGCCTGACCGAAGAGGGCGGCGTGTTGGTCGCCGGCGATGCCCGCAATCGGTGCGCCGGCCGGATAGAGGTTTTTGCCCACGTGGCCGTAGATTTCGGAGCAGGACTTGATTTCAGGTAACATGCACCGCGGCACGCCGAAGAGTTTGAGGAGCTCGTCGTCCCAATCGTCGGTCTCAATATTGTAAAGGAGCGTGCGGCTGGCATTGGTCAAATCGGTGACGTGCACCTTCTGGCCCGTTAGTTGCCAGACTAGCCAGGAATCGACGGTGCCGAAGAGCAGCTTGCCGTCCTTGGCGCGTTGTTTGACCCCGGCGACATTTTCCAGGATCCAGCGCACTTTGGTTCCGGCAAAGTAGGGGTCAAGGCGCAGGCCGGTCTTTTGGGTGACCATCTTCTCGATGCCGTCCTGCTTTAACTGGCGGCAATAGTCGGCGGTGCGGCGGTCCTGCCAGACGATCGCATTGTAGACGGGCCGTCCGGTTTCCTTGTCCCAAATGATGGTGGTCTCGCGTTGATTCGTGACGCCGACCGCGGCGATATCGTCGGTCTTAAGGTTAGCCCGCGAGAGGGCTTCGTTGGCGGTCGAGCTTTGGCTCGACCAGATCTCCATAGGGTCGTGTTCGACCCAGCCTGGTTTGGGGTAGATTTGGGGAAATTCTTTTTGGGCGCTGGCTACGATATTGCCTTCGTGGTCGATAACGACCGACCGGGAGCTGGTGGTGCCTTGGTCAAAGGCGAGGATGTATTTTTCTTGAGACATGGGAGAATCCTTGCGGGAACACGAGAGGGGTTAGAGATGTAGAAAATTGAAGAGTTGCGCACCGGCGATGCCGCCGATGATTGGGGCGATTACCGGGACCCAAGCGTACGACCAGTCGGAACTCCCTTTGCCCTTAATGGGGAGGAGAGCGTGCATGATGCGCGGGCCGAGATCACGGGCTGGATTAATGGCATAACCCGTGGGACCTCCGAGCGAAAGACCGATTGAGACCACCAGAGTGCCGACCAGCAGCGGGCCAAAGTAAGTACTGACCGCCGCCGTCCAAGCGGCTTCGTTGCTGGTGGCGCCGAGCGCGATTTTGCCGATGGCCAGCACCCCGAATACCAGCACCGCCGTGCCGATAAATTCCGTGATAAAGGCGGGGCCCATTTTCCGGATGGCTGGGCTCGTGGCGTAACAGGCGAGCTTGGTTGCTTCATCATCGGTTTCTTCCCAGTGCGCCAAATAAGAAAGGTAGACGAGGGCCGCGCCGATCATCGCCCCAATCATTTGGGCGACGATATAGCCAGGCACCTGATTCCAAGGAAAGGCCCCGATGGAGGCGAGTCCGACGGTCACCGCAGGATTGATATGCGCGCCGGAGATGCGGCCGACCGTATACACGCCAAACGCGACGGCTAGACCCCATCCGAGGGTGACCACAATCCATCCGCCATTTTGACCTTTGGATTTGTTGAGGGCGACGGTAGCGACAACGCCATTACCGAGTAAAACGAGCAGCGCAGTGCCAATACATTCAGCGAGATAAACATTCATTTGAATTCCTCTTGGAGGTTTAGGTTAGTTCCGTCACCTCAGATTCTTGATTCAAAGGGGAGCTCTAGGAGCTTCTCTATGCGGTGAAGGCACGGGCCTTGTTTTGATAAGATTATTCAAGGAATTTACCCGGATTAATCTAAGTCCTCTATGGGGTATTACCCGCCCTGGGTGAGAAGCGGGGCGGCGGTCACGTCGCTACCGGTGCAATGATTCTCTACACCTCGATGTATGCATCTGCGGTTCCCTCACTTGAAAATACGACGTCGAGGCAAAGTATTTTTAACCACGAAACACCCGAATGCTGGAGGCAGGATATTTGATCCCGCCCTTCGTCCCGTTCGTTACTCCTAGTCACCTAGGGCGCGCGTAGGCTGCCTTCCATTGGGGGACCGGTTGCCGCCATTTTTCGCGATCTTAAGGGCCTTCAAACTCAGGCTGATATCGTAGAGGAAAAGCACTTCGGCGAGCAGAATGGCTAGGACACTGATGATCAAAAAGACGACGATTGGCGTGTGCCAAACCAGTGCCCAGAAGACGCTATTGACCACCAGTAACAGAATCATGAATACCGCCGTGATGATGCTGAAAACCAACATGCCGATCGACCAACGGAGAATCTCACAACGGCCCAACAGCACTTGCAGTTCCTGCTGATACGCTGCGGAGAAAATTCCTTCGGGCTGAGTGACTTTTTCTTGGAGAGCACGCGATCGGTCGATGACTCGGGCCATTCTATTTGTGGTAGAGAGCAACAGCAATCCCACCGCCGAGATCAGCACCATCGGAGAAATGGTCAGCTGCAATAATCGAACAAAGGTTTCGAAGTCCATTTTGGTAAATTCTTCTTCAATGGCACAACGTATTCGTCGCGCCGCGCGTCCGTTAATCAGTGATTGATCGTTCGAACGGGCGTAATTTACCCCCGAAGTCTACCTAGCACTATGGGGTGATTCCCCACCTAGGGCGCGGCTATTTCGACTGAACCCGGGGCGGCTGGGTCTGTTGCCACCGAGGCGATCTTAGCCTGAAGCCGCTGCACTCCCCAGATGGCCATCCAAAAATAGCCACCGGCTAGTCCCCATAACCAGAGCCAGCTGACCAACACTTCCCGAAACTCGGCTCCCATAATATTGAGTTTCAAGAACCCGTCTATTCCGGCGGTGCTCGGCAGCAGATAGGAGAGGAGATGAAGCCACGGAGGGATGGCTTCCGGTGGCCAAGAAAACCCACTGAGGAAAAGGGCAGGGAGCGAAGTGAACACCAGCACCATCAATGATGTTTCCCGGTTACGGAAGAGGGCGGAGAGGGCGATTCCCAAAAAGATAACCGAAAGGAGAAAGGGGGTTACAAATACCAACAACTGCAGCAAGCCGGTGCGTTGAGGGTAGTCGTATAGCCGGAAGAGCACGCCGAAAAAGTAGATCGCGTGAATGAAGTAGAGCGAGAAATAGGCCCCGGTTTTTCCTAGGATTATTTTGTAACTTTGCTCTCCCCGACTGTCGGCGATCAGGAAGTGACTATGGCCGCGCTCTCGGGCGGTGCCGGCCAGCATTCCGATCCCGATTAATAGGGTTTGCTGAAGAATCAGCAGCAATACGGCCGGAACGACAAACACGGCGTAACTACCGGGACGATTGTAGAGGGGATAAGAAATGAGCGGGAGTGGATCTCTCGCCTGCATCGCTTCAGCGCGACTCAACCCCGCAGCCAACATGTGCTGGATTTCTACTCCGGCTGACATTGTAGCGGTGGAGCTTACGATCCCGGTCAACACCTGACGGTAAAAAAGGAAGTAACTGGCATCGGTATATACCACCACGTTTGCCGTTTCCCCCCACTGGATTTTTTGACTGAAATCTTCGGCTATCAGGAGCACGCCATAGACCTTGCCTTCGAAAAATTCTTTCCGGGCGGCGTTAATGTCACCTGTTTTCGAATACACGTCGACAAACTCGTTGGCGTCGACCATCCGGATCAATTGTCGGCTCAATTGCGAGTGGTTCATATCCACCACGGCAATCGGAACGTCCTTCAGCACATTGTTTGAATAGGGAATCGGATAAATGATCGGGTAGATGATAATGGCGCCGAAAAACAGCAGCAGCACACCATGGTCGGTGAAGATGTTGCGGTATTCCTGCTGCCATATTTTCAGCACGGTTTTCATGCCTTCCCCCAGAATTTTGGTTCGGTCATCAACCGCGGCATGCGCAGCATGGCCAATGGCGTCAGAATGCAGACGAACAGCAGCAGCATAACGAGGTCGCTTACATTGATCGTCCAAGTCGCGCCGCGCATGGACTGATCAACGAAGATTTTTAGATAGTAGGTTAGCGGCAGCAGAGCGCCCCAGGCCTTGGCCGCGAAGGGCATGGCCATGATCGGAAAGGTCATGCCCACAAAGGCAAAAGCCGTGGCCGAATAGAAGGCACCGCTGCTCAGGGAGAAACGCAGATTGGCGCTAACCGCGACGAAGAACAGAGCGATCGCTTGATAGGCCAAAATCATGATCACGGTGCTGAGTTGGATGAAGAATTCGCTACCCCGGACCGGTGCACCCAAAAAGTGAAAGTGGAAGGCATTCATGAAGCAGCCCACGAGGATGAATATCGCAGTATAGGGCAGCAATTTACCGCCCACCGCTTGCCAAGCATTGCCGCCGGCCGCATCCAACCATTGCGGGGCCGTGCCGTCTTTTAATTCGATGCCGAGAGCGAAAATGGAAAGCGTCAGCACGAAAATTTGGAGCATGGTGGGGTTGAGTGTTCCCCCGAGGAAATACATGTAATTCGTATACGGATTGAACAGGATTTTGCTGCTGATTTGAATCGGTTCCAGGTGAGCGAGTGCGGCGGCGCGCATGTCGCCCTGACTTTGCCTCCGCCGTAGATCGATCCCCGCCGAAACCGTGCCGATCACCCGGCGCACATCGCGATTGATGATGCTGCCAGCCAATAAGAATTCATTGTTGTAGTAGTTGATGACCGCCGGGGCTTTTCCGCCCATGGCATCTTGCTCCAAGTTTTTTGAAAGCACGATGAGGGCGTAGTATTTTCCGGAGCGAAGCAACGACTGGCCCTCGAGAATACTGGTAACCTCTTCGCCGACTTTCATCGACGGGGTGGCATCGATCATCCGGGTGATTTGACGCGAAAAGCGCGAGTGGTCCTGGTCGAGCACTGCCACCGGTAAATCCCGCGGAATGCCCTGCCGAAAAATTACCCAGAAAAACCCAAAGGTCACGAGGGGGAGGACCAAAGCGACCAGCAGATATAGTGGTCGCGAGGTCATGCGCCGGAGTTCCCGCCTAACGACGGCTCGAAAGCCCTGAGTTCGCATGACCGGCATCTATTGCTCCCATTCTACCAGCACACTCATGCCCGGGCGCAGACCGGCGGTTGCCTCCACGGGAACGGCGCGGACTTCGAAGGTTTTCATATCAAAATCACCGCTGGCTTTGGTGGAGGTCCACGTCGCATAGGTGCCCAGCGCATTGATGTAGTTCACTCTAAAATCCAATTCTCGTTGGCCGAGAGCCGGAACGGAACCGCGTAAAATGGAGCCCATCCGAATCTGCGCCAGCAGGTCTTCCCGCAGGTTGAAGGTGACCCAGACATCCGTAAGATCGACAATGCTTACAATGGGGTAGCCGGGGCTCACGAGCTCGCCGACTTCCGGTATGATTTCCGCGATTTCCCCGCTGAGAGGAGCGTTTAAACGCGTCTCGGCCAGATAAGCATTCACTTCGGAAACGGCGCCGGCCGCTTGTTCGGCTAGCGCGGTGGCGGCATCGCGATCTTCAATCCGAGCACCGGACAGGGCCATCTCATAGATGGCTTTCGCGCCTTCCGTCTGCCGTTGCGTCGCTTTTAGCTTCGCTTCGGTTTCGTCATATTGTTGGTGGGAGACGACGCCGTCTTGGTAGAGTTGGGCCATCCGATCGAACGTCTTGCTCGCAAATTCGGATTGCGCGGCGGCGGTTTTCCATTGGCTGAACGCGGCTTGGATCTCTTCGCCTCTGGCTCCGGTGTCTGCCTTTTCTTTTTGGGCGTTGGCTGCCCGTTGGGCGGCCGAAGCCTGTTGCATCTTGGCTTCGATTTCGGGGCTGTAGAGCGATACGAGCACGGCGCCCTCAGTCACATGCTCACCCTCCTTGAAGTGGAGGGTCTCGACCCGGCCGAACACCTTGGAAGCGACGCTTACTTGGGTGGCTTCCATCTCTCCCTGCACCATCAGCGGAGCAGGAAAAAGCACGAACCAGCCCACTCCGATCAACATGACCATTATCAGCAAGAGCCCGATAGCGATGGATAGAAACTGCGGTTTATTTTTCATGATCAACCTCCACGTCGTTGCGGTTGCGATACGTTTCAAAGAGCGCGCTGTGACCGCTCGTCTCCAGCAGCCGCGCGAGGGAAACATCGAATGCATACATCGCGGTTAGCCGGTCGATTTGGACGCGAGAGAAAGCAAGTTGGGCATCCACCACATCGAGCGAAACGCCCATGCCTTCCTCAAAAGCCCGGACGCGGACGCGCAGGTATTCTTCGGCGAATGCAAAGGCGGATGCGGTGCTTTCATACTGCTCCAGCGCATTCAATAATTGGTGGTAGCGCTCTTCGACCAACGCGGAGATATCCGACTCCGCTTTCTCACCCAATTCAGCGATCCGGCGTTCTCTCGTCCGGGCGGCTCGCAATCGATTATGCTTAGCAAAGCCTTCGAAGAGGCTAAAATTTACGCCAATTCCGGCGACCCACTTTGGCTCCAAAAGCGTTAAGTCGTCCTCGTAGATTTCCCGCTGCCCGAAGACAAAAACTTCAGGGTGAAAACGCCCCGCTTCGATCCGAGAAGCCTGATGCGCCAACTCACGCTGGGAGGCGACTTGCTTGAGGATCGGGTTGTGCTCGAGGGCCTTTGCTTGGAATTCCGTCGCCGGTTCTATGCCGCCAAAAACGAACAATTCTGAAGTGGGTTCGATGATATCGCTGACCGAGAGGGTATTGCTCAAAGCGGTCTCGACAATTTCCACATCGCGGAGGGCTTTTTGGTATTCGCGTTCAGCCTCGGCATGGAAGACTTCGGCATGGAGTCGCTCGGCGCGGGAGATCATGCCCGTCTTCTCCAGGGCTTTGGCGTCCTCCAGATGCTTTTTCATACCGGCCAGCACTTGCCGCCGGACTCCGACCACCTCTTTGGCCAGGCGCAGTCCAAAATAACGCTGCACCAATTCGGTGAACAATGCTCCTTCGACCTGTTCGAGCTTCTCCCCAGTTTCGTCCAGTTGGGCCTCGGCCGCGCGATTGGCCGCGCGAATGCGCCCTCCGGTGTAGATGGGCCAAGTGAGGGATGCGTTTAGGTTCCAGAAGTCTTCGTCTTGGATGGATGTCTCGAAAGACGGTAGCTGATTGGCGAGGGCAGGGTTGCCTGAGTGAGCGAACAGAATGGCGGATCGGATATCGTTTAGATCGATCGAAATCGCATCGTCGATCCGACTGTAGCGGCCTTGCATAGTAATCGTCGGATAGTGCAGCCCGCGAATGGCCTGCCGTGCATATTGCTGTTGCAACACGTCTAACTTGGCGGCGCTGAGCGCCTTGTTGGTGCCCTGCATTTGTCGCAGCGCGTGCTCAAAACTTAGCTCGCTGGCCCCAGTCGAATCTGTGAGCAGACAAGTGAAGCTGACGAATATCGCGAACGACCAAATGGGATGAAACCGTCTATTCATTTTTTATCCTATTTATTTACCTAACGAGAGAAAACCCAAAGCGAACCGCGTCGCTGTTGATGTTGTAATCAAGCAGGTTCTCGCCGTAACCAGTCCAATACTGGAGGTGCAGAAATGCGGTGCCATTTTTGCTCAAATATCGCGAAGGAA
>Ga0075109_1001584_pt1 | contig 13775 bp, 7 predicted proteins | sample AntAceMetag02UKD_FD_69798 | JGI IMG/M metagenome (GOLD analysis project Ga0075109, IMG submission 69798) | Saline lake microbial communities from Ace Lake, Antarctica - Antarctic Ace Lake Metagenome 02UKD | ecosystem: Environmental > Aquatic > Non-marine Saline and Alkaline > Saline | place...
ACCTTTGCGCGTGTGGAAGCATAGTGGAAGCAAGAGGGAGAGGTTCGCAGCGGTTTCTTGCGAAATCCAGCGTAAGGACGATCCGGGGCAGGGGGCCGCAAGCCACGGAAAATGCGGCGAATAGCGGGGTTCTGAGGGATTGTTCATGGTTCGTTCGCCATGGCTCATAACCTGAAGGTCGTAGGTTCAAATCCTACTCCCGCAACCAAAAATACACAGCAATATCAAATACTTAAGCGCCAAACTCCGGGGCGGCGTTTGCGTTTGCACCACCTTTGGAAGCACTGTGGAAGCAAGAGGGTGCGTAAAACTTCGAGAGCGCGCGCATGGCGTGCCCGGCCTAAGAAAACAGTCTCTCTCAGTTCGGCCTATGTGCGGGGGACACCTCCTCATCATCAATGCCGAGGCGGCCAGGCCTTTTCGCCGATCATAAGTCACAGAGAATACAAGTCCATCAGAAGATCTGAGTTCCCTCCCTCCCCATTCAACTCTTGGCGTGATTGCACAAGCAAATCGTAGTGTTTCTTTAATCGCGGTATCTTGAGAGACTGAATTGCCAAATCGCCGATAACTGCCTCCAAGTTTTCTAGCATCTTGTTGGCCGTTGGATCTCGACCGGCGACTAGGGCCCAAGGATCGACCAAGCGCCAACGAAGCAGCCCCACAAGCAAAATTGGCGCGTAAATGAAGCTGGCGGTGTAGCCACCGCCGACAGCCGCCGCAAGCTGGCGGGAGACGATCAAGCCAATGCGTTCAACTTCGCTTCGAAGCAGCAATGCTGGTGCATCGTCTGTTCGTGACAAAAGGAATGCAGCACAAGCTGTTTGGTCCTTTTTCCACAGATCAGTGGGGATTGAAAACAGATGATCAAAGATCTGTCGCACCTCATCTGGGGTGCACGCAATACGCCCCAAGCCTTGATAAACAAGTGTCCGCGATTGATGACGGAAAAACTTCGGTGTGTGATCATCGGGATCCAGAGCCTCAATCATGGGCGCGATAAGTGAGTTAGGATAGCGGCGGAACATCCACGTCAGAAAGTTGAGGGCTTTGTTTTCGGGAGCGGGCAGAGAACCCAGGCAAGCGCGGATCTTTTGTACCGCAAGATCAATCATCTGGTCGAGCATGGCCTCATCGCCGAGGCTCAACAAAGACGGAACATCGCCATCGCTGGAAACAGCATACTCACCGTTGGGCCGAGAAGCCGCCAACGTCGCCAGTGCCTCCCAATCAACCTCCCTTCGACCAAGGTTTGCCGCAAGCACCGCCGACAGCCCGCGACGATTGGCGGGGCCATCCCAGACTTCCATACCGCAGGGTAATACGAGACGGTTCGGAATGGTGGGCCGTGGCCGCTCAAGTTCTTCGATGATCGTTTCCCAGCTCTTCGTCTGCTTTTCTGCAGCATCCCAATCGACCACGATTGGGCTCGAAAACGCCTTGGATGTGAGTGTTAGGCGCGCGCGACCGGAGGCAGGCGTTTGCTCCACCCGCAGGTCAACGGGCGTGGTGTGAGAAACTGGTGCTGCAAGCGGCACGAGGGCAAGACGCGGAACTGCCTCAGTTTCCTTGTGCAGGTAAACTGAGATGCTGTCTTGCATTGGCTGCAGAGCAAAACGCGCGGGTTCTCGACTGCGATAGACCATTCCGGCGGGGAGCGTTTCGTCCTTGGGGATGAGATCGAAGGTTCGCGCGCCGTCACGTCCCTGAATGATGGTCGAAATCTGCGGCAAAAAATCGAAATAGACCGGAGCGCCTTCGCTTAAGCGCTTGGCAGCAATCAGCGCACCACATGCGACCGCATCATTGCTGAGAGTGCGGACGGGGCAGCCGAAGAAATCAACCCACATGGTGGCGAGCGCTGACCGAACCGCGCCGGTGGTGGGCGTCTCAAAGAGGATGAGATCGCAATCTGCCAGATGATCAAAGATCGTGGGCCCCGGAACCAAGTGATCGAGCACCAATTCCTTCGGCGGGTTTATTATGTGCCACGATTCTCCGGAGCCGCGCACGGGCTCTGAGCGTGTGGATGCGCCGATTGCAAGTCGGATCAAGGTTTCCGATTGCATAAGATGTTTTTCTCCAACTCCTGGAGGCAACGCCCCCTTCACGGAGGCTGCAGCTTTCGCACGCAATCCGGAAAGGCCAAGATCGGAGAGATGAATTTTCCCCACCTCGCGCCGCTCAGGTGCCGTGATCGCCTCGCGTCTGATAAGCAGTTTCTGTGTCGCAAAACCGGCGTCGTCGTGGGACACGATCCCAACGGTCGTGACAGTCTGCATGACTTCAAGATCCAAAGATGCCAGCACCGCCAAGACGGGCCGCCAGACCAGTAGTCGCCGCTGGGCCTTTGCCTGACGCATAGCATCCAGCAGAGCTTCCTGCGCCCGTTCCGTGTCTGCTCCGGTATCGGAAATCGCCATGACAGCCACGGCACTTTCACGTGCCAGACCGGACAATGCAGCCCCAAGGGCCCTTCTGTTCTTGTCAGGATCTGAGAGCAAATCACTCACGCGCTCCCTGCGGGCATCAGTACCAATTCCTCCCCAACCGCCCCCACGACCGTGGGGGGCAAGCCGCGCCTGAGCTCCGCCGACGAGCTCTCCCTCCCGTACTCCATCACCCAACGTCACAACGATGCCGCCGATTCCCGCCGAAATCAGCGTTCCGTCGTTAAAAGTCTCCCCTTCTCCGGGTTTTTCGATCCAGTTTCGCATGGCCTGATCGCGCCATCCATTCAGATCAAAACCAACAAGTCGCTTCATGCACTCACCTTCGCAAGCGCACCACGCAGAAAAACACTAAGCTGTTGCACCCCGTGCGCCAGCGCTGCGCCTGTCGCATCAAATGCGATGCCGCGAACTAGGCAGTGGCCGCCGCGCGCATCATGATCTCTTGGGTGGCCGTGAGCCTGCATCAAGACGAGACCTTCCCGCATTATGTTCGTCGCAGTCACCTTTTGGGCGGCAATCAACGTAACAAGGGCTGCTTCTGCCTCAGCTTGCGGATTATGCGCGGTAAAGCAATGTGGAGTCCAAACAGGCACGCGACGTGCGGGGTCATTGTTGTTCAAATCCGAGATACGCAACCAGACGTGTGCCTTTGTCACAGCCTGCTGTGCGGAGATACCCTGCGGCCGCGACTGCACCTCGACAATCCGCCCAGAATCCTTGAGCCAGAAAACGGCAAGCGGATTGTCCTGCGAGAACCACCGACCATTCACGGCTTCTTCCCGCCACAGGATCGGGGATTGAGCTATGAGTTCGGATTCCTCCAACGCATGAAGCGACAGGGTCACTGCCAATACACAAAAATCCGTCCAGCTTTGTGCCTGCCACGCCCATAGGTCGTCGATGACCCGTTCCCGATGCAACAGGCGTTCCCATGCGATCCGCACTTTGCGGTAAGCTTGGTCATCCATAAGGACGTAGTTCGGCGCCACACCAGATTGCGCAACACCTACACCCAATCCCCGAAGTTCACTTGCTATGCGCTTGCAGTGCTTGCGGAACTTTTCCACTAGACCAAAGCGGTCACTTTTGCTGGCCCGTTGATGTTCCCGCAGCCATTCACGAGAGACTTGAACCGCAAGAATTACATAGGCATGGAGAACACGGTTCTCGAGCGTGTCGAAGTTTTCGTGCCGCACTGTCGCAAGTATGCGCTGTCCCGCCCCGGCGCGTTCGGCCGTTGTTCGGCCAGGCTGCCGGACAAGCCAGAGCATGGATCCGCGGTCCATTTCCTGAACCCGGTCCAGAGACGTCATCTCACGGTTGCGGCGAAGAACGCGCCGCATTCGTTTTTCGAGGTCTTGAAGCAGCGGGAGAACGTCGCGTGCCTGACGTACGATCTCAGCCATGCGCGGGTCTGCCTCGTCCTCAGCGCGCCGCCAAGCCTCGGCAAGGAGAACCCAGACATTTTCAGGATCGTCCAGTGCCGCATCAAGTTCCTGAATGCGGGCGATGACGTGGTTCATGCGCGCAAGTGCGTCTGCAGCAATAATCTCGTCTGGGCTTTGAGGGTCCAAGCTTATTTTTGGGCGTGCGGGCAGCCCGCGCACAATCGGTGATCCCTCTGATGCCCCTGATTTCGGATAGGGTAGAAGTATGATTTCTCGGTTTTGGCTTCCGTCTTTCCAACTGAGTAACGGCACATGTTTCGGAAGCCTGTCCCTACCTTTCGTGACATCGCCAAGGAAACAATCAGCCGGGCCGAGGGTTAATGCCTCGCCAAGTGAAATACTGTCTGCCCATGGACGTTTGAGCAGTCTCATGTGCGCGTGACTCCGCGCCAAACGAACTGTCCAGTACCCGCTTGCGCCTGTTCTGTCGACTGTCTGATCGCTGTCGCGAGGTCATGGTCATGCAGATCCTGCTCAACATAGACCGCAAGATCAGTCAGAAACGCTTCGGCTGCATCCATTTCGATACCCCGCAGCTTTGGTAAGAGCCGCATCTCAACTTGGTCCGCCAATGCTGTATTGAGGTCGGTCCGCCCTTCATTCTTTGGGTAATTGGCGACGTAGGCCATTATTGCCCGGCCAAGGCGGTGCCCCATAGGTCTTTGAAGCTGACGCATAAATCCAACCATGCGCTCAACATGATCAGCTACCGTTTGCTTCTCGTGCCCCAGCGCATCAAACCCGTGAACCCAGGCGCGCCACTGTTTGCGCGAAAGCGCTTCGGAATTGGCCAATATACCTGTGCCAACTCCTTGCATAATTGTTTTGGGAGCAGAAAAACGCAGTATATTGGCCCGGTCAACCACTTTGTCTGAAAGTGATTGGGTACTTTCGTCTTCGTTCATCGTCCCCGCAAACAGTACATTGTAGCCTGGGAAAATGCGTGGGGTGCTTTGACCCTTCGGCATTGGAAGCTCTAACTCAATCTCTGAGTCCTTGCGCGAAGCCGCTGTGTCGGTCTGGTTTGCCGACGGACGGCTCTCGAGGCGGCTAAGAAAATCGGAGAAGTAATATTCCACTCGCGCCAAGTTCATCTCGTCCAGAAGCACCAACATCATCCGGTCCTGAAGAGCGTCGCTTTCTTTTGGTCCATTATATGCGTCCAGATGATAAAGCGCTCGTGCCATGTCTGTCGGCCTAAACCGGCCCTCGATGTAGTTATAGAAACCCATGAGGTCTTGCGGGCTGTCCCAGCGCGGTTGGACCGGCACCTGAAGGAAGCCGATGCCCGTCGCTTCCGCATAGCGCCGGGGCAGTTGGCTTTTCCCTGTCCCTGAAATGCCAGCCAAAACCGCCATTTGCGACGTCTCATTCACCTTCATAGCAGTGTGGAACGCGTTGATCACACGCTTGGGGTATTCAAGTCCAAGCGCTTGCATGTGCGTAGACACCCGGTGCAATGCCGCAGATTCAAGTTCGATATCCCTGACAGATAGTTTTGCAAGCTGCGCCAGGACGGGCGGCAGAACCTTGAGTTCATCAAGCGGATCGGCAGTTTCCCCATCGGGGTTTTTGCCAGTAGAACGGGCGATCTCACCATGCAAGTAAGCTAGCCTTGCTTCTGCAGCATTGCGCGATTGCTCAAGCTCTGCGTGACGAGTCGTTGTCTGCCTGATTTCGGCGACCAGAGCTGCGGCTTGCTCTTTCGCTTTGGCGTTTCCATCCTGTGCAGTTGCAAGCCGCTGCTCTTCCTGATGAACTCTTTCGATCAGCCCCTCCAGACGATCAGCTTTACTTTCCAGTTGGGCAACTAATGCCTCCAGTCGCGACCGTTGTTCGTCCAACTCAGCATGCCGCGCAAGATGTTGACGGGTCTCAGCTGCCATCGCTTCTGCCTGTGCAAGATTTTGGGCATTTCCAGCTTGTGCCTCTGCTACGCGCCTTTCTTCAATTTCAACCTTGGACTTGAGGGATGTCAATTGTTCTCTGGCCGCCTCGACAGTTCCCGTCAGGCGTGCATCTTCGCGCTCTAGCTTTTCAACCTTGCTCCGAAGTTCCTCTGCATGCAGTTTTGCTTCGCTTAGGTCGCGGAGCTCATCACGAATTTCCGTCAGCTTTCGGGACAGTGTATCGTGCTCTTCTGTCATCGTGGCGATCTGTGTCACAAGACGATCAGCGCGGTCCAGTTTCGCTTGAACAAGATCAAGCGCTTCCTTCTTTTCATCCAAATCGCGTTTTGCCTCAGCGTAACGTACGATTGCAGCTTCTGTTTCCACGTTCATTGCGCGCACTTCCTCCCGACGATCGGCAAGAGTAGCATGGGCTGCTAGAAGCTCGTCACGTTGTCTGATTAGCGCATCGATTTCTGCCTGTACCGTGGCAAGGTCCATAAGCGCTTCGCGCCTTGCTTTCAGCTCGGCTTCGATCTCAGCCTTTTCGCCGCGTATTGAGCTGATCTGTGCTTCGATATCCTGCAGAATGCGAAGTGGCCCGGCGGTTCTAACAACTTGGTCGTGCCTCAACGCAAGGATAATGAGAAGTGCTGTCATAGCGACAAGAGCGAAGCCAACGATAAAAACGATAGTGACAAGATCGAAATTCAATTGCTTTCTCCTTGATCACCAACGATTGGCTGCTCTTGTGCACCGTTGCCGTCGGCCGGAACTGTTACGATAGGCGCAACGGCCCCTCCGAGCGCTGGATCAACTGTGTCTGCATCTGTTTGAATTGGTTCGGGCGAGATCTCTTCCCCCGCAGTCTCTGGGCCATCCGTTTGGGCAGGGTTTGCTGCGGGTTCGCACGTCAAGCCTTCCAGGTCGTCACGTGCGTTTTCCACCGCTTCGGTTTCTTTTGCCAGATCCGCGCGAGCCTTGCTTAGGTCCAGCTGAAGGCGATCGAATTGCTGGGTTTGCGCCTCAATAGATTGGCTCAGCTCCAATGCGCTTTGTTCGGCAGTTTGCATTGTTCGGTTTGCCTCATCCCACTTGATTTCAGCATTAGTCCGCTGTGCCGAAACCTCCGCTAACTGGCTTCGCGAAATTTCCAACTCGGCAATCGATGCCGTCAACTCGGCGCGGAGACTCGCCAACGATTCTGTCAGCGCCGTACTCTCGTTCAATTTGGCTGCAACGATTGTCGCTACGCTCGCAAGGCGCTGTTCCGCGTCAAACAGAGCCGAGCGCACAATGCCGCGTGCGGCGATTTCTGCATTCAGTTCGGCCAATCGATTCTGTGTTAATGCTAGTTCCGCCTGGACCGACAATAGTTCCTCGCTTGCTGACTGCAGATCCCTTCTTGCCAGCATCAAATCTGCCCGGCCCTGCGCCAAGCTTTCCGCAAGAGCCCTACTTTCAGTCGATTTTGCTGCTAGACTATTCTCTACGTCCGCAAGACGCTGTTCTGCTTCAGCCAGAGCCGAGCGCACAATGCCACGTGCCGCTATTTCCGCATTCAATTCGACGAGTACGTTTTGTTCCGCCACTATCTCCACACGCATTGCAGCGCGATCTTGCTCCACTGAAGCGAGTGCAGATGCTGCCTCAGCGCTGTCCGCGCGCAATGTCATCAACCTTGCTTCAATTTCAGAAGCGGCCGACGCGCTCGAGGCAAGTCCTGTCTGCGATGCACTCAGTTGTGTTTGTGCCGTCGCTATCTCGGTATCAAGTGACTGGTTTCGCTCTTCCAGTTCGGCGTTGGCAGCCTGCAAAACAGCCTCTGTGGAACGAAGCGCAGAAACCTCGCTGCTTAGGCCGTCCAAGGTACTTTGTTCAGCGCCGATCTGGCCCCGCAATGCTGCCAGTCGCTCGGCCGCTTCTTGCGCGCGTGGCGTAAGCTCGTCCACCGTAGCGTTCAGATTGGCCGCTTGCTCGGTCAACGCACTGACCTCTGCTCGTTGCTGGCCAAGCCCGGCCACTTCGCTGCGCAACCTTCGTTCGTCTGTCTGAAGCTCATCACGCTGGCTGCGCAATGCATCAACTTCGTCTGACAACTGGTTGCGATTGCCGCCAAGATTGCTCACCTCATCCGCCAGACCATTTCTCTGCGTTTTCAGCGATGCAGTGCCCCGCTGCAGATCGGCCAGGCTGTCGCTCGCAGTCGCAATCTTCGCCTCGATTTCCCCTAACTCTCGAAGGCGGATTTCTGCGGCACTCTTCCGGCTTTCCAAGTCCACAACGTTTGCTCGAAGCCCATCGACCCTTTGCGTCAATGGAACCAAATCGGCGACCGAGCCCTGAAGGGCTAACTGTCGATCCTCGAGACCAGTAACGGTGCTCGCCAATTGATCACGCCGCTCACCGAGCGTGGTAATTTCGCGTTCCATGCTGGGCAGGTTACGTCGAACGTCCCCAAATTCCGCATCGAGTGATCGCACAACCATAAAAAGCAACACTACTGCCGCAAGGACAAGGCCGCAAAGCACCGAGGCGATGTAGATGTTAATTCGCGAATTATGCGAGGTCTCGTTCGATGATGTCAATGCACCGCTCCATGTCCTGTTTCAATTCGTTCACCCAAAACCGACGGACTTTCCATCCAAGTGTTCTTAATTGATGATCGCGCCAGTGGTCGTCGACCTTACGGTGACCATCCATGTCCTGATGAAACTGCCGACCGTCCACCTCGAGATCTAGTTTTGTCCCGCTCACCCCGAACAAAGCAAAGTCAAGGCGTCTTCCTGCGATGTCGTATTGTGGTTGGGGATCGAGACCGCGGGAACGCAAAGCATGATAAACGACACGTTCCCATTCACTGTCGAACACCGTTTCTCCGGTCCGATGCCGAGGCTCTGTGGCACGCGCAGCAAGGGTTGCGAGAGATGATATCTTGCCAGATCGCGCATAGCCGAGGTCGCCAAAAACATGTGCAACCGCCCTTGCCCGGCTCATCGCGACGTTCAGTCGGCGCCAATCCCGCTGCAAGAAAGTTATGCCGGTCATCGGGCTGCCGCTGAAAACAGTGGGTGAAAACAGGATGAGATCCTTTTCCTGTCCTTGGAACCCGTCAACGGTCGCTACCCGCAGCTCTGCGCGTTTTCGTACATCTGGCTGAAACGCGGCATTGGCCGCCTCTTGCAGCGCCAGAACCTGAGATCGGAAAGGGGCAATGACTCCGACTGATCCTGCATAACCCTGTGTAATCAATAACTCAGACAAATGCGCGATGATTGCGTCAATTTCGGCCGAGTTTATATTCAGGCCCTTCCCGGCGTCGATAGTGCGCCCCGGAACATCGGACCAAGTCAGCCCCGGTTTGGCACCGCTCGGCACCTTGAGCATCTCAAGATCAGCCGAAACCCTGAGGCGTCCTCCGTAAAACGCGTGGTTGATGTACCCCACGATATCCGTCGCGGATCGGTACTGATCGCGCAGCATTATTGCTGGCACATTCGGCGTGGACCGGGCCAGATCAAAAAGTGATACGCGCCCCTGCGCAAATCGCCCCATGCCTTTTGAAGGCAAGCCCTGAGCTGCCATCAGGTTACGATCCTGCGCCGCGCCCAACTGTGATATGAAGGCCAGTTGTCTATCATCGCCCACGACGACCACGCGCTTGGCCCTAGCCATCAGGGGTAATGCCGAAGCGATATCGCATTGGCTCGCCTCATCGAAAATAACCAGATCAAAGAGGCCCTCATGTAAGGGAATGCGTTTGGGCGTTCCAAGAACGGACGCCAGCCAGAGGGGGCGGTGCACGATAACTTGTTCTGCCACGTCACGGGACAGACCCGATTTCCCCGACAACTCAAGATCGCGCCACGCCGCCGTCAGTGCGATGCGCGTGTCTTCGTCCAACTGAGCGCGCCTCGATAGCAGATTGGGCAGGTAGACCTTTGCTAGGTCGGCGATCTTGTTCGTCATTTTTACCGGATCTGCAGTCTCACTAATGGCGGCCAACGATTCACGGTCCCGGCGGATCGCGGCTCGTAGATCGTTGGCGCTCGCGCCTTCCGGCATGACTGGCGTGCCAGCCTCGACTACTCGCTTGCGCAATCGAAAAAACAACAGAATGTGGGTGAATAAGCTGATTTTAACCCTAGGGTTAGGAGCATTGTCACCTGCAACGCCCGCCGCCTCCCGCGCGTCGAGGCGTTCGATATGTTCTGCAATCTGCAATTGCAGCCGTCGCCGCAACTGAATGTCAGATAGGGCCTGAGCGCGTCTGCGTGCCAGATCCAGAATATGGTCCCGCATTGCCGGATCGCCGGGCGATGCACCCTTTGCAGGCTCGCGCACCAAGCTTTCCAGAACACTGGACATGCTAGCATCTATTTCTCTTTCGGGGTCGAGGGTGCGCACCATGAAGGGCGCGTCGGGTGCAATCGCCGCAAGTCTATCCTGAACCGCATCCAGCGCCTGATGGTTTTTCGACGCCACCACCACAGATTGCCCATCGACAATTGCGGAAGCCACCATCGCAACAATCGCCTGGCTTTTACCAGTGCCGGGTGGCCCGGTGACAACGGTCAGCGGAAAGGACATGGCACTGATCACCGCGCCAATTTGTTCTGCGTTTAGCGTCCCGACATTCAGAGATGGTGCCATGCGTTCAACAGGTTCGGGTTCAATTCCGAAAAGGGCGGCCAGTGCTGTCCTGCCCAGTTTATCGATTGGCCAAGCCGCGATTGCGTCAATATCCCGAACAGCACCGGCTGTGAAAGAACTCTCATTCGGCAAAAACAATGCGAGTGCGTCGAAAATTCCGGGATCCTGCGGGTCCATAGTCGAACACAACTGGCGTCCTCGCAGCGTGCCGCGGATTGTTCGTGCCATTGCCTCGTTCAGCCTTGAGAGAAACTCCTCCCTTGGCAAACCAGTGCCTTCGGCCGGTTGAAATGCCTCGCGAAGTGCAATTTCAGACCACGCCGATGCCCGGGCCGCTGCCTTTACCCAGTCAGGGTTCACAAGGACATCGTCGGATCCGAGGCGCACGATCAGCTCGCTTGCGCCCCGCTCCCAAGTTGCTGCGAGCAACCCCACTGGCCAGACTGCAGGCGCGCCGGATTTGCGACCAACTGCAATTGGCCAGCCAATTGCTAACGCGTTTTCATTGGCTTCCCTTCGGAATAGGGCCTCTCTGAATTCGCCTGGCAAGTGGTCTAGCTGAATGCGGATGACGGATTCGTGGCCTTCGGAGACCGTCCAGTCACCGTTACCCGTGACCAGTTGAAATGAAATCCCATGTCGATCATCGGTCTGTGTAAGCGCCCCTCGAGGATCAGACCGCAACGCTGATCGATAGTAGCGCAGCAAAGCATTCGGGTCTGGGCGATCGACAACGGCCGCAACGTCCTCTTGCTCGGCTCTCGGCAGCATCTCAACCTGAAACTTCGCTGGTATTGCGTGGAGCAGGGCATTCGAGACGCTGGCGACAAGTGGGCCGCCTTGGGGTTTTCCGATTAGTTCAGGTGCTGGTTGACGCGCCAAGGAACGCCACTTCATGTCCCGACCGATGCGGATGACGCCATCCCGTGCGAGACCCTCTATCTCGCGAAGGATTTCGACCCGCTTGTGAGAATCGTGCTGGACATTGAGAAGGCTCAGCAATTCACCAGTCGTGCGACCGCGCGGGAAAGCCTCGATCGTTCTCAACACATAGGACATGAGCGATTCATTCTACACATCCAGAGTGGCCAATAACCCGACCACGCACTGAGCGCCGCCACAATGTTCTTGTCGCGCTTTGCGCTCGAAATGTGTGTTGCTTGCGCGGTACATAGTGGTCTGGCATCCCTATACTTAATTCATTTGGCCGTGTCGCATTCTATTGATGTCTTTGTACTTTCCATTGATGCAACGCACAGAGGGTATTCACCAGCCGAATCTGATCAACCGTCTCACATTTCGCTTCGCGCAATCGGGGCGCGCCGAATATGAGGTTGTGTCTCGAAACTGGTGGAAATTCTCTGGCGGCGTTCTCCGAGCATGTTGATGTGGACCTGATCAGGCCGCGAGGTCAAGGCTGATTGGGGCGATAGGCTGAGCCAAGGTTTCCCAACCATCGATCTTTCGCATCTGGATCTGGCCTGATGCCGTCAGCGCCCAGAGGAGCATTGGCACGGTTTCAGCGCAAGGCAGCACGGTCTGTGTCTTGATGCGGCGACGGAATTCCTCGTTGAGGCGCTCAATTTCATTTGTGGTTCGAGCGGACTTCCACTGCGACGGATCGAGGCGCGTAAAGGTGAACAGCCGATCCCCGGCTTCTTCCAAGCAGTCGGCAACCGCGCGACATTTCAGGAGCCACTCGTTGCCCGGCAATGGTTTGCTTACAAACCATGAGAGGGTGCGCAAGAATGCCTTTCGCCGCTTCTCGATGTCTGCCGCGGTGTCGGCATAGATCATGTCGCGGTAATCCTCGGTCAGCTCGTCATGCATGTGTTTGGGGGCATGGCCCAGAAGGTTGCGGTGTTTGTGAACCGTGCATCGCTGGATCGGCAGGGCCTCGCCCCAGAGTCCGACCAAGGCGGCTTCCAGCCCGGGTGCGCCATCAACAAGGACGAACTCAGGCCGTTTCAGGCCGCGTACATCGAGATCGCCGAGGAACATGCCCCATGCTGCTTTGTTCTCGCCGCCCATATTCATGATGGAAAGCAGCATCTTCTGCCCGTCTCGGCGCACGCCTATGGCCGCCAGCACCGAGATATTCGTTGCCTTTCGATCTAACCGGGTCTTGATGACCGTGCCATCCAAAATCAGATGGACGATGCCCTCGTCAGCTAGGTCCCACGCCACCCAGACGTCCCAGTCGACCTTCACCTTTCGCCACGCGCGGCTGACGACGTCCTTGCTTGCCGCGCCTTGGAACAGCCCATAAAGCGCTCGCTTAACCCGCCGTGTGTTGGTCCCAGCCAGATAAACCGAGGCAATGAGCGCTTCGGCCTTCTTGGTCAGCCGCTGGTAACGGGGCAGCACCTTTGATCGCCATTCCGTGGTCTTGCGGTTTTCGATGCGCCAGTGGTCTCGGATGGCGCTTCCCGCATGCCCCGTTCTTTTCGGCTCTCGTCCATTCTCCTCCCGTTCAGCGCTCTTACCCCATTTTGCAGCTCGGTCGCTGCAACGTCGGCTCGTCTTCAATTCGGTTTTTACAGTTTTAGAACAGGCCAGCGGATGCACCCGATAATATTGACCTTTTCCGTAAACCATGGCGTGACTGAGTGATTGACAAAGCTAGCCCTCTTGACACATTAGTTAATAATGGTCGATTTGCGTTCAGGGAAAGATCCCTCGAGAGCTTTTTTGTTTCGAAAGACACCGAATGGTGCTGCTGACTGGCATTTTGTCTATCACATTTCCCGTGCAAACCAGCGAATACGCCCGATGATATTGATCTCCCCCGCCGTGCATTCATAGGGTCTGTAGAGGGGGTTGTCAGAAATGATGCGCACGGCGGGCGGATCGCTGTTGGGAACGTGTTCGAGCCGTTTGGCGACCAGCCCCATGCCGTCATGCACCACGAAGATCCCAGGCGGGTTGGGGGTGCGGCGGGTCATGTCTACCAGCACGGTATCGCCGTCGAGCAGGGTCGGTGCCATGCTGTCACCCGCGACATGCATGATGCGCAGCTGAGACGGGCTGGCCTTGAGGCTGTCCTTTATCCACGAGCGGCGGAAGTGATAGGCCCGGCCGGGCGTGTCACCATCTTCATCGCTCACGACGGCCCCACCGCCCATCGCTGGGCGGGGACTGGCATGGGCAATCGCCACAAAGGTATCTTCGGGATTGTCGATGAAGGGTGACGCGCCTTCGACCTCGCCGATGCCGTGGATCAGCCAATCGCGATCCACCTTCAACACCCGGGCGACATCGGCCAGCCGGTCGATGCCGGGGCGCACGGATCGCCCGCGCAGGATGTCATAGACGAAGGAGCGGTTGACCCC
>Ga0075109_1001585_pt1 | contig 13773 bp, 8 predicted proteins | sample AntAceMetag02UKD_FD_69798 | JGI IMG/M metagenome (GOLD analysis project Ga0075109, IMG submission 69798) | Saline lake microbial communities from Ace Lake, Antarctica - Antarctic Ace Lake Metagenome 02UKD | ecosystem: Environmental > Aquatic > Non-marine Saline and Alkaline > Saline | place...
ATAGGCAAAACGAACTTGTTGAAGAGTTATTGCGTGGCACTGTTGCGAGACTAGCCAGTGTTGTTGATGATGTTGAGCCAGAGTTACTTGAGGCAATTATTTCTATTGCGGGCGCAGAGCAGCACGAGTCACAAAATTAAGTACAAGTAAGCTGCTTAAATGCTAAATAACTATTCGCTCTAACTAGCGCTGCAACTGAGTGCAAACGGTTATCCTAGCGAAAATGCAATTTACAGATTTGTCGAAGTCAGCGAGCCATAACAGTAGCGTGTTATATAAACATGCCTATGACGATCGACTGTTCTCGTCTGCAACCTACTAGACTCAGTGTCTCCGGCCTAAATTCAGAAATTTTGGATGTTAAAAAATGGTATAGGCAAGACTAATCAACCTACAGACTTAAAATAATTTGCATAAGAACAGTGCTCGGGCAGCCAACGTACCGAAAGCAAAAACCCCTATTCAAAAGTCACTAGCTAGTCGAGCGGGTTGCTAGTTTGAAGATCGAAACCCAGTACCCATGAAGCTCTGCCCTCGTGCCTAATATGGGCAGCGACATAAACCTGCTTGCCGCTGCTTAAGGTTGTAAGCATGTCGGAGACAATATCGGGCGCGAGCCATAGAGCGGCCCACCAACCTCTCTCTCCTCGCTTTTTGTTCAAAGCGGCCAGGCCGCTGGGAATGTCGTAGATCGGAATTTCGACTCCCTTAAGTTTTCGGTACTTCTTTAACCCTTCTTCATCTTCCACGTGATAATCGGCAAGAGTTAAATCCAAGTCTTTAACAGTGTTTCTGTCACCATAAATGTAAAGGCTATAGGTGTCGGTCAATGGTTCATCAGGATCAACATTATGCGCCGTGATATCCAAGACTGTGTGCTGTTCGTAGATTTTCGTATCCTGATAGCTCCGTCGATTTTCCCGAGCCTTAGGATTGATGGCAACGCCGGTCCTGACGCTGTAATCGGATACTGCCAATGAAAGGAATGAATACTCGGTTTGTTTATTACTTCGCGCTACCATAGATTTTCTCCGCTTCATTGTAATATTCAAATCTGGGAAACAGCGCGTAGGGAAAGCTAATGTATGCCGTAATCACTGAAAATTCCAGATCCCGCCGGTGCGATGACACTGGCCTGCTGTATCACTCCCCTAGTAGATATGAGCTATATCTCAGCCTAGCTCGCCTGCTCAATAGGGCGCGTCAGATCAATCAAGAACAGGGACAACGGCCTGTCTGTTGACAGGGTGTTAGAAATTCTAAATGGCTACGTGCAAACTCTGTCACCGCGATAAAAAACTATGTAACTCTCATATAGTTCCTGAATTCCTATTCAAGGAATTGTACGACAAAGATCGAAAATTAATGGCGATAAGCGGCACGGGGAATAAAGGCTGGAAGCCCTTACAGAAAGGGTTGCGCGAGAAGTTGCTTTGCGGAGATTGTGAGCAATTGCTAAACGAAAAGTATGAAAAGCCTTTTATGCAGCAGTGGTATAAGGACTGCCCATTGCCAGATCGAATTGACATTGACAGTTTTTTCCACGGCCAATATGACTATTCTGTGTTCAAGCTATTTCATCTAAGTGTGCTTTTCAGGGAATCAGTTAGTTCGTTGCCCACGTTCAATCAAGTTCAGCTCGGAGTTCATGAAGATAGATTGCGGCAGATGATATTGAACGAAGACCCGGGCGGTATAAAAGACTATCCAATCGCCGGTTATGCTGTCCTTAACAACAGCGGCGATATTGAAAAGAGACTTATCGGCAGCCCTATTGCAGGCCGCTATGAAGGCCACATATTCTACGGTCAAATTTATGGCGGTGCTTTGTGGTGGATTTCGGTCTCTTCCCATATTAACAAATCTTTTATGCAGGCTGGAATACAGGGGTCTGGCGAATTAGTATTAGCACCGATACCCTGGAACGAAATCCCACTAATGCAAGAAGCAAGCTACATGCTCAATAGAGCGAGCCTCTAAGAGCCAACCCTTACGCCGGCTCGCGCGACCTGTAGCTCTGCTGGCTGCACGACTTGTCCAGTAACAAGAATGTAATATGAATTGATTTATGGGGGCGCGAAATGATAAATCTTTATGACTACGGCAGGTGACCTTCAGTCTATTTGAGACGCAGCATTACGTGCCGTTGGTTAGCGAGGGCCGTTATGACCGGCCAGATTCCAGAGCCATCATTCTGGTTGACAGGTGATTAACATCTAGGTGCGTGTACCGAGCCAACATAGATACAGTCTGGTGGCCGCTGATCGTCGCGACCTCCATCTGATTCAGACCTAGTTCAAACAGCCTTGAAATTCCCTCATGACGCAAATCATGAAGCCTGAGATCACAAATCCTAGCTTTCTTACAGGTCTTGCCGAATCGTTGAGAGACAGCGGTTGCTGAGATACTGAAGACGTGTTCTTCGGTGCGAGAGATAGACTGAAGAGTGATGAGTGCTTTCTGAGACAGTGGGATGACTCTTGAGATTCCGTTCTTAGTCTTTGGGATAGAAAGTGTACTATTCTCCCAATCAATATCATCCCAGCGCATAGCAATCAACTCGGATCGACGCATTGCACTTTCTATCGCTAGTAGTATGTATTTTTGGAGAACCGCATCGCTCGCGCACATAGACAAGAGCCTCTGTTCTTCACCGTCAGCTAATCGACGTACACGCCCTCTAGGCATCTTCGGTAGTCGTATAGCTGGAATGCCTTGAGGGAAGGGGATCGCCCACTCTGTGTTTGCAAGACGCAAAATTCGACGCAACAAACTCAGCTCGTGTATCACCGTTGCGGGATTCGCAACCTCGAGACGCTGGTCGCGGTATTCAGACAAGTGAAGCACACAGAGCCTGCTCAAGCTAAACGCTCCCAGAGAGCGCCTGAGCCGCTTGCAGCGTGATTTTAGCGAAGCGTCTGCCTTATTACGCTTGTTAAGTAGGACAAGGTAGCGATCTATGACATCGGAGACCAATGTACGCTCGGCTTCTCGAGGATCAACATAACTCCCAAGTGTGATTCGAGACTCTGTTACGCGTGACCATGCAAGAGCGTCAGCCTTTTTAGTGAACGACTTAGCGATGGGCTTCACCCCCTTCAGTCGAACCTGTGCTTGCCACTTGTCCCGTTGCTTTCTGACTGTTGCCATACCAATGCTCCCTCTATAAGTCTTAGGAACATCTTAGGATGCCAGAGATACGATGTCGGGTGTTTTACGCACAAAAATTCAGCGGGAGTGTGACCACAGTGTGATCAAATCACATGATGTCGCGGGAAACGATCTACAAATTCACGGTAGTGTTTGAATCCGTGGGCATTTTTTTGCAAGCACTAAACCAGTGAATTGGCTTAACAAACCAATTCATCACCAAATACGGACTCTTCATAGTAGGCAGGGGTTGAGTGTTCTATGACATTGCCCCAAACATCTTCTTCAAATAGGCGGCACCGCCATCCTCCATGAAAAGGACATTCCGCTCTTCCAGCTCTGATTTCTTGACCGTCACATTCAGCAAGTCAGCAAACGCAGTGACGGAGACAATGAACGCATTCAACGTGAGTTTGGGGTCAGCCAGCTTCACTTCCAGTGTTTTTACTTCCTTGTACAGACCTAGCTTCGGATCATTCAGGTTCATCTGTCGAATGCCTTTCGGGTCGATGAAGCTGAGCCATTGCTCGCCCGTGTCGTCATCAACCAACCAGAGTAAAAAGTCCGGGTAAAAGTTGCCCGCCAACGCAAAGCCTAAGCCCTTGCCTTTGGTGTCTGCATTTCTTAGAAGGTAGAGGCTGCGCTTGCCAATAACATCGCGCCCCAGCGAAGACTGGTAGAACTCCTCTAGGTCACGCACGAACTGAATTTCAGATGGCGCATCGAAAGCCAATGGCCGCATTTTCAGTGGCACTGCGCCTTCCATTGCAAAAAGCGGGTAGTACAAATGGCTGCCAAAACAGATGGCAACCATTTGCCCGGCGTTCCATTGGCTCGCTTCGCCCATCTTGCCATCACTGACCAGCACCTGAAGAGCCTTGATCTTTTGCTCATAGACCTCGCCATCCTCGGTGTTATCAATTTCAAAGTGATACACCTTGAGCAACGTTTCGTCGTCTGCCTTGACAGTCCCGATGTCGTAAAACTGCCCCTCATAGGCATTCTTCAGCGACTTGTAAAAACGGTCTGTGTAGTCTTGCAATAGACGAACCAGAATATCTTCCTGCTCGCGAATGTCGGCTATGTTACGGATTGCAAGTTCTGCTTGCGGGATGTACAGGGTGTACCAGTCATCGCGATTCAAGCAAAAATCCACTAAGCGGCTGCGGTCAAGACGCAGATTACTCCAGCTTCGCAGCTGCTTGAAATCCTGCACAGTCAAGTAGATGCGGTCAAAATCAAACAGCGCCATGGTGCTACTGGCAATCTTGCCCTTGTGTCGAATATTGCCATCAACACCAACACTGATCTTGTCCTGCGTTGCCATTGCCTCAATCTTTGGATACAGGTCTAGATCAATATGCGCCACCTTGATCTTACCTACAAATTCAGCAGGTGTTTCGTACAACAGTGGAAAGTGGATGCGCTTGAACCCATTGATCTGATTGTCCTTATAGCCATCCTTCAGTGCCAACATCTTGAGCTTGGTCTTTGGCAAGTTGGGCCTTGTTTCAAAATCCAATTCGATAATTTCGTCCGACGGGGTGACCCCTTCTTCTTTCAAGTACGCCTTGAACGTCGCCATATAACCAGCGTTCACCCCGAAGATATTGAGCGTTTCCAACCGTTCCAAGTGCGCACCACGAGGCCGCTGAGCGGGGGTACTTCGCTTCAGCGAAAAATCACGTCCTTTCAGCCGCACACCGCGACCAAACAACTGAATGATTTGCGAGCCTTCACCCTTGCCCATGTTAAGCAAGCCCATGGTGGACACCCGCCAGCTACTCCAGCCTTCAGTGAACTTGCGGCTACCAATCAGCACATGCAACTGACTGCCCTTGCTGTTCAGCGTGCTAAACATCGAGCCGCCAAAGTCATCTGCTTCAGTGTCAAACAATGCGAGGTGTTCAGGCTTTTCTGCCTCTTTAAAAAAACCAGCGTCATCACCAATATTGATGAGTCCAAAGGGTTCAGACTCACCAACGCGAAGGACCAGTTCGCCCTTGCTACTCTTGAGATTGACTACCTTCAGACGCTGCTTAGAGTCGGCATTAAATAGCTTGTTCAATATGTCGCTGTACAGGTCATCCACGCTGAACGCCATCAGTGGGGTAAATCGGTCATGGAAGATGTTGCGACCTTTGGCATCGAGCAGCCTTGGTGTATTTGCCAACAAGTCTTTCAACCACAGCTTGGTCTTTGCCTCTTCATTAAGGAAGCCAGCCAAGAATCTGAGCACATTCAGAATGTCCGAATCTTCCCCCGCAACCGTATTGCCGACAAAAACCCATAGAGGCTTTTCAATGTTGAAGTCGGCTAACTTGTCCCGGTTAGCCGTCCAAAGGTATTGCTGTTGATAGAAGCTCAACAGGCATGCCGTGAAATATTGCCGTGCTATGTCGTCTTGCGTGTAATCCTCATCTTTCAAATTGAGAATCAGCGATTCCTTGCCGTAGCCGTCCTCGTAGAAGAACTTGTACGAGTAGTCAAACAGAATGCTTTTGGCATAAATCTCGCGGATCGCCATCGTTCTAGCACGGCGTTTATCGTCACTAGTCAGCGCCAATTTAAGCTTCTGCGCGTCATCGAGTTTTCGTAGGTTGGTGGTTTCATAAAGAATCTTTGCCTTCTTTTTAACCAACTCACCTTCGGCTTTGACGACTGTCATGCCCTTTGCCACAGCCTGCCCAAATGTGGCGCTGTACTCAAACGCAAAGCCGCCACGCACCAGTGTTTCACGGCGTGACATCCATGCGCCTGCAGCCGTGCCAGTGCCGCGATGGCCTTCATCGACCAGCACGAGGTTGTTACCCTCAAACGCTTCAACAGCAACGGTCTTGTCACCCATCTCGTCGCCCAGCTTGTTAATGTCAATGATCTCAACCGTGCCTTTGAAGACGCTGCTGCGATTCTTGTCAAAAAGTTTTGTGAAGCCAAAACCCGACAGGTTCAGTTCGGCCAAATGTTGTCGAGACAATCCCTCGCTGGGCGTCAGCAGAATAATTTTGTCGGGGTAGATGTCGCGCTTGCCGCGTTGAAAGTAGTGCAGGTACTGGAGAATGTTCACATGCAACAGGAGCGTCTTGCCGCTGCCCGTCGCATTCCAGAAAGCGACCTTGTTCAGCTCGTCGGCAGCAAATGGCTGGAACGGTTCAGCATCTTTTGGAGCGTTGTAGGTCTTGAGTTGCTCGTTCAGGCCATCCAAAAGCTGTTGCGGCTTGTTGAAGTACCAGTCCAGATAAATCTCCGTGAACAGCAGGGAGAGATACTGGAAGTACTTCATGTTCAGTACCGTACCCTCCAGCTTGTTCCGCTGTTCTGTGATGGCATTCCAATGCTGGACGACGTTCAGGTCGTAGCGGCGTAGGTCATGCTCACTGAACCTGTCCACTTCAAACAAATTTTGGGTTAGCTCATGGAAGAAGCCAGTTTGTCCGTCTTCTTCAATGCCCTCGTGACGGTCTTCCCCCAGCCGGTTTTTCAGAGCTTGCAGACTGCCACCCTTGAAAAAATCCAACATCCAGTGATTGAGGACTAGCTGTTTATGGAAGCTGCTCATCGCTTACGCCTCCACGCTGAACATGCGGCTCAAGAACTCAGGCTCGATCTGGCGGATTTTTAGCGTCTTGGTGATACCGCCTTCCGCTTCGGTGCTGGTGAACACGGCTGGGATGTTGTGGTCGCCGTTGATATAGACCACCTCAAATTCGCTGTCGGCGGGATTGATGGCAAGCTTCTCGCAAACACGATTCAAGCCTTCGTAGTCCAGCTTCTCAACGTCGCGCCAGAGTACAAGGGTTTTTTCGCCGGATGGGAGGAATCCTGTGACCGACACAAAACCCAAGCCAAGCTGCATGTCGATATGCTTTACCCGCAGGCCAATCAGGTAATTGAAGGTCTCCACAAGGTCAATGGTTTGCTCTTCGTATGCCCCGGCGGAATCCACAGAAACCTTCAGCTTGTAGTCGAATGGCTTGCTAAATTGTTCAACATTCAGAAGCGAACCACGACTCTCAATGTCCAGCATGTACCGCAGCAAGTAATCCTCTTTAGCTGACTGCGGCAATGAATCAATTAGGTTGGTCTGAGCTTGACTCCTGATCAGGTGAAGATTGTTCAAGGTGTCTTCATAGCTTTCCAGCTTGAGGACTTTGAAGGCGTGGGAGATGCCGGTTTCTGGAGTGGTGGGGTTTCCCGCTTTCCAATCTGCCGAAAAAGCCACCTTCTGAATTCTTGGTTTTGTTACTGTGTCAAAATAGTCACCTTGTTCAACTAGCAAATATTTCCTGCTCCCCTTGTCTTTACGGTTTAGGTTTATAACAGCATGGCCAGTCGTCCCAGAACCCGCAAAATAATCCAGCACGTAAGCATTTGTTTCCAAACCTGCCCCCATAACCGATAAACAGTCCTGAACTGCATGAATTGACTTAGGATATGAGAATACTTCTTGCTCACCAAACAATGCCTTAAGAAGTGCCGTTCCATGTTCTGTGGCGGAATATTTTGAATCGAACCAATTTGTGGTTGGTTGCACACCAGTATTCGGTCTGCGTCGATAATAAATTCGGTAGGAACCATCTGGATTTTTCACTCCCTTAAATTCTTTGGCATGCTGTATGGCCCGCTCGTAGCCAAAATACCAACGCCCTTCTGAACCGTCGTCTTTAATAGGAAAAACTTCTATTTCACTTTTCTTGGGTGATTCGATAGTTCTGAAAGTCTCAGTCACACTGTCATAACTGCCTTTTGGAAGACGTATTAAACCTGTTATGACTTCCAAATAGAATGGGTAATGCATACTAGGTCTGTCGCTTTTATTGGAATTTGAACCTGCTTTTCTAAACAGTTCCCAAAAGTATGTTCCTCTGTCGTCAGCTTCTTTGTAGCGGGCAGCTTGTTCATCTGAATGATCAAGCCGTTCAATAGCATTGTTGGGATTCGTTCGTGCAAAAATGGCATATTCATGCGACACGGCAAACCCATTCGGAATAGGTCGCCCTGAAGGTTTAATCCTTATTGCAACAGTGCCCGCAATTTCACCAAAATGACTCTCAATAAGTTGACTTAAAACTTTTTGTTCTATGTCATCAATAGTACAACACAAGAAGCCATCTTCAGCATGCATAAGCAATTTCCCAATGGAAATCCTGTTATCCATTAAACATAACCATGAAGAATGCTTAAAGCTATTTTTGTATATTATTTCGGATGCTGATGTGTTGTATGGTGGGTCAATATACACACATTGAACCTGCCCTCTAAATCGATACTGCAACAAATTTAATGCCTGATAATTATCTCCATTTATTAACAATCCATCGATGGATTCATCTAGGTTCTCAATGCCATTCAGCAATGCCGAATTGAATTGATCTTCAAACAGAGCGCTATCCACCATTAGGTAAGGGTGGTTGTTCAAGTAGTCAACCGTGCCAGTTTTTGCCTGCTTAAACAGATCGTCTTTTTTGCCTTCCAGCATCCCCAGATTTTCCCACTGTTCCCATTGACTCGGGTTCTTTGCGATTGCTGAATAAAGGCTGGCAGGCACACGATCTAGCGTGATGCAGTAATGCGCGGACACCACGAATTTCTTTTTCAGCCAAAGCTTTTTCTGGAAGTCTTCCAATTGCGAGAGGAAGGCAATGAGGTCGTGTGCGATGCTGCGCAGGCACTGGATCATGCGCAGGTTTTTCTCGATGTCGGCAAATTTCTCGGCGTGCTGCACGTCGTCCAAGTGCATGACTTCATTCTTGATGTAGAAATCCAGTTCGCGATGGAGAAAACCGGCCAAATCTTTGTGAATGAAATAATCCGAAGAATTCTTTGTTGTGTAGCTGGCAAGGCACTTCTCCAGCAATGTCCGCTGCGGATTCTTTTCGGTAGGCTCTCGCTTTTCCAAGTCCAGCCAACGGGCTTTGATAATGGGATCACCCAAGATGGCCGCTACAGCCTTGCCGACCAAATCATCCTGCTTGCTGCCCTTCGGCATTGCCTTGTAGTCAAACCGAATGACTAACTCAGCATTAACTTCTTCCACTGGCAAAAATTTTTGTTCGTACTCTTCACCATCCTCATCAGTCAGCGTGCGAGTGTGCCGCTCTATCAGGACAAACTGCCTTTCCTTGTCATTGTCCTTGCGGTTGTCCTTGGCGGTATCGGCTGCGATCAAACGGAACCGCACTGTGCGACCATCATCCAACTTGAAGCCATAGTTGGAAAAATTCTCGCCGCTCTTGGTGTAGTACTGATCCTTGTTCGCCCAGTGCAGCACGACTTCTTCACCGGCATACGGAATAGCGTAGGTGTCGCCTTTGTAGCGGCGTTGGCTGATGAAATCGCCCTTGTCGTAGTAGCGGGAGAAAAAGGTAAGCAGGTGCGTGAAAACAGCGTTTTCTTGATCGGCTGCGCCAGTACCCATGTCGGCAATCTTTTGCCGGAGTTCCTTTATCTTGGGTACGGTGTCAGTGTCTATGCCATCACCACGGTACTGCACTTCCTTCTCTTTCAGTTCCCGTTGCAAACCTTCCAGATTGCTTTCCCCAGAAGCCGACAGGCTTTCAGTCACTTTGGCTTTGAGACGGCTTTCAAGGTAGTCATTAATTTCACCGACACGAGCATTGAGAATTCGATACACCCCAAAGTCCAGTTCAGGACGGTCAATCTGAAAAATCTCTTTTAGCTTGCGAACCAAGTCGTCATATTTACTCATTGAGTATCCCTGTGTAATTGCCTAAACGACAGCCCACTCGATGGTGAACAGTCTTTGTGATTCGGTTTTTTGGGTCAAACGCTTTTCCAGAGCACCGACTAGAGTGTCGCGCTTGTCAACAATGCTGTCTTCAACTTGGAAGATTTCTTGCCGCTGGCGGCGCTGCTGTTTTTCCAGCTTTTGGATTTTCTGCTGGATTTCATGCTGCTCGGCCAGATTGGTTGCCCATCTAGCCTGTCGTTGGCAAAGCTTGATTTGCTCCTTGGTGTCTTTCAGCGTCTTTTCAGCGGCCAGTACCATGTCATCGGCCCACTTCTCCAGCTTCTCACGCGCTTCGTTGAAGTGCGCATTGTTGGCCTCCAGCGACTGGCTGACTGTGGCCTTTACATGGCGGCCTGATTCTGCTGTTAATCGCGCCTGTACTGCTTCGGGAATTTTGGTCGCAGTAGTGCTGTCACTTGCGCAATTGAATAGCTTCTCGCAAGTTTCCTGCTCCAGTGCCACGCCGTTGCTATTAAACGCTGAAAACAACAAGTATTCCTCACGCTCATAGCCTTCAACTGCTAACGATGTGAGAGCTAAGTAGCCATGCTTTCCACGGAGCGACTCAATCAGGTGCAACCGTTTTGGGTGCTTACTGACATTGAAGATGACTTTGGACGTTGGCGTGTCCAGCGCTTTAGCTTGGTCAGTCACGTACTCACCGAGGGGGTGTGATAGTCGGTAAAGGAATGCACCGTAGTCCGGTTCCATCGTGTCTGTATTCTTAGGTGCGGACTTTGAAATCAGGTGATAGCGTCCCGCTGGCGCACCTCCTATGGGTGGCACTGTCAAATCGAATGCCAGTGCGGAATCATCAAACTTCGCCCGATCCTGCAGCATGTACCGCGTGACCGTCCAGAACCGCTTGCTGAATTTGTCGAGTTGAGCTTTAGCATCTGACAGTTGAATCTTCAGACGCTCATGAACGTCCTCATCAAAGTTCTCTAGCAGTATCTTGCGGGTGTCATTCATCCGCGCCTTGATACCTTCATCCATTTCTGCCTGCAAAGCCTTGAATGCTGTCTCAATTTCATCGTGAGTACGGCACTGCTGATATATCGCCAGAATTCGCTTCTCAAAATTCACCCCGGATTCAATGCTTCCAAGTACGTCATCTGACGCGCCAAACACGCCGTTAAACAGGTTGAACTTTTCAGTCAGAAGCTCCAGCACCCTTCGATCTGCTTGGTTTCGCTCATTGAGGAAATTGATAACAACTACATCATGCTTCTGACCATACCGATGACAGCGGCCTATGCGCTGTTCAACCCGCTGAGGGTTCCAAGGCAAGTCGTAGTTAATAACAAGTGAGCAAAACTGAATGTTGACACCTTCGGCGACTGCTTCAGTTCCAATCAGAATACTGGCACTGTCCCTGAAGTGTTCAATAAGCGCAGTCCGAATATCAATGTTGCGAGAACCCGCAATTCGACCCGTACTTTGGTTTGCTGAAAGCCATTTGTCATAAATGGCCGTAACATCCGGACTGTTGTTTGTGCCGTTAAACTGGACAACCTGACCCGCATAGCCGTTGGCCTCCAAGTAATCCTTTAGATAAAGTTGTGTGCGTCGTGACTCAGTAAAGATCAGTGCCTTCCGTAAAGCGCCAGTTCCGGTCATCTGCTCAAAGCCAATTTCCAGAGCACTCAGCAGGCTTCTCGTCTTAGTGTCAGTCCCGATGCCTCGGGCAGAAGCTACCAACTCCGCCAGCACTTCAATTTCTTCCTTGAGCCCTCTGCGGTCTAGTACTTGTGATTGCAGCGGCTGGTCTTCATCAGAATCGTCGAGTTCAAGAATTTCGTCCAACAGGTCTTCTTCAAGGTCATCTTCCGAAATCAGCAGCTCAGCAAAGGCTGGATCATCGTTAACTTTCTCATCCCGCAACGCTTCCAGCCGCGCCTTCATTGTTTCCAATGTGCCAGCCGCTGCGATCGATGATGAGGCCAATAGCTTTCGCAGAATCAGTTCGGTCAGATGCCGTTGGCGGTGGGGAATGGCATAACTGTTAGGGCGGAGCAGAAAAGCGCTTACAGCCTCGTACAGCTGGTGCTCGTCATCAGTGGGGCGAAAGGGCAGGGTAATAGCACGGCGCTCCGTGTAACTGATGTATTCCGTGACTTGATTTCTGAGGGTGCGGCGGCAAAAGCCAGATAACCGCTGACGTAGTCCATCCAGGTCACCACCAGCCGACACATACTGGCTGCGGAATGAATTCACGTCGCCAAAGATGTGATCGTCGATCAACGTAGATAGGCCGTACAACTCCAACAGCGAGTTTTGAAGTGGCGTGGCCGTCAGCAGCAGCTTGCGACAGTCTTCAGTCGCCCAGCGCAGACCATGGCCAATTTTGTTGCTTTCACGGTAGGCATTGCGGAGCTTGTGGGCCTCATCAATGACCACTAAATTCCACTGAATCGACTTGAGTTCATCCTTAATTTTGTTGGCGTAGTTGTACGACAGGATAATGATGGATTTCTGGCTTAGGGGTGACTGCCCTTTCTTGATGGCATCACGCCATGTTTTCGCGTCAAGCACAGTAGCAGGAAGGTTGAACTTTTCTTCCAATTCCAAAGCCCACTGTTTACGCAAAGAAGCCGGGCAGATCACCAACAACCGCCGCCGCCGCTCCGACCAGTGCTGACACAGAACAATACCAGCCTCAATTGTTTTGCCAAGGCCCACCTCATCGGCCAGCAAAACGCCTTTTGACAGTGGCGATTTAAGTGCGAACAACGCAGCTTCAATTTGATGCGGATTCAGGTCAACACTGGCATCAAAGAGAGACTGCGAAAGTCTTCCAACATCATTGGCACCATGCCGCCGTGTCAGTTCGTGTGCGAAATATTTGGCATGAAATGCTGAAATCGTGGTCGCAAGTGATGCAGTTTCATTGCCAACTGGCGGGGAAATCGCATCGTTTTTGGCCGAAGACGTGAAGTCGGTACTCATGAATTGCTGTCCACAGGCTTGATCAGCAATTGCTCAGCTTCTTGAGCCAGCTCCGCAAGCGTTGAACTCGCTTGATTCAGGGTGCTCAATTCCTTCTGTGATGCCAGTATCGCCGTCATTTCGCCTATGACTCGTTCTAGCTCGCGGTATCGGTATAGTTGGGATGCTGCGACAAGGGCCGCCATGGGTTTGCCATGTCGCGTAATGACTATCTCTTTACCAGCCTGCACTTTCACTAGAAAATGCGACAAGCCAGTGCGCACGTCGGAAAAGGGCATGAGTTCGTCAGAAGAGAATTTCATAGTTTTGATGGTGTCAAAAAAGAGCGGAATTGTGCACACAACTTAAGTCACTACAGGCTGGCAAGCAAGCGAAAAATAGCCTTGTCCAACGTGACAAAGTCTGATTGATCAGACCTACGTCCTTCACCACTGCGTGGATACTCTGACCCGCCCTGACTCGCTTGACCACCAATTCTCTAATCTCGGGCGTGTATTCCTGATTCGGTATCTCCATTTTCCTCGTCCAACAGAACCATCGGGCAGGGGAAGACTGCAACGCCCAAGCACAGCGCTTCTAAACTCTTTTAAGAGCCGTTCTTGCTGCGCTGATGAGTGCGCAGAGCTTAGCCTTCAAAAGTGCTGTTATGCTTAGGTGAGCGCTTAGATAGCTCATCCTCATGGTTTAAGATTTTGAAGCGACTTAGACTTTGTCCTTATACATCAAAAATTAGCTTCTCTCTGAATTTACACGGCAATTAACACCTCTTGCTTAACCGTAAGTAACACCTCAACTAAAACAGAGCGCTTGACGCGAAGCGGCTAAAAAGTATCAAGCTCGCCCAACTCACCCTGCCCGTCGGGCGGACGAGGGTTAACTTAATAGACGACGCTACACATGTAGATCCGAAGGCAGACGACTGG
>Ga0075109_1001613_pt1 | contig 13631 bp, 10 predicted proteins | sample AntAceMetag02UKD_FD_69798 | JGI IMG/M metagenome (GOLD analysis project Ga0075109, IMG submission 69798) | Saline lake microbial communities from Ace Lake, Antarctica - Antarctic Ace Lake Metagenome 02UKD | ecosystem: Environmental > Aquatic > Non-marine Saline and Alkaline > Saline | place...
ATTGGCGGCGTCGCGAGCGGCAAAGAACACGTCCTGAGCTGCTCGAAATCGCTTCCACAGTGAATCTTCGATTTTGCGCCCGGCATTGGGCGCGGCCTTCCAGCGGTCCATGAGATTGCGGAATTCCCGGGTCGTGCCCGCCCAATCGGTTGAAGTGCCGAGTTCGGTGGCCTGCTGAATGAGGGCTTCTTTAGCCGCGGTGGCTTCCTTCCGGAGTGCATCACGCTGGCCAAAGTGTGTCCGACGTGCCTTATCAAAGGTTGTTCTTGCGGCTGAAAAACGCTGCCACATGGCTTGTTCGGCACCGCGCTCGATCCGCGGAGCTGCCTTCCACAGATCCAAAAGCGCAGCGAATCTTTCACCGGTCGCTTTCCACTGCGTGGAATCGGCGAGGGTCTCAGCCTCAGCGGCGATGAGCTCTCGCTGTTCGCGAGCCTTTTCACGCAGGGCTTTGCGGCGATCTTGTTCAGCCTGTCGAGCCTTTTCAAGGAGAGCGTCTACGTTGTCGCAAGCCTGAGTGAGAACAGTGATGTCGCCCATAAAGATGGGGTTGAGGAGACTGGCTCGCACGTGTGCCAGGACTGTTGCGGCTTGATCTGCGCTGCCGCGACCATCCTGAAGTCGTTGACGAGCAAGATCGATTTCTACGAAAAGGTCGTCGAACTTGACTCCGAAAAAATCGAAACCTTCGTCTATCGTGCCGGCCGCCCATTGGCCAATGGGTACCTCGCCTTCGGGTGTGCGCAAGAAAGCGTTGCCGAGTTCGTCAATTCGACCAAAATCTCGGGGTATGTTGCGAGGGCGGTTGGGTGTGACAGCAGCCGCAGCCGGCATTGCAGAGGGGCTGGGGGCGGTCAGAACCGACGGCGTGGGGACTGCCTGGGCTGGTTCACTTGAATCCGTGACCACCGTGAGATCAGAGGTGAGATCGGCTGCTGCCACAACGGGCGCGGGGGAGCCTTCGACAACGGATGAGTTAGGGGATGATCGCTGGTCATCGTGTTGTATGTACGTCGCGGGGACATTGGTGTCCATGTTCGCTCGCCCTTTCGTGCGTTGCTGACATTTCGTCTTGAGAGGTGGCCACCGTCAGACGCAGCCACATCTTCACCCTGAATGCCCCACCGTAGCCTGACCTTGCTTGGTGCACCGCCGCTGCCCGAAACCGTGTCGTGATCGCGACATCAATGTGCGGGGTGAGGAGATGGGCTTCGCTGCGATGGCGCCTCGCGCGGGCACAGGTCACGCCCGCGGCCCCACAGGGCGGGTAGGCTCATATCAACCACAGGTCGCGACACGGAGGTCCACTATGTTCATCACCGGCTTTCCTGCCGGCGTCTGGGCCACCAACTGCTATGTCCTCGCGGCTGCGGAGGGCGAGGACTGCGTGGTCGTTGATCCGGGCCAAGACTCCATGGACATTCTGCGTGAGATCCTCACCGAGCATCGCCTTCGCCCAGCAGCGGTCGTACTCACCCACGGACACATCGACCATGTGTGGTCGGTAGCGCCGTTAACCGCCGGCTATGACATTCCGGCCTATATCCATCCCGATGATCGCTACCGGCTTGCGGACCCCGCTGGCAGCAGTTTCGCCGAGGCACGCGAGTCGTTATTGGCGATGACCAAGGGTGAACTAGAACTCACCGAACCTGACGATGTTCGACCACTGATCGACGGACAGACCATTGACATCGCTGGGGTCTCATTGCGAGTGGACCATGCACCTGGCCACACGGAGGGTTCGCTGACGTTTCGGACCGAGCGCGGGGCCACCCAACCACCGGTCATGCTCAGTGGCGATCTACTTTTTGCCGGATCGATTGGCCGAACGGATTTAGCCGGGGGAGATGCAGCGGCGATGAGGCAGAGTTTGATTCGGGTTGTTTTGCCGAGTGACGACGACACGATCGTCATGCCAGGTCACGGGGAGCGCACCACCATTGGCGATGAACGTCGCAATAACCCATTCCTGCAGGGTCTGAGCGCTGCGGCAGCAGATGGCGACTGAGTCTCGTGTCGTCTGATTTTCGTGCCCCCAAGGGGGTGCCGGAGTATTTCCCACCCGTTTCGGCCGGCTTTCTCTATGTGCGCGACGCACTGGCGGCACCGGCTCAGCGGGCCGGTTACGGCTACATCGAACTGCCGGTATTTGAAGAAACCGCGCTCTTCGAGCGTGGGGTGGGGGAGTCCACCGATGTGGTCTCCAAGGAGATGTACACCTTCACCGATCGGGGTGATCGATCGATCACGCTGCGCCCTGAAGGCACCGCCGGAGTCATGCGCGCCGTTGTGGAACATGGTTTGTATCGAGGGCCTCTCCCCGTGAAATTGTGGTACGCCGGAGCGTTTTTCCGTGCAGAGCGACCCCAGCGTGGCCGTTACCGCCAATTGCAGCAGGTTGGGCTGGAGGCTATTGGCAGCACGGCGCCCGCCCTTGACGCTGAAGTGATTGCGCTGGCCAATGCGGGGTTCGCCAGTCTTGGTCTGCGCAACTACGAACTACAACTGACCTCACTGGGCTGCGCACAGTGCCGGCCGATTTACCGCGAGCTGCTATCTGCGTTTCTGGTCAATTGCGACCTTGATGAAGCAACCCGGCTCAGGGCTGGGCTTAATCCGCTGCGGGTGCTCGACGACAAACGAGACGCGGTGCAACGTCAGTTAGTGACAGCACCTTTACCCGTTGATCATCTTTGCGCGGACTGCACCGAACACTTCGCCAGCGTGTGTTCCACGCTGGACCTACTCCATGTGGCGTGGGTGGCCAACCCGCGGTTGGTACGAGGCCTTGACTATTACACGCGCACCGCTTTTGAGTTCACCCACAGCGGCCTTGGCGCCCAGTCTGGCATTGGGGGTGGAGGTCGCTACGACGGACTGATGGCGTCGCTGGGCGGGTCAGACCTGAGTGGGATTGGTTTCGGGTTGGGTGTGGATCGCACTTTGCTTGCCGTTGAAGCCGAAGGCATTCACCTGCCCATTGCGCCTGCCATCGATGTCGTGGGAATAGCCACAAGTGTGTTGTCCCAGGATGCCCTGATTGTGATCATTCAACGTTTGCGACACCTGGGTGTCTGTGCTGACGTCGCCTACGATTCGCGTTCGCTGAAGGCAGGCCTAAAGACTGCCGATCGATTGGGCGCGCGGTGGGCGATCATTCTGGGTGACGACGAGTTAGCCGAAGGCCAGGTCGCCATCAAGGATCTCCGCACAGGTGAGCAGGTGCACCACAGCAATGACGCCATAGAACAATGGGCTCCGTCGCTTCGGTGGCGCGCCGAGAGCGCATGAACTGCTAGCCAGCATCGCACCGAAGATGCAATTTCCACCACCACACAGGGAGCACTCAGTGATCAGAACGCACAATGCCGGCGACCTAGGGATTGCCGACGTCGGCCAGCAGGTGACGCTTGCGGGCTGGATCTTGAGTCGTCGTGACCACGGTGGCGTGGCGTTCCTTGATCTGCGAGATGCCAGCGGCGTCGTGCAGGTGGTTGTGCATGATCCCGAGGTCGCTCATGGCTTGCGTGACGAGTACTGCCTTAAAATTGTGGGGGATGTGCAGGCGCGCCCGGAGGGCAACGTTAACCCCGAACTTGCCTCTGGTGCGATCGAAGTGATGTCCACTCAGCTAGAGGTACTCAGTACCAGCGCGCCGCTACCGTTTCCCATTGATGATCGTGTGAGCGTCGGCGATGAAATTCGACTTCGTTACCGGTACCTCGATCTACGTCGTCCAAGTGCTGGCAATGCGATCCGGATGCGCTCAGCGGCCAACCGCATTGCCCGAGATGTGCTGTACGAGCGTGGCTTTATTGAGGTAGAAACTCCCACCCTCACGCGCTCAACGCCGGAGGGGGCCCGTGACTTTCTGGTACCCGTGCGGTTGCAACCCGGTCATTGGTACGCACTGCCCCAGTCACCGCAGCTGTTTAAGCAACTGCTCATGGTGGGTGGATTAGAACGGTACTTCCAGATAGCTCGTTGCTACCGCGACGAAGATTTTCGGGCGGATCGACAGCCAGAGTTCACCCAGTTAGACATCGAAATGTCCTTCGTGGAGCAGGCAGATGTGATCGAGGTCGGTGAAGCCGTTGTCCGTGCGTTGTGGCGCGATATTTTGTCGGTCGAGATAGGCGAAATCGCACACATCACCTACTTCGAGGCCATGCGTCGGTTCGGCACAGACAAGCCTGACCTTCGATTCGGCATTGAACTCGTTGACCTCACGGAGTACTTCACGGCCACACCGTTTCGAGTTTTTCAAGCCGATTACGTGGGTGCCGTCGTGATGCCAGGGGGTGCCGACCAGCCGCGCCGAACGTTTGATGCGTGGCAGGAGTGGGCCAAGCAGCGAGGAGCCAAAGGTTTGGCCTACGTCACTTTTGGCACCGATGGCTCCATCGGTGGGCCGGTGGCAAAGAATCTGTCCGATGCTGAACGAGCTGGTTTGCGAGCGGCGACAGGGGCAGCACCCGGCGATTGCGTGTTCTTCGCGGCCGGGGGTCAATCGGTATCCCAGGCACTACTTGGCGCGGCTCGCGATGAGATCGCCCGCCGCTTGGAGCTTGCCGACCCGCATGCGTGGTCCTTCGTCTGGGTCGTTGATGCGCCGATGTTCGAGCGGGTCGAGAACGATCAGGGCGAGCCCGGTTGGACGGCTGTTCATCACCCCTTCACTTCGCCGAATGCTGAGTGGATCGATCGATTCGAGCAGGCGCCAGATCAAGCGTTGGCTTGGGCCTATGACCTGGTGTGCAACGGAAACGAAATCGGTGGGGGATCAATCAGAATCCATCAGGCGAGTGTGCAGCAGCGGGTTTTCTCACTGCTGGGATTAACGGAGGAACAAGCCCGCGAGCAGTTTGGCTTCTTACTTGACGCTTTTGCTTTCGGCCCGCCTCCCCACGGCGGCGTCGCGTTCGGTTGGGACCGCATTGCCATGCTGTTGACGGGATCAACTTCACTGCGCGATGTCATCGCCTTCCCCAAAACCGGCGGGGGACAGGATCCGCTGACGGCGGCTCCGGCTCCGATCACTGCCCAGCAGCGAGCCGAAGCGGGCGTCGACGTGGATCCCTTTGCTGTTGATCAGGACGTATGACTTCGCCACCGTCGTTATTTGATTCCTCGTCACCGCGAGCGGATGCTCCGCTAGCGGTGCGAATGCGGCCTCGTGTCGTGACGGAGTTGATCGGACAAGAACATTTACTGCAACCCGGATCTCCGCTGCGCCGGCTACTGGCCGGAGACCTCGCCGCGGCCGTGTCCATCATCGTGTGGGGGCCTCCGGGTACCGGAAAGACAACGCTGGCACACGTGGTGTCTCAGGCCATCGGTCAGCGCTTCGTCGAACTTTCCGCTGTCACGGCTGGGGTCAAGCAGGTGCGTGAAGTGATTGATCGGGCTCGCGACGATGCCGCGATGTATGACCGGCGGACAGTTCTGTTTGTTGACGAGGTTCATCGGTTTAGCAAAACCCAGCAGGATGCGCTGTTGCCGGCCGTTGAAAACGGATGGGTGACGCTCATCGCCGCAACAACGGAGAATCCAAGTTTTTCCGTTGTTGCCCCACTCCTGTCCCGCAGCATCGTGGCCACCATGGCGTCGTTGAACGATGCCTCAATTGGACAGGTGATTCAACAGGCCCTCGCCGATGAGCGTGGATACAGCGGTGCGGTGTCTATCGATGACGACGCAGTGCTTCACCTCACGCGTATCGCGCAGGGCGACGCTCGCCGGGCACTTACCGCATTGGAGGCCTCGGTCGCCTCGCTACCCGTGGGCGAACCACGGGTGCGATTGGCTGATGTTGAGCAGGCTGTCGCGGTAGCTGCTGTGCGCTACGACCGGGACGGTGATGAGCACTACGACGTGATTAGCGCGTTCATCAAGTCGGTGCGCGGCAGCGATGTGGATGCCAGCCTGCATTACCTCGGCCGCATGCTGCAAGCCGGGGAAGACCCGAGGTTCATTGCGCGACGCCTGATGATCTTGGCCAGTGAAGACGTAGGCCTTGCTGATTCTCAGGCGCTTACCCTGGCCGTTTCTGCAGCACAGGCCGTTGCTCTGCTGGGCATGCCGGAGGCGCAATTGACTCTCGCCCACACCACCATGTACCTCGCATTGGCTCCGAAGTCTGCTGCTGTCACTGCTGCGCTGGGGGCCGCCATGGCAGATATTGACGGGGGGCGTATTGGTCGGGTGCCCGAACATCTGCGAGATGGGCACTACCCGGGGGCGGAAAAACTTGGTCATGGTCTCGGTTATCAATACCCCCACGATTTCGTCGGTGGGGTGGTGGCCCAACAGTACGCACCCGATCCCATCCAGGGCCGCTACTACTATCGCCCGACCCGACACGGGGCTGAAGCTCGATGGGCCGACACGTATGAGCGACTCCGTGAGGCATTAGGGTTCGTTGAGCAGGAATGAGACCGTGCTTCATCGCCTGAACTTGCCGCGCTGCGGTGGAGAATCCAGCAGAAAGGGATAACGTCATGGCTCGTACCGTGTGGATTGTCCTGGGTGCCGCCGGTGGAGTCTTGGCTTACCGCAAGGGACAGCAACTGGTGGAAGAGGCGCGGCAACGCGGGGTCGTGGGCAGTGTGTACGCCGCGTCAGAATCTGCCGGTGCCGCAGCATCAAGCGCGCGGGATCTCCTGCAGCGTGGGCTCGTTGGCACGGTCGAAAAGAACGCAGCGAACCCGGTGTCGCCACCGGCAACCGGAGCTGCGGCAGCCCGAGCCCTCGCCGAAGCGCAACGCGCCGGTGCGGACAAACCTAGGCGCACGCAATCCAACGACGATGTCGAAAAGAAAGGCAAGCCCTGATGGATTCTGCGGAGATCCGCACCCGCTTTCTGCGTTTTTTTGCAGATCGCGATCACCAGGTGATCCCATCGGCATCCCTTCTGTTGGATGATCCGACCCTGCTGTTCGTCAATGCTGGAATGGTGCCGTTTAAGCCCTATTTCCTGGGCGAGGTAGCAGCCCCCTATCCGCGGGCGACGAGTGTGCAAAAGGTCGTGCGCACCCTTGATATCGAAGAGGTTGGTAAGACCACCCGGCATGCATCCTTCTTTCAGATGGCCGGCAACTTCAGCTTTGGCGATTACTTCAAAGCGCAGGCGATTCCCTACGCCTGGGAGCTGTTGACTTCCTCGGTTGATGATGGTGGCTACGGATTTCCTGCTGACCGACTGTGGGTTACGGTTTTCCACGACGATGACGAGGCGGCGGATATTTGGCATCGCGATGTCGGTGTTCCGCTCGATCGCATTCAGCGCCGCGGCATGGCCGATAATTATTGGTCGATGGGTGTGCCAGGGCCCTGTGGACCGTGCTCGGAGATTTATTTTGATCGAGGTCCGGAGTTTGGGCGAGAAGGGGGTCCTATCGCCGACGAGGATCGCTATCTTGAGGTGTGGAACCTAGTGTTCATGCAGTCCGAACGCGGCGCTGGCGGCGATAAGAACGACTTCCCCATCCTGGGCGATCTACCCGCGAAAAACATCGACACGGGGCTCGGTCTTGAGCGCATGGCTGCGATCTTGCAGGGCGTCGACAATATCTATGAGATTGACACGACGATGGCCATCCTTGAGCGGGCGAGTGATCTCACCGGCGCGGTCTATGGCCGGAACCCGGTTGCTGATGTCGGATTGCGCGTGATTGCCGATCACAGTCGCACGTGCACTTTTCTCATCGGCGACGGTGTCCTGCCAGGCAATGAAGGCCGGGGATACGTGTTGCGCCGTCTCATCCGCCGAGTAGTGCGCACCATGCGAACTTTGGGCTGTGAGGAGCCCGCGGTGGCTGAACTTGTTGCTGCCACGGTCTCCGCAATGGGATCGCAATACCCGGAGATCAACGATGAGGCGGCCCGAGTGACATCAATTGCAGTGCAAGAGGAATCCGCTTTCTTGCAAACCCTTCGTACCGGCACCGTGATCTTCGATCTCGCGGCCCAAGAGGTACGCAGCAACGGCCACGGCGTACTTCCGGGAGACAAAGCATTCGCGCTGCATGACACATACGGCTTTCCGATTGAGTTGACCCTGGAAATGGCCCGCGAGCAAGGCCTTGATGTTGACGAGTCTGGCTTTCGTTCGTTGATGACCGAGCAGCGTGAACGTGCCAAGGCAGACGCTCGTGCCCGCAAGGAGGGAATAGCCGGAGTCACCGCCTACCGATCCATTTTGGATGCGGGCGGAACGACGTCATTTACCGGTTATGACGAAACAATTACCGAGGGTCGCGTTACCGGTCTTTTGCGAGATGGCGAGATTGTGTCGCAGGCAGATACCGGGGATCACTTAGAGATCATCACTAACCGCAGCCCGTTCTACGCGGAGGCCGGCGGCCAGTTGGGTGATCACGGTGTCATCGTCACCCCAGATGGCGCTCGCGCCGAGGTCTATGACGTGCAAACCCCGGTATCGGGACTCTTTGTTCATCGGGCGCGAGTCACCGAGGGGGAATTTGTCTCCGGTTGCGACATCATTGGCATGGTTGATGTGGAACGTCGGCGGGCGATTTCACGCGCTCATACGGCCACACATTTAGTCCACCGGGCATTTCGGCAGTTGCTGGGCGACACCGCAACGCAGATGGGTTCAGAAAATGCACCCGGTCGGTTTCAGTTCGATTTTCCCCACAGCGCAGCGGTACCGGAGTCGGTGCTGCGGGACGCGGAAGCCATCGTCAATGATGTGCTCTCGGCTGACCTTGACGTGTCGGCCAGGCTGATGCACATCGACCAGGCGCGCGAATCCGGTGCCATGGCGCTCTTCGGTGAGAAATACGGGGAACAGGTGCGGGTGGTGTCGGTCGGCGATTGGGCGCACGAGCTGTGCGGTGGGACACATGCTGAGCGTTCCGGACAGTTGGGATTGGTGTCGTTCTTAAGCGAAGGATCCATTGGTGCCGGTGTTCGCCGTATTGAAGCTTTGGTGGGAGTCGATGCGTATCGGCATCTGGCAATGGAACACGTGCTGGTCAGTCAACTTTCCACCATGATGAAGGCACCCGCTACTGAACTTCCCGGTCGAATCGAATCGATCCTTACCCGCCTGAAAGATGCTGAAAAGGAACTGCAGCGTCTTCGTAGCGCCCAACTGACGACGAACCTGGAAGGCATCACCGGCGAGGGGCAAGACTATGGTGAATTTCGTCTGTGGACCTATCGCACACCCGATGGGGTTTCGGCAAATGAACTGCGCGACATCACTTTGCGTGCCCGCGGCACAGCCCGACCCGACCGAGGCGTGATCACCCTGGGAGCAACGGTGGCGGATGGCCGCATCGCCCTGGTCGCGGCGGTGAATGACCGCTGTCGGGAACTTGGTTTGACCGCAAACGCCGTACTCCAGTCAGCGCTACCCGCCATCGGTGGCCGCGGAGGTGGTAAGGACGACATCGCCCAGGGGGGCGGCACAAATGTGGCCGGGCTCGAGCAGTCTTTCCGCGATGCGGCGGCCGCCGTTGAGTCGTTTTCTCAAGCCTAAGTCATGACCCCCGCGCCCGGCCTCGGTGCTGTGTTGGCCATTGATGTGGGATCGGTGCGCATCGGACTCGCCCGCTGTACCGATGCCGACGGGGTCGTTGTTCCCTTGGCGACCCTGGCTAATCACGACGGGGTCGTAGATGAGTTAGTTCGTCTCATTGATGAGGTGCCCACCGGGGCAGTCATTATCGGCCTGCCCTTGACGCTGAGTGGTGAGGTTGGGCCGGCAGCCCAAACGGCCCAGTTGTTCGCCGATTCGCTAGGTCGCCGAGTTGCGCCGGTGCCGGTGTACCTCGTGGATGAACGCCTCACCACGGTTGAAGCTCAACGTCGACTGACGGCCAGTGGGCGAAGTCATCGTGATTCTCGACGGGTAATTGACCAGATGGCCGCGGCGATACTGCTCGAGCACGCCGTGTCGGTGTGGCGTCAGACAGGCAACCTGCCCGGAATTCGGGTTACCCTCAAGCAGGGGCCGATACCGAAGCCTCGCAAGGCACGCCATGGCAAACCTGCCGCGGTTAATCCGCCGAGCCCAGGAGGTTAACGATGAGCCAGTTACTCCCGTTCCTCCACGATCAGCCGCTACCTCCCTCGCGCAACGATCGCAGTCGAATTCGACGAACGATGATTGCCTTGGGCGCACTGGCTTTAGTCCTGGCTGTGGTGTGGGCCGTGGTGACTGTTCGGGCTGTCCTACCCACGGAAAGTGTCAGTATTGAACCGGGCACGGCCGTGACCATCGTGATCGAGCCGGGAGATTCACTCACGGCCGTCGGTCAGCGGCTCGTGGACGCCGGAGTCTTGCTCTCGGTCTCATCTTTCATCGCTGGAGCCGCGCTGGAGGAACAATCCACCAGGATTGGCCCGGGTGTTTACAACCTCACCGCCGGCCTCACCCCCGCTGAAGCTGTCCGGGCTCTCTTGGATCCGGCTTCCAAAGAGCCGCCCCTGGTGGTGCGGGAGGGACTGCGCCTTACCGAGGTTCTTGCGCTGATTGCAGCGAACACAGGGATTGCCGAAGCCGATCTTGCAGCGGCTGCAGGGGATGCGGGTCAATTCGATTTACCCACCTGGGTACCTGATCGACTCGACGGGGTGCTGTTCCCGGCCAGCTATCCGGTATTTTCGCAGATGACGAGTACCGAGGTACTTGGCGCGATGGTGGATCGGTTCAACATCGCCGCGAACGAAACCGAATTGGAAGCCGGATCGAAACGTCTGCAGGTCACGCCCTATGAGGTCCTCACGGTGGCGTCGCTTGTCGAAGCTGAAGCTGCGCCTAAAGATTTCCGCAAGGTTGCCCGAGTAATCTACAACCGTCTCGCTGCGGGCCAACGACTGGAATTGGACTCCACCATCAACTTCGCGTTGGGGACCTCGACGTTGATCGTCACCGAGAACATGCTGGCAACCGACTCTGCCTACAACACCTATCGAAACGCCGGTCTTCCGCCCACTCCGATCAATTCCCCGGGGCAGGCGGCTATTGAGGCGGCGTTGAAACCGGCCAAGGGAGACTGGTTGTACTTCGTGACGGTCAATCCCGCTGAACGCATTACCCGATTCACCGCGTCATATGAACGATTCCTGGAGTACAAGGCGCAATTTCAGCGTGTCTACGCTGAGCAGGTTGCCCAAGGTCTCATCGACCCGGGCCCTTCGGCAGCGAACCCCGCGCAACCATGACCGAGGTAAAAAAAGCCGGCGTGTTGGGTTCACCCATTTCCCACTCCCTATCGCCGGTTCTGCATCGAGCCGCATACGTTGCACTGGGTCTGGATTGGGAATACGACGCCTTTGAAGTAGAGCAAGATCAACTCAGCGGTTTCCTGCGCACCTGCGGGTCGGAGTGGGCGGGGCTGAGCCTGACGATGCCGCTGAAAGAGCAGGTACTTGCCTATGTGGACCGACTCACACCCTTGGCCGAAAAGGTACGTGCTGCAAACACAGTGGTGTTTTCTGATGGTCAACTTGTGGGCGACAACACCGATGTGGCCGGCATGGTCAACGCGATCAACTCTGCCATCGACACCTGGCAGCTCGGAGCGACGGCAGTGTTGAAGACTCCTAGAGATGAATGGTTCGCGCGCACGGCTGTGATCATCGGGGCCGGTGCCACGGCGAGGAGCGCGCTGGCAGCGATAGCCCATTGTGGTCAGCCTGATTCGGTCTACATCGTTGCTCGCAATCAAGGCGCTGCAGCGCAGTTAGCCGACGATGCTGGCTCATGGGATTTAACGGCGCAGGTTGTTCCAACGACGCCGGCACAGTTGGTGACCGACGCTCCTGAAATTTGGGACTGCGACCTGGTCGTGTCCACCGTGCCGGGTACTGCCTGGAATGACCCATCGACATGTTTTCCACAGGTGATCGCAGATGGCCAGACCGCGAGCCGTTCGTTGGAGACACTGAGCGGTGAGAGCAAAATTGCGGCCATCCCATCGGTACTTCTTGATGTTGCATACGACCCGTGGCCCACCCCGCTCACCACGTGGTGGAAAAGCACCGATCGGCCAGTGGCCACCGGTATCGACCTGCTGCTAGCCCAGGCGGCCGAGCAGGTGCGGTTAATGACCGGCAAACCGGCGCCGGTGGCTGCGATGCGGCGGGCGATAGAGGAGCACATGCTCGGCTAGTTCGAGATCGAAACAAGGGGGCGAGAGCGGTGCAGGCGATGGTGGCGATCTCGGTGATTCTTGGCGGCGTCGGTGGAGCCATCTGGGGCTGGTACATCCCTGCCGTGCTCCGTTGGGCGATGGCTGATCCCACGATGAACGCCCGGCGCAGCTGGACGGTGACCGGAGCTTCGTTGGCTGGTGCGGTAGTCCCGGTCGTGGCAGGGAACTCGGCAACGGTGCTGGCGTGGTGGTGGTTTGCTGGTTGCAGCGTCGCTCTTGCCGCCGGTGACGTTGCCAGGCATCGCCTACCCAATCGCTTGGTCTTGCCCACCATTGCCGGCGGGGTCCTGTGGTTTCTCCTCGCGGTCATCGTGCCGTGGCCAACGCAGGTGAACGGGAACGTCGTGTGGACGCCATCGCCGCATGAATGGAGCGATTGGGGGAGGGCGTTGCTGGCTGCAGGTGCTGTCGGAGTTGCCTATCTCGCACTGGCTATGTTGTCGCCGTCGGGGCTTGGCATGGGGGACGTGAAATTGAGCCCGCTGGTTGGGCTCTACCTCGGCTGGTCAAGTTGGACCCTGGTGGTGTGGGGGGTGTTTCTGGGGTTTGTTGCCGGTGCGATCTTGGCCCTGGTGGCCGCGGTGTACAAGCCCGGTGGGCTGCGCAGCCGCATGACCGCGCATGTGCCCTTCGGCCCGGCAATGCTGGCCGGTGCTGCCATCGCCGCTGGCGCGACCGGTGGCATCTGAGAGGATTCAGCCCATGTTGCGATGGTTGACCGCGGGTGAATCTCATGGGCCAGCGTTGGTCGCCATCGTTGAAGGCGTACCGGCTGGCGTTCATGTGACGACCGCAGATGTCGCCGAACAACTGCGCCGCCGTCGACTTGGCGTGGGTCGGGGCGCTCGAATGAAATTCGAAGCAGATCAGGTGACCATCCAAGGTGGCATCCGTCACGGCCAGACCATGGGTGGGCCCATTGCCATTGAGGTCGCTAACTCGGAGTGGCCCAAATGGACAACGGTCATGTCGGCGGACCCGGTTGATGAACAGGTGTTGGCTGAGCAAGCACGAAATGCTCCGCTTACGCGCCCCCGACCCGGACATGCCGATCTGGCGGGAATGCAAAAGTATGGCTTTGACGATGCCCGTCCGGTCCTGGAGCGCGCCAGTGCCCGCGAAACAGCGGCGCGGGTGGCACTGGGTGCTGTGGCGCGGGCCATGCTGGCGCAGACAGGTCAGATCACGGTGCTCAGTCATGTCATCAGCATCGGGAGCGTGGCAGTTCCCGAGGGGACCCTGCCAGCGGCTGGTGATGCCGCTCGCATTGACCAGGACCCCGTGAGATGTGCTGATCCGGATACCTCGATCCTCATGCAGGAAGAAATTTCCCAGGCGCATCGAGATGGCGACACGCTCGGCGGTGTCATCGAGGTCGTTGCCTACAACCTGCCGCCGGGTTTGGGTAGCCATGTGCATTGGGACCGTCGACTCGATGCG
>Ga0075109_1001624_pt1 | contig 13574 bp, 6 predicted proteins | sample AntAceMetag02UKD_FD_69798 | JGI IMG/M metagenome (GOLD analysis project Ga0075109, IMG submission 69798) | Saline lake microbial communities from Ace Lake, Antarctica - Antarctic Ace Lake Metagenome 02UKD | ecosystem: Environmental > Aquatic > Non-marine Saline and Alkaline > Saline | place...
GCGCCATCAGGGCAGCTAGGCAAATAGTAGTTATTAAACCCTGCTTTAGCTATTCCATTTTCTACAGTGTAGTCTTTGTTAAAGCCTAGCCAGTTAATATCTGTTCTGTAAATAGTCATCTGGTCAGGAACTGAGTCAGTCTTTCCTTCTTCTCTCATTCCTTCAGGCAGATTTTCATCCTGCTGTTTCCAAGAATCAACTCTAGAAGTTTGGTAACTCACTCCGTTGTTTCTAATATGGAAGGTTAAACCGTTCGTCTCACCTGAGAACAATACATCAGGTCGTGGATTGTAATTCTGATCGCTAATTTGACCTTTGTTCTCCGTAAAGCTAATAGTGCTTTTGGCGTTATTAAACTTTTCTAATTCATTCGAGTTAGCGAATGCAGCCGAAGCAATAAGAAGGTAAGCATATAAAAACAGAATATTTTTAGTCATGGTCACTAGATTAAATGGTTTTTCGCAAGTTACTATTTTCTATCCTGTTCAATAGGTCTAGCCCAACTGAATAGTAAAAAGTACGATCAAAATCAATACATGCTACTCTTCAAAAACCTTGAACTCTTGAATTTCACCGTTAGTATTTACTTTCAAGAGATAAAGTCCTTTTAACTGCTCTTCAAGGTCAATCCTCTTTAATGCTGACTTAATAATTAAGCGCCCTGAAGTATCCCTGCTATAAATTACAAAAACCCCATTTTCTATTGAAAATGGGGTTTTTGTAAAACTTTGTGCTCAACGCTTATTTATTCAAAATAAACTTATTCATTGTTGTCCCATATTTTATAAAGTATGTTCCATTTTCAAATTCGCTTAAACTGAAAGAAACTTTATTAGAATCAACATTTAATTCCTTTATCAATTGTCCTATTGGATTATAGATTTTAATACTCTCATTTGTGTTGAAATTGTTTTTAATCTCAACATAAACTAGTCCTGTTGTAGGGTTTGGGTATATGTTTAGAGCAGAATTCACTATGCTCTCTGAAATAGAAGTGAAATTAAATTCTTTACATTCTGACGTATCTGAACATATACTATCAGAAACAATAACAGCATAGTCACCACTAAAAATTGGTGCATATGATGCACTATCAGCACCATCTATAATTTCAATACTATTACCGCATATTATCCATTGATAACTCTTAGCAGTCAGATCATTCGATACTAATGAATCATTGGATTCTGAAATTGTTAGATCTAAATTAATAATACTCAAGTTTAGAGTGATAACTGAATCACAACCGACAGCATTAGGCAGAGTATCCGCATAAGCTCCAGTGGTTGCATAAGTTATATTGTTTTGATCCCAAGTATAACTATCACATGCTATAGCACTAATACTTGAGCTTGAATTGTTAATCGTCAAGTTTAAAGTGATAATAGAATCACAACCAACAGCATTAGTCACAGTATCTATATATGCTCCACTGACTGTATAAGTTACATTGTTTTGAGCCCAAGCATAACTAGCGCATGCTGTCTCTATAATACTTGAATTGCTCGAGTTCCTTATGGTCAAGGTTAAGGTAACAATAGAATCACAACCAACAGCATTAGTGGTTGTGTCTATATAGATACCACTTGAAGTATAAGTTATATTGTTTTGAGCCCAAGTATAGCTGTCACATGCAGTATTACTGATGCTAGAATTGCTAGAGCTATTAACAGTCAAGTTTAAAGTGATAATAGAATCACAACCAGCAGCATTAGTAACGGTATCGGTATAAGCTCCGCTAGAAGTATAAGTTACATTGTTTTGTGCCCAGGTATAACTGTCGCAAACCGTGTTATTACTACTTGAATTACTCGAGTTCCTTATGGTCAAGGTTAAGGTAACAATAGAATCACAACCAGCCGCATTAGTGGTTGTGTCTATATAGGTTCCACTTGAAATATAAGTTACCTTGTTCTGTGCCCAAGTATAGCTGTCACATGCAGTATTACTGATGCTAGAGTTATTAGAGCTGTTCACAATCAAGTTTAAAGTGATAATAGAATCACAACCAACAGCATTCGTTATTGTATCGATGTATGATCCGCTGGAAGTATAAGTTACATTGTTTTGTGACCAAGTATAGCTATCGCAAACCGTATCATTACTGCTTGAATTACTCGACTTATTCACAGTCAGGTTTAAAGTAATAATAGAATCACAACCAGCAGCATTAGTTACTGTATCGATATATGCTCCGCTGGAAGTATAAGTTACATTGTTTTGAGACCAAGTGTAATTATCGCAAACCGTATCGTTACTGCTTGAATTACTCGACTTATTTACAGTCAGATTTAAAGTGATAATAGAATCACAACCAGCAGCATTAGTTACTGTATCGATATAAGCACCGCTGGAGGTATAAGTTACATTGTTTTGTGACCAAGTATAACTGTTGCAAGCCGTGTTATTACTACTTGAATTACTAGAGCTATTAATAATCAGGTTTAAAGTAACAATAGAATCGCAACCAGCAGCATTAGTAATTGTATCCACATAAGCTCCACTAGAGGTATAAGTTCTAGTGCTTTGCACCCAAGTATAGCTATTACATGCAGTATCACTAACGCTAGAAGTAGAAAGCTCTGGCTCAACAATTGAGTCGGCAATCGTCGAGGTACAAGTATTATTATCAGTTACGGTTACTGTAAATTTTACAGGTGAAAGACCCGTTATAGTATCGTTGGTAGAAGAGTTACTCCAAGAATAACTATATGGACTTATACCACCTGTAACCGATCCAACTATAGTTCCATTGCCCAAGCCATTGCAGGTCACATTAGTTTTTGAGAGAATAAGAGCAGTTAAGCCTGAACTTAAGCTAGCTTTTCCAACAGAACTGTATGCTAAACCACATGAACCATTTACTAAAACAACACGATATTGAACTTCAGAAGTAATGTTAGTTAAACTATATGTTGCTGTTGTATTGGTAATGTCTGTCCACACCACTCCTTGGTTAATTGATTTTTGCCATTTTTGAATAGTACCAGTGTAACCTGTCAGAGTAAGGGTTCCGCTCGGAGTTGCTGGACTGCAAAGTAAAAGACTATTCAAAGATCCTCCAGTAGGTGGCGTGCCTGAAATCACTGTTATTGATTTTGAGTTTGAGTTTTGAGCTGCCCCACAACCTGTTGTTTGCACAACTGCTCTAAAGTAAACTGTACCTGCAGTAGTTACTGTTCGTTTTAGAGTATTGCTGGTATTTGTTATATCAGTCCATGTAGTATTGTTTGTTGATGTCTGCCATTTTACTATACTCCCTTGATAACCAGAAAGAACAAGCTCAGCCTGACCTCCAGTACATATAGAAGAGTTTAAGGCCGTTATATTTCCTGGAAGTGTTGGGTTAACCGTAATAGCAGCACTTGATGTTGCTAATCCGTTACATGTATTTGGAGCAGTAGCATTTACTACTGCTCTATAGTATGTTGTTTGTGTTATGTTAGTTGCGGTGTAAGTTACAGTTGTATTTGAGATTGTGACACCTGCAGTAAAAAAATTATCATAAGAGTACTCCCACCTAACAACTGTGCCTGTTAATCCAGTGATGGTTAAAGTTGTAGAATTTGAGGATGCACAAACGTTGACACCACCACCTCCAACGATACCACTTGAAGAACCGGAAACAGCTACAGATCTGGAGCTTATTGGGGTATTAGTTGTTTTGTCATTTGGCATTCCGCCATACTCTACAAGGTAATTACTCAGGGTACTATTATTATTTAAATCATTCCATTGCCCCCCATTACTGGAATAGAATTGACCTGCATGCTCGTTGTTGCCAGAATTATTTGGTTCTCCACCAGCCCAATTCGAATACTGACCAGATATTTTTGTTCGATGGTTTGAGAATTGAGTACCCGCTTCAGGACCTGTAACCCAAGTCCACTTCTTTTCTGATGCATTCTGGTTTGCATATTTAGTTGAACCTACGGCAGCATTAATTTGAGCGAAATCATCAGATGCCCCCATCCAAGCAGCCGCTTTCATAATCTTCCATATAAAATTATTTTCTGCTGCACTTTGCATCGTTGCCAGATAACCCACTTTCCCATAGTATGAGCGCAGTGCTGCATTTGATTTTGCCGTTGGCCAATTGCCACGACTTGAAATGGTTTCATAGAAGTGCTCAGTTAGAGGATTGTATAAGACCTTACCAGCTACAAAAGTAATTTCACGCAAAGTAGGATAACAAGCCGCATTACTTGCCTTAAACGTCACTCCCCTCAAAATTGTATCCCACTTTGGAGCTGAAGTGCTTCCAGTGAATGTCAAAACACCAATCGTACTATTAAAGCTTGCTGAAATACCAGTTGGTAAAGAAGTTGGTGCGGCTAAAACATCACCCGAAGTGTTTGACTGAGTTATTTGAACTTTGAAACCATCGATTGTTCCGTTTGCTGTTATCGAGATATTTGAATCAACAATAGTTCCTACGTTTTTAGTTACGCTCAGTTGTGAGCCTGTTCCGAGTAAAGTAATGGAAGTAGCTGCTTGCCCCATTAAAAAAGCGCTAGACAAAAGGAGGCAAAAGGAAGAGAAAATATATTTCATTTAATTTGATTATTTGATTTTTTGATTTAATTGTTAGATTTGATTGTTAGATTTGATTTTTTACAATGCAAACCTATTTTAAAAAAAACCTCCTTTGTACAATCTATAATAATTAAATGTTAAGATTGTTAGATTCCAATTTGGGAGCAACTACTAATTGGACAAATATTGACTCACAAGCTTCTTTCAGTGAAAACTGTACCAACAATTATTCTTTTTCTAAGCTAGGTGTAAACGAATACACCGCAGCTAAAACCTTCATCAAAATGTTTAATATTAATGAGTATTGAAAGCACATTTAAACCCAATTCATTATTAATTTATTTGTATGATTTTGGAAGCACCGAAAAGGTTTTTACTGTGGAATAATACTACTGTCATACTTGGATAATATCAATTCTGATGACCTTGATGAGAAACGCTCATTGAGCGTTATACTCACTTTTTAAAAACCTTAAACTCTTGGATTGATCCATTAGCTTTTATTTTCAGAAGGTAAAGTCCTTTTGACTGCTCTTCAAGGTCAATCGTCTTTAATGCTGACTTAATAATTAAGCGTCCTGAAGTCTCATAAACCTCAACACCCTCAAAGTTTTTAGCATCAATAGTGAGCTTACCACCAGCAGGGTTAGGGTAAACTGAAATGGGCTGGTTTTTTAATTCAACAACTGAAGAAATAATCAACGGTGCTTTCCATTTTCCAATACTACCACCCCATAGATATTCAGCGAGTTCGGGGTGATCAATAAATGGATTGCGATTCTTTTGATAGTCCCTGTAGATAATCTCATTGCGGTTTCTTTCCCAATCACTAACGGTATCATTTCTGTTCCATTTTAATAGCGTTGATTTAACCCCCTGAATAGGCCTTTTATCCGTATTATCGAGTAGTATTTCCGTAAGTTCCAAATCAGGCTCCATACCTTCTCCCTCATAGCGAATAACCATATAAAATATCATTCTAGCTACATCGCCTTTAACCTCATCAGGCGGTTCAAATGTCCAAAGGTTTCTATCCGTATTAGACCCTGTATTAAAACCACCATCTATTACTTCTTTACAGCTAACACAATCATCAAAATTTCTATTGTTTCTTGTTGAATTTACGCTGACATCGCAAGGTCGTAAATGATGCACATCTGTACCTGCTCCTTTATCTGTTCCAAAATCACCCCTTGATTTAGCCCATACATGCTCTCTAGACCAGCCTTTAGCACTATTGTATTCCTGAGCTGCATTTATGCTTCTTCCTGAATAAATAAGGATAACATTATTAGAGTCATTTCCATCCCTATCGGTCTCCTTTAGAATATCCCACACATCAGTTGAAGAGGAGGTATAGGGAAATTCAGTGTGGTTTTTAATTATTTGATTTAGCCTTAATTTTAATGAATCACCAGAATGATTAAAAGCTGCTTTATAATAGTCCTGTCCTTGCAAAAGGATAGCACCTAATAGACATATTATTATTGTTATGATTTTCATATTAGATATTGTTTCACATGTTTAAATAAATCGATTAGGTGCAGGTACGACACAAATCGGGTATGATTCTTAAACGTCTTCAACTCCAATATTTCATTGAGTTCATTGACGTTTGGCCCCCTTAACTAACCTCCAAAAACTAAAACTAACAGCAGCACATTTTGAGTGAAACCTACAATTGTTGGGTATCTGTAGAGAAAGCTCAACTACCAGAAACAGCAAAGCCCTTATAATCAAGGGCTTTTAGCTGTGTTAAGAAAACTTTGGCGGAGAATGAGAGATTCGAACTCTCGGTACCTTGCGGTACGCTAGTTTTCAAGACTAGTGCATTCGACCACTCTGCCAATTCTCCGGTGCGAAAGTAGTATTTCTTACTATCTTCCCAAGCATCAAATTGACTTTTTTAAATGTTTTTTTTTGAATTAATTTAAGGCGTACTGAATGTCCATTTTATCTAAGGTTTCAATGAGTGGATCAGTAATAAAAACCTTCTTCCCCTTTAGTAAGCCATTGGCATGCAGCTGCTCACCCTTATGTAAAAACTTCATCACTATTCTACAGTTTCCTTCATTCTCAGTAATCAAAGTATCCAATTCTTCAATAAAACTGTCGGTTACTTGTTCAAGATTAACTGTAAGGTTGATCTCTTTGGCAATTTTTTCGCGCAAATCACTCAATAAGGTAATCTTGGTGACCTTAAATTCAGGTTCATTTCGATATCGACTCATCACTACTTTTCCTGAAACAAACAAAAAATAATTCGGATTTAAGAACTGCTGATTATTCAAATAATCATCGCCAAAAAGAACGAATTCAAAATCTCCTTTATAATCTTCTAACTTAAATTTTCCCCAGGGTTTCCCTTTTTTAGTTTGCAAATGGAGTGCTTCAGTAACAATACCTGAAAACTTTAGATCTCCTTTACCCATCAGAGCCTCCATATTATCAGCAAATAGACCAATATGAAAATTCTTAGTGCAGAAATGCCCTATTTCTAATTTGTAATCATCTAGCGGATGTCCAGATATAAAGACACCAACTAAATCTCTTTCTTTTGATAATTGCTCTAAGGTTCCCCATTCTTCACAAACCGGAGGCTGAGGTTCAGGAATACTCACGTCACTCGCTTCTCCAAATAAGGAAACTTGAGCAGAATTTTCACTTTCTTGATGAGAGTAGCCAAACTTAATAGCCTTTTCCAAGAAAGTAGAGTTACCTTCAATATGCATGTATTGAGCTCGATGTGTTCCTTTAAAAGAATCAAACCCACCCGCTAATGCCATACTTTCCAAGGTTCTTTTATTACATGCGCGAAGATCTACCCGTTTAGTAAAATCAAAAATGGAAGTGTAATTACCGTTCTCTCTCTCATTAATAATTGCTTCAACGGCACTCTCACCTACTCCTTTTATAGCCCCCATTCCAAATCGAATTTGGCCTTCATCATTTACCGCAAAACGATATTTCGATTCGTTGACATCAGGACCAAGAACTGACATTCCCATTCGGCGACACTCATCCATAAAAAAGGTGACCTTCTTTATGTCGTTCATACTGTTTGTAAGAACAGCTGCCATAAATTCAGCTGGATAATGCGCTTTTAAATAGGCAGTCTGGTAGGAAATCAATGAATATGCAGCAGAGTGAGAACGGTTAAAACCATACTCCGCAAACTTTTCCATTACCTCGAAAATTTCTACGGCAACAGACTCATCGATATCGTGTAAACGTTTAGCTCCTTCAGCAAAAACAGCTTTTTGCTGTTGCATAACGTCCATTTTCTTCTTACCCATGGCTCGCCTCAAAAGATCGGCTCCACCTAATGAAAAACCTCCAATGATTTGAGCCGTCTGCATAATCTGCTCTTGGTATACCATAATACCATTAGTATCTTTAAGTATATCCTGTAATAGAGGATGGGGATACTTTACTTCTTCCCTACCGTGTTTCCGCTCAATAAAGGAATCTATAAACTGCATTGGACCAGGACGATACAAGGCATTCATCGCAATAAGATCTTCTATGTCGGTTGGTTTTAGTTTGCGCAAATGTTTTTGCATCCCACCGGACTCAAACTGAAAAGTTCCGTTAGTCTCTCCCCTTTGGTAAAGTTCAAAAGTCGTTGTATCATCGAGTGGAATTTCATCAATATCAATCTCAATTCCATATTTTTCTTTAACCAATCGAATGGCATGCTTAATAACGGTGAGGGTTTTAAGACCTAAGAAATCCATTTTTAATAACCCAGCATCTTCAACAACCTTATTATCGAACTGGGTTATCAGTAAATCAGAATCCTTACTAGTGCTTACAGGAATGTAATTGGTCAAATCATCTGGTGCGATAATTACCCCGCATGCATGAGTTCCTGTATTTCGAATAGAACCTTCTAAAATTTTAGCTTGTTTGATTAATTGACCGGTAAAATCGTCACCTTCCCAAAGCTTTCGAAACTCTTGAGCTTGCTGTTTCTGCTCGCCATTGAATTTAGATTCTAACTTTTTATCTATTCCACCATCGGCCAATACTTTCTTTAAGGATGCACTTAAATGGTCTGGAAACGCCTTACAAATTGCATTTACTTCAGGTAAAGGCATATCCAGCACACGCCCAACATCCCGCAACGCAGATTTAGCTGCCATTGTTCCATAGGTAACAATTTGCGCAACTTGTTTGTAACCGTATTTAGCCACTACCCAGTCTATAATTGAGCTTCTACCTTCGTCGTCAAAATCAATATCAATATCAGGCATTGAAACTCTTTCCGGATTCAAGAATCGTTCAAAAAGTAGTTTGTATTTAATTGGATCAATATTGGTAATCCCAACACAATAGGCAATCGCAGAGCCCGCTGCTGAACCCCTTCCAGGGCCAACGGAAACTCCCATTTTACGTGCTTGGGAAGTAAAATCTTGTACAATTAGGAAGTAACCGGGAAAGCCCATTTCCTTAATAATCTTCAACTCATAATCCAGCCTTTCTTTGATTTCATCGGTTATTTCTTCGTAGCGTTCTTTTGCTCCTTCATATGCAATATGTCGGAGAAATTCATTCTGCTCAGTAAAACCTTCTGGCAAAGCAAACTCTGGTAATAGAGGCTCTTTTTTAAGTTGGTATGGAGTTACACTTTCTGCAATTCGATGGGTGTTAGCTAGTGCTTCCGGATAATCTTTAAAGATTACACGCATTTCTTGCTGAGTTTTGAAGAAATATTCTTTGTTCTTCATACCAGGCCGAAAGCCTCGACCTCTTCCAATAGGCGTGCTTTGCAGGGCTCCTTCTTTTACGCAAATCAAAATATCATGCGCATTCGCATCCTCTTGATTAAGGTAAAAAGTATTATTTGCTGCAACGGTTTTTATTCCATGCTTTTCTGATATATCAATTAAGACCTGATTTAAATGAACCTCTTCATCCAATTGGTGATTAACTAATTCTAAGTAATAATCCTCACCAAAAACTGAGTGCCAATAAGTAGCTGCGGCTTCTCCTTGTTCTTCGCCAACATTCAATATGGTACCAGAAACTTCACTATGAACGCCGCCTGATAGGCAAATCAAACCTTCTTTATATTTAGAAATAACTTCACGACTTACCCTTGGGTTACCAGCATAAAAACCATTAATAAATCCTTCAGAAACAATTTTCGTAAGGTTATGGTATGCTTCAATATCTTTCGCCAAAAGCACCATTGGATACTTTCGATCGGGATCATCTTTAGTAAACTTATGCCTTTGATAATCTTCAGCAACAAAAACTTCACAACCTACAATTGGTTTAATGCCCTCGGCTATACACGCTTCAGTAAATGCGAATGCACCGTACATATTACCCCTGTCAGTTATTGCTACAGCAGACATTCCATCAGCTTTAGCCTTTTTGACCATAGCATAAATATTACTCGTAGCCTGCAGTACAGAGTATTGCGTATGATTGTGCAAATGACAAAACTGTAAGTCACCAACTTCAACACTAGGCGTATCCGCAACATCCTTAATTACTTCCGATTTAGCAGCTTCCTTGGCTTGCCCCTTTAGCTCATTAGGGTTATATGGTTCGATGTTTAATCCTATTAAAGCAATAGCATCTGGATTTGAGAGCAAGAATGCTGCATACTCATCATCTGCCAATGAAACAGATTCAGGTTCCACAATTCCCTGACGTACAATCTCTAAAAAACATCTTGCTGTTGCCTCAACATCAGCAGAAGCATTGTGTGCTTCTCCAAATTTTTCGTGAAACAGTTTTTCGTGCAGTTCCGTTAGTGTCGGCCATTTGAATTTTCCACCTCTCCCTCCTGCAATCCCGACAAAAGTTGCAGTTGCTTCGGACTTAGTATCAAATGGTTTGATTGTGGAAAGGTTAGTTTCAACTTCCTTTCGGAAGAACTCAGCCCCTGCTATGTTAACATCAAATTCAATGTTATGACCAACAACGTATTCTACTTTAGCTAGGGCTTTATTAAATTCTTCAAGAACATATTCCAAATCAACACCCTGGTTTTGTGCTCTTTTTGTAGAGATTCCATGAATTTGAGAGGCGTTAAATGGAATGGTATAACCAATGGGTTTAACTATGAAGTTCTGAACTTCTACTAGCTGACCTTCCTTATCATGGATTTGCCATGCCAACTGAACCATTCTTGGCCAATTATCAGAATCGGAAACTGGAGCATTATAATTCTTGGGTAAACCAGTAGTTTCAGTATCAAATATTAAATACATAATGAGCTATTCGACTTATTTTCAATGTAATGCAAATAAAATGCAATAAAAAAAGGGCTGGGTTAAAACTAAAGAATTTAGCTTTTTAGAATAGCAGATTTGGAAAGTTGTTCATAAAAAAATCCCGCTCTTTCAGAACGGGATTTATTAATTAATTGTTGATGTTTTCAATTTGACCTAACCACTTCGATTTTCGTATCTCAAGTGACTTTGAATAATTCAATATTATATTTATTGAATGAACATTAGGTCTTAGTGTATTATCTAAAGTTTGAGTTAATTCCAACTCTTTCAGTTCTTCTTGTATTTCTTCAAATTTTAGATATTCTTCAGGAGAATAAATATGTTGCATAGGCATTTAATTTTGAAACTAACGCCCTCAAATCTATTTATTGTATCCTGAATTTATTTTTTAGCAACTTAATTCAATGTTTCTTTCTTTAACTAGCTTTCTTAAGTTCATTAAAGCATAACGCATTCTCCCTAAAGCAGTGTTGATGCTAACATTTGTTTCTTCAGCAATTTCCTTAAAAGACATTTCGAAAAACAAACGCATTTTCAATACTTCCAGCTGATCTTTTGGTAAATGCTCCATCAATTTGACAACATCTGATTTGATTTGATCGGAAATCAACTTTTCTTCCATGTTATCGTCTTCCAGACCTATTAAATCGAAGATATCGTAATCATCTCCACCTGAAGTTGTAGGCATTCTTTTCTTAAACCTAAAATGGTCGATAGCAAGGTTATGAGCTATTCTTAACACCCATTGAATGAATTTACCCTCTTCGTTGTACTTACCTTTTTTCATGGTATTTACAACCTTCATAAAGGTATCCTGAAAAATATCATTGGCGATATCACGATCTTTTACAATGAGATACACATAGCCAAAAACACGGTCTTTATGCTTTAATATTAGTTTTTCTAACGACTTCTCGTCTCCTTCTAAATAGCTCCTGATGAGGACACTATCATTAATTTTTGTGATTTTCATACACTTACTCTGTTTTGCTCTCGCGAGCGAATTCAACAATTAATTAATCTTTGGTTGTGCGGAAAGGCGGTTTTAATTGTTAAGAGTAAAGTGTATCCTATAGGCGTTTTTATTTTTTGTTATACCGTGTTAACGCATTAATTGTGCGTTAGTTTGGCAAATATGATTAAAATTTCCACAAACCCCAAAATTTTATTGCTGCCGAATACTTTTGTACTTCTAAATTATGGCTAAAAAAGAAATTAATATTGACAAGCTAAGTCCACAGGACTATATCCTTGTTAAAGGAGCGAAAGAACACAATTTACGGAATATTGATGTCGCTATTCCTCGTGATAAGTTTGTGGTTATCACAGGCTTGTCGGGTAGTGGAAAATCTTCATTGGCCTTTGACACTTTATATGCTGAAGGACAAAGAAGATATGTTGAAAGTCTTTCTTCCTATGCTCGTCAATTTCTGGGTAAAATTGATAAACCAGCAGTTGATTACATTAAAGGTATTTCCCCTGCAGTTGCTATTGAGCAGAAAACTGGATCTAACTCATCTAGATCTACTGTTGGCACTTCGACAGAAATCTACGACTACTTAAAACTTCTTTTTGCAAGAATTGGAAAGACCATATCTCCTATTTCTGGTAAAGAAGTAAAACGTAATTCGCCAAAAGACGTTTTCAATTTCATTCATGATTTAGAAGAAGGTGCCAAAATAATGCTGTCTTCGCAATTGGTTCTGCGCGAAAAAGAAACCGTTGTAGTTCGGCTACAAATATTGCAGCAACAAGGATTTTCAAGGGTTTTATTTAAAAACGAACCCGTTAAAATTGAGGACCTGATAACAAAAAAACCAACAAAAAATAAAGACATTAAGATTCTAATTGACCGATTCGCAGTCAAAAAAGAAGACGACAACAACCAGAGTAGAATTGCCGATTCTATCGAACTTGCCTATTTCGAAGGGAATAACGAGTGCCATTTGCATATTGTAGGAAAAGACAAAACAGAAATAAAAACTTTTTCTAATCGATTTGAATTAGATGGAATTCAATTTGAAGTCCCCTCAGATTACTTTTTTAGCTTTAACAACCCCGTGGGAGCTTGCAAAAAGTGCGAAGGACTTGGCAGTACCATTGGCATTGATCCTGATTTAGTAATTCCAGATAAATCCCGTTCTGTTTTTGATGGAGGGATCGTTTGTTGGAAAGGTGAAAAAATGAGTCGTTGGAAAGATGAGCTTATAGAAGTATCTCACAAGTTCGATTTCCCGATTTACAAATCAATATCAGAACTAACTAAAGAGCAAGTTGAAGTGTTATGGACTGGAAACGAGCATTTTTCAGGAATAAATGACTTCTTTAGAATGCTGGAAGAAAACTCTTATAAAATTCAATATCGTGTAATGCTTTCGAGATACAGAGGTAAAACCGCTTGCCCAGAATGCAAAGGAACTCGATTACGAAAAGACGCCAATTATGTTAAAATCGGAGGGAAATCTATTACAGACATTATTCTTACAGAGATTAAAGATTTACCAGAATTCTTCGAAAACGTAAAATTATCTCGTATTGACGTAGAAATCTCAAAACGAATTCTTACTGAAATTAAAACACGAATTGGATTTCTAAACCGAGTTGGATTGGGCTATCTTCAATTAAACCGTTTAGCCTCTACTCTTTCAGGGGGTGAAACACAGCGTATAAACCTAGCTACTTCTTTGGGTAGCAGTTTAGTTGGTAGCATGTACATATTAGACGAGCCAAGCATTGGATTACACCCTAGAGATACAGAGCAATTGGTTTCTGTCCTTAGATCTCTCC
>Ga0075109_1001637_pt1 | contig 13520 bp, 9 predicted proteins | sample AntAceMetag02UKD_FD_69798 | JGI IMG/M metagenome (GOLD analysis project Ga0075109, IMG submission 69798) | Saline lake microbial communities from Ace Lake, Antarctica - Antarctic Ace Lake Metagenome 02UKD | ecosystem: Environmental > Aquatic > Non-marine Saline and Alkaline > Saline | place...
TTAAGAATGATTCAAATTGCATTAAGTGCGTCCTGTTTACCGATACTATACGCGATGGCATCAACCCCGTGGTTGAACAGAAAATAATACCTGAATTCTATTTAACCGCCGAACTGACGGCTGTTGGGTGTCACGCAAAGCTGTGTATGTTCGAAAAGGGTATATTAGACGTATCGTTACCTGCTATTTATATTGATTTGGATACATTGGTTTTCGGGCCTTTGGGGCAACTATTAAATGAGTTAAAGTCAGATAAACACTTAATGATGATTCCAGGTCGTGGAAATTTTCGAGCGCTTAGGCGCCTTTTTGCAAAAAACTTCGGAGGACGAAAGTTTGGTCGGGCAAATTCTTCTGCCGTAGTTTTCCATCCAGTATATTGGCACTCTGTATCCGACTCATTTCGAAGTAAAATTAAGAAAGGAGTAAAGTTAGAGGGTGAGTATATGGTCGCAGATGACCGATATTTAGCATGGTTTGCACAACAAAAATTACAGGTAATACCTACTTCCTATATAGTAAAGTTTGGAACCGAATTCGTTCTTCCAACGGCCTGGATGTCTAGGCTAAAAGGACGATTGCCGTGGGTTGAAAAGAGACGTTCCCGTTTGCTGGCAATTACTTTCCCAGGTAATAATTTTGAGCCAGAGAAATTAGCTAAACTTCGTGATAGTATGTCTCTGGCTGACCATAGAAAGAGGCCATTGATTTGGGATGATGGAACCATAGGCGTAAGCAAGAAAAAAATTCAATCGTACTTTAAAGTTAGTTAAAAAATGGCTTTGTCAAAGTAAACTTGCTTGAAGCGGACAGGGCGAGTTTATAGTGTCCTTGGATGACGAAACACTCTCCATTCCGCTACTTTAAAACCAGCCCTGAAGTTATCCGACTTGCAGTAATGATGTACGTTCGATTTCCGCTTTCGCTCCGTAATGTGGAGGACCTTCTTCATGAACGGGGTGTAGATGTAAGCCATGAAACGGTCCGGTTCTGGTGGAACATATCGCGACGCGCAGGCATTAAGCACTCACCAATCGAAACAAAGTAGCAGATGTAGCGATTGTAGCGGGGATAGGTCTACGCATATCAATTTTCTCGTCTGCAGCCCTAAAGGTTATCAACACGTCAGACGCTCTAAATTTAAGGCTCACGCCCGCGCGCGCGTCGGTGTCGTCAGTGTGTGATCTGGCGTTACGTAAAGTGCCAGCCATTGTTATAATCCAGCCAATTTTAATGTTGAAGACAACAGCCGTGAATACATAGGGCGATATAAATAGCGTACCCTACAATAATCGAGAATGGTGGGGGGGTCCAAGAGGCAAAGGGTGTGTATTTAGGTGGATATAAATTATTAGTACTTCATTTAAGTAAATAAAATCAGATACTTGTTTTATTTATGTGGTGCCCAGAAGAGGACTCGAACCTCCACGTCCATAAGGACACTAGCACCTGAAGCTAGCGCGTCTACCATTCCGCCATCTGGGCTGATGTTGTGCTCTCGGCGTTTAAGCTGCTGCACGGGGGGGGTCAAGAGGCTATTGCATGTCTTTTGAGATGGTTTGCGCTGGAAGGGATGTTGGTGTTGGCTTGGGCGCGCATGTGGGTTGAAAAGAGATGATTTTTGGGAATAGGCTTGTCACGGCACTTTGGTCGGAGTACCTCCGATCGCGAAGGAATTGTTGGGATGGCATCATGTCTAAACTTGTAACTATATACGGCGGATCAGGTTTCATTGGACGCTATGTAGTGCGGCGCATGGCCAAGGCGGGCTGGAGGGTTCGGGTGGCGGTACGGCGGCCCAATGAGGCAATATTTGTGAAGACCTATGGTGTTGTAGGGCAGGTTGAGCCGATCTTTTGCAACATTCGTGATGATGCTTCTGTGGCGCAGTCGATGCGTGGCGCGGATGCTGTGGTCAATTGCGTTGGTATTTTGCAAGAAGCCGGACGCAATACATTTGCCGCGGTGCAAACCGATGGTGCAGAGCGCATCGCGCGTATGGCCGCGACGGCAGGCATCTCGCAGATGGTGCATTTTTCCGCCATCGGTGCAGATCTTGAAAGCGTCAGCGATTATGGTCGGTCCAAAGCAGCTGGCGAGGCTGGGGTTTTGGCGCATATGCCCAATGCCGTGATTCTGCGGCCGTCCATTGTGTTTGGTGCGGAAGATAAGTTCTTCAACAGATTTGCAGGCATGTCACGCATTGGCCCGATTTTGCCTATTGTGGGTGCGGATACTGAGTTTCAGCCGGTGTTTGTGGATGATTTGGCTCAAGCGGCGGTTATGGGCGTTACGGGGACTGCAGCTGGTGGCATTTATGAGCTTGCAGGCCCCGAGCGGGACAGCTTTCGCGGCTTGATGCAGCGTATGCTGGATGTGGTTCAGCGCCGGCGTTTGATCGTCGGCATTCCAATGTTAGCGGCCCGTCTCATGGCTTCGGCCTTTGAACTGGGTCATAAGCTGAGTTTGGGCATTGTGCCTTTGGCGTTGACCCGTGATCAGGTGCGCAGCTTGAGTGTGGACAATGTGCCAATTGGTACAGAGCTTGGGTTTGCAGATTTGGGCATTGAGCCAACAGCCATGGAAAGCGTTTTGCCAGAGTATCTTTGGCCGTTTCGCGTGTCAGGCCAATATGCCGATATAAAAGCTTCTGCGAAAAATCTAAAAACCTAAGCTGCCGCTATATCCAATAGCTAAGAGCGCAAGACCCAGCAACACGCGGTATATTACATATGGCGTGTAGCTCACCTTGTTGAGTAATCGCATCATCAGGCTCAGGGCCAGCAAGGCAGCGCCGAAGCTGAAGATGATCACAATTCCGGTATCTCGTAGGGGCACAGTGCCGCCGATAAGATCTAATGCAGTTAGGGCGCCGGAGGCGAGGATTGTCGGGATAGACATCAACATTGAGATGCGTGCCGCTTCCTTGCGGGTGAAGCCCGCCCATAGGGCGCCTGTGATGATAATACCTGACCGCGAGGTGCCAGGAATCAATGCCATAGCCTGCCAAAGCCCCAACACAAAAGCATCGCGCCAGGTGAGGGCATCCTTTTTCCGTTCAGTTTGCGCCCTTTGATCGACCCAATATAGCAATATCCCAAAAACTAGCATTGCCCAACCGATGACTGTGATTGAGCGCATGGCGTCTGATAGGCCTGTGAGTTTGAAGATCAGCCCAGCCAAAATGACCGGGACCGTGGCGATGGCCAAAGCGATCAACAGGCGGGCTGCGATCTCGTTGATTTGACCGAGCAGCACCTGTGGGATGCCTTGGAGACCCAGTCGAACATCTGACCAAAAGTAGATCACCACTGCACATAAAGTGCCAATATGCGCTGCGATATCAATCGCGGGTCCTTGATCTTCTAATCCTGTGAGACCCGGCAATAGGATCAAATGGCCTGATGAGGACACTGGTAAAAACTCAGTTATCCCTTGAATGAGGGCAATCAGAACCAAATGATAGAGGGGCATTTAGGGCGTTCCTTTCTGCGATAATGGTACAATATACCTGTAGCATTTAAGTGCTACCGCAAAAATAGGCCCGAATCGGTTCTAAAAAATGGTTGAATTGGTAAAAAAAATGTCGCCATAATGGAAACGATGTTATATAGGTCATGTCTACTGACTATATTATGCCGATAGACCCTAAAAAAATAGCGATTTTTCGAATCGAGGATGTGATGGCTGAGAACCTAATGCTAAAATTTGTGAATATCCCGCGGCTTATGCCGGAAAAACGGGATGCGACAGATCGTGCCCATGACTTTGGTGAGATCTACTCTGACTTTGCAGAGGCCAAAGCCGAGGAGCAAGCCAGCCGGTGCAGCCAATGTGGTGTTCCCTATTGCCAAACCCATTGCCCACTTCACAACAATATTCCCGATTGGTTGCGTCTGACTGCTGAAGGCCGTCTGCGTGAAGCTTATGAGATCAGCCAAGCCACCAATACCTTCCCTGAGATTTGTGGCAGGATTTGTCCGCAAGACCGTTTGTGCGAGGGCAATTGCGTGATCGAGCAATCAGGCCATGAGACGGTGACCATCGGCTCCGTTGAGAAATACATCACAGACACCGCTTGGGCTAAAGGGTGGGTTCAGCCGATCAAACCGGCTGCTGAGCGCGGTCAGTCTGTTGGAATTATTGGCGCAGGCCCTGGTGGTCTTGCTGCCGCCGATATGTTGCGCCGTGCCGGTGTGCAGGTCACGGTCTATGATCGTTACGACCGCGCAGGCGGATTGCTCACTTATGGTATTCCAGGCTTCAAGTTGGAAAAAGATGTGGTGATACAGCGCATACAGCAGCTGCAGGATGGCGGCATTGAGATTGTGGCCAATTGCACAGTGGGCGTTGATATCAGCTTTGAGGATATCCGTGCCAAACATGATGCGGTGGTGATTGCGACTGGCGTTTATAAATCCCGTGATCTGGTGGGTCCCGGTGCGGGCGCGGATGGTATCGTCAAAGCGATTGACTATTTGACCGCCAGCAACCGTCATGGATTTGGGGATCATGTGCCTGAGTTTGCTGATGGCGGATTGAATGCCGATGGAAAAAAGGTTGTGGTGATTGGCGGTGGAGATACGGCGATGGACTGCGTACGTACAGCAATCCGCCAAGGCGCCACGTCAGTGAAATGCCTTTACCGTCGCGATAAGGCCAATATGCCCGGCTCCCTGCGTGAAACCCAAAATGCTGAGGAAGAAGGCGTTGAGTTTGTTTGGCTGACAGCCCCTAAAGGATTTTTAGACACGCCGGTTTCTGGCGTCATGGTGCAAAAGATGCGTCTTGGCTTGCCGGATGTCACGGGCCGTCAAAGCCCTGAGGTTATTGAGGGTGCGGATTATGTTGAGCCTGCGGACTTGGTGATCAAGGCCTTGGGGTTTGAGCCTGAGGACCTGCCAAAACTTTGGGAAGCTGATGGATTGGAAGTGACCCGTTGGGGCACGATCCGTACTGATTTTGAGACTGGAAAAACCAGCCTGCCCGGCGTTTACGCCGTGGGGGACATCGTTCGCGGTGCCTCCTTGGTTGTTTGGGCGATCCGCGATGGCCGCGATTGCGCCGCTGCTATTCTGGCTGAACTTGATGGGGCAAGGGCTATCGCGGCGGAGTAACCACCGGTGCTGGCCTAGGCTTTAAGCGGATATCCCGCATGATGAATGTGAAAGAACGATGTCCTTTATGGGCATGACAGGAGACCACCATGACGAAATTTGATGCAAGCTGGGTGAAGGCTGAAGAAGCTAAACGCAAGCATATGGCCGAAAATGGCCTGTATTCGGAGGCGGAAGAGCATGCAAGCTGTGGTGTGGGCCTCGTGGTTTCCATCGATGGCAAGCCAAGCCGTAAGGTTGTGCAAGCGGGCATCGATGCGCTCAAGGCTGTTTGGCATCGTGGCGCTGTGGATGCGGATGGTAAAACTGGCGATGGCGCAGGCATTCACGTGCAAATTCCGGTACCATTCTTTTACGATCAAATTGAACGCACTGGCCACACCCCACGGATGGAAGAGCTTATGGCTGTGGGGCAAGTGTTTCTACCTCGTACCAACTTTGGCGCGCAAGAGACGTGTCGGACGATTGTGGAATCTGAAGTTTTGCGGATGGGGTATTACATCTATGGCTGGCGCCATGTGCCGGTGAATGTGGCCTGCTTGGGCGATAAGGCCAACGCAACCCGCCCTGAGATTGAACAGATTTTGATCTCTAATTCAAAAGGCGTGAGTGAAGATATTTTTGAGCGTGAGCTCTATGTTATTCGCCGCCGGATTGAAAAAGCAGCTCTCGCGGCAGGCATTAATGGCTTGTATTTGGCGAGCCTCTCGTGCCGTTCGATCATCTACAAAGGCATGTTCTTGGCCCAAGATGTGTCTGAGTTCTACCCTGATTTGAAAGACGATCGGTTTGAGTCGGCCTTTGCTTTGTATCATCAGCGGTATTCCACCAATACCTTCCCGCAGTGGTGGCTGGCGCAGCCGTTTCGCATGTTGGCACATAATGGTGAGATCAACACACTTAAGGGTAACACCAATTGGATGAAAAGCCATGAAATCCGGATGTCTTCGGATGCCTTTGGCGATATGGCGGAAGATATCAAACCGGTGATTCCAAGTGGATCATCTGACTCGGCTGCTTTGGATTCCGTATTTGAGATGTTGGTCCGTGCGGGGCGTAATGCGCCGATGGCGAAAACTATGTTGGTGCCTGAAAGTTGGTCCAAACAGGCTGTGGATTTGCCTAAACCCTGGATTGATATGTATTCTTACTGCAACTCTGTAATGGAGCCTTGGGATGGCCCTGCGGCATTGGCTATGACGGACGGTCGCTGGGTATGCGCGGGTCTCGACCGCAACGGTCTGCGCCCGATGCGATATGTAGTAACGGGTGATGGCCTTCTGATTGCTGGCTCCGAGGCTGGCATGGTGTATGTGGATGAAGCCAACGTCAAAGAAAAAGGCGCGCTTGGCCCGGGTCAATTGCTGGCAGTGGATATGGACGAAGGGCGTTTGTACCACGACACCGAGATGAAAGACCTGCTGGCTGCAAGCCAAAATTTTGGCGCTTGGGTTGGCAAGATCAACGAGCTGGATGATGATTTAGCCAAAGCGGTTGAAGCCCCTCTCTTTATAGGTGCTGAACTACGCCAGCGCCAAATTTCGGCCGGTTATACCATCGAAGAGCTTGAGCAAATCTTGGCGCCTATGGCGGAAGATGGCAAAGAGACTTTGGCCTCAATGGGCGATGATACGCCCTCGGCTGTTCTGAGTGAAAAATACCGTCCTTTGTCGCATTTCTTTCGGCAAAATTTTAGCCAAGTCACCAACCCTCCGATTGACAGCCTGCGCGAATTTCGGGTGATGAGCCTGAAAACACGTTTCGGAAATCTCAAAAATGTGTTGGACGAAAGCAGCTCGCAAACTGAGATTTTGGTCTTGGATTCACCTTTTGTAGGCAATGTGCAATTCCAACGCTTGTTGAAAAACTTCAACGCCCCTATGGTTGAAATTGACTGTACCTTCCCATCAGGGGCCGAAGCGGGGGAATTGCAAACAGCGCTCAACCGAATTCGCTCCGAGGCCGAAGATGCGGTGCGGTCTGGTGCAGGACATTTGGTTTTGACCGATCAGCATGCCAACGATGCAAAGGTCGCCGTGCCAATGATTTTGGCCACGAGTGCCGTACATTCTTGGTTGACCCGCCAAGGTTTGAGGACCTTCACCTCGATCAACGTGCGATCAGCGGAATGTATTGACCCGCATTACTTCGCGGTTCTGATTGGCTGTGGTGCGACTGTGGTGAACGCCTATTTGGCCGAAGACAGTTTGGCTGACCGAATTGAACGCGGGTTGCTCGATTGTGCGCTGACAGAAGCTGTTGCGCGCTACAAAAATGCGATTGACCAAGGTTTGTTGAAAATCATGGCGAAGATGGGGATTTCTGTGGTCTCCTCCTACCGTGGCGGATTGAACTTTGAAGCGGTGGGCCTGTCACGTGCAATGTGCGCCGAATATTTCCCCGGCATGACATCGCGGATTTCTGGGATAGGTGTGGTTGGTATCCAACGCAAAGCTGAATCCATTCATACCAGTGCCTATGCAAGTGCCAGTGACGTTCTGCCCATTGGTGGATTTTACAAGGCACGGCGCTCGGGCGAGAAACACGCTTGGGAAGCCCAAACTATGCATCTTTTGCAAGCGGCCTGTGACCGTGGCAGTTTTGAGATGTGGAAAAAATACTCTGCAAAATTGCAGGCAAACCCGCCTATCCATCTGCGCGATTTGCTGGCGATCAAACCTTTGGGTGAGGCTATCTCTGTGGATGAGGTGGAAAGCATCACTTCAATCCGCCAACGTTTTGTGACGCCAGGCATGTCGCTTGGGGCTTTGAGTCCTGAGGCGCATAAAACCCTGAATGTTGCGATGAACCGTATTGGTGCGAAATCCGACAGTGGTGAAGGCGGCGAAGATCCAGCGCATTTTGTTCCTGAAGCCAATGGTGACAATCCTTCGGCTAAGATCAAACAGGTGGCCTCTGGTCGCTTTGGTGTGACCGCGGAATACCTCAATCACTGCGAGGAATTGGAAATTAAAGTCGCACAGGGTGCCAAACCCGGTGAAGGTGGCCAACTGCCCGGCATGAAGGTCACGGATCTGATTGCACGGCTACGCCATTCGACCAAAGGCGTGACATTAATAAGTCCACCGCCGCACCACGATATTTATTCCATCGAGGATCTGGCACAGCTGATTTATGACCTCAAGCAGATCAACCCGCGCTGTAAAGTGACTGTGAAATTGGTGGCAGCTTCTGGCGTTGGCACGATTGCGGCCGGTGTGGCGAAGGCCAATGCCGACATCATTCTGATTTCGGGCCACAATGGCGGCACCGGGGCATCTCCGGCGACTTCAATTAAGTTTGCGGGTCTTCCTTGGGAAATGGGGCTGACTGAGGCGCATCAGGTTTTGGCGATGAACAACCTGCGTGAGCGGGTGACATTGCGCACCGACGGTGGCCTGCGTACCGGTCGTGACATTGTGATGGCGGCTATGATGGGTGCCGAGGAATATGGCATTGGCACCGCAGCTTTGATTGCGATGGGCTGTATTATGGTGCGGCAATGCCAATCAAACACCTGCCCGGTTGGGGTTTGCACACAAGATGAAGATTTGCGCGGTAAATTCAACGGATCGGCAGATAAAGTGGTCAACTTGATCACATTTTACGCACAAGAAGTTCGTGAAATTTTGGCCAGCATCGGTGCGCGCTCTTTGGTTGAAGTGATCGGGCGCGCGGATCTATTGAGCCAAGTCTCGCGTGGATCTGCGCATTTGGACGATTTGGACCTTAACCCTCTGCTGATCACAGTCGATGGTGCGGATCAAATTTCTTATGATCGTCACAAACCGCGCAATCCTGTGCCTGATACTTTGGACGCACAAATTGTTAAGGATGCGGCGCGCTTCCTGCAAGAGGGTGAGAAAATGCAACTGCAATATGCTGTACAAAATACGTCACGCTCAATCGGTACGCGCATCTCTAGCCACATCGTGACGAAATTTGGCATGCGCAACAGCTTGCAGCCGGATCACCTGACGATCAAACTGCAAGGCTCAGCGGGCCAAGCTTTGGGCGCCTTCGCAGTGCCAGGCCTTAAGCTGGAAGTAGCCGGTGAAGCGAATGACTATGTGGGTAAAGGCTTGTCTGGGGGCACGATTGTGGTGCGTCCGGCACAGATTAGTCCTTTAGTGGCCTCAGAGAATACGATCATCGGCAATACAGTGCTCTACGGTGCGACAGCGGGTTATCTATTCGCTGCGGGTCGCGCCGGCGAGCGTTTTGCGGTGCGCAACTCTGGCGCAAAAACGGTGGTCGAAGGCTGTGGATCTAACGGTTGTGAATATATGACTGGTGGTATTTCGGTCGTTTTGGGGTCTATTGGGGCAAACTTTGGTGCTGGTATGACTGGCGGCATGGCCTATCTTTACGATCCGAAGGGCTTGGCGGCACCGATGATGAATATGGAAACATTGGTCACATGTCCCGTCACAATCCCGCATTGGCAGGACGAGCTCAAAGAGTTGGTTACCCGTCACGCCGATGAAACCGGTTCTTTGAAAGCCGCTGATATTTTGCAGCATTGGGATCAAGAACGTCACAATTTTGTGCAGGTTTGCCCTAAAGAGATGTTGGTGCATTTGCCCGCACCGTTGAGTGACGCGCGGGCCCAATCAGTACCTGCGGAGTAAACTGGGTCAAAGGCGGCGTTTAACGATGCCGCCTTTTAGGCCGTTGACGGGTCAGGCCTTATGTGGTGTGGCTAATTTATGGCTAAGAAAACCACTTTAACTGAATATCTTGAGGATCATGAGGCCGAGGCGATGCCGAGACTCGCGCGTGTCCGAAAAAGTCTTTCGGTGCTCCGACGCTGGTTGCTACGGGCAATTTTGGCCTGTGCTGTGATCTTTGCGGGCTGGGGGCTGGCCTATCGTTGGCTCAATCCACCAACAACTTTATATATGATGCAAGAAAGCTGGCGACTTGACGGCGTCCAATATGACTGGGTCAATATCGAAGATGTGTCTCCCGTTATGGTCCGGGCCTTAGTGGCGGCAGAGGATGCAAATTTTTGCGCCCACTGGGGCATCGACAGTGCCGCCGTGCGCCAAGCTTTGCGCGATGGGGCTATGCGGGGCGGCTCGACCATTAGTCAGCAAACCGTGAAGAATGCCTTTCTGTGGCAGGGGCGTAGTTGGCTGCGCAAAGCGATTGAAGCGCTCATGACTCCCTATGCCGAAATGGTTTGGAGTAAGAAGCGATTTCTTGAAATTTATATAAATGTGGCCGAGTTCGACACTGGCGTCTTTGGCATTCAAGCCGCTGCTGGTCATCATTTTGGAGTGGATGCGGCACAGTTGAACCGGGTGCAAGCTGGGCGTTTGGCGGTGGTGCTGCCGGATCCCAAGGGCCGCAGTGCCACGAAGCCCGGTGCTGGTTTGAAAAAACATGCAGCTTCTGTAATCGCAGGATCAGATATGATTGCAGCTGATGGCCGCGCCGCGTGTTTTGAGGATTGATTGCCGACCCCAAGGGCGGCTAAGATAATATGACCTGTGTAAAGTGAAATCCGTATGAATATTTTGTATCATGTCCCGTTGTCGCCCTTCTGTCGCAAAGTTCGGCTGAGCTTGGCAGAAAAAAAAATCGAAGTGCAGTTGGTGGAAGAACGCTATTGGGAGCTGGATGCTGATTTTCTGCGGCGCAATCCTGCGGGGAAAGTGCCTGTTTTGAAAATGGATGGTAAAATATTTTCTGAGTCTTCCGCGATTTGTGAATATTTGGAAGAGATTCATCCTACACCCAGCTTGCTGCCAGAGGATGCAGAAACCCGATTTGAGGTGCGCCGCTTGGTGTCTTGGTTTGATGACAAATTTCACGATGAGGTCACGGCCAATCTTTTGTATGAGCGGGTCAACCGCAAGATCCATGGCTCTGGTTATCCGGTTTCGGCCAATGTTAAGGCTGGCTCCAAGGCGATAAAATTTCATTTGGACTATCTCGCATGGTTGCTCGACAATCGTCGGTGGTTGGCTGGTGATGTGATGAGCCTTGCAGATTTTGCGGCTGCAGCTCATTTTTCGTCTCTTGATTATATCTGCGATGTGGATTGGAACCGATCTGCTGCTGTCAAAGATTGGTATGCCACTTTGAAATCGCGCCCTGCATTTAGATCTATTTTGGCCGATAATGTACCAGGTTTTTCACAACCAAACCATTATTCAAATCTTGACTTCTGATCTGAAAAATAAACTTTTGGTACAAGCCCTTGTTGAGGGCTTTAGCAATGCACGGATCACAAAACCGGATGCTATCCCCGATATGCCCGCGCGCCTTGATGCGTTTTTAGAGGCAGGTTATCACGGGCAAATGGCTTGGATGGAGGACCGCAAAGCCTGGCGCGGCGCTCCTTATGCATTATGGCCTGAGGCGCGCTCGGTGGTCATGCTGGCGGAAAGCTATGCGCCTAATGTGGATCCTTTAGAAAACCTCGCCAATCCCGACATCGGAAATATCAGCGTTTATGCGCAGGGCAAAGATTATCATGACATTGTCAAAAAGCGCCTAAAGCGTTTGGCTCGTTGGTTGATTGCCGAAGGTGGTGGCGAAGTTAAAGTCTTCGTGGACACCGCCCCAGTGGCCGAAAAGCCCTTGGGGCAGGCAGCGGGGCTGGGCTGGCAAGGCAAGCATACGAATTTGGTCAGCCGGGAGACTGGAAATTGGATGTTTCTGGGAGCGATTTTTACTACGCTGGATCTGGAGCCTGATCCCGCAGAGATCGATCATTGTGGCCGGTGCACGCGGTGTTTGGACATCTGCCCAACCAAGGCCTTTGTAGCACCCTATCAGATGGATGCCCGCCGCTGTATTTCCTATTTGACCATTGAGCACAAAGGGCCGGTCGATCTTGATCTGCGCCCCGGTCTTGGCAATCACATCTATGGTTGTGATGATTGTTTGGCCGCTTGTCCGTGGAATAAATTTGCAGTGCAAGCCTCGGATATGCGCTACGCGGCCAAAGATGATCTAGCGGCCCCCCGGCTTGCAGATTTGGTTGGGCTATCTGATGGGGCCTTTCGCAAAAAATTTTCTGGCTCCCCGATCAAACGCATTGGCCGAGACCGCTTTGTGCGTAATGTCCTATATGCGATTGGTAATATGGGGGATGCCAGCTACCTGCAGCTCATTGCTCCTTTGCTCACGGATCCAGATCCAACGGTTGCCGAGGCGGCCAGCTGGGCCAGCCAACGAATTACTTTGGGCGCGGCTTAATTTGCTGGAACGTTGAAGGTCAGATTTGCCCAAAGACTGTGCCAGACGGGATTTCCTTGTACTTCAGGCTCGACAGGGATCAATGCCACATTGTCGATCATATATTCCTGACCTGCGGCGACAGGGAAGGTGGCGATGCCATCAGAATTTGTTCGGTAAAGGGTAATTTCAGCCGTGTCTTTTGTCCCGATCGCACGTTGGAACACTTCCACCTGTACATCTGCACGCGGTTGGCCTGCCATCAAGACACGCACCTGCATGCCATTGCTTAGGTCGTCGGTATAGGGATTGGCCAGCGCTACGATCTCTATGTCTAATCCGACCGGCCCGTCTTGCCCGGCGCCATCACCAATCGAGACAAGTGATTTTGCAAAGCGGCGATAACTCTCAACAAAGCCAACCTCAGGCAAGCCACGGACCAGATGGGTTTCGGGTTGGCCCACAAAGTCTTTATGCTCCACAAAAGCTACAAACTTCTCATAATCCTTATAGGTTAACCTACTGTCGGTGGTTTCATGCACCAAAACAGCGAGCCCATTAGGTAGGCCGGGATGTTGGAAGGCTGGTCGGTCGCCATTGCGCGCGGTGATGTCAATGTTTTGGCCTAAGTGGACCACCCCGTGCCGGGTTGCATAACGGGTCAGAAAGGAATGACTGCCACCGCTGAAACCTTGTCCCACACGAAAATGCGCCTCGATGGGTTCATCTGGGGCAACTTCGTAATTTACTGGTGAAATCCAAAATTCATGGGCATAAACTGGGGCTGAAATGAGCAGACTCAAAATCAGAGTAAGGGACCGTCGAAACATGTTTAAACCTTTTTTTAAGCTAGCGCCGATGGTGTGCCGTTTTGCGCTGATGTCAAGCGTCCTTGTTGGATTGCTGGTCATTACTGGTCGGGTGCAGGCGCATGAGCTGCGGCCCGCGGTGGCAGACGTGACCATCGCGCAGTCACAGATGCAAGTTGAACTGCAGGTTGCGGTTGAGACATTACTTGCGGGCATCGATCAGAGCCAAGTAATTGACACAGACGAGTCCCCACAGGCGGAGACCTATGATCGTCTGCGCGTCCTGCCTGATCAAGCTTTGGCGGATTTGGTGCGCGCGGAGTGGTCTTTGCTGGCCAGTGGATTTTTGGTTGACGGGGCTGGGCCTTTAAACTTAATCGGCGTTGAGGTGATCGAGGAGTCC
>Ga0075109_1001650_pt1 | contig 13424 bp, 10 predicted proteins | sample AntAceMetag02UKD_FD_69798 | JGI IMG/M metagenome (GOLD analysis project Ga0075109, IMG submission 69798) | Saline lake microbial communities from Ace Lake, Antarctica - Antarctic Ace Lake Metagenome 02UKD | ecosystem: Environmental > Aquatic > Non-marine Saline and Alkaline > Saline | place...
GAGGTGTGAAAATCATCAACCCCTAGACACAGTGCTGGTCTAGCCGATTCCTTATAAAGTTCGTAATCAGATGGCACAGCCGGGTATGAGTGCAAATCAATTATTACTACCTGCCCAATTGCCTCCAGGCGCTCTTTCACGAGCGACTGGAGTGCAGCTGAATACGGGTTGAAGTAGTGATCGATTATCTTCTGGGACTCAGCAATGGAAATGTCCCGCAGCGGTTTTTGATCACTAGTCATTGAGTAAACAACCCCCATGCCAACCTGGTTCATAACTTCTGTTTCATCAGGGAATCGTTCTGGGTCAAAGACCAAGCGAGACAGCTTGTTCTCAAATATCCAAGGCTTCATGGTCGCCCGCTTCGACGCGCGGCTCGCAAGCTCATCAGTTAGCCCATCGGTCATTAGGTCCAGCTCATGCTGCAACTCTTTGCCAGAAATAAGCAAGTGCTCCGCGATTTTCTTTGGAATTACCGTGCTTGCGTGTGGAACATGGATGATCACTGGAGACAAGGAGTCTCCTCTTATTACAGCCCAGTTCATAATGCTGTAGACCTATGGCTTGGGGTGCTAAATAAACGATTTTTTTGTGATTTTTTCACGATTCTCCTACTTATTAGGAGCTGGCGATAGCCAACTCATTCTTAGTTGCTAGGTCGTCTAGCCGACTCTTTCCAGTGCACCTTGTGATGAGTCACAGGTAGCGTTGACGGGGTGCTGGAGCCCTTTACCGTCTTTCTAATGAGTCTTTGGTTTCCCACCTAGGTGGTGAGGTGTTACTTAGCTTTGTAGTTACAGAGCGTATCTTTAGGCTCTGTCATTTTTAGCGTGAGCCACTCGAAGTAGCCCGTTAGTTCGGTAGGTCTTGCGGTGGTTTCGGGCCGGTTCAAAAAAACGTAATGGGCGTTACTGCAACCCGAGTTTCTGTCTGAGGGAGCTTGTGAAAACATCGAAATAGAATTCAGATTGGGCAATCGCTTTTTCGTAGAACCAGCTCTCGACATTCTGGGCGCCTTGGGCTTGAAGTCCTAACATTGTTGAACCGAGCCGGCCATTCAAGCTGCTGAGATTCCCAGGCAGAGCTAATGATTTAGTCAACAGCAGTTTGGAAGAGGCATAGTCACTGGACTTCAGCTCTGGAGAGCTAGCGCTAGCCGTCCTGTTGTCCGTTGGATGAAGAAGGCAGAGATTTCCTATGCTGTGAACCCAATCTGCGCCCCAAGTTGAGTCGAAAGTAGATGACAAAGCCAACGCCTGTGGGAAAATATGATCCAAATCATATCCTTGCTTGGGGGTAGTTTTTCCAGCCCGAGAAGTGGTTTTCAGAAGTGCTTCGACCGTTGTATCTGCCCCTTGGTTTGATGCTGAAGACTCCACAAAGCTGGCCGCCGATGCCAATGCAAATCTCATGCGCTTCTTATCTCGAGCGTTCGTGTAACGAAGCTGCATGAATCGAGGGCGCGCGGCAGCAACAAGATTATCAAACTCCTTAGACTCCATTCCTAGAACCGCATATAGCTCATCAACCTCGGTGCTATTTCCGATGCTGGTGATGGCCTTACTGAGGGCCCAGAACTGTGCATTCAAAGAATTGGCCCCCTCCTCGGCGAACAAGGATATTGCCACTCGAGCATCAATGAATTCTGCCGTTAGCTGATAATTCTTGGAACTTTGGAATTTGGTTGCCTCGAGCACAGACGGAAGATGTTGGACAACTCCGAAATGTCTAGCCGCAACGAGATTTTGATTGTGGTCGTTGGTGGTCGATGCCCCTATTTTCGCCAAATTCGCTGCTGCCGAGATGATTTCTTTTGAAAATTTTGCGGGGTCCGCTATGGTTCCGTCACGAAGTTTGCCTTGCCAAGCTTTGTAGACACCAGCACTCGAGACAAATGAGCCTGTTATCGGCTGAAGCATCGCTTGCATGAGGTATCCCATGCTTGCTGCCTTGTGGGGCCTCACTTTGAAAACTGACTCTGCAGCTTCAAGCCAGTCCTTCGAAATTGTTTCGTACTTCTCCCTAGGTGCATTCATGAAGAGCAGGCCTTTGAGAAGTTCAGCCGAATTTAGAGGCATCCCTCTGCTGTTGAGTTTCTCGAATATTTCCAACGCTTGTTCCTCGGAATGCAAGGTGGCGGTCACAAGGTAAACATTGAAAAGCAAACTGTTGGTGTATTCAACCAATAAATCTACTGTGATGAGATTGTTCCTAGTCCAAGAAGATAGGTTTGCGAAATTCTGGCTCAGGTTATCCTGACTTGTGTTTGAGGCGATTTCGTTCAATGGCTCTTGGTTGACAATTTTGCCGAGCCAGCCATCAGCTTCTCTTGTTGCATTGAACCTTTGCCTCTCCGATCCGTCCTGAAGATCTCGCCGGAAAAGAACGCCCCTGATGGCAGCCATCGCACTCGCCTCTTCGCTTGCTGCGGAATAAGAGATTCCGAAGGCCTGGAATTGAGCAAACAATGCAGCGCACAGCATGTAAGCGCTAGTTAATCTCTGTTGGCCATCTACAACCAAAAAGGTAGAACCCGTTACCCGCGCACCGGAGTCAGGAGCGATTATGACTTGACCCAAAATGTAATAGGGGTCATCAGACCTTACAAACGAACCCAGATCCTCTAGCAACGCGTTGATTTGCTCCTCTTTCCAAGCGTATTCTCTTTGATAAGGGGGGACCTTATAGGATTCATTCTTCGAGAATAATTCTGCGAGATTCACTGACTCTACTTGCGGCTTCGACATGCGCTACTTTCCTATTCCATTGGTCATGTTTTTGAATTTTTGCGATACCATTTCAGGGATTACTGAGGCCATAGTGCGGCCACTCTTCTTCAAGTTGTCGAGAAGCTCCAAACCAGCGTTTGCGTGAGCTTCAAAAGCACGAAGAACCTCGAGGGTGTTTTCTTCCGAGAGTGGGTCATCGGACGCAAAAGGCTGATTGCTGACTGCAATTAGATACATCAATTCCCGACCACCTGAAGTGCCCAAGAGAACATTCAGGCGAATGTCTCTGCTCGATCTCTTGCAGGGTCGACTCAAGTTTTGATCCAGTGCTAGAGATGCTGCAAATATTGCGATTGAACTGTTGTCTTCAAAGTAAGGAAGTCCCTTCATCTCATCTAGAACTGACTCAAAACTGTCGTCGAAACGAAGCCTCATATCTTGGCTCACTTTGTCAACCTTTCAATGCTTGTATGGCTGCTTTTTTCTCCGTACGTGATTAGTGGCGCTCGTATTCCAAGCACCTCAGGGGAATAATCTTCATTTTTAGCACTTTCGTGCATTCTTAAAACGTGAGGGTCGTTGACCTGACCAAGCTCTTCGAGAACGAAAGCGGCATGAGTGTCAATAGATAAGATGATGGTTTGACCCGCTGCGTCTCTGAGCCAATCAATCACAGTTTTGTAGAACGGGCGCGCAAGAGCTCCGAATCCTGCATCAATTACCAATGGATACTCACCCACTTGCTCGACAAAGTCTTGATCTTGCATTTCTGCCGATATCCGAGCCGCTACTCTATTCAGGGAAAGAACTAAGCTGAATGCGAGTAGTGTTTTTTGCCCGTCCGAACCGAGCGATGAAACACCGTCTCTAAAAACCCCTACTCTGAAGTTTTCGTCAAGTGAGACGGTTGCCGGCTTGTAATTGTAAATAGGAGCAACGAGGTCTTGCATCTCTTTCTCGATGTCTTCCCTGAGCCTGACTTTCACTCGACTCGCATCATCGAAGATTGCGTTAAGTACCTTGGTGAGGGATTGATGCTGTCGAACTAGAATGCCGTGAGACCCTCTAGCCACTTCAGCTTCAGCTAGCTCTGAATTCTTGTCCCTTAGAATTTGTTGAAGATTTTCGCGAGATTCCCTTGCATCCCCTAACTTCATTTCGACATCCGGAATCAGATTTTGAAGTTCTGTTTGACGCAAAATTTGCGACTCGAGAAAACTATCCTGTGAATCGTCCACGGCTTGCTTCACAAGGGCTTGAATTTCGGAGTCTATTTCGTCGAGTTCATCCGAATTCAACAACGCCGAGGAAGTTGTGCGTTGCCACTCAGTAAGCGCCATCTCAGGGTTTAAAACTCCGCTTTTTATTGAACTCTCCAAAAAATCATACCTAGCGGGGAACTCCATCAGATTCCTTGGTTCGAGCATCGCGATGAGATGGTTTGTAGCAGAGTCGCCCTCGTTCAGGTGCCTTCCGCAAATGCACTCTTCCGAATCAAGGAGTCTCCTAATCGAGTCCAAGGGAAACGAGTTCTCGAGTTTGCCTTGATCTCTGAGAGAGCCCAGTGATTCGAGTGCCCTCGAGGTTGCCGCGGAAACAAACGGTATCCACGCTTTATCCTTGATCAAACTGTCCATCTGTTCGTCGAGTTTAAGACGCTGATTCTCCAAGTTGTCTCTCTTGAGTCTTGCCTCAGCTAGTGCTACGAGTGCGCCAATATCTGACTTTCTCTCTTCGAGATAATTGGTTATAGAGGTGAGTTCATTTAGTGCTTGCTTACTTTCTTCCTCGAGGGTTGAAACCAACTGCTCAGCATCCACAACTTTTTCAGCATTAGCGTTTATAGATTCAATAATTTGAGTTGCTGCATCCTCTCCAGGGATGCCAGAGATTCTCTTCTGCATTAGCAAAAGAGCGGAGTTCCCGGCGTCTACAATCATTTCAGTTTTGTCAAGTCCGGAAACACTCTTTATGTCCTCTGCAAAGCTCGAGAAGTTCCGCTCGTCAAAAAATGTGTGCAAGTTCTCTCCTGGGAAGAAAAAGAACTTGGCCAGATTAGGAGGAAACCAGGAGTTAATCCACTTTCCGGGAGGCGTTATGAGCGAGCCATCCAATGTGTTGAGAAGGTTGAAATCGCTCCCCATTCTGACTTGCTTATTTCCCTGTTTGCGAACCTTCAAATGCCTCTGCACAGCGTAGACAACAGATCTGAGCTCAAATTCCAGCTCCACTTCAACCAAGACCTCATCCCCCTCGAGGAGATTCTTAAATATCTCGTCATTGCACAATCGCTCAGGATTTTCAAGAGAATCAAGCACTTGCCCGTGAAATACGAAATTCAAGGCTGACAACAGCGTTGTCTTACCGGCCCCGTTGACTCCAATTATGATATCGACGTTGTTTGAAGATTCAGATGCAGCGCCGAACTCAAGAATGTTAGTTTCAGAGAACTGGCGGAAGTTTTTTAGTGTGAGCTTGTTGAGTCTCATTTTATGTTTAGCCTTACCAGCTCATCTATGGCCTCGATAAGGTCTTTCTGGTTGACCTTGTGGATGGTTGCACTTTTGCTAAGAATGGCTCTTCGAAGAGCATCCTCGTCTGCATTCAAGTCTCTGCTTCCAATGCTGCCACTTGACTGAGGCCCTTCTTGACTAGCGTTGGCGTCGATGTTTTCGTAATTCTTATCCATAAAATATCCTTAACTGTTCGATTGCCCTTAGCGCTTCCTCGCGGTTGTCACAAGCGTCAATAAATTCCAAAGTACGAGCGAGTTCACGTTTACCAATTACCTTCTCAGCTTCAAGCCTAGATTGGTCCCCGGACTTTTTGGGAAGAAGGAAATAGTCGTAAATCACCGCAGTTGCCTTATTGGGATGGTTCCTCAACACCCTTCCCCGACGCTGGACAAATTGGCGAGGATTGGCGCTGGATGAAATAAAATAGGCAATCGAAGCCGAAGGAATGTCAACTCCCTCATCAAGACACCTCATAGACAAAAGATGTGTTACGTTGCCTGACACAAACTCTGAGATTAGCCTCTGACGTTCAGTTCTCGGTGTGGTGGCCTCATAAATAGAGCTTTTACCCAATTTCTCTCGGCTAATTAGAGAACGGACCCTATCAATTTGGCGATCTCTCAGGCCAAGTGGTGATTTGCCTTCGGCGCAGTAAACCAATTGCCCCGAGAGGCCTGTGTTTTCGGTTAAGTCTCGATGAAGAACTGGCCACTTACCTGCCGCGTCACCCAATAGTGCAGACCGCAGCCTCAAAATCCCCCCTGCTTTTTTCGCCTCTTTCTCATTCAGCTCGAAAAAAGAGCGCCCTTTCAGAATCTTCCCTAAATCCTCAGATAACTCGACAAATATGTCCGTCTCCTCTTCGGACATTGACACTACCCGCGGTAAGTAAATGTAACGGCTCAAGCACCCCAGAGTGATGGCGTCTTTGATGCTTAGCTTGAATGAGATTGGCCCGAAGTAGTCAAGAAGTTTTTGGGTTCCCTGCGGGTCCAACCAACGCTCTGGAGTAGCGGACAGGCCCAACCGGAATCTTGCATTTTTGGGGAGACATGAAATTGCTTTTGCAGTGCCAAAATTGTGAACTTCATCTGCAATGAAGACGATATCCCCCGGAAAATCACGAACTATCTTTTGGAAGGCCGGAGTCATAAAAGTTGCCTGAGTCGCTACAACCCGAATGGAATGTCCAGAGAATTTGGCCGCACGAACGCACGCCCCGGCAAAACTAGACTCCCAATTACTCCTGGATTCACATGCTTCAATTACTGACAGTCCGTCTAGCTTGAAGTAGGCAGCCCATTGGTCTACCAGGTGAAGATAAGGGCATACGACAAGAGTCATAGAGGAGATTGAATCTGCCTTGAGCCCAGAGGTTACAGATAAAGCGGCGTTTACCGCCGTCAGTGTCTTACCAGTTCCTGTTGCCATCTCAAGAATCGAAGAGAAATCTTGGTTTTCCCAACTAGAAATTGCTTCAACTTGATATTGTCGCAATTGAGCCCCCACCTAGTTATACTCTTTGAAAAATTATCATTAGTCAAGTAGTTTGCTTCTTTTAGCACTGTTCTTTTAGGGGAGAGAATGTTATTAGCCGATTTTGAATCTCTGATAGCGGAAGCGTGCCCGAAGGGTAGCCATTGCGTTTTTGGTGTGTACGCAGCAGGAAATTCTCCCAACTTTTCTGTTCGTTACTCTGGCCAGACTGGAAAGGGCATCACGCAAAAATTCTTGGGTTCAACAACCGGCCCCGAACTCCGAGAGCTTCTCCTCATAGGAGATAACTTCAAGGAAACCAAAATTCTCTTCCAGTTCCTGACGCTCTGCCCGACCGGGAAGGTGCGAGCCTTTAGACGGGAATATTACGAAAGGTTCAGCAAGTTCAGCTTTCCAAGCAGCTTTTCGAGCAGTCCGCTTACCAAGTTCGATTTCCTTCGAGAACAGCAAGATCGAAGAATTCAATTTCAACTAACGGTGGATTTAGAGAACTTGGACATAGTTGAAATCCGACCCAGCGCTTTTGTAAAGACCACCCTCGACTCCTCGTCCAGACTAAGGCAAGCGATGCTTGAAGCTACTGGCTTGAACAACAAAGGTGTGCTCTTGGAACTTTTGGGCTAAGTTATCGAGCTGTTGTTTCCGACAATTTGTGTTCCGGTTCCCCCAATGACTTGCTCCAAGTAGCCGGCATTCAACCAAAAGCACTGTCGTAGGTGCATTCCTCCCTGCGGGGTCGCTATTTTGTCACTCCCGTTTCTTCCCTTTGGCCGAACGTGGGCAACATGACTCTCTGAGGATTTAGGTAGGTCAGTGGCATCTATAGCGACGCGCCTCTTTGTATCTTCCCAAACTCTCATCGCCTCTAAACGGTCTCCATAGGGCATATTCCAAAGAAGCACACGATCCAATCTTTCAACACCATTTTTGTCTGGTCGAAAGATTACGAACAGGAACTTCTTTTCGAGTTTTTCGTAAAAGGAGGAACCCTCCCAGGTCTCTTCCAGGATTTCCAGGAACTTAAACCCCGGAAATGACATGGACTCCTTTGGTCTCCCCCGAGCACCCAAGCGAATCGTCTTCATCTCAACCCCAGCTTTTTGTAGTTCAGGCACGGAATGACCGCCATCGCTGAGAATTTTCACAGCTAGATTGCGATGAAATCCCTTCTGGTTCTTATTCGATTTCATGACATCAAAAGACTTTGAAATCTCTAGCACCGATTTTTCTCGATGCGCATCGAACTTAGCGACGATTACTTCCTCAAAAGAGCTTTCGTGAAGGGCCGCCATGAAACCTGAATCAGACTCATGGTTGCCAATTAGGCTACTCATGAAGCCTTGCTTGAATGCGAATGCTCTTGATTTGGCACCGATTTCAGAGAACGGCTGCTTTCTCAACGATTCTCCAAGCCCGCCTGAACCTTTTCTGCACGCTCCTAAATAGACAGTGTCCCCCTCGGAAAGTTCATGGGCCTCTCCGTCCATGATTTTTTGTCGAATAAATTCCCAATCGCTCCTGATTACTATTAGATCTGCCTCTGAAGCCCTAAACAGCAAGGGGTCTAGGACAAACCGTCTATCTACGACTGGTCTTTCCTTCTCGTAAAGATAGAAGAGGATGAGCAGGACCCTGCATTTACGCAGGAACGAAGATTCTTCCCAAGACTCATTAACGACTTTCTCGAAATTAATCATTCCAAGCACCAATCGCTCCTTCGCCTTATATCCGCCGCTGGCTGCCCTAAGAACGCCTGTTGTCTTTAGCTCAAGGCCTGCCTCCGTAAAATCCGGGCCGCTATCCGAGCCTGGTTCGAGCTCAAAGAAGAACGACTCAACCAACGAGCCAAGGTCACCTCGATTTTTGTCGTTGGCAATAGCGTTTGGGATGAAGGTCGCCTCGGAAAGAGATCTCCCCGTCAACTTACGGGCAAAGCTGTAAATGGATTCCACTGAAGCCGGGTCGTAATTTGCGTTTTGCATCGCATCAGTTTACTTTTCTTGAAGCCGCGCATACTTGAAGTAACGGCATCTAGCTATTTCAATAGGTTGCCCTCAAGAGCTAAAAAATCTTTGTCTGAGCTCCGCCCCAACCATCTCGACGAGACCCACGACGAGTGCATTGCCCATAAAAAATGCTCTCTTGGAATCTGAGATCTCGACTCCGTCTGCACCGAATCTTGTCCAATCGTCTGGAAAGCCACTCAACCTCTCTAATTCCAGCGGGGTGAGCCTCCGATGGCCTCTCTTTGTTTCTATGACGTGCTTGAAGCGGGAGGGAGTAGACCCTCCCTCGCCTGTCAAGATTGTCCTCGAGGGTTTATCCAGGCTGTCCGGAAAAGCCATTTTTCCTTCGGAGTAGTTATAACGGTGCCCAGATTTTGCCACTCTGGCAATGGACTTAGCCCCTTTGAGAAACTGCCAGCTGCTCAACTTTTCTGACGATATCCAGTACTCGTCTGGTACCTCGGAATCACTAATTAGCACTGATTTGAGCGTCTTTGGGTTGCTGGCTCTAGTTTCAGGCTTAGCCGTGTAGACGGTGCCGGAAGAGTAGAAGCCCGCGCCAAGAAATGGAGACTTTGGCTGGTCCAGGTTGAAATGGGAAGAAATATGTTCAGGGTCATGTGCAATCTGAAAAGTAGTGGCCGCAGAATAGGCGGCAACAGGAAAGGACTTTGGAAGAATCCCACGTTCAAAGTAATCCTCTCCTTTCAAGTTATCACTAAGGGCCGCATCCAGTCTTATTGCAACAATGAATACTCTTATCCTCCTCTGAGGGAATCCATAATCGGCGGCATTCACTACGCGCCATTCGATTACGTACCCTAGGTCACCGAGTGTTCGAAGCATGACTGCAAAATCTCGCCCGCGCTGAGAAGCCGGAGACTTAAGTAGCCTGTCAACATTTTCCAGAAATACAAGTTTTGGTTTAGTTAGAGCGACGAGTTTGTGAATTTCCCACCAAAGAACTCCTTTTTTCCCCTTTAGGCCCTGTGAAGAGCCAGCACTCTTCGCAACTGAGTAGTCCTGGCAAGGGAAACCTCCGACAATCATGTCCGCCTCCGGAATCGGAACGCCCCCGACCTTATGCAGCTCTACCGCCTCCGCGATATCCATGTTGGAATGGGATTCTCCACCGAAATTGGCAATGTAGCAAGCAGATGCGTGCTGAGCTTTTGTTGAGGGCTCCCATTGATTAGACCAGACTGTTGACCAGCCCGCCGCCTCAAGCCCGAGCCGAAACCCCCCAACTCCTGCAAAAAGTTCAACAACTCTGGGGCCATTTGATTTGTTCGACATGAGTCAAGTCTAGAGTCCCAGTTGGACAAAATTAATATTATTTCGGGTCCACACGAGGCAAGGCTTTGCGATTCTAGTCGCGTGAGTCTCTGGGGTATTTTTGAGCCATTCTCGAGTTTCAGCTTCGCATCAGACAAAGGCTCAGGGGAGCGGCACTGTTGGTAGCCCACGTCAAAACGACGAGTTTTGAAAGTGGAAACATACGTCAGTGGCAGGTATTTGGCTGAAGCCAAATCTCAGACTCTCCATGGCAAAAAACGTGAGTCTCTTTTAAATCACTCCGCCACCACACAAACCAGTACCCTTTGAATAGACAGACTTGGGGGGTCATGAAGTTCATACCAGAGGAACCAAGATTCAAAACCAACTTCTCTGAAACGAAGCTCTTCGAATCTCTAAAGGGGTTGGGTGTAAGTCTCGACTGGACCGTCATTCACTCCGCTCAAATCGGTCGAGACCCAGATGTGAGGTTTGGGGAAACTGACTTCTATGTGCTTATTCCTGGCAAAGGAATAGTTGCAATCGAGGCAAAGGCTCCAAGCCAAGTTACTTACAAAGACGGAAACTGGAACGTTGAGGGCACGCCTAACCCCAAAAAGAGCCCATTGGCTCAAGCCGACAGGGCTCGCGCTGCAGTGAGGAAGTTCGTTGAGGAAATAGGAGTCTCTGAAGAAGTGCCAATTGCTCGAATGGTTTGGTTCACGTCTTTGGGAAGGCACCAGTTTGACCCAGAATCTGGTGGGGACTTCCAATTCCACGAATGGGAGCTGGCCTGGAAGCAAGACTTAGAAATTGCACCTAAGGCAGTAGAACGAGTTTTGGATGAATACATAAAGTACCGATCTCGATCCGAAATTATTCGACTTGAGCCCGCTAGCTTCACATCGGTCATAGTTGACAAAATAGCGCATGCGTTCTTTGCAAATTTCGATGTCAAGGTTGACCCAGCAGATCTTGCTAAAGAGCGAGCCAAGGAACGATCATCTCTCCTGGCTGAGCAATCGAAGATTCTAGGTGCTTTAGAAGACAACCCCCACATTTATATAGAAGGTTCTGCAGGTGCGGGAAAAAGCTTTTTAATCACTGAAGCTGCAACCAGGTCAAAGACTGCAGGGAAAAGAACCCTAGTGACATGCTGGAACATGATGATGGCAGAGGAGCTACGGCGAATGCTCCGCTCATCATCTGACATAAATTTCATCGTGCAGGACATTAACTCATTGATGCTTAGCTTTGCCGGCTTAGCTGAAAACCCGGTTGATACTGATTCTCAGTGGTACGAGCATTCGCTGCCAAAGGCAGCTCTGAAAGGCCTTGACAGACGACCATTTCTTGGAAATTTCAGCTCAATAATGATTGACGAGTTTCAAGACTTAGTCGGCAAGCCAGATGTTTTGACTTTTGTGCTTTCACTTTCAAAAAATATGAAGCTGGCAGACACTCAGATTGTTCTGGCCGGCGATGAAAAGCAGCAAATTCTTGTGGACGGATCGAGGGACTTGGGAGCCTTCCAAACTGCAAAGGCAGTAATTTCAGACTTAGTTAAATACAAAGCAAAAGCAAACACCCGGATGAACCCGAAGCTTCATCGAGAGATGTGTGAATTACTCAACATAAAGCTCGAAATAGACGAGCATCGAATCAGGTCCGATAAAACTGGAGGCCTGACTATTCTGCAAACAAGCCCGGAGAAACAGGTAAAAGTGTTGAGAGAGGCTCTCAAGGAATTGCTAGGAAGTTATGGGGCTAATGAAATTAGAGTACTTTCGCCTTTCGGTTCCAACAGATCCCTCATTGGCAAATTATTCCAAAGGGACGTGAAGAGAACCGATGAGGTTTGGCTCAAAGCCAACGCAAGGCATGAAGACTCGAATGGAGAAATTAGGTGGCGCTCAATACCAAAATTCAAAGGACTCGAGTCCGAGGTTGTTGTAATTACCGACATTGGATCAGAGGCAACAGAATTCTTCAAAGAAAAGAGTCAGTCAATCACTGACTGGTTGTACGTTGGAATTTCTCGGGCCCGTCATAGGTGCGTGGTTCTCACCACACAGCCCCTTACAGACCTGATCGCCCCTACTGAAGCCGAGAACTGAAGACAAATTGTCCAACCAGCAGGAGGTGTAAGCCAGTGAAACCTACTTTGAGCTATAAGACTGAAAGTCTGTCGTCAAAGTTAGCTCCCGAGGTACTTCCCCCTGAGTGCAGGCTATTGCAACATCGCATAACAACGCGTTGGGTTGAGCGAAGCTCATGCGGGTCTTCTCGTCTCGACCGGCAAAAACTGTTCCCAGCACTTCACCAAGGCTGTTAACGATAGGCCCGCCCGAATTGCCCTCATTTACAGCTGCATCAGTCATTATGTGACCCAGGTGGTCAAGGCCACTTACTACTCCGACGCTAAGGCTTTGAATGGCGTCAAAATATTTCCCCTCGCTTGGGTAACCTGCCACCAGAGCCCATTGGCCAAGAACCGGAGCCTCGCGTTGTATGTTTAGGGATTCAATTTTGCGCTTGGTTCTTAGAATTGCGATGTCCTTACTCGTTCTTTCAGAGACACCATCATCACCCCAGTACCTGCCATCAAAACTTATGACCTCTAAGTCAAATCTCGAGGTGACTGAATTTCGACCACGAATAAATTGGCTCTCGTAGCATTCTTCAATTACGTGGAATGCGGTAATTATGTAGGAATATTCTGAGTCCAAAATGTCAATTCCCCAGCCAGAGCCGACCCAGTAACCATTGCAAGAAATTTCGTAAGTCGCTGCGAGCACATTGCTAGTGACTGATTCAAGTTTCTGTGGAGGCTCGTAAAGAAGTGCAGTTCTAGGTGCCTCTATTGAGCGCACGGCCACAAAGGAAACAGCAAGGATGGGAACTAGAATCAGCAACCGCCATTTCTTACTCAAATTAGCGGTCCGTTAATTCTTCATCAAAACCTATAATCAGAGGCACATCCAGGTCTAAAAAGACCTCATACTGCTTGGTTAGACCGTCTTGCTTGATCCTGGCAAGGCAAGTAGCCTTTCCATCAAATTCCTCCAGCTGCTGGCAAATCTCTTCGTTTGAAGAATGATGCAAATATCCAAAAGTGGCTTGCGACACGACTACCTTGATGGGCCACTTGCGCTGGGCCTTGTCTTTTTCAAATTCGAGAACTGCTACAAAAGTCTGATCCAACTCAAACTGACGCTCCAGATACTCTGCGTACATGTCGATAACGTCCTCATCTGCGAAATGAGTGTTGACCCTCACATTGAACTCCGATGGGCCATAGATCGTTGGCAGGCTCTTCACCCACCGGTCGTAATCGGCCTGCTCTGATGAGTGTTCTTCAACAGCGTCACGGATTGCGCGATCATAGATCGCATCTTCTT
>Ga0075109_1001652_pt1 | contig 13417 bp, 16 predicted proteins | sample AntAceMetag02UKD_FD_69798 | JGI IMG/M metagenome (GOLD analysis project Ga0075109, IMG submission 69798) | Saline lake microbial communities from Ace Lake, Antarctica - Antarctic Ace Lake Metagenome 02UKD | ecosystem: Environmental > Aquatic > Non-marine Saline and Alkaline > Saline | place...
TTTCCCCATAGACGGATCCAAGACCCCCGCGGCTTCCACCTTGGGAGGTTTTCCAACGCGGGTCGTGCCTGCGCCAGTGCGCAACGTTCCGCCGCGACCCGCATCAGAAAACCTTCACCAAAGCTGCCCTTGCCCGCGGCAATCGAATTCTGCGCCTGCAGCCCGTATTGCTGACGTTCGCCGCCCTCTCGAAGCGAGACCGTCTGCAGAAGTCCAAAACGCGGAGATCTCTTGCGGCGCTTGCACGTTCCCCTAAACGCGATTTGCGCGCAGAGCCTGCGGGGTCATCCCCGTCCATTTCCGGAACGCCCGCTGGAAGGCATTCGAGTCGCGGTAGCCTACCAGATGCGCGATCTGCTGGTTGTTGAGGTCGCTCTTAACCAGATAGCGGATAGCCAGATTTTTGCGCGTTTCGTCCAGCAGCGACTGGAAGGTCACCCCCTCGTCCGCCAGACGCCGCAGGAGGGTACTCCGGCTTAATCTCCGGCGCCCGCAAATATGGACGATGTTTGGTTCGGTGATCGAGAACGCCTCCAGCATCGTCGCGCGAACGCGGACTGACAGGGGCAAGCTCTTGGACTGGATCATGGCCTGGCTCTGGAGGTCCGCTTCGGTGGCCTCGCCGAGGTCATCGACGTGACCATGACGGATCGCGGCCTACGCATCGACGAGGTCTGGATCGCCGCCGATTGCGGCACCGTCTTCGACCCTGTCAACGCAGAGGCGCAACTGACCGGGGCCGCCATCTTCGGCCTCGGCCATGCGATGAATTGCGAGTTGACCTACGAGAACCACGCCGTGCAGCAGACCAATTTCCACGCGTTCGAGGGCATACGGCTGCATCAGACGCCTCAGTTCCATACGCAGCTCCTCGGTCTTGCCGAGCGGGTTCGCGGCCTAGGCGAACCCGCAACGGCACCAGCGGCACCCGCCCTGGCCGATGCCATCTTTGCCGCGACGGGCCAACGTCCGCGCGAAATGCCCTTCAGCAAAACGGTGGATTTCGCATGAGAACCCGCATTCCCCTGATCGTCGCGGCCAGTCTCGGGCTTGGAACGTTTGCCCTTGCCCAAAGTGAGCACGGTCTCGACCTCTCCACGCTGCCGGGCGTCGGCACCGTCGCGCCCGAGGAGGGGCTGGCCGCCTGGGACAGCATCCATACGGTCCTGACCCACACCCGCTGTCTCAATTGCCATGTGGGCGAAGACAACGTCCCACTTTGGGGTACGCTCGAGGCGCCGGGCCGCATCCACGGCATGGCGATCAATGCGGGCGACAGCCGGATCGGGGCCGAAACCCTGTCCTGCAACGCCTGTCACCAGACCTCGATGCGGGCAAACACGGTGCCCCATGCGCCGCCGCATACCGGCATGGATTGGCGCTTGGCGCCGGTCGAATTCCAGTGGACCGACCGCAGCAGCGCCGAAATCTGCGCCCAGTTGCGCGACCCCGACCGGAACGGCGACCGCGACGCGGTGGGGCTGATCGAACACATCCTGCACGATGCCGAACTGATCGGCTTCATCACCTGGAGCTTTGACCCCGGCGCGGGCCGCGATCCGGCGCCCGGCAGCCTTCAGGCGCATCTGGAGGACATGGCGGTTTAGACCGCCGCCGGGATGCCCTGCCCGGTGGGCTAAGCCGATCTGCGCAAAATCCCCGACCGTCCCCCGGCCAGACGAATTCAGTGTCGGCGCCAACCCGTCGTACCATTCACCACCCCAGGTGCCTTCGGCGAACAACTGGTATTGGTGCGCCGCGGCCTGCGACGGTGTGAGGTGCGCCCATCCCTCGAAATCCGTGGCGTGGTGCCGATGATGCGGCAGGATGAAGATCGGCATGCCTGCCTTGCGCGCTGCCGCGCGAACCGTGGACAAATTGGCGTGGAGGCCAACCGATGTGGCGACCTCGGCCAGCGCCGGCCACATCTTGCCGCCCTCGGCCAAGAAGTCGTTGTAGGGGTCGATGCACAGAAGCGCGGTGGCGCCCTTGGGGTATTGGGTGTCAGTCATGGGTCGTTCCTTTCCGGTTAAGTCTTTCGGGACTGGCCTACCGTGCCTTCGTCCGGGCCGAAGGGCATTATACGAATGTCTACACCAAAAGTGGCCAGCACTTCTGCGTTTGGCCTATCACTGAAGCTGTCAGACGGCTGACTGGGGTTGGGTTTGTCAGCGTCCACCGCAGCTATGTTGTGAACCCGTTGCTGGTCGATCACTTCGAGCGCAACAAGGACAATGGCGTTTGCCATTTTGCCGGGGGGGTCTTGCCGCCCGTGCCGGTCAGCCGTTCCAAAGTGAAGGTCATCCGCGACGCGCTCGGCTTCTAGGATTTCGCGGTTCGTGCGGCTACAGGCGCATTTCGTGAAAATCAGCAAGCATTTCGTTAAATAGCGCAAGCTTGGGCATGCGGTCGCGTACAACCTATCCCCACAAGATATATTTGCGGATCGGGAGGAGAAGCAATGATACCAGCGGCGTTTGAGTACTATAGGCCGACAGATATGGCGGGCGTAATTGCCCTGCTACAAAAGCATGGTGATGAAGCGCGTGTCATCGCCGGCGGGCATAGCCTTATCCCTATGATGAAGCTGCGGATGGCAGAGGTGCCGCACCTGATCGATCTTCAGGACATTGCGGGCCTCAGCGGGATCACCGTTAAGGACGGGACCGTTCGCATCGGTGCGATGACCACGCAGCATGATATTGTTAACTCCGCGGTGCTGGCTGCCGCAGCACCGATCATGAAAGAAGCTGCCTTGCAGATCGCGGACCCTCAGGTCCGGTATATGGGCACGGTGGGCGGCAATGTCGCGAACGGTGATCCGGGCAATGATATGCCCGGTCTTATGCAATGCCTCGATGCACAATTTCATTTGACCGGACCTGACGGGGACCGCACCGTCGATGCGCGCGATTTTTATGAGGCGGCCTATGTGACCGCCCGCGAGGATGAAGAGGTGCTGACTGCGGTAACGTTTGCAGTGCCTGTCGGTGGCTCCGCCTATGAAAAGCAAAAGCGTAAAATCGGCGACTACGCCACGGCTGCTGCTGCCGTGCAAATCAGCAATGCGGGCGGCAAAGTTGCAACGGCATCCATCGCAATGACGAACCTCAGCGATACACCGATATGGTCCGAAGCTGCCGCTAAAGCGTTGATTGGCACAGATTGCGGCCCGGTTGCGATCAAGGCTGCTGTAACGGCTATGTTGAACGATATCGATCCGACCGAAGACAACCGCGGCCCGGTCGCATTCAAACGCCATGTTGCTGGCATCGTGCTTGGCCGCGCCATCGCGCGCGCATGGTCACGGGCTTAGGGAGGAATTCACAATGTCGAACAAGATGCATATCAAACTGAACGTGAACGGCCAGGATCATGAATTGCTTGCCGAACCGCGCGAGCTGCTGATCTATGTGCTGCGCGAAAAGCTGAATATCACGGGTCCGCACGTAGGCTGTGAGACATCGCACTGCGGTGCCTGTACCGTAACCATGAACGGCAAGTCCGTGAAATCCTGCACTGTCTTTGTGGCACAAGCCAATGGCGCAGAAGTCACAACGATCGAAGGACTTGGTAGCCCGGGCGCGCTGCATGTCCTGCAAGAGAACTTCAAAGAGCATCACGGCCTTCAGTGTGGCTTCTGCACGCCAGGCATGATCACGCGTGCGGCAAAGCTGCTTGAGGAAAACCCGAACCCGACCGAAGAAGAGGTCCGGTTTGGCATCGCTGGCAACATCTGCCGCTGCACCGGATACCAGAACATCGTTAAATCAATTCTGTCAGCAGCGTCTGAACTGAATGCAGCCAAGGAGGCGGCACAATGAAGGACGAAATCACACGCGAAGAACGGGTCGCTGGCCTGAAAGGCATGGGCTGTTCGCGCAAGCGCGTTGAAGATGCGCGCTTTACGCAAGGCAAAGGCAACTATGTCGATGACATCAAACTGCCGGGCATGCTGCACGGTGATTTTGTACGCTCACCCTATGCCCACGCACGGATCAAGTCGATCAACATCGACGCAGCGATGGCGCTGCCCGGCGTCACTGCGGTTCTGACCGCCAAAGACCTTCAGCCTCTCAACCTGCATTGGATGCCAACGCTCGCTGGTGACAAGCAGATGGTCCTTGCTGACGGTAAGGTATTGTTTCAAGGCCAAGAGGTTGCCTTTGTTGTTGCGTCCGACCGCTATATCGCTGCTGACGCGGTGGAGCTGGTGGAAGTGGATTATGAAGAGCTTGAGGTTCTCGTAGATCCTTTCAAATCCCTGCAGTCCGATGTGGTTCTGCGTGAGGATCTGGTGGCTGAAGACGGCTCTATCCCCAATGGCGCGCATGGCCCACGCAAACACCACAACCATATATTTACGTGGGAAGCGGGTGAGGAAGAGGCGACCAACCAGGTTATCGACAATGCCGAAGTCGTCGCTGAAGCCGAGATGTATTACCACCGTACCCACCCCTGTCCGCTCGAGACATGCGGATCTGTCGCGTCGATGGATAAGGTGAATGGCAAACTGACCCTTTGGGGCACATTCCAAGCGCCGCATGTGGTGCGCACTGTTGCGTCACTGCTGTCTGGCATCGAGGAGCATAACATCCGTGTTGTATCCCCCGATATCGGCGGTGGGTTTGGCAACAAAGTCGGTGTCTATCCCGGTTATGTCTGTTCTATCGTGGCTTCTATCGTGACAGGCGTTCCCGTCAAATGGGTCGAGGACCAGATGGAAAACCTGATGTCCACCGCCTTTGCCCGCGACTATTGGATGAAGGGCAAGATCAGCGCCACCAAAGAAGGCAAAATTACCGGGCTGCACTGCCATGTAACCGCCGACCACGGTGCGTTTGACGCTTGCGCGGACCCAACAAAATTCCCCGCAGGGTTCATGAATATCTGCACCGGATCTTATGACATTCCGGTCGCTTATCTGGGCGTTGATGGTGTCTATACCAACAAAGCACCCGGCGGCGTATCCTATCGCTGTTCGTTCCGCGTCACAGAGGCCGTGTATTTCATCGAGCGGATGATCGAAGTCCTCGCGATTGAGTTGAACATGGATCCGGCCGAACTGCGCTCGATCAATTTCATCAAGAAGGAACAGTTTCCCTATACGGCCGCACTTGGTTGGGAATACGACTCCGGCGACTACCAGACCGCGTGGGACAAGGCGTTGGAGGCGGTTGACTATAAAGGGTTGCGTGCCGAGCAGGCTGAACGTGTCGAAGCATTTAAACGTGGCGACACTCGGAAAATCATGGGCATTGGCCTGTCCTTCTTTACCGAGATTGTAGGTGCTGGTCCTGTCAAAAACTGCGACATCCTGGGGATGGGTATGTTTGACAGCTGTGAGATCCGCATCCACCCCACCGGGTCGGCGGTCGCGCGGTTGGGGACGATCAGTCAAGGTCAGGGCCACGCCACGACCTTTGCGCAAATCCTTGCGACAGAGATTGGCCTGTCCGCAGAAAGTATCACGATTGAAGAAGGCGATACCGATACGGCACCCTATGGTCTTGGCACTTATGGTTCTCGGTCCACGCCGGTTGCCGGTGCTGCTGCGGCTATGGCGGGTCGTAAAATTCGCGCCAAGGCGCAAATGATTGCGGCCTACCTTCTGGAAGTTCATGACAACGACGTGGAATTTGACGTGGACCGCTTTGTCGTCAAAGGTGTGCCCGAGCGGTTTAAGACCATGAAAGAGATCGCCTATGCTGCCTACAATCAAGCAATACCGGGGCTAGAGCCGGGGCTGGAAGCAGTCAGCTATTACGATCCCCCCAATATGACCTATCCGTTTGGTGCTTATGTTTGTGTGATGGATATCGACGTTGATACCGGTGTGCCTGAAATCCGCCGCTTTTATGCGTTGGACGACTGCGGTACGCGGATCAATCCGATGGTGATCGAAGGCCAGATTCACGGTGGCTTGACCGAGGCCCTTGCTGTCGCGCTGGGGCAAGAGATTGCCTATGACGACATGGGTAACGTCAAGACAGCTACGTTGATGGACTTTTTTCTGCCAACGGCGTGGGAAGTTCCCAACTATGAAACGGACTTTACGGTCACACCCAGCCCGCATCACCCCATTGGGGCCAAGGGCGTAGGCGAAAGCCCGCATGTGGGTGGCGTGCCTTGTTTCTCAAACGCGGTGCAAGATGCGTTCCGGCCGTTCGGCAACCGTCACACCAATATGCCCCATGATCATTGGCGCATTTGGCAGACTGCCAACCAACTGGGCATGCACGATTAAAAGACCGGGTGCGGGCCACAATGCGCGGCCCGCCCCACCGGGAGGGATCACATGACTTGGAAAACGCTGCAGTCAGCAATGGCTGATCAGGGCTATATTGCTTCTGGTGATCTGGCGATGGCGCTGCATTTGTCGCTGTCGCTGGGGCGACCGCTGCTGCTTGAAGGTGCCGCTGGCGTCGGCAAAACCGAAGTGGCCCGTGTGTTGGCTGCCGTCGAAGATACGCAGTTGATCCGTTTGCAGTGCTACGAAGGTCTGGACGCCGCCCAAGCAATTTACGAATGGAACTACCCGCGCCAGCTTTTGGCGATCCGCGCAGCATCGCAAGATGGTGAGACCGGAAGAAGCGTAGAGGCGCGCATATTTTCGGATGAATTCCTGTTGGAACGGCCGTTGCTCAAGGCCATCCGCCAAAACAAAGCCCCTGTTCTGCTGATCGACGAGATCGATCGGGCGGATGAAGAGTTTGAAGCTTACCTGCTTGAAATCCTGTCGGAATTTCAAATCACCATCCCCGAAATGGGTACGATCACCGCTACATCACGGCCCATGGTCATCCTGACGTCCAATGGGACGCGCGACCTGAGCGATGCGCTACGCCGCCGCTGTCTTTATGCGCATGTGCCCTATCCAGATCATGAGACAGAGTTGGCTATACTGGTCACGCGCTACCCGGACATCACCGACAGACTATGCGCACAGATCGTCGGCTTCGTGCAGGCGTTGCGCAAACAGGATCTCGAAAAGAAACCCGGCATTGCTGAAATGCTCGATTTTTCCGCTGCCTTGATGGGTCTTGGTGTGGCTGATCTGACCGCTGATCCAGCGATATTGCAGGCGACTTTGACAACGCTGCTGAAAACACAAATGGATCGCGATGCGATCCCAACAGAGATCGCCCAACGGCTGGCGGGAAAAGCTGAATGAGCCGCGTTACCAAATTCGCAGCCCGCGATCCGGGGCCTGCAGCACGCATGGCCGGGTTTGTGGCGCATCTGCGCGACAATGGACTGCGCCTTGGCGTCGGCGAAACCGGCATTGCATTGGACGCGCTGACCCATATCGACGCCGCAAACCCGAATGACGCGCGACGCGCATTGAAATCCGTCTTTACGGGATGTGCCGACGAGGCTGCGAAGTTCGACGGTTTATTCGACAGTTTCTGGATGAACGGCGGACGGGTCAAAACCCGCGTGACACCAACGGCGACACCAAGCCAGAGCGAAAATGTCCACTCCACGCGAGAGGCCGAAGCAGAGGCAGACGCCAGTGGCGGTGCGGGTGATATCAGCGCACCCGACGGCGGTGAAGGCGAAGCGACAAGTGATGCTGAAGGCAAATTGGTTGCCACAGATGTGACCAATCTGTTCAAGAAAGACTTGCGCGATGTTGTGCGGCCCGAGGACATTGAGGCTGCGGAAAAGATCGCCTTGCGAATGGGTGCTGCGCTGCGCGATCGCAGATCACGGCGCCGCAAAGCCGCGCGCAAAGGCGACCAGATTCATTTTCGCAAAGTCATGCGGCAAAGTATTGCGACAGGGGGGGAGCCATTTGCGCAGCCCAAACGCCATCGGCCGGATCGGTCTTTGCGGATCACGGCCATTTGTGATGTCTCCGGGTCGATGACGGTCTATTCGCGCATCTTTCTGGCCTTTCTGGCCGGGCTGATGCGGGCAGATAGCCGCGCGGATGCTTATCTTTTTCACACGCGGTTGGTACGGATCACGGAAGCCTTGCGCGACAAAGATCCGCTACGCGCCTTGGCCCGTTTATCTTTGCTTGCTGACGGTTTCGCCGGGGGATCGAAGATCGGTGAAAGCCTTAACACCTTTGCCAACACCTATGCGCGCCGGTTTGTTGATAATCGTACCGTCGTCATGATCCTGTCTGACGGTTATGACACCGCATCTCCGGATGGGATTTCAACTGCTTTGGTCCGTTTAAAGAAACGTGGCTGCAAAATCATCTGGCTCAATCCACTCAAAGGATGGGACGGCTATGAACCAACCGCGCGCGCCATGGCTGGGGCATTACCGCATCTTGATCTGTTCCGTGCGGCGAACACCTTGGAAGACCTCGCTGCACTAGAGCCCGAGTTGGCCCGGTTATGACGCCCAAACAGATCATGGAACACGGGTTGCAAGAGGGCGAAGATTATTTCGCCATCGCTACGATAGTGCGCACCGCCGGGACGACAGCGGCCAAGCCGGGGGCCAAGGCGCTTTTGCGGGCAGACGGGACAATTCTTGAAGGGTGGCTTGGCGGCGGATGCGTGAAGGGCGCGATTAAAGAGGCGACACTGCGCGCCTATACCACCGGTCAGCCACAATTCATCTCGGTCGCACCTGAGGAACATCTTGCCGAAAAGGGTGTCAAGGTGGGGGACAACGTGGACGGTATCCGATTTGCGCGCAACGGTTGCCCGTCAAAAGGCACCATCGACATCTTCATCGAGCCGCATCTGCCAGAACCTGAACTATTGATCTTTGGCCAGTCACCAGTTGCTGCAAAACTAACAGAGTTGGCCCCTCATTTTGGGTGGGCCACAGCAGAGGCTGCAACCCACGTGCCTTTACCACCGCGTGCGCCCGGTCGCGGACGGTATTTGGTGATCGCGACACAAGGGCAGGGTGACCTGGCCGCACTCCAGACAGGATTGACCCAAAGCACGGATTATGTTGCGTTTGTTGGCAGTGCGAAGAAGTTTGCAACGCTGTCGGGCAAGCTGTTGGAGGTTGGCGTTGATGCGGCGCGAATTGCCGAGGTGCACTCCCCTGCCGGCTTAAATATCGGCGCTGTGACCCCGGCTGAAATCGCCTTGTCGATTTTGGCCGAACTGACACAGGTGAAGCGCGCAGTTTTGGCGCAAGCCGCCCAAAATGGATAGGATCGGGGCTATCATACTGGCGGCGGGGCTGTCGCGCCGGATGGGGGCGCGCAACAAACTTTTGCTGCCCATCAGAGGCGTGCCAATGATTCGGCATGTCGTGGAAATTTACCTTGCTGCGATTGATGGCGAAGTCTGCGTCGTTACCGGATTTGAAGCGGCGCAGGTCGGCGCGGCTCTTGCGGGGCTGCCAGTCCGGCTTGTGCATAATGAAGATTTCGGAATGGGCCAGCCTTTTTCGGTTCGGGCCGGACTTCTGGGGGCTCCAAATGCGGCGCATTTGCTGATTGGCCTCGGTGACCAGCCGGAGCTGTTGGTGGACGATTTGCACGCATTGATCAAAGCACATCTGACGGGGGACATCACAAAGATCTCGATCCCGTCTGAAGGAGAGGTGCGGGGCAATCCTATTATCGTGCCTTCGGCTATGCGGACACGGTTGCTCACGGACAAAGCAAACCCAGGCTGTGGAAAGTTCACACGTGACAACCCTGATCTGGTGCGTCTCATCCCCATGTCGCAGCGCGGTTTCCATACTGATGTCGACACGCCTGCGGCGTTCGTGGCCTATCAAAAATTAGCTTCTGAAGGAGCCAAACCATAAAAATATTGCCGAATGGCCTGAGGACCCTTTGCCAAAAATGGTCCATCAAGCCCGCGCAAGCCACAACGCTTGCCTCAATCAAATTCCCTTGTTGCTGAAAGGTCAAGCTATGGAACTCAAAGAAGAAGTCGTGATCAATGCCCCAATGGACCGTGTCTATGCGGCGTTGAACGATCCCGAGATTTTGCGGCAATGCATTCCGGGCTGCGAAGAACTGATCCAACATTCCGACACAGAGCTTGAGGCCAAAATCGTGCTCAAGGTCGGACCGGTAAAGGCCCGGTTCAGCGGTGATGTTCAACTTGATAAAAGTGGCGCGCCTGATGCGTTCTCGCTGACCGGGCAGGGCAACGGCGGTGCCGCAGGTCATGCGAGGGGTGGGGCAGATGTCAAGCTGGTCGCGGACGGGGACACGACGATCCTGACCTATGACGCCAAAGCCCAGATCGGTGGCAAGCTGGCGCAACTGGGAAGCCGTCTTATCCAGAGCACGGCCAAGAAACTCGCTGCCCAGTTCTTCAAGAACTTCGCTGATGTGCTGGACTCAGAACGGGTTACCTAACCCTGCTGTATATAAGGATCATGCCGTCGACGTTCTGGCGCAGGTGATAACCTATGCCAGAGTGGGACAACACTTTGCGTTAATACCGCGTTGATGCTGGATCATGAACATCTCCTTGCCGCTGCAAAAAAGGGTTTCAGGTTCATCTGCGCGGTCCTTCGTCTTGGTTGGAGGTATGGTCTGTTTGATTGCGCGGATCGAGGGTATGACCTGACGCTGGGCCCCGGACTGGCTGGATCAGCATCTGGTCCAGCCAGAGATCGCGGCGGGTGCGGAACTGCTCGATCCCGATCACCATCCCTTGGTGGCCCTTGGCGGGTTGGGCAACATAGGTGCCCAGCAAGCGGTCCCACCAAGGCAGGTTGAAGCCATAGTTCGAATTGGTTTGGCGCGGGTCGATGGAATGGTGGACGCGGTGCATGTCGGGAGTAACAACAAACAGGCGCAGCACGCAGTCCACGGGCCGGGGCAGGTTGATATTGGCGTGATTGAACAGGGCCGTCGCGTTCAGAAGCACCTCGAACAACAGGACCGCGACGGCCGGGGGGCGTCAGTCTGCTGCGTCGAGGTTAAGGCTCGCCTCGTCGACTAGCATCAGTACCCGTCCGGCATCACCGATCTCATGGGCCATAAGCAGCACCAGTTTCGAGAGGAATAGCTCGGACTTAGCAAGGCCGACCGCATCGAGATGTTCCGCCAACGCGCCGTACACACGTTCCAGATCAGTTGGGGTCATGGGGTGCACCTCCTGCGATGGCATGTGCCAGTCCAAGCTTGATAGCTCCGGGAGTAGCCTCGAACCACCGCGCAGCGATATGCAGATCAGGGCGCACAAGGTAGGCGCTTGAGGAGCCTGCCGACAGAAGTTTTGCCGCCTTAGATCGGGCGTCCAAGATGATGACTTCTACGCCTGGAAGGTCGACGTTTTTCGCCAGTGCGTCGTCAAAAACGATGAGCGAAAATGCCTCACCCAAATGATCGGACAGGTGCCCGTCACCAACCCGCGCATCAGGTAAAATTGCACCGGCGGACGCTCCGCCGGAAAATGAAGCGTCGTCCGCTACGACAACGGGGCTGTCTGAGTATGTATAAGGCGTCATTTGGCGTGGGTTGGCCAGTTGTCCGGCGAACGGATGGCTTAGCGCAAGGTTCAGTGCGGCGTCGCGCATGACCTGCCAACCGCGCGTCGGTGGCGTCATGAATCGCGCGGATTTTGTGGCGTTGGCGAACACGTCCAATGTCGCGCCGCGACGTTCGGGTGTGTAGCTGTCCAGCAGCGCCGCACCCGCTTTGCCCTGCATCACCCATGCCAGTTTCCATGCGATGTTATGGGCATCTGCCAAGCCGTTGTTCAGTCCGCGCACGCCGAAGATCGGCACGATATGTGCGCTGTCCCCAATAAAGAAGATCTGCCCATCGCGGTAATCGTCCAATGCGAGCGTATTGGCGGAATAGGTACTCCACCATTCCAACTCCCATTCCCCATCATGGCCGATCTCAGCCAACACTGCCGTGACTGACGCCCGCACCGTGCCCTCGTTCATGGCGCGGGCTTCATCCTCGCCATCGGCCAATTGGTAGTCGATCCGCCAGATATTGTCGGGTTGCTTGTGAATCAGGATCGTCGCCCCACGCCTGCAATCAGGATCGAACAGAGCGCGCCGGATGGTCGGGTAATCGTGGGGCATCTGCACATCCGCGATGACATAGCGCCCTTCGTAATTTTCCCCTTTCAGACGCAAGCCGCGCATCTTGCGCATCTGACTGCGCGCGCCGTCGGCGGCAAGAACGTAGGCTGCGTCAATCGTGTAGCTGCCATGGGGATCCTCTACCTCAAGTCGCACGCCACTCGGTGTATCCTCAGCCGCCACTACTTTGCTCTGCCACCTGGTCTCGATCAAAGGGTTCCGCGCGACTGCGTCCCAGAGGAACTGCTCGATGTACTGCTGTTGTAGATTATACATCGGGTAGTATTTTTCTTGCTCACTGTTGGGCATCTGGAACTCAAGGATCTGGTTTCCTCGGTAGAAGCTGCGCCCGGTAGTCCAACCCAAGGCCTTCTCCAAGAACGGAGCGACCGCGCCGATCCGTTCAAAGATATGCAAACTGGAGCGCGCGATGCAAATCGCCCGGCTTCCATCGTTGAATGTGGGTTTTGCGTCGAACATGACCGAGCGCACGCCTTCGCGCGCAAGCCCGAGGGCAGCAGTCATACCGATGGGGCCCGCGCCCACAATCGCAATCGGCGTGGAACTCGATAGGGCGTCGCGGTCTACGGGCGCATCGAAATGCGGGTAGGTGAAATAGAGTGACTCTGTGTCACCACGTCCTGCTGGCCTCATACCGTCCTCCCAATTTTGTGCGCAGCTTAGTCAGCGCGTCGCTCGCCGTCTGTCCCCCTTTGAAGGGGACATGCTATAAGGCCCTCATGACTTCGACCGCCCTTTATATTGATCGCTGCCTTGCGCATTTGGGAACTGGCGTCTTTGCGTCCGTTTTCTGTGACTTTGTCGAAGCGCTTGGTATTGATCAAATCATGGTGTTTTCGGTTGGTCAAAACGGAGCCACATGTATGCTGTCGCGCCACTTCAGCGACTCGAAGTTGGCCGACGAATTGGCCACGTTGTACCTCAGCGGTGGGTATTTGAGCGACCCGCTGTTGCAAGAGTTGCTGGCCGCGACACCCGACACCGTTACCCTGCGCCGCTTTGAGGACGTGTCAAAGAATATGACGCCTGAGTACCGGCAAGCCTTCTTCGACAAGCCCGGTTTGTCGGCTAAAACAACGCTGCTTGCGGTCGGCGTAGATCTGCGGCTGTTCGTCAGTCTCTATCAATCCGCGTCCCTTGCGCCCCCACCGGACCCAGACCTGTCAGTGCTGATCGGAAGACTGATGCTTTTGCATTTTGACCGCCAATTGCAATCGGGCACTCCTGTGGTTCTGGACGTCCTCAGTGTGCAGGAGCGTACTGTTTGCTTGGGCATTTTGGCCGGCCAGAAAGCGGAGCGTATTGCGGCAGACATCGGGGGTTGTGTCTCGAATGTGGTGGAAATTCTCTGGCGGCGATCTCCGAGTGGTTTGATTTGCACCTGATCAGGCTGCGAGGTCAAGTGTCA
>Ga0075109_1001657_pt1 | contig 13384 bp, 9 predicted proteins | sample AntAceMetag02UKD_FD_69798 | JGI IMG/M metagenome (GOLD analysis project Ga0075109, IMG submission 69798) | Saline lake microbial communities from Ace Lake, Antarctica - Antarctic Ace Lake Metagenome 02UKD | ecosystem: Environmental > Aquatic > Non-marine Saline and Alkaline > Saline | place...
CGGTCTGAACTCGTTGGTGACCCCGTCCGATGTAGGGGCGTGGCTTGACCACGCCCGCCCCTGCCCCCCGGTCTCCGCCCCCAAAACCACGACGTCAACCCCGCCGGGGTAAGAATGAACCGCTTAACCATTCGCCCCCCTGCCCCGACCCCTGCCCCAACCGTGGCGCCGGGCTTCAGCCGGCGTTCCCGTTGCCTCCCGGTCCTCCTCCACCCGCGGCCCTCCCGGTGGCTTGGGCTCCACGCTCCCACCCCATCGCCCCCCACCCACGCCCGCACCTCCATCCCCACCTTCAAATCTCCCTTTCCCCCCGGAAAAATCCCCCAACCCCCGTGCGGCTAAAGACCAACGCACCGACTCCAAACTACTCCGGCAGCGCAAACGCCATGTAGGTGTCACCACTCTTGGTCCCCATCTTACCGCCTCCGCAGGCAACGACGATATACTGGCGGCCATTGACCGCGTAAGTTGACGGAGTCGAATAGGCCCCCGCCGGGAGTTTGAAACGCCATAGTTCCTCCCCCGTCTTGGTGTCGAAAGCCCGGAAGTGCTCATCACGACTCGCCCCAATGAACAACACTCCTCCCGCCGTCACCACCGGCCCTCCGTAATTCTCCGTGCCAGTCGGCTCCATGCCCAGTGCCATGAGTTCGGGAAACTCGCCCAACGTCGTGCGCCACACGAACTCTCCCGTATTCAAATCAATCGCATTCAACGTGCCCCAAGGCGGACGCACTGCCGGATACCCATCAGGATCATAGAAACGGTTGTAACCCGTGTGGGTAAATGGCGACGGCACCCGCCGTGCCTTGCCTTCATCTGATACATAAGTTTCCCATGCCGGCTTAGGCGGTTCGCCCTGTTGGGCCACCTCTCGCTTTCCGCTGTCTTTCTCTTCACCGAGCAAGTAACCAGCGACCGCTCGAACCTGTTTACTGGAGAGAAATCCCCACGGCGGCATCATGCCACGTCCGGTGTTGATCACTTCCAACGTCTGCTCGCTCGTCAGTCGCGCGCCCAAATCAACCAGCGATGGAATACCCGCTGCGTTTCCGGCCAGATCCGCGCCGTGGCATCCCGCGCAATTCTGCAAATACACCGCTTCGCCCTCGCTCGCGCCGTCGCCTGATTCAATCAAGTTCAAGACCCACGCCATTTCGTTGGCGTTGACGTAAAGCACGCCGGACGGATCGACCGCCGCCCCGCCCCATTCGCCCCCACCATCAAATCCCGGGAAGATGATCGTGCCTGCTTTACTTGGCGGTGCGAACGGCGTGTGTGGACGCAATCGCGCCCATCGATTGAGCACCGCTCGGTGGGCCTCCGGCGTGCGGTTGGTAATTTCGTCCGCACTGAAAACTTGGCGCGAAAACGGCGCCGGCTGAGTCGGCAAAGGCTGCGTCAGCGCCGTGACTTCCCCCGCAATATCCGACGACGGCACCGCGATCTCTTCGATCGGGAACAGCGGCTCGCCCGTCTCCCGGTTGAATAAAAAAACGTGACCCGACTTGGTGATCTGCGCCACCGCGTCGACCTTGCGCCCCTCGTGAGTTACCGTGACCAGCGTCGGCGGAGCCGGCAGATCGCGGTCCCACAAATCGTGGCGCACGAGTTGGTAATGCCACACCAATTCACCCGTCTCAATCTTGAGTGCCAACAGGCAATTCGCATAAAGGTTATCGCCCAAACGATCGCCTCCCCAAAAGTCGAAGGACGCCGACCCCGTTGGTGCGAACAACAAGCCTCGCTCCTCGTCGACGGTCATGCCTGCCCACACGTTTACCCCTCCCATCGTTTTCCAGGCCTCGGCTGGCCAGGTTTCATGCCCCGGCTCCCCGGGCTGAGGAATCGTGTTGAAGACCCACGCCAATTCCCCGGTGCGCACGTTGTAGGCGCGAATCGGCCCCGGCGCCGCTGGCGCAGGCCCCTCCCCTAAACGCATCCCCATCACGATCAGATCCCCTGAAACCACTCCCGGCGTATTCGCCTGGATCGCAAAGCCCGTAACGTCTCGCCCCATGTCATCGCCCAGGTTCACTCGTCCCCCCTCGCCAAATGACTCAATCAGTTGCCCCGTGTCCGCATCCACGGCCTGCAACCACCGTCCCGCTCCCATCAAAATACGCCGATCCTCACCTTCGGCCCACCACGCGATGCCGCGATTCACTCCCGTAGGTTGATGGGACGCATAGCGCCAAATTTCCGCCCCCGTCTCCGCATTCAACGCAACCAAACTCAGGCTTGGGGTCGTCGCGTAGATCACGCCGTCAATGACCAACGGATTACATTGGATCTGGGTGCCAGCCCGCAAATCACCCGCTTGCCAGGTCCACGCCACTTCGAGTTCCGCCACATTAGCCGGCGTGATCTGATCCAAATTCGAATAGTGCGTCGCCCCCTTGTCACCGAGATAGGCAGGCCAATCCGTGTCCTCAACCGCGCCCGCCAGGGTCGCCGCCCACAGGGTGACAGAAATTAGGACTGATGTTCGCGCAGTCTGGGGGTAACGCATGGTCCAAATCTCAACTGCGTCCATCACGGCCGCAAACTCAGAAACTCCGTCTCCTGCGATCATCTTCTTTCCGTTAACCAAAGGAAAATCCCCATTACCGCTCGAAAAACCACCACCTTGCCTAAATCCAAGCCCATAACCAATCGCACAAAGGGTTGTGCCTCCCTGCCGAGTCGCCAACCGTGCTCGTCTTCATGACCACTTCCACTCCCCGCGATCGATTCTTCAACGCGCTTCACCAAGCGGCTAACGATGGATCTTTGACGAAACTCACGCTCGGGAAATATCGCGGGGCTGACTCGACCGTCAAAAACCTCTTCGTGCGCCCCGTCACCCTCAAGGCCGGCCCCCACTTGTGCTTTCTTTGGCGCCACCAGACCCAAGATATCACCAAAAATCTCGCCACCGCGGCAGGCCTGCAGGAAGTCGATCGGCTCATCGGGACCGACTTTTACGACGCCCATCTCTTTACCCCCGCTCAAACCGGCCAACTTGAGACTCAAAAGGATGGCACCTTCCGCGTGAAGATGAAGTTAACTGCCTCGACTCCGCCCTCCGCCCCCATCCCGCACGATCGCTCCAAAACGCGGCCCATCGATCCGAGTGCCGGCTGGTTACAGGCCCTTGGCATCACCAACCCTCAAGGTCAGCCTCGCACCGGCCAAGCCCCCAAATTTCGCCAGATCCAGAAATTCGCGGAAGTCCTTCAACACCTGCTCGACGAAAGCGGCCTCAACTCTTCAGCAGATTCCCCGCGCCTCCGCATCGCCGACATGGGCAGTGGCAAAGGCTACCTCACCTTCGCCACGGCCGACCTACTCCGTGATCGGGCCGACGTCTCCGGAATCGAACGCCGTGCCGCACTTGTGGATACGTGCAACCGGGAAGCCCAGGCGCACGCGCTGACCAATCTAACCTTCGCCACCGGCGAGATCGCCCCCACCGCTCCCCGCATCGGCAACCTGGATGTCTTGATCGCATTGCACGCCTGCGACACCGCCACCGACGATGCCCTGGCCGCCGGTATCGCAGCCGGAGCGCGTCTCCTCGTCGTTTCTCCCTGCTGCCAAAAGGAACTCCGCCCCCAACTCACCGCCCCCCCGGTGCTCGCCCCCGCCCTGCGCCACGGAATTTTTCAAGAGCGCCAATCAGAATTCGTGACCGATGCCCTTCGCGCGCTCCTTTTAGAGGCCCAGGGTTTCACTACCAAAGTCTTCGAGTTCGTCTCCACCGAGCACACCGCCAAAAACCTCATGCTCGTGGCTTATTGTCCTCCCGGCCAACCCCTCCAGCCTTCTCCCTCCGCTCTGCGCAAGGCTCGAGATTTTGCTCAATTCTACGGTATAAAATCCCAACGCCTCGCGGCTCACCTCGACGTCAATCTCACCGCTTAATCTTCCCCGAAATCGCATGAATTGGAGTGACCTCAATTGGTCTATTTTAGATCGGCTTCGCGACGGATTCCTCCACGAAGCCGCCCCCGCTAGCCAGTATTGGAGATCTCATGACGACCTGGCCCACTACGACTTCACGTTTGGGGCGCGGATCGGATGGAAATGGGATCACGTCCTCGGGGAGCTCTCCCGTCGCGGGTGGCAACCGCCCCTCGGCACGACGCTTGATTGGGGCTGCGGCAGCGGCGTGGCTCACCGTCGGGTCATCTCCCAGTGGCCCGACCTCCTGGGAGAAAACACCGCCGTCCGCGTCTGGGACCACTCCGTTTTCTCCCGTAACTACTCGATCGACCGACTACGCGCGAGTCACCCCGCAGCCGACGTCGCATCGTGGGATAACCGTTCTCCCGCCACCCTGCTCGTGGTCAGCCACGTCCTCAACGAGCTGAACGAAGCCGGCCAAAACGCCCTCGCCGCTCAGATCGATCAAGCCCAAGCGGTCATTTGGCTCGAACCCGGAACCTCCTCCGTGGCGAACGCGCTCGTGGAATGGCGTCAACGTCTGTTGCCCAAATTCCGGGCCGTTTACCCCTGCCCTCACCAAGGTGCCTGTGGGCTCCTCAAACCGGAAAACGCCCGACACTGGTGCCACCATTTCGCGGCCCCTCCATCCTGGATTTTTGCGGATTCAAACTGGGTGAAATTCGGTAAACAAGCGGGCATCGATCTTCGCAGTCTCCCCTACAGCGCCCTCGTTTTAGAGCGATCCGAAGGACCGGAATCCGCCCCTCAAACTCCCATCGCCGGACGGGTTTTAGGCCGCCCCACTCTGCATAAACCCTATGCGCGTGCGCTCGGCTGCGACTCAACCGGAGTCCAAACTTTAACCGTGCCCAAACGAACGGCGCCCCAATTGGTCAAACGATGGGATCGGGCCAAATCCCCTCGTTACTTCGATTGGAAACACTCGGATGCCATCGTCTCCAGTATCGATGCCCGATTTGGCATTGATGACTAGCGATCGTCCCGAATACGGGAATGCTCGGTAGCATTTTCGTATCCCTTCGGGAAACTCAATAAACTTACCCATTCTCTTTTCTGCGTGATAACCAGCCTCTTACATTATTATGCAACTTTTGGCACGCTATCTGTTTACTAGTAGGTATGCAGACCATCGTCACTGGCTCTCTCACCCTCCTTTTCTCCGTCGTATTTTTTATCGCCGGGGCCGCCCCGCATTCAGCTTCGACTTGCTCTGAACTCGAGGTCATCCGCCATTACCAAACAGATTCGGTCGATCACGTTGCTCCAGCCGCCCATCGGCTTCATCAAAAATTTGTGCTCTGGCTCAGCTAATTACCGAAAATAATCCCATGATTACTCTCCGCAATATCGACCGCGTTTTTCCGCTCAAAGGCGGTCCTTTCTACGCCTTACGTCACATTAACCTCGAAATCGCATCCGGCGATTTTGTGTCGATCATGGGCCCCTCCGGCTCCGGAAAATCAACCTTCTTACATGTTCTCGGACTCCATGATGCCGCTTGGTCCGGTGAATACTGGTTCGACGACAATCCCGTCCACAAACTTGACCAAAAACGTCGTTTCGCGCTGCAAAAGCAAAACATCGGCTTCGTGTTCCAGAGCGACCATCTCCTCGACGACCTGACCGTCTACGAAAACATCGAAGTGCCTCTGGCCTGCCGCGACACTCCGAAACGGGAACGCGATTCCATCGTTTGTGATATGCTCGATCGCTTCAGTATCGTCGGGAAAAAGGATCTCTAACCAAGTCAGCTCTCGGGCGGACAACAGCAACTCGTCGGCATTGCCCGCGCCCTCATCGCAAAACCAAGGATCATTTTGGCCGATGAACCGACCGGGAATCTCCACTCCGACCAGGGCCGCGAAATCATGGAGCTTTTTCGCAAGCTCAATCAAGACGACGGCGTCACCGTGGTGCAGGTCACCCACTCGAATGAGAACGCCGCCTTCGGCACGCGCATCGTCCGACTGGCCGATGGTCTGATGGTTTCTTAAAACCCCCTCCGGCGAATCTATGCGGGGAGATTGAGCAACGTAATGCGTCCCGAAATCGGGACGACATTTTCCCGACCACGGCAGCACACTGAAGTCATTGAATTATTGAATAATTTTATATATATACTTGTCATACACTTACGTTCTTTAACCGCCAACTGGCATAGTCACTGCATAAGCACCTCAGATAATTACCCGAATGCGCTATTCCCGTCTCACGAACACTCTTCTTCTTGGCTTGGCCGTCACCGCCCACGCGCTGGTCGCCCAGACCACTCCGGAAGCAATCTCCCTCCATGAAGCAATCCGCCAAGCCCTCGGGAAGAACTACTCGATCAAGGCCCAAGGATTTGGCACCGATGCCACGCGGGCTGATCTCGGTGCCGAATGGGGCGCTTTTCATCCCGGCTTTCGTGGCACCTACACGCATGGTGAGGACGGTAGCCCCCAATCATCGGATCCGTTCACCGGCAACCGCCCCCCGTCTTCCATCGCCGAAACCGATACCTTTAGCTTGGGGGTCGGCGGCATCTCGCCTTGGGGCATGTCGTATCAATTAAGCGGTTTCTCCCAAAACCAACGAGGAACCTTCAATGCCTTTGCCGATAACTACTTTTCGTTCGCCGGCTTGGAGATCACCCAACCCCTACTCAAGGGTTTTGGTTTCGATGCCAACTTGGTCAGCGTGCGTCTCGCTCGAGCCAGCCACGGCGTGTCGCAATGGCAGTATCAGCAAACCGTGATGAACGTCGTCACTTCCGTGATCTTTGGGTATCTCGAACTCGATTTCGCACACAAGAATCTGGAAATCTCCCGTCGTTCCCGCGACCTTGCGGGAAACCTGCTGGATGAAAATGAAAAACGCTTCCGAGCCGGGAGTCTTTCCGCCGCCGATGTCACCTCGGCTCGCACCCGCGTAGCGACCCGCGAAGAAGCAATTCTCATCGCTGAGCGCTCGGTTAAAGTTGCGGAGAATTTCCTCAAAGGACTGATCTCGGATGACAATACCACCGCACTCCTCACCCGTTCCCTCGCGATCAGCAAGCCGGCCCCGCTTCCCGACCACACGCCTAACCCCGCGCTTGAATTCGCCGCCTCCCTCGAGCGCCGCCCTGACTATCAACAAGCTAAACTCAATTTGCGCCAAACCGAGGTCAACCGCCGCTACCGCCGCAATCAAATGCTGCCCCAGGTCAACCTCGTCGGATCGCTCGGTTATAATGGCTTGGATAATCAAGTCTCCAAAAGCCAACTCCAGGTGCTAGATCGTGACAGCCGTTCCTACAGCCTCGGAGCGGTCGTGAGCATTCCTCTTACCTTCGCCGCCGAGCGCGGGCGCTACCGCTCCGCGAAATTCATCGAGCAGCAAGCAGAGATGAATCTCGCTTTGGTTGAACAAAACATCGTCGTCGCCCTCGGCAACGCCGCCACCCAAATCGAAACCGCCAAAAAGCGGGTCGAAGTGACTCGCTATTCGCTTGGTCTCGCCGAGCAAAATCTCGACGCCGAACTCAAAAAGCTTCGCGCCGGCACCGGCAGCACCTTTTTCGTGCTCGCCCAGCAGGAGATTCTCGCCGGCACCGAAATTAGCGCCTACCGCGCCGAAACGGACCTCCAACGTGCCCTCGCCGACTACAATCTGCAACGCGGCATGACCCTAATCGAGCACGGTATAACCATTGCGGGCGATACTGATATGCGCTTCTAAGGCCCCTCATCGCCTCCTGCGCTTGACTCCCGCCCGTCGCTCGCTGAAAACCACTTCACAACCTCGATAATTTTATGGGACAACAATTAAACAAGATCCAGAAACGCAAACGCAGAGATGCCTACATGAAGCGCAAAAACGAAGCCGCTAAGGCCGCTGCGCCTAAGTCAAAAGCGAAGAAGTAACCCTTCTGTTTTTCGTCAACTTTACCTCCGAAACCGCAGCCTTGCCGCTGCGGTTTCTTGTTTCCCCCGTTTGGCCCCCTCGTTTAGGGTTCGAACGTGCATCTAGTTATCGGCCTCCTCTTCATCACCGGTCTGCTCACCGGCTGCGCCCCCCAGCTGGCCCCCCTGGATCAGCCGATCGATGCGGAATCAGAATTGGACTACAATCGATGGCTATCTAACGGAAAACCCAGACTGTCGCCTCTTGAGTCCCATAAATTCGAGCGAGCGAGCGACACCATCAACTTAGAGGTGGGCCTCACGCTCCGCGATCGAGGTTCTGCCGACCGTCGAACCACGATCCGCCAGCTCCTTGACGGTTCGAGCCCCCGACAGGTAATCGCTTATGCCAACTGGATCGAATTGCATCGCCTAGACCTAGAAAACGCCATCGACGTCAAGATGCTCCAAGTAAACTTCGAACCGGCCGACCCTGTTCGGATCAGCGCCGAAAAAAGTATCGGCCAATCGATTCGTGGCCAAATCCACGCCATCCGCACTCGCATCAACGATCGGAAGAAAAAATCCCAAACCATCGTCAGTGACCTCCCGGTGCTAAGCCCTTCCGTCGGTCCCGAGTTTTGGTCGCCTCAATTGCAAAACGACCTGGATTTACCGGCCACCTTAGTGATGGCGAAATGCCCGCATCCCCAAAAATTGCCCACTTTATCCCCCCGATGAGTCAGGCATTTAAAGAATGGGCTCCTGTGATTCGTGCCCTCAGCGCGGGCGAACAATCTTTGATTATTCGCAAAGGTGGTATCGCCGAAGACCTGGGGCGTTTCGATAAAATCGCCTCAAGATTTTGGCTGATTCCAACCTTTTTTCACGCGCAAAGGGATAAGATTAAGCCCACCGCCCGAGCCTATCTTACCCCCGCGCCCGCCGTTCCTATCGTTTCGACTTACGCTGAATTGGTCTCCCACGAATTCGTCAATAATTGGTCCGCAGTGTGCGCTCTCGATGCCCTCCACATTCTCACTGCAACCACGGTAAAAGAGCGATTCGATTGGGGAGACTCGCTCGGCGTGCACGTTTTACGAATCAGAGTGTTTCGTCTCCGAAACCCCTTCCCCATTGAACTCACCGCGGAGCAATCTGGCTGTAAGTCATGGATCGACATTGATCCTAACATTGAAAATTTCGCTGCGAGCCCCGTGAATCCGTAACGTGGATTGACGACCTCTCACCATGGCCTACTCCACCCGCCGCACCCGCCGCAGTCAGCCCCTGATCGCGGCCTTTATCGCCTTTGGTCTCTTTGCCGTTGGATACCAGTTTTACGAAACACCCGAGGTCGTAGCCGAACCAGTCATTCCAGCGCCGAGCGCAGTATCATCGGTCCTCACCGCTACGACGAACGGGACTTGGAATTTTAGCGCCCTAAATTTCGAGTTCTTGCCAGAGCTGCCGTCCAACGCGCCGTCCTTCCTTCCTGCCTTGGCCGCCTCTCTAGCAATCACCCCCGCCCAACTCGCCTCCTTGTTGCTCTGGCAGGATACCCGACTCTCCCCCACGGCGGAAACCACTCAAACGGTCTTTCAAGCCAAGATCGATGAATTCGCGAAATCCGTGGCCGGCACTCCGAGCCCGACAGAACTCAAGGGAGTCGCGACCGCCCTGCTCGCCTCCTTCGCCCTCGATCCTGAAAAACCGCATTACAACGCCCGCAGCCACAACCTTGCTGCCGTGCTCCGGGAGAACTCCTCGGCCGCCTCCTCCGGCACCCTCGTCTACGAACTTTTAGCCCTGCACTGGACCAAACCGGGCGTTAACGAAGTCCATCGCGTCCAGATCTTCGAACGCGGAAATATCCTGCCTGGCTTCATCACCTGGAAAGAGGGTGCTTGGTCTCTTTACGGCCTGGAAATGACGGTTCGTGGTGCCGGCTTAAAAAACTATGGCCCGGTGAATTCACTCGGGGCACAGGGACTCGCCCTTCGCATTGTGGCCGTGCCAGAGGCATTGATCTGGAACGCCGTCGCGCCCCTCACCAGCAACGCGGATGCCGCGGCCGTGACCATTTTGCGCGAGACCGCTCGTCGATTTCAAATTCCCCTGCGCCAATTGGAGGAAAACATCAAAGCCATCGCCCCAAAGCAATCTGCCCTGAGTGAATTGCCCCGAACCCAAATCCGTTCTCCTTGGGCGTTCGGACAGTGTTTCGTGCCGCCAGCTGATTTTGTGATGATTAAGCGCGAGCGTATCCCATCGATTGATACGCACCTGCCTTACCCCGAAATACTCGCCGCCCGGGCCGTCAATCGCCCCCCGCTTTCCGACTAATCCAGCAGACCAACCCCGCCGTGGTTTTCCGTCGACTATCGTTTTAAGCCCGAAACGAACTCGTCGATAATCCCATCAAACGACCCGTTGGTGAAAAAGATCACCACGCGCCTCTTCGATTTAGCGTGAGTAGTTCCAGCCCGGAGTTTCTCCAACAGGGCCGCATTCGAATCGGCCGTGAACGCTTGCCGCCCCTTCGTCCGCAGGGCTTCAATCACGGCCTCCGGATCGAATCGATTTTCGACTCGAATGCTCTCCACTCGATTCACCGCGCCCAAGTAAACCTCATCGGCTTCCCCCAGCGCCTCCGTAAATTGCGCCTGCATCACCTTCGTGCGCGCCGTGTTACTTCTCGGCTCAAATAAAGCCGTGATCACGTGCTGAGGAAAACGCGCCCGCATCGAGATCAATGTCGCCCCAATCGCGGTCGGATGATGCCCGAAATCTTCGATAACCAGCAGTCCCTCTCGCGCCAGCCGCACTTCCTGCCGACGCTTCACGCCTCGAAACCGCGACAAGGGCTCGAGGTTTAATTGACTCGGATTCTGCGGATCCAACGCGAGTCCAGCCGCCGTCGCTGCCATCGCCGCATTGCGCGCATTAAACAGTCCGGGCATTACCCAGTGCACGCTCCCCCACATTTCGCCCTTCCACCGCAGCGTGAACCTCGCGCCACTCTCATCCTCCTGGAAATCGGCGATTTGCACATCATTCGGCTCCCCCACTCCTACTCTTAAAACCTGCGTCCAATTCATTTCTCCTAATTCCGCCAAGTTGGGATCATCACCGTTCAACAGTATAAATCCGTTTCGGGGCACGATTCTGGTCAGATGCCGGAATGTGCGCAGCACATCTTCGAGATCGCGAAAGATGTCCGCATGATCGAACTCCAAATTATTCAAAACCGCGAGGTGAGGCGCGTAGTGAATGAATTTCGAACGCTTATCGAAAAACGCGCTGTCATACTCGTCTCCCTCGATTACGAAGGGCTGGTCGACCGCCCCTAAATGCTGGCCTACCGGGGGATCGAATGGGACCCCTCCAATCAAGTACCCCGGATCACTCCCATTCTCTCTCAATAAAAATGCCGTCAGCGCAGTCGTGGTCGTTTTCCCGTGCGTGCCACAGATCACCAAGTTTTTTCGGCCCGCCAAGACCGTTTCCGCCATCAAAGCCGGCAACGAAGTGAACCGCAGCGCCCTCGTTTCGAGTAACCATTCCACCTCAGGATTGCCCCGTGTCATGGCATTTCCGATTACGACTAGATCGGGATTTAATGCCGCCAGTCGGGATCGATCATAACCTTCCAACACCTCGATTCCGGCCGACTGTAGCACATCGCTCATGGGGGGGTAAATCCCGCGATCAGCGCCGATTACGTCATGGCCGGCGGTCTTCGCCAACAATGCGGCATTGCCCATCGCCGTTCCGCAAATTCCCATAAAATAGAGCCTCATCGTTCGCGGAAGACTTCAGTCTCAGGTCGTTAAATCAACGTTCATTGTGATTCGTTCGGCTTTTTCCCCCGACTTCCGGCGACTCCGGTGAGCGCTGATCCCGTCCACTTCGGGCTCCCAGGAAGATCGGTTTCACTTTCTTCGTCAGAATCCCCAACAGATTTCAGCTCCCCCAATTTCTGTTAATCAGAATTCTACTGCATGGCAAAAATGAACCCTAGAGCTAGAGCATGAACGCTTCAGCTTGGCTGCAGTCGACGCGCCCTAAATCAGGCCTTTGAACTTTACTTTAGAAATCAGCCTCTAGGGGTAAATCCCTACCCCGACCTACTACCCCCAAAACCTCTGCAAAATGAATTTTTGCCGGCTCACCTACGATTGCCGGTAACCTAACCCAACCAGACATGTATAAACCTATTAAAACTACTCTAGCCGGGCTGCTCATGACAGCAACCCTAGGCTATGCGCAGGTTTCACCCGAAGCCGGCAACGATGTGGATAATGAAGACGTCCTCACCCTCAGTCCGTTCTCTGTCGAAGAATCCCAAAACGGAGGTTACGCCGCCACCACCACCCTCGCTGGTTCGCGTATCCGATCGGACGTGAAGGACCTCGGTTCTTCTCTCGCGATTATCACCAAGGACTTCTTGGACGACACGGGCGCGACCGACGGACAATCGCTCCTCTCCATGGTCGGAAGTATTGAGGTTGGCGGGACCCAAGGTAACTTTGCTGGCACCACCGGCAACAGCACCAACTCCACCCGAGTTAATCCCCAAAACGGACAGCGCGTGCGTGGGCTGGTGAGTGCAACGACTACTCGGGATTACTTCCAGACCAACATTCCGTTCGACTCCTACAACACTTCCCGCGTGGAAGTGAACCGTGGACCGAATTCGATTTTGTTCGGACTGGGATCCCCCGGTGGAGTCATCAATAACAGCACCAACGTTGCCCGCATTGGCAACAACAGTGGCCAAATCTCCTTCCGCGTTGATCATCGCGGCAGCCATCGTGAGACATTTGATTACAATAAAACTCTCATCGAAGACCGCTTGGCCATCCGCATGGATGTACTCAATGAACGCACCGAGTTCAAGCAACAGCCCGCCTTCGACAAAGACACGCGCTACTACGGCGCGTTTGATTTGACCCTACATAAGGACAAGGGCGACAATTGGTTCGGGAAAACCTCGTTGAGAGGCTCTGTGGAATCAGGTCGATCAATCCGTAACCCACCAGATGTCGTTCCCCCCACCGACGGATACTCCTCTTGGTGGAATGGTGTCGGTGGCCAGGAGGCCCTGAACCAGATTCTCAGTGTGCCCGGTCAGGACATTAACAATATCGGTGCCGCCGGCGTGGCCTCAGAATGGGTCTTAGGTGCCATCAACGCCGGACTCGTCCAAGTCCCCGCTGGATCTACCGCCGAGGAATTTGCCGCGTCCAGAGGCCGTTTCATCCCTCAAACCCTTCACGATCGTATTCAGCGGGCCCCCCGCACCAATACGACAGCAACCAGCATTCCGTTCTTCTTGTTCCCCGCGATCAACTACAACAGCGCAGCAGCAGGAACTCAACCAGGCTGGAACGACCCTGACCTGGCCGGTATTCAAGGCATTATGGGCCGCTGGCGGCCCAATAGATTTCCCACCAAAGATTTCCTCACTTCTGCCAATGCCGGAGGTGGACCGGGCTACAGCGCGCCCTCGGTGCAAGATCGCAATGTGTTTGATTATCACAACAATCTCTTCCAGGGCACGA
>Ga0075109_1001660_pt1 | contig 13371 bp, 13 predicted proteins | sample AntAceMetag02UKD_FD_69798 | JGI IMG/M metagenome (GOLD analysis project Ga0075109, IMG submission 69798) | Saline lake microbial communities from Ace Lake, Antarctica - Antarctic Ace Lake Metagenome 02UKD | ecosystem: Environmental > Aquatic > Non-marine Saline and Alkaline > Saline | place...
CCCGTCATCGCGAAGGCTTTAGAAAAGCCGTGCAAAAAGATCGTGCGCTCGGCCATACCCGGCAGCGCGGCGATGCTGATGTGCTCTCCTTCAAAGGTAAGTTCGGAGTAGATCTCGTCGCTCAACACCAGCAGATCTTTGGCCCGCGCAAACGCCGCAATCTTTTCCAATTGCTCCCGGGAGCAGGTGCCGCCCGTAGGATTGCAGGGCAGATTCAACATCAGCACTTTCGCGCCAGGCTGCCACGCCTCCTCCAATGCTTCCGCGGTGAGCGCGAAGTTGTCCTTGGCGTAGGTCGGCACCGGAATTCCCTCGCCGTGAGCCAAGGCGATACTCGGGTGATAAGAAACGTAACACGGTTGATGGTACATCACCTTGTCCCCGGGATTCAAAAAGGCTCGAAAGGCCAGATCGAGTCCCTCCGATACCCCCACGGTTACGATGATTTGGTCGTCGGGACGGTAGTCGACGCCGAACTCGTTGGTAACGTAACGGGAGATTTCTTTGCGCAGTTCGGGCGTCCCAAGGTTCGACGTGTAGTAGGTGCGACCCTTTTCGAGTGCGTAGATCGCCGCCTCGCGGATATGCCAAGGCGTGGTGAAGTCGGGTTCCCCAACCCCCAAGGAAATGACATCTTGGCCTTTCATCTTGGCCACGAGTTCGAAGAAGTCGCGGATGCCGCTTTTAGGTAGCGAGGCCACATGGCCCGCCACCCACTTAGAAGGATTATCTTGCATGGCTGAGGGAGCGTTACGGCGCGACATTCAGTCGCTGGCTCGGGCTTTCGTCGTTCGAAAGCAGAAACCCCTGATCCTTGTAATAGCGCAGCAAGAAATGCGTCGCGGTGGATAAAACGCCTTCGATCGTCGAGAGTTTCTCCGAGACAAAAAAGGCCACCTTTTGCAGCGACGATCCTCGCACGATGACGAGCAAATCATACCCGCCCGAGACCAACATGCAGGTGTGAACCTCATCGAAGCGACTGATTCGCTCCGCGAGGCGGTTGAATCCGCCATCCCGCTCCGGAGTGATGCGGACCTCGATGAGCGCTTCAACCGCAGCCTCCGCGGCCGCCTCCCGCGAGAGATCGAGCACGGGGCGCCAGCCAAGGAAGATTTTGTCTTTTTTCAGCTGAGCCATGTGCTGTTCTACTTCGGCTTCCGCTAGGCCCGCGACTTGCGCCATTTGCGCAGTCGTGAGGTGTCCGCCTTCGAGTAACAGCTTGAGAACAGGGTTCATAGTCGTGCAGCTTCACAGACGAAGCTCCATATAATCCATCAAATTATTACCTCCTGCCTCCTCGCGACGACAGATTGTCAAAAAAAGCTGTTTCGTCCGATGGGGAAACGGTTCTACTCCACCTCTAAGCATGTTTGAGTCTCTCAGCGATAAACTTTCCTCCACCCTCCGTAATCTCCGTGGCGTCGGCAAATTGTCCGACGAAAACATGGCCGACGCCCTCAAGGAGGTGCGCACCGCCCTGTTGTCTGCCGATGTCCACTTCAAGGTAGCTCGACAATTCGTCGACCGCATCCAAGAAAAAGTCGTCGGTCAGGACGTGCTTAAGGGGGTCACGCCTGGGCAGCAGATCATCAAGATCATCTCCGATGAGCTGGCGACGCTATTGGGCGAAGGCGAAACCCAGCTCAATCCGAAGAAGCCGCTTAAGGTGCTTATGGTCGGTTTGCATGGTTCGGGTAAAACCACTTCGACCGCCAAACTCGCCACGCTACTTAAAAAGAAGGGATACCGCGTTCCGCATGTCGTCGCCTGTGATGTCTACCGGCCGGCGGCCATCGATCAGCTCGAAGTGTTGGCCAAGGCTAACGGCCTTGGATTTACCTGCGACCGGGGAACCCAAGATGTGCTCGCGATCGGTAAAAAGGGGCTGGCCGAGGCCAAAGCCACCAAAGCTGATCTGGTGGTTTTTGATACAGCTGGACGTCTCCAAATTGATGAAGACTTGATCGCCGAGGTGAAAAAGCTGCGCGATATCGTTCAGCCGGATGAGGTGTTCCTCGTGGCCGATGGCGCCCTCGGCCAAGAGGCGGTTAATGTCGCCAAAGCTTTCCATGAAGCGGTTTCGCTCACCGGTCTGATTCTGACCAAACTCGATGGCGATGCGCGCGGCGGTGCGGCTCTCTCGATCAAGTCGATCACCGACGTGCCGATCAAATTCATCGGACTCGGTGAGAAGGTAGAGGACTTTGAGATTTTCCATCCCGACCGGCTGGCCTCCCGAATTTTGGGGATGGGCGATGTGGTCTCGCTGGTGGAGAAAGCCCAGGAAAACGTCGACGAAGGCGAAGCCGAACGCATGGCGGAGAAACTGCGCAAAGGAGACTTCAACCTCGAAGACTTCATGGCCCAGATGCAGCAGGTCAAAAAGATGGGTTCGGTTTCGAGTCTGACTTCGATGCTACCCGGCATGGGCAATATGAAGATCGATGAAAATGCCGACAAATCGATGGGGCGGAATGAGGCGATCCTGCAGTCGATGACCAAGCAGGAACGCCAGAGGCCTGGAATCCTGAATGGCAGCCGCCGTATGCGTATCGCCAACGGTGCCGGCGTGAAGGTGGTCGAAGTCAATCAGCTGCTGAAGCAGTTCCAGCAGATGCAGAAAATGATGAAGATGATGAAAGGCTCCAAAGGCCGCAAAATGATGAAAAAGATGCAAGGCATGGGCGGTCCCGGCGGACCAGGCGGCATGCCCGGCATGGGCGGTGGCGGTGGCATGCCCAGCCTCGGCAAGTGGTAGGCTGAAGAAGGTGGGTCGTTACGGCTAAATCTGGGGCTGGGCTTTTATTTTGTGACATCCGTTATACCGGGCATGGACAGGCACACGAAAGTTCACCGGATTGGTAATTCCGTCGGAGTCATCCTGCCCAAGAAAATTCTGGAAGAGCTCCAAGTGGAGGAAGGTCAGTCGCTGTATATTTCGAAACGGAAGGATGGTGGCTTTACGCCCAAGCCCCGGAACGAAGAATTTGAACGGCAGATGGAAATTGGCCGCGATCTCACCAAGCGGCATCGGAACACCTTGAGGGAACTCGCTAAGTGAATGGACCCATTTGGGTTCTTCGTGAGACCATTTTAGCACTCCCGCTCCACTCGGTGGCCGTGTTTGGTGGGCGGGAAAGAATTCGTGATGAAACGCTGCTGGATTCCGCACTGTAACGGCCAGTCAATCCCCGCGACTACAGGAACCCCGAATCAATTCCCAAATTGGTAGTCAGCTAAGCTTTGCGGCTTATGAATAATTATCCATTTTCAGGCGAAGCCAAGCGGCTCGCATTTTTAACGGCCACCGTTTTTCTGGAGGAGAATGGATGGCACTTCAACGGAAGTGACGCTGAGGCTATCCTCCAAACCCTCGCACTGGCGGCGGGTGAATTAGATGAAGCGGGATTCGCCGCTTAGCTAGCGGATAATTCTGCTCCTGCTGCCTGAACGCTCAGGTGGTGATCGCTTCCGCGAGAAACGCCAAAGCGGGTTAAGAGCCGACTTGGCTGAGTCCGTATTGAAGGAGTTCGGCGCACGATGTTTGCGCGCCTCAAGGCCTCAAATATTCGAGTCCTTTAGTTGTTGCCTAACGCGGTCTGGGCACGGAATCACAACTTGGACTGCTAGGCGGCACGGTTTGGGCTAGGGTGAGTTCTATTGGCCAATAGAACTCACCGAACATGATTAAATCTGACGTCACCGAAATCCTTCCGCAAACTCTCCTGCCCGTCCTGCCTCAGACGGTTACAATGGGTCCGCGCACCGGACTGGTCATCGTCGATATCGTCAAGGGGTTCGCCGCCGTGGGAAAAGGAGCGCTGGCTCCGCCCACGCCTAACGCGCAGGTCACCCAAATGATCGAGGAAACCCATGCCTTGGCTCAGCGCTTCATTGCGGAGAGTCGCCCGATTCTCGCTTTCCTTGATACTCATCAGCCGGGCAAAGCGGAACCGCCCTACCCGCCGCATTGCGAAATCGGCTCCGGTGAGGAGGATTTCGTCGAGGAACTCGCTTGGCTCGAAAGCGAGGACGCGGTGACCAAAATTCGTAAGGATTGCATCAACGGCTTCATCGGCGCGGTCGCCCCAGACGGCGGGAATGCTTTTGTGGATTGGATTCGTGCGCATCAGCTCCGACAGATCGTGACCGTTGGCATCTGCACGGATATCTGCGTGATGGATTTCGTGCTTACGACGTTGTCCGCTCGTAACCATGGCATGCTTGGGGACTTGGCCGATATCATCGTTTATGAGCCGGCCTGCGCGACCTACGATTTATCGGGCGAGATGGCGGCCGAATTTGGACTGCCTAAGTCCGCGATCCACCCGCAGTTTTTGACGCATCATCTCGGTCTCTACTGCATGGCGTCACGTGGCGCGATCATTGCTACAAAGCTTTTTTAATCCGCCATCATGATGACCTCCATTTACCGAAACACTCTACTCACTTCGATCTTTCTGGGACTAAGTGTCCTGGCCTCCGCCACCGAGAATTTTGCAGACCGGTTTGAGGAGATTTGGGCCGCGGCATCCGACGAACAGCGCTACCGCTTGCTCTACGATCTGCCCAAAGGCGGAGATCTGCACAATCATAGCCCGGGTTCGAATATTTCGGAGTGGATGTTGGCCATCGCCAAGGATCCCGTGCGACGAGGCGGCGATATTTTTTGGACCCGCATTCGTTTCTCCAGTCCGCCCGATGCGATCAACCCGATCGCCTTCTGCCACAGTCTGCGCAACTTCAGTTACGAGAAACTCCCCCCTGAGGTGCAGGCGGAATATGTGCGCATCGACGAGCTCACCCCGGAAGAGGAAGTGATCTGGGCTGACGCTTTTCGTCTCGATGTCGCGGGTGAGGGCCGAGCGGAATTTTTTAACGTTATCTGGACGCGTTTCGGTGATCTTTTCACCAACGCATCGTTCCGCATCGAGCTGATGGCGGATAATATAAAGGCGTTCGCAGCCGAAGGCTTGAGCTACTGGGAGGTTCAATTCGGCCCGCAAGATCTGTATGACAACGATGGCAACCCCATCAGCATCGCGGATGGCGTGGCGATGATCGAGGCGAAGCTAGCCGATCCCGAGATCCTCGCTACCGGCATGGAAAGTCGTTTTCAAAAAACCATCCTAAGGTGGGCGCCGAATGCCGAGCAAATCACCCGCGACCTCTATGCCTTTGTCGACGAATACAAGGGCCGTTGGGTCGGTCTAAATATGGCCGGGATTGAAGAGAATGGCCACGGCTACCCAGAGCGATTTTTGCCCGTCCTCCGCGAGTTGCGCACGCAATATCCCGGGATGCCTCTCGCTTTCCACGCTGGCGAGATGGATGGACCGGACCGAAACATCCGCGAAACGCTGCTGCTCGGCGCGACCCGTATCGGTCATGGCATCAACCTTTTGGGCGACCCCGATACCCTCCTGCTGCTGCAGCACAGCAATAAGGTCCTGATTGAAACTAATCTTATTTCCAACCAACTGCTCGAATATGTCGACGACATGACGCGGCATCCCTTTCCCGAATTTTTACGAACCGGCATTCCCACCTGCCTGAATACCGATGATCGGGGCATCTGGGACACCAACATGACCGACGAATATTATACCGCCATGATCCACTTCAAACTGTCTTGGGCCGAGCTGACGATTCTCGGCGAACATTCTCTGACCTACTCATTCGCCGACGATGCCACTAAGGAAAGACTACTGACGGACTATGCCGCCCGAATTGATGCGTTTGAGACCAAATACAGCGGGGGCTCGGTCGCGGACGCTTTAACTCTGATGGATCAAGTTAACGCCGTGACTTACGGATATGCGAAGACCAATTGGGGCTTCTCGTTCGACTAAATTTGAGCGGGTAAAACTACGAAACGGGTAAACCATAGACGCGTTCCGCCGTGGTCGCCCAAATTTTGGCCTGTTCGTCGAGCGACAATGGAGCCAAGCTAAGTTCAACGACCCGCACCCAATGCTCGTAAGAAGTCGCCATCAAACACGGCGGCCAATCTGAACCAAACATCAATCGATCTGGCCCAAAAACCTCTAAGGCCAAGTCGATACAAGGCCAGAGATCAGAGCTCTTCCAACCGGGGAGTTTGCTCTCCAGCGGCAGGCCGGAAAGTTTGCCCACGACGTTCGGGCGTTGGGCGATTTCGCGGAGGTCCGCCGCCCAAACCGACAGGTCACCGCTGGCGATGGGAGGCTTCCCCAGATGGCAAAGCACGAACTGCAAATCGGGATGCGTATCCACCAAACATATACTATCTTGCAACTGCCACGGACCGATCAAGATGTCGTAGCAGAGATCGTGTCGGGCCAGCGCTTTCAAGCCGCGGTGAAAGGCGGGATCGTCAAAGTAGACGCTCACTTCGGGATACTGGAGAATCTCCCGAGCCCCGACGATAAGCGGATTGGCGGCGTAACGCTCAATGACCTCCTCCGCGTTAGAATCAGCCAACGGAAACCATCCCACCACGGCTTCGATCCAAGCAAACTCTGCCGCCATGCTCAGCAGCCAATCGGTCTCTGCCAACGTGCGGAAATTCTGGATCACGATCGAACGATCCACCTTCCCAGCAGCGAGAACCGTGTCGAACTCAGCGGGTAAAAAGTCCCGCCCGACAATCGCCCGCTCCGGCGTGATCCAAGGGAATTTTTCGGGTTCGTAGTGCCAGAAATGATGGTGGCAATCTAGGCGCTTCATCGAGGAGACCGGGTTAGCGGGAGTCATTGCGGCAAATCGATTTGACCATACTCGATCAATAGCGCGACGAGTCGTTTCAGTCGTTCCGGATCCATGTGGAGCGGCGGCTCTGACCCTTTGCCCAGGTAGATGGGAATTTCCCGTTCCATGCGCCATGCGACATCCTCAGCCGTAAGCTCAAAAACCGGATCCAGCGCGTTGGCCACGATCACCGCGGCGATGTCGGGGTTGGCTACCAGATATTCCATTGATCGCGCCAACCCTCGGATATACGCGCCGAGGATCGGCTTCTTGGTGTCGAAGTCCGCCTGCGTCACCACGGAGATATCGTTGTAACTCTCATAACCCAAATCATTGAAGGTGATTCCCACCCAGTTCTTGTATCCGGCCCGCTCGAGGATGCGGGGTTGGTTGACGATCCAACATTGGAAAAAATCCATCGCCCCCGTGATCAGCGCATCCGGCGTGGCTCCGGCCGTCAAAATGGTAAACTCGTCGGGTTGGATACCCAAGCGATCGCAGACGAATTGGGTGTAAAACACGGCGCCGCCTTGGATGCCGACACGTTTGCCGCGAAGATCATCCGCAGTGATTACCTTGGTAGACCGTTGGTCATTTGGAATGGTTTTATCGAGCATGACCCAGCCCGCTGAGCTCCCTTTCATCGTGGCTCCCAGCATCACCACATCGGCTCCGGTGGGACTCATGCGCAGCTGGAGCACTGGCTCTGCTGCCCCGACGAAGACGTCGACTTGCCCGCCAATTAGATTGACTAGATTATCGCGACCTGGACCGCCGGCGACGATTTGGAGATCTACGCCCTCCGCCGCAAAGAAGCCCAATTCCTTACCCAAGATCCACGGGGCGAACTGGTCATTCGCCACCCACGAGATACCAACCCGAATCGTTTCCAACGCGGCGGGGGCATTCGAGACGTCCGGCCAAACAACGTCACCCTCGGGGATGAAATCATTGTAAACGAGATCATCATAATCGAGCACCTTCTCCGCGATGGCCAGTGCCTCTGCCGGACTTAACCCGCTTTTGGCCAAGTCATCATCCGGTTTACCGCAGCCGCTGAACAGGACGACGGAAACAGCACATATTAGGGAAGGCAGGTTACGGCTCATAGGGAAATTCTCGGAGTTAATTTGGCCAGAATGTTTTCTTCGAACCGACCGCCGTTGTAGGTCACTCGGACTTCGAAGCTAGGCTGTTTTTCAAAGTCGATGTGATAATGCTTCAAGGTGTGAGCCACCATCAGGGTGCCTTGAAACATCGAAAAGTTACGCCCCAAACAAATGTGCGTCCCTCCGCCAAAGGTGCCTTCAGTTTTCGGCGCAAATTTACCCGACTCCACAAATCGCTCCGGTTTGAAGCTAAAGGGATCGGGATAAAATTCCGGCATGAAATGGGCGAGCACATGGGCGTGCATCACATCGGAACCCGCTGGAATTTGGTAGCCTTTGAAATCAAAGGACTCGCCAGCATGCTTGTTGAGGACGAACTGACCGGGGCGAATGCGGTTCGCCTCCATGATCGTCGCCTTTAAGTAAGGCATGTCCGCCATCGCCATCACATCCTTACCATCCCAAGCGTCGAGTTCGATGCGAAGCCGCGCTAACCAGTCCGGATTCTGGTGGGTAAACAACAGGGCCCAATTCACTAAATTCGCGGTATTGTCTGACCCCGCGATCCAGATCAGGTAGAGATCGTTGATCGCGTTTTCGCGATCCAACTCCCCGGTCTTTTCCCGACGCATCGCCATCACGTCGCTGAAGTTGTCCTCATATTTGTCCGGCTCGGCCAGACGCTCATCGACAATTTGTGCCATCCACTTACGGGCATTCGCTTTCAGCTCCTTATACTCCTGGAGCTCAATGTAAGCGTGGCGGCCGTCATCCAAAAATAGGCCCCGGAGCATTTTATACTCCCAACGAGTCAGTTGGGGAATTTCTTCGCGCGGCACCTCCGCTTTGACGTGCGTTTTGGTGGCGATCCAGACGATCGCGTCCGCCCAATAAGTCATCAACTCCATTGTCTTACCGTCGGCGGATTCGATTGCCATGTCGTCCCGTAGCATTTCGAGAAATTCCGGCAGATAGCGCACGGCCGGAACTTGATTTACCGCGGGCTTGAGAATTGCCCGCTTGTTCAGGTGCGCCTTGCCATCGAGGGCGGTGACATGATCGATGCCCATCTCCTCATGAAACGGCTTGTTGGCCGTCCCATAGCTCCAAATGTTACTGTTTCGCCACACGAGATCGTTGGCATCTAGGCCAGCCAAAGTGATCCACATCCGGTCCCGAAACCAGGTGCGATAAATTGGCCCACACTTTTCGTAAGCCCGCACATGGAAGTGCATGGGGTCTGCCTGAAAAGACTCCGACGAGCTAATATCGTCTGGGCCTTCACGGTAGATCGGAATATCGTCAACGGTCTTCATAAAATTGCGGTCATGATCGCAGGATCACTTTCGTTTCCACCGAAAAATCCATCGCTCCCAGAGCCGACACAGCAGGTAAGCGCCCACCGCCAATAAGCTGGCAATGAGCGTGACGGCATACAGCCGATCCGCCCGGTATTCGGTGGTCGCCTGCACGATCAAAAATCCGAGTCCTTTCCGGGAGAAAAACCACTCTGCGACAATCGCTCCCACGATGCTCCCGGTGAAGGCAATCTCGTGCGCCGCCACGTAATACGGCATCGCCGCCGGCCAGAGGACGCGCTTGAACACCTGCCACCGCGAGGCGTTCATCACCGCCATTCGATCCAGCAAAACGGGTGGTGCCGAGTTGAGTCCTTTGACCAAGTTGGCCAAGAGCGGAAAGAACGAAACTAACACCACCACGATCACCTTCGTCGTCAGCGTATCTCCCAGCGTGACGACTAAGATACTCGCCACCGTCACGAACGGCACGTTCCGGATGACCACCATCCACGGCGTCACAAAGTGCTCCGACCAAGGTGAATAGACGAAGAGAACAGCCAACGTGATCGCGAACAGGTTCGCCACGCCGTAGCCGAGTAGCGCTCCACCAATCGTCACCGTAGTGTGATACCACAAGCTGCTCCACTGCGTCACCAACACCTCCCAAACTTGGGCTGGTGGCGGCATGATCACCGGCGGCAAGCCACTGAATTTCACCGCTAATAACCAGAAGATCGGTATCGAAACCAGCATCAGCCCATAGGCCAATGCGATCGGAACCGCGCCCGATATTTTTGTCGATTTACTCATACGGCCGAAGCCGTCTCCCCAACGCTTTGTAAGGCAGCCCGCACCCGCTTCATTTCCTGGACGAACGCCTCGTCGGCCCAGGACTGACGAGGCCGCGGGAGTTTAATTTCAATCACGTGCGCGATACGCCCCGGCCGAGCTGCCAAGACAATGATCTTATCCGACAACGTCACCGCCTCCTCTATACTGTGCGTGACCAAGACCGTGGTTTGCCCGCTCTCCGCTAAGACTCGCGCCAGCCAGGCGCACATCGACGACCGGGTCATTTCATCGAGCGCCCCAAAAGGTTCGTCCAGCAGGAGCAGACTAGGCTGATGCACCATGGCCGCCGCGATATTGACGCGCTGCTGCATGCCGCCCGAAAGCTGATGCGGGTAATGATCAATAAAATCCGCGAGGCCAAACTCGCTCAACATCTCGGCCGGGCTTAGCGCGGATTCCCGGGAACATAGATCGAGCGTCGTTTGCACATTTTGCCGAGCGGTCAGCGAAGGGATCAAGGCAGGCTGCTGAAAAGCGACTCCAATTTGTTGCTCGGCCCGAGCCTCTCGGATGGTGCGACCTTGAACCTGCACGCCACCCGAACTCACCGGCTCCAGTCCCGCCAGTATCCGCAGGAGCGTGGTCTTGCCGCAACCCGATGGCCCGATGACGGATATGAATTCTCCTGGCGCCACCGAGAAATTGATGCCGTCCAAAATGAGTGAAGTATCATAGGACTTTGCGAGATCTGATACGGTCACCGAAGCGATCTCTGGCCGGGTTTTAGCGTTATCGATACTCAAGGAGACCACCCTCCCCGAGGTAGCAACATACATGCCACCAGCTCCCCAGACAGAACGATATCGGCACCTGAAGATTCGCCGCTTGGCTTGCGGAGATTTTTTCTTCTGCTTCTGCGACGTTTATGACGCGCGCGTCTTACCAGCCCACTTTGGCATCAGCCGTGATCATCGCTAACATGATCGGGACGGGCGTCTTTACCTCCCTCGGTTATCAACTCCTTGATATCAATTCGGGGTTTGTACTGATGATGCTTTGGGTGGTTGGCGGCATCACCGCGTTGTGCGGGGCACTCACTTACGCGGAACTCGGATCGGCCCTGCCTCGCTCGGGTGGTGAGTATAATTTCCTCACCCGGATCTATCACCCAATGGTCGGTTTCATCTCGGGTTTGATTTCGGCAACCATCGGCTTCGCTGCCCCGGTGGCCCTCGCCGCGATAACGTTTGGGAGTTACCTCTCGGCGGCGTTTCCCATCCTATCTTCAACCTGGCTGGCGATAGGGTTGATCATCGTAGTGACGATCGCCCACATCGGCCGACGCCAACGGAGCAGTAACTTTCAAAGTGTCTTCACCGTGACGAAGATCGGCTTGATCGTGGTCTTCTGTCTGCTGTGTGGAGTCATGGTGGATGAACCTCAAGCGGTTAACTTCCTGCCGGTCGCGGGCGATGGTGCCCTGATGCTGAGTAGCGCGTTTGCGGTATCGTTGATCTACGTCAATTACGCTTACACCGGCTGGAACTCCGTGACCTACCTGATTAGCGAGGTCGACGACGCGCAACGGAATCTACCGAAGATTCTCATCACCAGCACGCTCACGGTGATGGTCCTCTACGTGGCGCTCAATTTCACTTTCCTGCTCGTCGCACCGATGGAGGCGATGGAAGGACAAGTCGAAGTCGGCTACATCGCGGCTCTACACGTTTTTGGGGAAACGGGGGCCTCGGCGATCAGCTTCGTGCTCTCGTTGCTCCTGATCTCCACCGTCAGCGCCATGACCATCGCGGGGCCTCGCGTGCTGCAGGTCATCGGCGAGGATTATTCGGTGTTTGGTCGGCTCGCTCGGAAGAACGAAGACGGCATTCCGACGTTGGCGATTTTGGTGCAATCGGTTATCGCAATGATCTTTGTGCTCACCTCGTCGTTCCAGAGTATCCTGCTCTTTTCGGGCTTCATTCTCGGCCTGAATACTATCTTCGCCGTGGGCGGAATTTTTGTCCTGCGCTGGCGCCAACCCGATCTGTCCCGCCCCTACCGCACGTGGCTCTACCCCCTACCCCCGCTGATCTACCTAGTGCTAATGTTCTGGACCCTGTTCTTCATCACCAAGTCGCAGCCCCGAGAAGCGTTCATTGCCACCGCCATCATCATCACAGGAATGGTCGTCTACCTGCTCGCTAAGCGGTTCGATATCAAGCGACCGAAGACGTCGGACTAGGCTGCAGCGGGTAGAATGAAACGGCGCGCTCGGCGCGCCCTCCCTACCTGCCGGGCTTGGATCCCGTTTGGAGGTCAGACTTTGCGCCTATCCTTCTACGTGCTCGGCGAGAGCGCGGGCGCGCGGGGACCATTTTCCAGCTTTCCGGCAGCCGAACTAGGAATCCCAGCAGCATGAGCAGGAAGCCAATTGCCGCCAGCACGTGAAATAACGGCCTGAGCTCACTCGCCGAAAACCCCAACTGGTTCTCCACACTCGCATCGACTAGGGCGTGCAACGCGTAGAGATTGATCCCGGCTAACAGCATCATGGTAATGCCGAGGCCAATGGCCGACATTCGGAGCATACGGATGGCCCAGGTTGGCATAACGCAGTGCTTTTAGGGCTGGGGAAACAGCGCTGGGTTGATTCCAGGGATAACTCGAATCGCGTTTTTATAGTAGACCTTCTGCAGCACCTCGTCGGAGAGGCCGAGACCGTAGAGCCGCCAGAAGGCATGCCGTTTTCGGTAATAGGGGAAATACTCGTCTGCTGTCTCCAGCACCCGGAAGTAGGTGTAATACTCCTCCGGCGCCCAGGTGTCCTTGCCCATCAAAATGCGGTCTTGGTACTTCGCAAAAAACTTAGCGGCATGCCGAGGCTGCCGAGCCGGATCGTAGATGATCGCGCCCATTTCGGTGACAATGTTAGGGAACTCGTCCAAGTATTGGGAGAGCTGATCAAGATCATTGGCCAACCACATAAAGTGAGCGACGATGAACGTCGTATTGGGGTGTTTCCGATACACATTCACTTGTTCTTTGATCAACTGATCAAAGCTCGGATCCCCATCACGCTTGCGGCGGGGACGTTGTTTCAGCTCCAGCCAGCGCTCGTTGAAACGGTCGTGCGGCGACCAGAACTGAGCGGGATCACCCACGTGAATCAAAACCGGCACACCGAGCTCACCGGCCTTCGCCCACAGCGGATCGAGTCGCGGATCGTCTACGCGCACGCGGCCCAACGGATCAAACACATACATGCCGAGATTCTTGAAAATTTTGAGCCCCTGCGCGCCAGCTTTCACGTCCGCCTCGAATTGTGCGGCGGTGCGTTCCGGATAATCGGGATCGTCGATCCCCTCATAGGACGGATTCGCAAAAACAGCAAAACGGTCGGGGTAGCGCTCCTTGGACTTCGCCAAAATCTCCTTCAA